>ERZ891134.47-NODE-47-length-106200-cov-12.500617_pt1 | contig 106200 bp, 109 predicted proteins | sample MGYA00520888_ERZ891134 | MGnify/ENA primary metagenome ERZ891134 (study PRJEB32303, sample SAMEA104408692) | aquatic metagenome | biome: Brackish water; feature: Coastal; material: water | place: Baltic Sea | collected 2014-10-23 | depth 10 m ... | reverse complement strand
CCCTCTTCGGCTACATACCGAGCTACAAGCGCAGTGAGTGAATAGGTCTTGCCAGTACCAGCACTGGCCTCAAGCAACAGCCATTTGCGAGACGGCAGGGCATGTGTGAGATCGAAGACGTCGGTGGAATTCATCGCTTCACCGTCGTTTCCTTGAAGCAGTCCTGTAACGCACGGGCATAGGCCTGGAAGCGCGTGCCAGTTTTCGCGAATCCTTCATCAATAGTTGGATGCAAGTCATTGAACACATCGGCGGGGTTGGTGAAATCGGCGAATGTGCGGCCACCAAAGATCGCTGCGGCGGAAGGGTTCTTGAGGTCCGAATTCAGTCCGGTGTTGACGTGGGACGACTTTGTGAGATCAGCCCATGACGCGTACTCAAACAACGGCAACGGCGAGCACAGCGCTCGTTGATGAACACCAAGTGCAAAAGTCAGCACCTTTGTCGCCGATGCGAGTCGATCCGCTTCGGATTCTCCAGCGAGAACGAAGCGATCTACCGCAACCGTTTCATTCTTCTTCTCTGAACGCGCAATCACGATTGCCTCGCGAACTCTGCCTGGCTCGGCCATTGCCAATGCGGCTAACTGCAACCACGGGCGCACAAAATGACGACCGCTCGCTTTCGAAAACGCGATTTCGAGCACCTGCTTTGCGCCGACATCGATGGTGTCGAAAATGCCTGCATCACCAATCGAAAGTTCGATCGGAACCGCAACCTCAGCGGAGAAGTCGACGCCCTCAACGGCGAGCATCGCATCGACCTCGTCTCCGATCGTCGCCCAGAATCGGTCGCCCACAGCACCGATAGGCACGCCACCCATGAGTTGGCGTAGATCGCGCTGATCGCTCAGATCGGCGCCAGAACGGGCTGCTTTCACGAGATCGGAACCGATGATTGAGTACTCGCGCTTGTCGGGCCACAAACCAACCTGATCATCGGAGCTGCGCTCTTCGCTAGGTAACGAAATCTGCATGCGCTCACGCAGGTACAACTCCGCTGGCTTCTTGAGGGCGTTCACCAGCGTTTGGATCGACAGCGAACTGCGATCGAATTCGGTGGGGTCCCATTCGTAATCGGGCCACAGCATTTCGACCGGCGGTTCCCCCGCGACATCGATGATGCGACGGGCCACGACTGCGGCAACTGGATCGAACGTGAACGCGCCATCGACCGCCTTCACAACGTTCTTGTTGGGGTTCTCGGAAACAACACCGAAGTTCACTGGATCGGTGAGTTGCCGAGCATGGCGAATGAGCACTGGCTTAGGCGCCGCTACTTCGGGGCCGGTGGCGATAACGCCGGCAACAGCGTCGGTGAGTTCGGCCAACGGAACCGCCATAGGCAGTTCTTTGTTATTGGTCACGTCGAAGCCATTGCAGGTAAGAAGCACTGCGTCGCTTGCCGCAGACAACAGATTCAGAAGACCAAGTCGTTCTTCAGCGTGGAAGTCGCGCTCGGCAATGCGGGGTGCATCGAGAAGGATGTCGTCGCCATTGCCCCGACCAGAGGTGAATGCGCGGTCATCGAAACCGAGAATGGCAACGATGCGAGCGGGCACTCCACGCAGGCGAGATAGAGATGCAACGCGCACAACATCGCCCCACACCTTTGAGCGTGAACGAATGCCGTCGAGTTCTTCAGCAAAAAGCGCCGAAATTTCTCGGAAGCCCAGTTGGGCTGATTCTGCTGATGTTGCCGCATGCAGACGAAGCTCACGAGCGACATCGAGGGCGTCGGCGAGTTGATTGCGATCTTCGAAGGGAACCTCGAACAGTGCGCTGAAAAGAGCCTCGAGCGTGTCGGCCCATTCGGACGCGTAACGGGGCTCACTGCAGAACAGGGTGAAGTCGCTTAGTTCATCGACGAACGATGCAAGGTTGCCAACAAGTTCAATAGAACTTCCGCCAATGTCGTCGTAACCAACAACGCCTGGAAGCGTTTCTCGGTCCTCGGGTGACTGCACGAGAATGCCGTTGATCAAGCGATCGATCGCAATGAGCCAGGTGCCCGCTTCGATACCGGCCGGATAGTTCCAAGGGGCGCCAGCGCGATAGGTGTCGTCGATTCCCCAATGCACCTGCAGATCAGTCAGCCAACGTTCAACCGTTGCGAATCCGCCTTCATCGATGTCGAACTTTCGGCGCACCGGCTCGAGGGCAAGCAGTTCGAGCACCTTGCTGAGTTCAAGTCGATTGCCCACCGCATCAAACAACGCAGCAATTGCATCGGCAACCGGTGTTGAGGTGCTGGTGGTTTTGTCGATGATGGCGATGGGAAGTTGCAAACGCGCGCCAACAGCTTCGCCTTCCACGCTTTCGCGGAACTCGGCACCCATGACTGGGCCAACAAGCGGCGCATAGGTTTCGATATCGGGGCAGATCACGATGATGTCGCGCGGGTGCAATGTTGGGTCGGCTGCAAGACGATGCAAGAGCGCGTCGCGCAGTACTTCGACCTGGCGCGTGGGCCCGTGGCACAGATGAACCTCGAACGAGCCGTCGCCGTTTTCAAGCACAGACTTTTTGTGCGGCGGAATAGCGAGTGGTTCATCGTGCGCGATTGATTGCTGCAAGCGGCCAAGCACCGTCGGTGCTGCCACCGCTTCAAGCGATTGCATCTTCGGAAACGCACGAGACAACAACGCCATGGATTCAAGGCCGGCACGCGACCACGAACGCAACAACGGATTGCGCATGTCGTTCGCAAGGTCGAGGTGGCTGCGCAGTTGATCGCCAAGATCGACCGAACGAAGATCGGCAATGCAATCGGAGGTGGGAAATACCGTGTACACCGCAAGGTCGAGCAGCGTGGAAAGTTCCGCGAGTAGCGACACCTTTGCCGGCGAGTAGGCGTCGATACCGAAGATGGACAATCGGCCATGGAGCGCACGTTGCACCGCAGTTGGGTCGAGATGACCGCGAGCCGCGATGAATCGTTCACCCGTCGACACACCGATGACGCTGTGCACCGCGTGCCACAGCGCGTATTGCCACTGCTTGTCGGGACGAAGGGGCGTTACCGGATCGGCTTCGGTGCCGACCCCCCAGGTTGCTGGCATTTCCGGCCGGTAGACTGAATAGCGATCAAAGAGTTCAGCGATGCGCTGAGCGGTGGCCATGGGGCTCTTGGCATCGGTGAACCCAGGAGCCAACGAAGGGTTGGCAGTGAGGAGGCCGAGCAGCGTCCAGCGCAGGCGTTTGACCGACCACGGGTCGTCGGCGGCCCGTTCGGTGCCGATGGCATGGAGGTTGAACTCGTTGGGAAACCAGAAATGAACGTTGGTGAGGATGGCCTCGCTAGTGCCATTGGGATCGAGCTGATGGCCGAGCTGTTCAATAAGCCAATCGCGCGTACCGGCGGTGGGCACGACCACGATGTCGGGCAGGAAGGGGTCGGCCAGCGGCGCGCGCAAACGTTCGGCCAGGAGCGGCAGCAATTGCTGCGCTGATTGCGCTGAAAAAACCTGGGAACTAGGTGTCATGAACTCCGCCGCGTCGTCACTTCAGTGACGATAGACGGCCCCTGTGACAGTCGCTGGTGCGCAGCGTCTCGCCACTGAGACTGTGTCAGTCCGACGCAACGAACATCGATGCAGCCACAACCCGTCGATTCATCGCAGCGTTATCGCCCAGTCCCAACTTGGCGAAGATCTTGCGCACATGAACTTCCACCGTGCGTTCCGAAAGGAAGAGCTCATCGGCAATTCCGCTGTTTGATCGCCCATTTGCGAGCAATGCATACATCCGGAGTTCGGCCGGGGTCAGTTGCGCCCGAGCCTGGTCGCCAGTCGACTCAATAAAGAGAGGGTCGATGACCTGTCCACCTTCAAGCGACATACGCAATGCCGAGGACACCGCTCCCACGGTTGAAGGACGACCAGCATCAAACAACGCCACCCCGCTCTTGCGCAGATTCAGTTGTAAGGCTGACCGCACCGGCACATTGGGACGAGCCAGCACCACCATGGGCACATCAAGCGGAACCGACCGCAACCGAACATCCCAACCGCTACCCAAATAGTCGGCGTAAGTCGGTGGCGGCAGCAGCACGAGCGGCGCCGCAGCCTCGGCGGTCTCGCCTCCAACGACGTGGGTCGTTCCCAGGAAGCCTTCTGCCTCGAGGTGGCCCCGAAGAAGCTCACCTGCCAAAGGATCCCAACTAATTACTGTCGGCGGAGCCGAGGCCATAGTGGCCTCGACCCGCCCAAATTCCCGCTCCATGGCACCCGCCGCCGTAGGTAGGGCGTCATCTTGGCCGCTCGTAGTCCGCCTACGTAACAAGATTGACGCTTCTGACTGACTTTACGGGGTAACGCATCTTTTAATACGTAGTGTCACTTAACTATTTTTAAGAGAGTTGTTATCTGTGCTGCTGTCTTCGCGCAGTGGCGGTTTCCCTTCGAATCCTCGGCTCAAGTTGTGGCAAATGCGGTGTGATCGCGGCCTCCCCCGTAACATCGATACAGGGGGGTGTTCGAGTGAACCGGCTCATGCGCAGCTATTTGCTGCCATACAAAAAGTTGCTGTGGGCGGTGCTGATCTTTCAGGTCGTGGCGGTTACCGCCACCATGACGTTGCCGACCCTCAACGCCATGCTCATCGACCAGGGCATCCTCAAAGCCAATACCAATTACATCTTGAAGATTGGCGCCGTGATGTTGGCGCTCTCTGTAGTGCAAGCCGTCTTCGGCATCGCCGCCACCTGGTTTGGTTCAAGGGCCGGCATGGGATTTGGGCGCGATGTTCGCGACCGTCTCTTTCATACCGTCACCGGGTTCTCCACCCGAGAGGTCGACAGTTTTGGAGCGCCATCGCTGATCACCCGCATTACCAACGATGTGCAACAAGTGCAGACCCTGGTCGTGATGTTGTGCACCTCGTTTATCTCTGCGCCCATCACCATCGTTGTCGGCGTCTTCCTTGCCGTGCGCGAAGACGGGCCGCTCTCGCTCATTCTCGTGGCCTCAATTCCTGTGTTGCTGCTCACGATCGGCACCATCGTTATTCGCGTCATCCCGCAGTTCCGTGCCATGCAGGAACGCATCGACAATGTCAGCAAGGTTCTGCGCGAGCAGATCGTTGGCATGCGCGTTGTCCGAGCTTTTGTTCGTGAACCTCTCGAAACCGAACGATTCGACAAAGCAAATCAATTGCTTTCGCGCACCTCGATTCTCACGAGTCGATATATGTCGTCACTCTTCCCGACCGTCATGCTTGTGATGAATGTTTCGAGCGCTGCCGCTGTGTGGGTTGCTGCCGATCGCATTCAATCCGGCGATATGCAGATCGGCGCACTCATCGCGTTCCTCACCTATCTCGTGCAGATCCTCATGGCCGTCATGATGGCCACGTTCGTCGCAGTGATGTGGCCCCGGGCTTCAGTGTGCGCCGATCGCATCAACGAAGTCCTTAACACCGATTCTTCGATTGTCACGTCAGCGAATCCGACTACCGAACTTTCCGGACGCGGAACACTTCAGTTCCGCAACGTTGGGTTCTCCTACCCCGGCGCAGAAATTCCTGTTCTTTCCAACATTTCGTTCACCACACGACCGGGACAGACAACCGCCATCATCGGATCAACAGGTTCAGGCAAAACCACATTGGTCAATCTCATTGCTCGTCTCGTCGATAGCAGCGAAGGCGAAATCCTCGTCGACGATGTCAATGTACGAAACCTTGAACCGGAAACGCTGTGGAAGCGCGTGTCTGTGGTTCCGCAGCGCCCGTATCTTTTCTCGGGCACGATTCGATCGAACCTTCTCTTTGCCAATAAAGACGCATCCGAAGACGATCTTTGGAAAGCACTCGAGATCGCTCAAGCGGCTGACTTCGTCAACGCAATGCCCGAGAAACTCGACGCACCGATTTCTCAGGGCGGAACCAATGTTTCTGGCGGACAGCGTCAGCGTCTTGCCATTGCCCGAGCGCTCGTTCGCGATCCGGGTATCTATGTGTTCGACGATTCATTTTCAGCGCTCGACCTTGCCACCGATGCACGTCTGCGCACTGCACTTCTGCCTGTCACCACCGACGCGGCGCTCATCATCGTTGCCCAGCGAGTCACAACGATTAAGCACGCCGACCAGATCCTCGTTCTTGATGAGGGCCGATGTGTCGGTCTCGGGACGCACTACGAGTTGCTCGAAACCTGCCCAACCTACGCCGAGATCGTGGAATCGCAGATGACTGCCGAGGAAGCAGCATGAGCGAGTCCACTGAAGAGGAAGTCGAAGAAACGCCTCAGCATCAGGTGACTGTTGGCCCCCGCATGATGGGCGCGACGGTTCCGGTCGAACGATCAAAAGACTTCCGCAACTCAACCTTGCGACTTATCTCGTGGATGCGGCCAGAGCGATTCCGTCTCATCCTCGTGCTGAGCTCCGCCGTCATCAGCGTCATGATGTCGGTTGTCGGCCCCAAGATCCTCGGTGACGCAACCAACGTCATCATCAGCGGAATTCAGGCACCCACCGGCATCGACTTCCCTGAATTGCACCGGACACTTTTGATCGTTGTCGGTCTGTATCTCGGATCGGCCGCAATGGCCTATTTCCAGGGCTTCTTACTTGCTGGAGTTATTCACCGAACCATGCGGCGACTGCGTTCAGCGGTTGAAAACAAGATCAATAGATTGCCGCTCGGATACATCGATCGCACACCTCGCGGAGATCTTCTCAGTCGTGTCACCAACGACATCGACAACATCGCCCAAAGCCTTGCCCAGAGCTTGAGCATGTTGTTTATTTCGTTGCTCACCGTTGTCGGCGTGCTCATCATGATGCTGACAATTTCACCGTTGCTTTCACTCGTTGCGGTGGCAACCGTTCCGGTCACGCTGATCACGATTAAGTACATCGCCGGCAAGTCAAAGAAGCGGTTCATCGCACAGTGGTCACATACCGGCGCACTGAACGGCATTGTTGAAGAGACCTTCGCTGGTCACTCGTTGGTGAAGGTGTTCGGCCAGCAGCAAGCAACCGAAGATCGATTCGAAGCCACAAACCAGAAGTTGTTTGAAGCGGCATTTGGCGCTCAGTTCATTTCCGGAATGATCCAGCCCGCAATGATGCTGGTGAGCAACCTCAACTACGTAGCCATCGCCGTCATTGGTGGATTGCGGGTGGCCTCCGGCAATCTGAGCATCGGCGACATTCAGGCATTCATTCAGTACTCACGACAGTTCACCCAACCAATCAACCAGTTGGCATCGCTGGCCAACATGCTGCAGTCAGGCATCGCTTCGGCAGAACGAGTCTTTGAGTTCCTTGATGTCGATGAACAATCCCCTGATCCAGTCGATGCGCAAACAGTCGTGTCGCCGAAGGGACGAGTTGCGTTTGAAGCCGCCACCTTCTCCTATTCCTCAAACAAGCCCCTCATCACTGACCTCTCACTGGTCGCCGAGCCAGGACAAACCATTGCCATCGTTGGTCCCACGGGTGCGGGCAAGACCACATTGGTCAATCTGCTGATGCGTTTCTACGAACTCAATGGCGGCGCGATCACGCTCGATGGTGTCGATATCGCAAAGATGCGCCGCGACGACCTGCGTTCGAGCATGGGCATGGTGCTGCAAGACACTTGGCTGTTTGGGGGCACGATTCGCGACAACATCGCGTATGGCCGGCTCGATGCAACCGAAGAGGAAATCGTTCAGGCGGCCAAGGCAACGCATGTTGATCACTTCGTCCGAGCAATGCCCGATGGCTACAACACCATCCTTGATGACGAAGCCAGCAATCTCAGTGCTGGCGAAAAGCAGTTGCTCACGATCGCTCGCGCGTTCCTTGCTGAACCCACGATTCTGATCCTCGACGAAGCAACGAGTTCGGTCGATACCCGAACCGAAGTGCTCATTCAGCATGCAATGGCGGCATTGCGATCGAATCGCACCAGTTTCGTGATCGCCCATCGCCTCTCCACAATCCGCGATGCCGACATCATCTTGGTGATGGAGAACGGCAGCATCGTCGAGCAGGGCAATCACGAGGAACTTCTGGCAGCAGGTGGGGCCTATTACAACCTCTATAACGCCCAGTTCGTCGCTGCGGCGATTGATCTCGATGCCAACTGACGCCCAAGACTCTCCGGCGCCCGTGTCGCTCCGCAACAGCGTCTTTATTGTCGTTATCGCTTTGCAGTTCGTTCTGGTGTTGGTGAATGGCTCCACCACCATGGCGTTGCCCGGTATCCGCGATGGGCTTGGCGCGACAAATAGCGAATTGCAGTGGTACGCCTCGCTGTTCGCGCTCACGTTCTCGCTGGTTCTGGTTCTCTCAGGACGTCTCGGCGATCTGTTTGGAACCCGCCGCCTGCTCATGATTGGCTTCGGTGCCCTTCTTGCATCGTGGGTCCTCAGCGCGGCCTCACCGAATATCTATTTCCTTCTTGTTGCTCGCGCGCTCCAGGGAATCGCCGGCGGAGTGACTGCGCCCCAACTCTCGGCGATGATCCAGCGCACGTTCAACGGCCATACCCGCACCCGCGCGTTCTCAATTTTCCTCATGTTTGCTGGTGCCGGTTTCATGGTCGGACAGCTCAGTGCAGGTGCGCTTACGAACGCTGATCTGTTCGGTGCCGGGTGGCGCTGGGCGTATTTGCCGTTCATTCCGATTGGTCTGGTGGCGTGGCTCATCGCTGCAAAGGTCTTGCCCGCGACGCAACCTGGAACTGCAGGCCGACTCGACGTCACGGGTGCAGCAGTTCTTGCCGTTGTTGCGTTCTTCTTGATGTTCCCGCTCATCCAAGGACGAAATGCCGGATGGCCGGTATGGATCTTGCTCATGTTGGCCTGCTCGTTGCCGCTGTTCTTTGCGTTTATTCGCTACGAGCAGAGACTTGTTCGAAACGGCGGCGACCCGCTCGTTAATCCGATCCTCTTTGCTATTCGCAGTTTTCGTATTGGCAACATCATGACGTTGCTCGTTGGTCTGCTTTCAGCAGCCGGACCGATTTATCTCATCCTCACGATTCAGCTCGGTTTCGACATTGACCCCCTGCGGGCGGCGATCCTCACCTGCCCCATGCCGTTCGCCAACATGTTTGGTTCGATGGCTGCAGCGCCGCTTCTGCGTCGTTATGGACGCGGTGCACTGATCATCGGGGCCGTACTGAGCGCGCTTTCCGCTGTTGCCGTTCTCTACGCCGCGCGTGTCGGTTCTGCCCAGTTTGAAGCGATTCACTTGGTGCCGGCAGTTGCACTCCTTGGCTTTGCGCTAGGAATTTCTATCGCCGCAACAATCGCATTCGTCTTGTCTGAAGTTCCACATGAGTACGCCGGAGCGGCATCGGGTGTACAAGCGACTGGCCTTCAGTTGGCCGGCGCAATCGGCATCGCCGTCATTGGTTTGGCCTATTGGGGTCGCATCGGAGGTTCGGAAACCGAGAGCGCCTATACCGATGGAATTAACGCCGTTATGTGGATCACCATCGGACTTGCCGCAGTCCAGGCCCTGTTGGTGGTGTTGCTTCCGAAACACACGTCGGTGCCAGACGAGGAGTTTCCCCTCGCCGACCCCGAATTACTTGTGATGCCCGATCTTCACGGCGACAAGTTGTAATTCGTTATTCCTCAGCCGGTGAAGGTTGGGACTGCAACAAACCTGTTCGCGACGAGCATCTCTGGGCCACTGTGCCTATCGTTAGCCACGCATGAGCGACGTTCCCCACAGCCCCGGATGGTGGCAAGCCGGCGATGGCCGTTGGTATCCGCCACCTCCTGGCCTCACCGACGAAATGCCGTCGCGAGCGCCAACTCCCGCTCCCGATCATCCTCCGTACCCGTTTGACCCAAGTACGCAAGGCCCGCTCGCACCCGTCCCGAGACCTCAACGTTCATCGCGACGTTCGCTCTTCCTCGCAGTCCTCGCGATCTTCGTCATTGGTGCTCTCTTGTTCGGAGTTGGCGTTTCGATCGTGCCCGACTCGTCAAAGACCGCGAAAGCAAGCGATGCCGAGTACCAAATGGCAATCGACGATCTGCTGGATTCGGAACTGATCAACCTCATCTTCATCGAAACCTTCTGGGACAGTTACGGCAGGTACCGAGAGGAGTGGACCGCATCGACCGAGGCCGAGCGGCCAGAAGTTACTGACCGTTGGCTTACCGAGATCGATTCCGAAGTTGCGCAATTTCAACTCGACCTTGAGCGGATCCAGGCTGACTACGCAGCGCGTGACTACCCCGATGGATCAATACCAGATTCGGTTCGCGACCTTGCGATGATCCATTACAACGCCTGGCAACGATGGGCCGACGAAATTCTCGCGGTCGCCAACGAATGGCTTCAAGATCGCACGTCGACACTCAGCCTGTACGGCTACACAACTGAGGTGCGGCCCGAACTTGATACAAACATCGAGACCACATTCAACGCTTTGTGCGCAACGCTCCGCGAGACCCAGCCAACAGATGGTTCGTACATGCTCACGATCAATGACATCTGTGCCGAATCATGAGTGAACAACGGTCTCCTGAGCCGTCGAGCGACAGCTCGCAATCTGGCGGAGCAGCACTCGATGCAAATAGCCCCTGCATGTCTTGTGGTTCACCGAACGCGCGCGACTGGCAAACACCCGATGGCCCAGCTCGCTTGTGTCCGCCGTGTGCAACCCTCAACGGAATTGGTTGCCCGTAATGACAAGTGTGCGGTCAGTTCTTTCATTGCGTCCCCGCACTGGATCCGAGGCTGACTTCGATGACTTGGCCAGTCATGCTGCTCGCCGCATCGGCGGCGACGAACAACACCGCGCGTGAAACTTCCTCGGGATCCATCCACGCGACACCGAGGCGGTTCATGGCTTGATAGCGCGGCGTGACGTCTTCTCGAGTTGGTGCGTCCATATCGGGACAAAAGAGTTTGTACATCGCATCGTTATGCAACATTGCGGTGTCGACTGCGGCGGGGGCAATGGCGTTGACGGTGATGCCCTTGTTCGCGACCTCCATCGCGAGTGACTTCACCATGCCAATGACGCCCCACTTGGCCGCGACGTAATGGGCGAGGTTTGCGTTGCCCATGCGACCCGCCATTGATGACGTCGCGATGATTCGTCCGTATCGGCGATCGAGCATGTGGGGAAGGACAGCGCGGATGGTCTTGAACGTTCCGGTGAGATCGACATCGATCATGTCGTTCCAGGTGTCGTCGTCGAGTTCGTGAAACTTCCCGTACCCGGTGACACCCGCATTCGCGACACAAATGTCGATCTGGCCGAAGGCTTCAATGCCGGCCTCGACCACAAGGCCGATACCGGCGGTGTCACGGATATCGGCGGGCATCGACAGGCATCGCTGTCCGGTGGCTTCGACCAGGGCAACGGTTTCGGCCAACTCCGCAGCTGTCCCTAATGAATAGGGAACGGTGGCGATATCGGCACAGAGATCGGTGACGATGATGTCGGCCCCTTCAGCGGCCAAGGCAAGGGCATGCGCCCGACCCTGACCCCTTGCTGCTCCCGTCACCAGAGCGACTCTTCCCTCAACGGCCCCCATGGATCCCCTTCTCCCCTGAACTTCGACCCTCGCTGACGACGCTAGTAGTCGACGGCCTAGCATCTCTCCCGCAGCAGCAGGCCAACAGCCTGTTCAGATCGAGGGGAAGAACATGCCAGTTGCAGGTCAGCGTGATCCAGATCAGATTCGAGACGTACTTACCGAATGGATGGCGCGGCAGATGCCCGAAGCCACCGAGGTCACCATCACCAACTTGGTGGTTCCCCAGTCGAGTGGTTTCTCAAACGAAACGTTCCTGCTCGACGCCAGTTGGGTCGAGAACGGCGAGAAGGTCGACGCCGAACTTGTTCTGCGCAGTCAGCCAGTCATGAGTTTGCTGTTTCCCGAGATTGATCTCGTGACCCAGCAGTACCTGTCAATGAAGTTGCTTGGCGAACATTCGAATGTTCCGGTTCCCAACACCCGTTGGGCCGAGCGCGATACCTCCATCATCGGTGGACCGTTCTTCATGATGGATCGCTTGGATGGCCTTGTTCCTGGCGATGCACCGCCGTATACCGAGACTGGTTTCGTCGTCGATATGACCGACGAACAGCGCGCTCGTTGGGCCTACAACGGCGTTGAAGCATTGACGCGAGTTGCCAAGGTTGATTGGAAGGCGGCCGGCTTCGAACACCTTGATCAAAAACACCACGGCAAGCTCGGTCCCGAACAACGCCGCGGGTATTTCCAGAACTACAAGAACTGGGCAATGAAGGGTGAAGCCCACCCGGTCATTGATCCGGCCTGGGACTGGCTCGTTGCGAACTGGCCCGAAGACGGTGAATTCATCGAACTGTGCTGGGGCGATTCACGACCTGGCAATCAGATGTACGGCGGCGCCGACAACACTGAAGTCATTGGTGTGTTCGATTGGGAAATGGTGTCGCTGGGCAATAGCGAAAGCGACCTTGGTTGGTGGGTGTTCCTCCAGCAATTCTCGATTGAAAGCGCGGGCGCAACATTGCTGCCCGGCATGCTTGATCGCGCGCAAACCATTGCGCTGTGGGAAAAGCTCATGGGCCGCCCTGCAACGCATGTCGATTTCTACGAGATCCTCGCTGGCTTCCAGTTCTGCCTCGTCATGGTGAAACTGGCCGAGATGTTCGTCGCTGAATCTGGGGATCCAGCTGTCGGCCTCATGGCGACCTACAACCCCGTAGCGGCAATTACTGCTCGGCTTCTTGGTATTGAGGTTCCGGGCCTCGCCGACGTACTCAAGCGCTCATAAGCCTGAGCAACTCAGTCTTCAGCGACAACACGAACCGCGATGCCGTCATATTCGACGATGTCACCGGCGCGCAATTGACGGCCACGACGAATTTCAACCTCGTCGTTGACCATGACCTCGCCTTCGGCGAGCAGGAATTTCGCGTCCGAACCTGAATCAACAAGGTTCGACAACTTCAGGAACTGGCCGAGCCGAATGGTGTCGGTGCTGATTTCGATCTCGTGCATGTCTTTAGTTTCGCCGAATTTTCCGTGCCAATGAACCAAGGAATCGCAACGGACGAGTTACACGCATTGAACGGCTCTTCATGAGTCGCGAGATGGCTTCTTGTGAGTCCAGCTTGCACTGCTCAATCTCAAGATCGCGCTCGTTCACTTGGGCTTCAAGGGCTAAGGCTTGACTCTGTACATCCAAAAAATGTTGATAGTGCTCTGCGGCAGACGCTTCGAGCGCGGAAATCATGTCTCTCGTGCCATCGATATAGCGCTCGGCGTACTGCGCGAAGTCGACGACCATCACACTGGCCTCACGGCTTGCGATCTCTGTGATCGACTCTGACTTGTCCTCGGATTCCGCCGAGTGCGGCGTTCCATGCTTTGCTTCGAAGCGTTCTGCATTTCGCTCGTAGAGAAAATGGGCAAAGAGACTTGGCGTCGAGCCATTTCGCTCATGGAAAATAACTACGTGTGGTTCGAGGACCACAGTCATTCCCTTGCGTGTCACCCGATATCCGAAGTCAACATCTGAATGCATAAGTGGGTAGAACGCCGGGTCCATTCCGCCAACGGCATCCCACGCATCGCACCGCACCAGTGCGCCACTTAGCGACACCCAATCGAGACGAACATCGGAGTCGAACGCCTCCGGAGAAAGATCTTCAAACGGATACCACTGGTCCAAAACTCCGCCTGGCAGCACTGTTCCTGCTCGGCTCTTCGCAGGAACAAGTCCTTGATCATTCAAAATGACCGGCGAAACAACCGCTGGATTATCAGCCTGATTCTGGCGCTCCATAAGTAAGCGCAAACAATTCGACGCAACGGTCATGTCGTCTTGAACGATCCACATTCGCGGCGCAGTTATGAACTCGCGAGCGAAGTTCATGCCGCCGGGCAAACCGAGATTCATTCCGGGCTCAACAATTGTGACCGGTCCGAGGTCAACAGGTTCGACCCGTGGATCGTTCCAGACAACCACTACGGCAAGGCGTCCTTCGATCTCGGACGCACACACCGAATCAATGCACGATCGAAGCCTGGGCATATTCCCAGCAAGCGTCGGCACGACAGCGACGACGTCGGGAACGTCCTCAAGCGCAACAATCATCGTCAGTCGGTTCTCGACCGACGCAATTGCTGACGAGGGAAGTACTTCTCAACATCAACGGGGATGTTGTCTGAGTACCAGGGCAGCGTGAGGCGATCAGGAGCGTCGTAGTTGTAGGGCTGCGATGGGAAATTGACCAGCACGGTTTCCTCAGGCGCAACATTGACACTGAGATGCCATACGCCGGCGGGAATGAGCAGCTGGCGAATCCCCTGAGGTGAAAGCGACACTTCCTGCACCTGCTGATAGGTCGGCGAATCGAATCGCGCGTCATACAGCACTGTCATTGTCTCGCCCGATATCAGGTTGTAGCGGTCCTCTTTGTGTTCGTGGACACCCCAACCCTTCATCGTGCCTTCACGAATGGTGAAGACATAACTGGCAATTACGGGATCGTTCCAAAATTCAGGATCGCGTTCGATGTTGATGAGTTCATACACACGCCCGCGATGGTCGACATGGGAAACAACCGATCGTGTGAGGACGCCGTCGATTCCTCCGCGCAGGCTGACACCAGACGAATTGACGGTTGGGCCGTCGGCAACGGCGCCGAATTTTTCAAACTCAGTCATTTCCGTCACTCCAGTTTTCGTTCCCCACTCGTGAGGAGGACTGTGGGAAAGAAACTACTCCTGTTCTGATTCGAGTGATTCTTGAATCCTCGGCTCTGTGCCTCAAGCCCCAGCCCTCTCGGCCTACGCTGCTGACCTCAGATCGCATTTCAGGGGGAGTCCATGGACAGCACCGAAGCCCGCAACAAAGAGGTCGTCGAGAACTACTGGTACGCCCACTTCGAGCGGGACTGGGAAGCCATGGCCACTTTCTTCACCGACGATTGCCACTACACCGACGTCGGCATGGACCCAGTGGGTGCGGTTGGCGGCACCGACATTGTTCGACGCCTCAAGATCGGCATCGAACCACTGTCGGGCTACTACCACTTCCCCAAACACATCGTCGCCCAGGGCAACATCGTGATTTGGGAACACATGGAGCGCTGGATGTTCCATACCGGTGAAGTCATCGACCATCCGTTTGTCACGGTGATGGAAGTTCGTGACGGCAAGATCAGCCGTTGGCATGACTATTCACATATCGGTCACCTGATCGACAACGCACCGCAGTGGTGGCTTGATCACATCATCACCGCATCGGCCGAACCGGCGTAATTGCTAGCCGTTTGGTCGAATGGTGAGGGTTGAGCCTTTGCCATTGGGAAGTCGATCAACACGAATTCCCATCGCAAGGTTTTCCTTCATTGCCTCGACGTGGGTGATGACGCCAACAGTGCGACCGCTTGCCTGAATATGCGTCAGCGCGTCGACGGCTTGATCGAGAGAGTCGGGATCAAGTGAGCCGAATCCTTCATCGACAAACAGGGCCTCAAAGACGCGACCGTTTGCGTTGCCACCATGGCCGATGACGTCGGCGAGCCCAAGAGCCAGCGCTAATGAAGCCTGAAACTGTTCGCCGCCACTGAGCGAGCCCGGTCGGCGTGACGCACCCGTATGTGCATCGAGTACACGAAGGTCAAGACCCGATTGCTTCGCGGCATGACCCGCGTCATCGGAGCGCTCGATTCGGTATCGTCCGTTCGTCATTTTCTGAAGGTGATGGTTTGCTGCAGCAGCAACACGTTCAAGTTCGCCAGCGAGAATCCATGTTTCAAGCGCGATCTTCTTCGGACCTTGGCCGTCACATGTTTTTGCAAGTGATTGAAGCGAACTCAATCGTTCAAACGCGTCGCCTGATCCGCTGTCGATTGCTTGTGCAGCGGTCAGATTGCTCATCGCAAAATCGAGATGGCCAGTGATCTGGCTCACTGCCTCTGAAGCTTCCTCGGCTGCAGTACGCGCCGCTTGTACTGACACATCAAGTTCCGTGGCATCTGGTCGTTCTTCGGGAAGTTCGAGTTTGAGGTTTTCGGACAGAAGTGTCTGATTCGCTGTGTCACGGGTATCGAAGTCAACGATTGTCGCCTCAAGTCGTGCCAGTTCATCGGAATCGAGCGCAACGGCTTTCGCCTCGTCGACTGACGTAAACGGCGATGCAGCAAGCGCTTCTGCAAGTGTTGAAGACGATGCCTTCGCCGTTGCCTGAGCTGTCGTGAGTGTTTGCGCTGCGTCTCGGCAGTTCACAATGCATCGCTCCACTCGACTGAGCGCAGCGGCAAGGACGTCCAACGCATCGATGGCCATTTGAGGGTCGGCATCCCAAGATGCTGCGAGTTCCCCGACCTCGGCGCGAAGAGCGTCTCGCTGCACGACAGCCGCGCTGATCTGAGGTTCGATTCCGGCGAGTTCAAGATCAATCTCGGAGCGTCGAGTGGCAATCGCTGTTTTCTCAGCCTCCGCCGTCTCGATCTCGACGATGAGCGCTTTCACCTTTGTTCCAGCTTCAAGGGCAGCCGCATGTTCAGCAGTTACGAGTTCGTGATGCGCGGCAACCTCATCCAACGGTTTCGTCGCAACATCGCCGAGCGAAGAGACGAGTTCTGCTTGACGATTGCCAAGCCGGAGAAGTTCCTGCGTGGCATCCATGACGGCTTGGGCTGCCGCATCGCGACGTTCACTATCGACCTGTTGATCGCCTGCAGACGTGGCCGGAGCCGGGTGTTCCTGCGAACCGCAAACCGGGCACGCCTCGCCAGAAACCAGTGATTCTGCGAGTCGTGGCGCCGCAGAATCGTCGAATGCCTTGATCGCAACTCGCTGAACAGCGAGGGCTTCGTCCTGCACCGACTGAGCCTTAGGGATCAACGTGCCAAGCGTGACAAGTTCCTCGCGCTGACGGAGCAGGTCCTGGGCCTTGTCAACCTTGATTCTGCATTCCAGTTCTGTAGCGGCAAGAGTTTCAAGCGCGATCTTGTCGCTCTGACGTGGAACAAGAGATTCACTGATGTCATCGGTTCGCTGCGTTCCCATTGCGCGCTCGGCCTCGAGATTCGCCTTTTTCTCCTCGAATTGAACAAGCAATGTCGATGCAGCAGCCAGATCGGCGAGCGCCGTTCGCTGCCCATCGTTCTTTGAACGGGCCGACACCAGCGCATCGGCGGCCGCATCGGGGTCAGAGTGCTCACCGATCTGGGCCTCAATCGACGCGACTCTCAGCTGCACCGCGCATTCGTTCAATGCTGACTGCGCTGTAGCACTCGCCATTGCATCGCGATCTTGAGTCGCTGCGGCGGTGAGAACGGGCTCGGCCTTACGCGCTGCGTCTCGCTTGCTGCGGGATTCAGCCAACTGACTGGCTTGCTCATCGAGTAGCCGTCGGTCTTCGCGTAGTTCGACGCGCTTGTCCCAAGAATCGATGATCGCTACGGCTTCGGCGTGTGCTGAGATCGCAGCATTCGCCTCGTCTTTCAGTTGGCGTTCGTGCTCACGTAACGGAGCAGTCCTCTCAGCCAGGCCCTCCAAGCGCGAGGCCAATTCATCAAGTGATTGTTCGTCAGCAGACTCGCCATCGAGAGACTCCTCCTCGGCACCCGCCTCGTTTGGATCCTCGGCGTTCGGCAACAAGTCATCGGCCGCCTGCAACGCGCCGACGATCGCAAACTGATGCTCGCGAAGTTGCGCTTCAATCTCTGCGACGACACTCTTCGCGTCGCTTGCCTTTGATTTCAGTTCCTCGACAACAGTGAGCCACTTGCCTGTTCCGAAGAGCTGTCGAAGAAGTGGCAAGCGCGTTGTGGTGTTCGCAAGCAAGAACTCTTGAAATTGACCCTGGGGAAGCAGGACAACACGTTCAAATTGTTCAGCATCGAGCCCGATGAGTTCGACACAAGCGGCAGTGACCTTCCTTGATTGGTTTGCGAGTGGAACATTGTCGCTTTCTCGAACCAACACGGCCTTCGGAGCGACCTTTACTGGGTCACTGCCACCGCGAAGCCGAGGCCGGAACTGCTCAGGCGTGCGTTCGACTCGATACGCAACTTCATCGACCGCGAAGTGGAACACCACAGAACACGTGGCGTCGGCATGAGCGTGCTGAGAGCGAACATCGCCCTTATCGCGCGCGCCGGGAACCTCGCCATAGAGCGCGTAGGCCATCGCGTCGAAGATTGTGGTTTTGCCTGAACCGGTAGGACCAGTAACGACATAGAGACCAAGTTCGGTCAATGTTCCGAAGTCCACTGTTTCGGTCCCGGGATAGGAGCCGAATGCCGTGAACTCAAGTTTCAAGGGCTTCATTTCGTCACCTCATTGGTGATGAAGACCTTGTCGATCGCCGCGACCACGGTGTCGCGCTGCAGTTCGCTCAGTGGTTCATTGACGATGTCTTCCCAGAACTTCTCCGCTGCATCTCGAGGTGCAAGCGCGGAGCGGATTTCATCATTTGGGCCAATGGCTGTTGATGTGCCTGCCATCTTCATGACGACATCGGTGCAATACGGATACACCTCGAGCAGTCGCGACTTTGCATCGACCACATACGCGTTGTCGGTGAGGACAGCCTTTACGTACTTCTCAGCCGCCTCGGGATACGCGCCCGGCGCAAGCAGTTCGTCGATCGTGCCGGTGAGAGTGATGACGCCGCGACCAACAGGAACCGGAATTGCTTCGATCGAACTGGTGCCATCGGCATTCATGTCGATGAGGACCACCGACTTCGGAGCAGTTTCAGAAAACGAATACGCAATCGGTGTGCCCGAGTAGCGAACGTTTTCGGCCCCACCGATGACTTGTGGAGTGTGCAGATGACCGAGAGCCACATAGGAAAAGCCCTCGAGCACCGAGGCCGCGACTTGGTCTGTGCCGCCTACCGTCAGTTGTCGTTCAGATTCGGCGGTGGTGGAACCACCCACGAATGCATGCACAACCGCAAAGGAACGAGGAGATGTTGAACCGGCCCGAGCTTGGTCCATCGCCCTCAGAAGAACGGACTCGTGAGTGGGCTTGACCTCGGCCTCGGCCAACTCGGCCTTCCACTCAGGCGAGGCCAACTGGGGATCGAGAAAGGGAACAAGGGCAATATCGAGCGGGCCATCAGAGAACTGAAGGGTGAGGATCTCGCCCGCCCGACCATAACCACCGCGCACGAAGATTCGGGCGCCATCGGTGAGCCCATCGAAGGCGGCCACCCGATCGGCACCGTCGTGATTGCCCGCAATGGCCACTACAGCGATGCCCGCCTTGTGGAAAGCGGTGAGGGTCTCGCGCCAGAGGACCACGGACTCCTGAGGCGGAATCGAGCGGTCGTAGAGATCGCCCGCCACCACAAGCAGTTCAACCTTCTCAGAGACCGCAACCTCGAGGAGCCACTCGCAGAACTGTGTCTGGGCGTCGTGCAGCGATACCGAGCCAAAGCTGCGGCCCAGGTGCCAGTCGGAGGTGTGGAGGATCTTCATCGCCGTCGCCGATCGTAGAGGTCGCCACCGACAGGTGTGCCGGGTCCCAGTGAAACGCACCAAACGGCCGGAAAGGTGCACATTCGGACCATTTTTTCTCCCCGATGTGCAATCCGGGTCCCGACCGAACTAAGAACCATGTCGGACATGCGAGGGGGCCGTCGGTGGACGACCGGGCTTCCTTATCGACGGGCGGTTCTGTTTCCGTCATGTCCTGACAATTCGCCTCAACCTTTCCGGAGAGTCACACTCCATGACAACGACGACCGAAGAAGAAGAACTGCTCGGTGTTGTACTCACACCCCGACAGATCTGGGAACTTCTTGATCTTCTCAACGATGCACCCGGCGATGCCGATGAAGACGTGCTCGACGCAGTTGCCAACAAGCTGCGTTCACCTCGCGTGTTCACCCGGGTAAGTGCCGCTCGCTATCAGGGCCGCCTTCTTGCCCTCACCCCCGACGAGCACCGTGCACTCGTCGACCTTGTCGAGAACGACAACACACCATCTGACGAGGTCATCAGTGTGGTCGGCGCTCGTCTTGTCGGCCTCGTGCCCGACCGCACCCGCACCGGCAAGATCCGCGACTGATCCGTTCGTTCATCGAACGAACAACCAACACTCCGGGGGGAACGATGGCTACTGCGCCGCTTGACGATCACCGCCAACGTACTTTCGACGTCGTACTACGGGCGTTTGCTGCAGTCGGTGCTGGCGATGCCGATTCACAGGTCGCGAATTACACCGAAGACATCGTCCTCGAGTTCCCGTTTACCGATCCGCCTACCGTCGTCTCCGGGCGCACCGCTGTGCATGAACGCCTTACGAATGCGTTCAAGGTGTTTCAGTTCGAACTGACGATTAGCGAAGTACACGCGTGTCTCGACCCCGACGAGCTCATCGTTGAGTTCACCGGCTCTGGTTCGTACTTGCCGAATGACGCGCCGTATGAGAACCGCTACATCGCGGTGTTCAACTTTCGCGACGGAAAGATCTGTCGTCAACGCGAGTACTTCGACCCCACCCAAGCGGCGAAGTCTGCAAACGCGTAGACGTTTGCGGGCCTACTTCTCAGCAGGTTCCCAGTACGACGGACGGAACGGGTACTGCACTGCGTTTCCGATTGACTTGGCACGGAACATCTTCTTGATCATTGAAACGTTCTCGTGGAACATGATCGGCACAATGCGGAAGGTTCCGACAGGAATCGTGAGTCCATACAGAGGATTGACTTTCTCAACTTCGGCATAGGTACCGAAGATTCGATCCCACAGAATGAAAACACCGGAGAAGTTCTTGTCGATTCAGAGCTTCTGGCGCGCGTGGTGAGCCTGATGATGCTCAGGCGTGTTGAACACATATTCGATTGGTCGTGGAAAGCGACCACGCCAGCTGACATGCAGCGGCAACTGGTAAAGCATCACAAAGCCATAAATCCCAAACAGGGCAACCGGCGAAAATCCGAGCAGTGCCCAAAGCGACACAAGAACGAGATCCCAGGCTTCATCAAGAAATGAAATTCGCACGGCTGTGGTCGGGTTGTAGTGCTCGCTTGAGTGGTGAACCGAATGGTTCGCCCAAAACAGTTCCACCCTGTGACCTAAGCGATGAGCCCAGTAGTAACTGAAGTCCACGACAATGAAAAGGAGGATCGCAATGACCACGGTCGATGCGCCTCCAAAGATGTCCTTGAGTCGTTCATTGATCTGGAAGATGGCGTGACTATGCACCCATTGCGCAAACGCGTAGAGCAGAGGAATCACGATCAACGCGGAGCCAATGCCATAAATCAGGGCAATACAAAACGATGAAGCGCCGTCGACAAATGTTGTGCTGTCCAACTTCTCACCGGTCTGCGAACGAGACCGGCGCCAGCGAAGGAATTCAACACCGAGAAGGAGAACAACACCGACTGCAAAAATGACAGCCTGCAATTTGTGAGTTCGGAGTTTTGAGACCACCCAAAAGGCGCCGATGAGCAGCGCAATAACGAGCGGAAGCCACGAATACCGTTCGAAAATTTTCGCTTCGGCTTTCGTTGGATGCGGATTTTCATTCGTGGTCATGGACCAAATCCTCGTTCTATTTCTTCGTCTTGCGGTCAGGTCGTTCATCGCGTGGAAGCCCAAGCGAGAAAATCAATCCGATTGCCACAAGGCCCGCCGCACTGAAGGCGGTGTAGCGAGCGGCATCGGTGTAGGACTGTTTTGCGTCAGTGACAACTGCTGAGTCATCAGGAATCTTCTCGTAGGCGATGATCGCTTGACCCGAGGTGTTCACCACCGTGTCAACAATTTGCTGCTGCTGCTCAGCGCTGAACTGCGTTTCTTTCGAAATGTCTCGAGTCAAAGTGCCACTGAACGTAGAGAACAACACCGCACCGAGCATCGCCGCACCCAGCGCCGAACCGACCTGCCGGAACGTTGACGTCACCGAGGATGCACTTCCGGACTGATCCACCGGCACATCTTCAAGCGCAACGTTCGTGAGCTGCGCGGCATCGAAGCCCAGACCGAGTCCGTACAGAATCAGCGGCGGCGCCAACCACCAGGGCGACCACGAGGTCGACATCGCGCATCCAACGCCAATGACGCCGATGATTTCGAAAATCATGCCGGCACGAACCAAACGGGTCGCGCCCAATGCCGCAGCAGCCTTGCGTGCAAGACCCCCCGAAATGAATGTGCCCACGGCGAGCACCGCAAGGATCGCACCGGTCTCAAGCGGCCCGTATCCGTGGACAGCCTCAATCCAAAGCGGCAAGACGAACAACACGCCGAACTCGCCAAGTGCAACAACAAGCGCCGTGAGACTGCCGAAGGTGAATCGGCGGATCTTGAACAGACCAGTGTTCACCAACGCAACCTTGTTCTGGCGATTGCGGTGTGCTTCCCAGAACCCGAACGCAATAAGCAACACGATGCCGAAGGCAATCGCAATGGGCGCAACGGAAAGACCAGGCGGATTAAAAGAGATCGGACCGATTGAGGTTGCCTCAAGCGCCTTCCACCAGCCGTACTGCTGGCCGTCAATGAGACCAAGAATCAGTGAACCAAGACCGAGAGCCGACAAGAACACACCGACCGGATCGAGGCCGTCCATCTTCTCTTTGGCCGAAACCGGGATGTACTTGAACATCAGCGCAAGGCTGATGAGTCCCACAGGAATGTTGACGTAGAACGCCCATCGCCAGGAAAAGTCCTGCGTGAGCCATCCACCAAGTACCGGACCAAGCGCGGCCATTCCGCCGAACACCGCGCCGAACATGCCAAACGCAATCGCTCGGCGTTCTCCGGTGAATTCAACATTGATGATGGCGGTCGAGGTCGGCAGCATCATTGCGCCGCCCACCGCAGCGATCACGCGAGCGAGGATCAGAATCCCTGGATTCGGCGCCGCGCCGGCAATCACGCTGCCGAACATGAAGATGACGGTGCCGATCATGAAGAAGCGTCGGCGACCAATTCGGTCGCCTAAACGACCAGCGGTGATGAGCAATCCTGCGAACACCAGTGCATAGGCCGAGTTACACCACAACACTTGGCTGCGGTTGAGGTTCAGGTCGCTCACCATGGATGGGATGAGAATGTTCACCAGCGAACCGTCGAGCACGATGAGTGAGACACCACTCAAAAGTGCAAAAAGACCCGCCCACGGACGCGTGAGTCGCCCGCTTTCTTGCGCGGCGAATTCTCCCGCTGCCGTTGCTGTTGTCATTTCATCAGTTCCTTGTGAAAAGCGCGTAAGTCGGTGATGAACGCTTCCGGTCGTTCGAACGCCGCAAAGTGTCCGCCGCGTTCTTGTTCCGACCAATACACAACGTTGTATTTCTTCTCCGCCCAAGCGCGCGGTGTTTGCAACAACTCATACGGATACTGCGCGTGCCCGGTAGGAACTTCAACACGCCCCGACCAACCTTGTGCTGCGCCGTTATTGGCGCGCTGCGATTCGGCATACAGACGTGCAGCGGAACCAACAGTGTTCGTCACCCAGTACACCATGATGTTGTCGAGCACTCGGTCCCAGGAATAGGTATCGGCAATGCTGTTGTTATCGAGATCGCTCCAGCCGTTGAACTTCTCGAGGATCCACGCCGCTAAACCAGTAGGTGAATCGGTCAGTCCATACGCAAGCGTTTGCGGCTTCGTGCTTTGAATTGCCATGTAGCCCGTGCCATCGGCAATGCGCTCACCGGCTGCAGCAAATCGTTCATTATCAGCATCGGTGAGGCCGGCCATCGGGTCGGGATCGTCCGCGCCGGGGAAGGCGAAAATCATGTTGAGGTGAATGCCAAGAAGGCGATCGCCATACGCCTCACCTAGACGACGAGTCACGATCGCTCCCCAGTCGCCACCTTGGGCGATGTAACGGTCGTAACCGAGTTGTTGCATCACTTCGGCAATCGCATCAGCAATTCGGTTGACATGAAATTCCGGTTGAACGGTTGGTCCTGAAAATCCATAACCAGGCATGGACGGAACCACGACATGAAACGCGTCGGCAGCAGTGCCGCCATAGGACTCTGGATCAGTGAGCGGACCGATGACATCGAGGAACTCAACAAATGAGCCCGGCCAACCATGGGTAAGCACGATCGGCGTTGCGTCTGCGTGCTTTGAACGAGCGTGAATGAAGTGCACCTGCTCGCCGGCGGCAGTGGTCATGAAGTTTGGCCACGCGTTCATGCGGGCTTCGCGCGCGCGCCAGTCGTACTGGTTGCGCCAGTAGTCGACCGCGGCCTTCACTTCAGAGACAGGAATACCGAGCGACCACGGTTCACCGGGGGCCTGATCAGGCCAGCGGGCGTTGTCGAGGCGGCGGTTGAGATCCTCAAGGACCTCATCAGGGATTGCGATAGTGAATGGTTCAGGAGCCATTCCGAGACGCTAGGTCAACCGCCAAAGGTGACGGTTCCTTGACTCATCTCACGGCCATCAACAAGCGCCGACACCCTTGAGACGCGACCTTCCTCGATTCCACCCAATGTCACCGCTACTCCTGGAAGGAACGATCGCTTCATCGCAAGGTCGACCCCAACGATTCGTTCGGTAGGTCGGTGCCGTTGCGCCGCGCCCGCCAAACGAGCAACCTGCGATGAGGTGTCGAGGATGATGTCGGCCAGTCCGGCCCTCTGGGCCGCGTCGGTGTGGTGATGGGCTGGGGCCCACACATGGTTCGCCGCCGCCTCGCGCCTAATCGACTCTGTGGTCACCGAAAAACGCTCTTCCCAAGCGAACGGCGAGGGCTCTTGGGCCTTACGCGGTTGCGCAGTAGCCGGTTCCCCGGGCCGGTAGCCCAGCATCCGGAATCGTTCGACGCCGACAGGTGAGCCAGCAACAGTCGAGGTTGCGACCTCAATGGTCCAATCTCGGCCCGGGCCGAACTTTGTCGACCGCTCCTCGCCGAGGTCGGCGATGCGTTCTGCAGAAATCAACTGATCACCAATGTGAACGACGCCGCTCAGTTCGAGTTCATAGCCAACTGCGATCGCAACGGGAAGGTCGAGCAAGGCCTTCAGTTGGTCATGCAGCGCGAGACCTGTTGGTGCCACCTCTCCCGCGGCCGGCGGCGCTGGGGGCCGAGCGAAGGTGGTGTACATCAACGAAGGAACAACATCGCCCTCGCATTCGGCCCAGTGCGCGCCGAACTCGGCGGTCCAGGCCGAAACAACTTCTTGGGTGACCACCGAAGACGGATCGCGCTGCACGCGCTGTTCAAGCAATTGCTTGAGCGCGTCGTTCGTCATTAGCGCTTCATTGCTCCGGCGGTAATCGCGCCGTCGACGTAAATGACCTGACCACTCACGTAACGCGAATCATTGCTGCACAGGAATGACACGACGTCGGCGATGTCTGCAGGTGCCCCAACGCGTTTCATGGGAACACCCTGCGCGCGCTCATTCGCTCGATCGCCTTGGAAGTTTCCGGCGGTTCCATCACTCACGATGAGACCTGGGCCGATCGCGTTTGATCGAATGTTGTCGACACCGAGTTCAAGTGCCAGCGTTTTCGTCAGCGATTCAACCGCTGCTTTCGTGGCTGGGTAGATACCGACGTCTGGCGAATTCGTCCAGGCGGCGCCCGAGGACATGTTCACGATGCTTCCGCCGCCACCAGCGCGCATCTTGGGAACAAAGGCTTGGCAACACCAAACGATGCCCTTGATGTTGACTTCAATCACTGACTGCATTTGCTGTTCAGTGACATCAAGAATCGACGGGAAGTTCCAAATTCCCGCGTTGTTTACAAGCGCAAAGCATTCAGGAATCTGATCGGCAACTGCGAACACCGCAGCGCGATCGGTGACATCGAGTTGAAACGCGGTGCCGCCGCAAAGTTCGGCGGTTTCGCGAGCGGCGTCGAGATTGAGATCAAGACACATCACGTCGAATCCGTCTTCGGCCAAACGCAAACAATCAGCGCGACCAAGTCCTTGACCGGCTCCAGTAACAGCGGCGACTGGCATCAGGGAACTCCATCCATCTTGAACAACTTCATGGCGTTCTCACGCAAGAACTTCGGCCATACCGAATCTTTCAGAGGAACGTTCTTCATTTCGGTGAAGATACGCTCGAGCGTAAGACCTGCCGGGAAGTAACCGGCGTACATGATCTTGTCCGAACCACGCGAGTTCGCGTAGTCAAGAATCGCTTTCGGATAATGCTTCGGTGCGAACGCGCTCGGCATGTAATAGAGACCTGGCCACTTGAGCATGAGCTTCACCGCAAGCGCTTCCCACGGCTCAGCGCCATGACGCATCACGATCTTCAATTCAGGAAAGTCGTAACAAACCTGATCGAAGTGCATGACGTGCTGGCATTCAGCGGGAAAGCGCGGACCGGGAATACCTGCATTCGAAATAATCGGAATGTCGAGGTCGATACAGGTTTGATAGATCGGGTAGTAACGACGATCGCTCACCGGCACCTGCGGAAGACAACCAGCGGGGAAAGTCGTCACTGCGCTGAGACCATCGGACTCGTTCGCGTCACGAATCTTGCGCACCGCGCCAGTGATGTCGTTGGGATCAACTTCAAGGCTGAAGAACACGCGACCGGGGTGACGCTTCTTTGCTTCGCGACTTGTATCGGTCAGACCAAAGAGACCAGCAGACACGCCGTATTTATCCATCTCGGTGAAGGTGAAGTCGATGGGATCAACTTCTTCAGCCGCTTCTTCGGGAACGTCTTTAAACATGTAACCCGCGGGCATAGCGAGGTCGTCGGAACCCTTGTCCTTGATGCCGCCCTGCAGGTATTCGTAGACAGCCTTCTTGTCGCGGAAGGGAAAGCCGATCATTAGATCGATTGCGCCAATGCCTTCGGGATACGCCATTAGGAGCCTTTCGCAGGGGTTCCGGGCGTCGCTCGTCCGGACTGTGGGCATCGTAGGACCCCTACACGGATCTGCCGGAAAGGCGGTCGCGCGCTGATTTCATTAGGGTTTGACCCCCATGGCCGAGCGACGCACCCGAGAGGGCACCGCCACCTCCGAATTTGGAGTGTCTAAGCGCGAGAACCACGACTCGACGTCGTTCTATGAGCGGTTCCCGGCCCCCACGTTGCTCGACGACGACACGGTTGTGCCGTGCCCGGTGAAGGACACCATCTTCTGCGGCGACTCGCGCGACCTTTCGGCGATTCCCGATAATTCCATCGCACTCGTTGTGACCTCACCCCCCTACTTCGCCGGCAAGGCCTACGAAACCGAGTTAGGCCAAGGCGCAGTTCCCGCCTCGTACCTCGATTACCTCGTGATGTTGCGCGACGTATTCGCCGAATGCTGGCGAGTCCTTGAACCGGGCGGCCGTATTGCAGTGAACATCGCGAACCTCGGTCGTAAGCCCTTCCGTTCACTGACCAGCGATGTCACAACAATTCTGCAGAACGATCTTGGTTTCCTGCTTCGCGGCGAAATCGTGTGGATCAAGGCCGAAGGTGCCAGTGGCAATTGCGCGTGGGGTTCCTATGCCTCAGCCGCCAACCCTGTTCTGCGTGATCTCACCGAACGAGTCGTGATCGCGTCGAAGGGTCGATTCGATCGAGCGCAGAAACGTTCGGTGCGAGAGAAGAACGGTCTGCCATTCGAAAATTCCATCGATCCCGACGATTTCATGGCCTGGACCCTTGATACGTGGAAGATTGCGCCGGAATCAGCAAAGCGTGTTGGTCACCCAGCTCCGTTCCCGGCCGAACTCCCCCGTCGCTGCATCGAACTGTTCACCTACGTCGGCGACACGGTGCTCGACCCGTTCATGGGTGCAGGCCAAACCGCCATTGCCGCGATGCGCACCGGTCGTCATTACGTAGGCATGGAACTCGACCCCGAGTACGTCGCCCTCGCCGAACGCCGTGTGGAAGAAGCTCGCAACGCTGGTTGACTAGTCCCATGCTCACCAAGGGAATCAACCACGTTGCCTTCATCACCGCTGACCTCGATCGACTGATCGCGTTCTACACCGAGGTCTTCGACGCCGAGCTCGTACGTGACGGTTCTGAGTTTCCCGATGGCAAAGGTCCCCGACTCGCTGTTCTCAAGCTGAGCGACTGGTCAGAAGTGAACGTGTTCGAGATCGAAGGCAATACCGAACACGAACGCCAGACCCCAATGTTTGGCCGCGGCCGCGTCGACCACTTCGCCATCCAAGCCGAGTCCCTTGAAGCATTTGAGACCATCCGTGAGCGACTGATGGCCAAGGGCTCAACCGACGATTTCGTCACCGATTTCGGCCCGTTTCTCAGTCTTTTCTGGCGCGACCCCGACGGCCTTGAAGGCGAAGTGTGCGTCGAGAACCCCGACGCAACGTCCGGCGTGATGAATCCGCCCGGTACTCGCGCTGCTCGCTATAGCTGAGTCCGAAACGGTCCCTCCACCTGTTCCTCGCCCCCAAGCCCGGATAGGGTGAGCAGCACTCATTTCATCCGGAGGGGACCATGGAGCAGACGCTCGAAATCACCGAAACCGAGGCCGTCGACACCGACGAGGCCATCGAAGAAGAAATGCTCGTCGAGGAGATCTCCATCGACGGCATGTGCGGCGTCTACTAAGACCCGCCTGAATGCCCTCGGGCATTCGCTCTTCATGACCGCCGTTGCCTTCGATGCCAACCGCCCTTGGCGGCTCCACGAACGGGTCGCGCTGCGGCCCGAGCCCTTCGGCGCGCTTGCCTATCACTACGGCAATCGCCGACTCACCTTCTTGCGTTCGCCTGATCTGGTGACGCTTGTTGAGTCTCTCAATGACCAGCCTTCAGCTCGCGCTGCGTTCGATGCCGCTGGCCTCGATGCCAAGCGTTGGCCCTCGTTTGAAAAAGCTCTGACCTCACTCGCCGCTGGCGACTTTCTTGTCCTTGAAAACGCCGCGTAGGAAGACACGACATGACCGCGCTTACTGATCAACTCGCCGAGGGACTCAACTCCCCCATCTGTCTCACGTGGGAATGGACCTACGCATGCGACCTCGCCTGCGTGCATTGCCTGTCGTCATCGGGTCGTCGCGACCCCAACGAGTTGTCGACCGAACAGATGAAGGCCGTTGTTGACCAACTCGCCGAGATGCAGGTGTTCTACGTGAACATCGGCGGTGGCGAACCAATGCTGCGCCCCGACTTCTTCGAGATCGTCGAATACTGCGTGGAAAAGGGCGTTGGTGTGAAGTTCTCCACCAACGGTGGTCGCATCAATGCCGAGAACGCGAAGCGCCTTGCCTCGATGGACTACGTCGACATTCAGATCTCTCTCGACGGCGTCGATGCGATTACGAACGATGCAGTTCGCGGCGAAGGCACTTACGAACGAGTTCGCACCGCAATGGACCACTTGCGCGATGCCAACTTCGGTCAGTTCAAGTTGTCCGTTGTAATGACTCGCGAAAACGTTGAGCAGGTCGACGCCTACGAAGCGCTCGCCGCCGAATACGGTGCCGAACTTCGTCTCACGCGTTTCCGTCCATCTGGTCGCGGCATCGATACCTGGCATGAACTGCATCCCACGCAGGCACAACAGATCGAGCTGTACAACTGGTTGCTCGCACGCCCGCAGGTTCTCACCGGCGATTCGTTCTTCCATCTCTCTGCACTCGGCGAACCGCTTCCTGGTCTCAACCTTTGTGGTGCTGGTCGCGTTGTGTGTCTGATTGATCCGGTTGGCGATGTCTACGCCTGCCCATTCGTTCTGCACGACAACTTCAAGGCCGGCTCGATTCACGGTGAAGGTGGCTTCGCTGCGGTGTGGCAGTCATCCGATCTGTTCACCGAACTGCGCGAGCCCACTAATCCCGGCGCGTGCGGATCATGCGGCAGTTACGACGCCTGCGGTGGCGGTTGTATGGCCACGAAGTTCTTCACCGGACTTCCGCTCGACGCTCCCGATCCGGAATGTGTGTTCGGACATGGCGAAACAGCACTTGCCGAACTCGAAGCCAACGGCGGCGCGATTCGCCCGACCGTCAGCGTTGATCACTCGAAGCCAGTAGGCGTCGGCAAAAAGCGCATTCCCGTTTCAATCCTCTGACGCCACCGCAGTCGCGTTGGATTACTTGTCGCCAAGAGTGACGAAGAAATCGCGCGGAGCAATGACGTCGTCGGGCGTGAGTTCGCTGATGTGCGACTTGCCGAGGCCAAGAAGACAGGAATCGATACCGCCGTGCAGGATGTCGAGAACGTTTTCGACACCGGCTTGGCCATTGGCTGCAAGGCCCCACAGATACGCACGGCCGATCATGACGGCCTTCGCGCCGAGCGCAACGGCCTTCACAACATCGCTACCGCGACGGATACCGCCGTCGAGCACAACGTCGATCTCACTACCAACGGCAGCGGCAATTGCCGGGAGCGCACGAATCGGTGATGGCGTTCCGTCGAGGTTGTTGCCGCCGTGATTTGAAACCGAAAGACCAGTGGCCCCGAGATCGCGCACGCGCTTGGCGTCGTCGACACGACACACACCCTTGACAACAAACGGTCCGTCCCACTGCGAACGCAACCATGCGATGTCTTCCCAACTCGGAGGCGGCATGGTCATCCACTCGTAGTACGCACCAAAGAACGCCGGAGGCTTCTGACCGGGATGGGCCATGTTCGGCGCGCTGAGATCGGGAAGTTTGCCGGTCTTGAGATACGCAAGGAGCCACTTCGGCTTTGAAAGCGCCTGCGGAGAAAGCTTGATCATCGTTTTGAGATCGAGCTTCTCTGGGATCCAGGGGCTGCCCCAGTCGCGACCGTTGGAGAAGGTCCAGTCGAGCGTGAGGATGATGCCCTTCGCGCCAGCGGCCTTGGCGCGCTCGAGACGCTGCACCATGACGTCGCGGCCACCGCTCCAATACATCTGGAACAGCAGTTGCGAATTCACCGCAGCAACATCTTCCATCGAGCGACTACCGAACGAACTGAGGCCCATCGGAATGCCCCGGTTTGTCGCAGCGCGAGCAACAGCAACTTCGCCTTCGGGATGCACAGCCTGCACGCCAGTAGGCGAAATGATGACGGGCATCGAGATGTCGAGACCGAAGACCGAGGTGTTCATTGAACGTTCGGCCTGAAGGCCAGCCACATGGGGAGCGAGTCCGAGCTGATCGAACGAGGTCAGGTTGCCGTTGAGCGACAGTCCCTTCTCGGCGCCACCGATGATGGCCCCATAGACCGACTTCGGCAGACGCTTTTCGGCCCGGCGCTGTGCCACGGCAACGGTTTCAAACCACTTGTTGGCCATCTCAACCCTCCCAGAACGAAGGGGAACTCTACCGGGAGGCCCGTATCAGGCCCCATTCGGCGGGTTGGTCACCAGAACAGGTGGTGGCCATCGTCGGTGTTGGCTGGGGTGAGGACCCCGAACTCGGCACGGATCTCGGCTAGCGGCCTTTCTGCCATGGCGAAGTGATCGACGCGGGAGAAATCGGCGATGCACTCGCCGCCCCGGGCGATCTCGGCGGCCAGGAGTTCGGCAGCACCTGGTCGGGCGAGGATGCCCTGCTCGGCTTTGACCTTGTTCGAGTCGCCAAAGCCCGCTTCATGCACGATGAGCGAAGCGAGCAGCGCTGAACGATTCACCGAGTCGTCGGCCATCGCCATGAGAAAGGCACTGAGCGCGACTTCGGCTTCGGCCGTTGTGCCGATGCCAGAAATCACGTGGGTCATGTCGTGACCCACGTAGAAGTGGTTCATCGGGGTGGCCTCGACGCCAGGGAAGGGAAGGCCGGCGATGTCGTAGAACTCGACGTATGCGTGGCCGAGTGTGCCGGGGGCATAGGAGCGCATTTTTTCGATACGGGCGACGAGTTCGGGTTCAGCAGAGCCATCGGGAACTGCGACGTCGCGCAGAGAAGGTTCCACTCGCGCTTTAACACTGCCGTCGAGGAATCGAGCGAAGTCAGCCTTTGCTCGCTCGGTTCCTTCGTCGACCATCGTGCGGAAAAGCGCGGCGTCGGGACCAACGATTCCGATTGCTGCTTCATACGCTTCGGCGCGTTCGAGTTGTGCGTCGGTGAGTGGATGACGACAGGCCTCAAGGGTGACGATCATTTCTTGGAAATGCCGGCGATCGGTTGATGACTGAATCGCGGCAGCGAGTTGGTCAGGAGTGAGCGGCGTTTGCGCGCGCAAGTCCAGATCGCGACGCCGCCACACCTGCGTCGCGATGGCTTGCAAAACAACGAGTTGTTCCTCGGTGGGCCCACCTTCGACATCGCAGACGCCAAGAAGCCCAGCAACAAAAGGTTCTACGAGTTCAGGGGCAAGCGAGAGTGACACAACGTCTCCAAGAGTGAACGACGGTCGCTATCCAATCACAGACCCGACATTCACCGCGGGCGACCCGTAGGATCGGCACAGCATTCCGAGGGGGAACAGTGGAATCAACACTCGCTATGGCCGAACTGGCCGAACTCATTGCGGCCATTAACACTGATGCAGACGACCCTCGGTGGAACTTTGTGTCCGACCTTGATCGCGCGTCGTATCGAGAGTTTGCAATGCATTCTCTGCACCATTCGTTGCAGTTCTGGCTCGAGGCTGATCCGTTGCGCCCCCGTTGGAACCGTTGGTTTATGCCCAACAAGAAGCTGCTGGGCGATAACCCCGACACTGTCTATTACGGAACCGTCATCGACCCCACGAAGTCGTATCGAATTCGCGGCAACATCGAGAACGCGTGTTACACATCATTCACTGTTGAAATCGGCACGGCCGGTGGAGCGATGTCGCAAAAGCTCGGCCACACGCTGAACGACAGCGAGTTTGAGGTCGACGCGGCGGGCAACTACGAACTGATCGCTGCGCCGACAGGAAGCGGCCCGAACTGGTTGCGCCTTGATCCTGAGGCTGGGTCGATCACGACTCGCCACTATTTCGAATGGCAGCGTTGCGCCGCACTCGACCCGAGCCTGCAGATTCCACTGACGATCGAACCGTTGGAAGATTCTGGTCCTCCGCCAGTGCCCGATGATGCTGCGGTGGCTGCGAACATTCGCCGAGCCATCACGTTCTTGCGTTCGGTCACGGTCGATTGGGGTCACACTCCGATGCCGCCGGGTGCGATTCCGTGGTTGTCGGCCGAACCAAATGTGTTCACCAACCCTGCCGATCACGACGGCAACCTCGGAATTGGTTACGCAGCCACCGACAACATCTATCGCTCAGCGCGTTGGAAATTGGCACCCGACGAAGCGTTGGAGATTCGTGGACGTTGGCCGCGGTGCACGTTCGCAAACATCGTGTTGTTCAACAACCACATGCAAACGCCCAACTACGACCGGCGTTTGGTCTCGCTCAATCGAGTACAGACCGAGGTTGAGAACGACGGTTCGTGGCGAATGATTCTCGCCCACTCTGATCCCGGTCTTCCCAACTGGCTCGATACTCGCGGTCTCGAACACGGAACGATGTTCTGGCGGTTCTTGTTGCCAACCGAGCCGCTGACACAACTCGAAACGCGCGTCGTGAAATTCAGCGACCTTTCCTGAGATTGCGCGGGCAAACTGTGGGCATGACCCACGCGCTTGAAGGAACCGTCACCAGCCTGCATTCCGATGGCGGCCATAACTTCTCAAAGCCATCAATTTCTGAGGCCGTCTTCCTTGCTGGGGTTGGCATTGAGGGCGACGCCCATTCCGGCCCAACCACCCAACACCTCAGCCGCCAGAAGAAGGACGCCAGCCGCCCCAACCTTCGCCAGGTCCACCTTGTGGCCAGTGAGATCCATGAGGGCCTGCGTACCGAGGGATTCGAGGTTCCTTTCGGTGGTTTCGGCGAGAACCTCACCACCAAAGGTATTGAACTCGGTCAACTACCTGTGGGCACCACATTGCGGCTTGGCGAGGACGTCATCGTTGCGCTCACTGGCTTTCGTGACCCCTGTTCGCAAATCGACAAGTTTCAAGAGGGCTTGCGCGCCGCGGTGTCGTTCAAGCCTGAAGTTGGCCCGCAGCTGTTTCGCAACGGCGTGATGTCGGTTGTGGTTCGCGGAGGAACGGTTCGTGTTGGCGACACCATCAAAGTTGCGTTGCCGGCCGAACCGCATCAGCCAATGCAAAAAGTTTGATCAGACAAGATCAGGCGTGAGGTCAGCGAACTTCACGACTTCACACGTGGGCTTTTCAATCTCGCCCTCGGGCAGGAAGAAGCGGAAGAACATCGTGCCGAGGTTGCGGCCTTCGGTGTCGATCCAGTTCGCGTGTCCCGGGTCGGAATGAGCGAGCACCATCGTGAATGAACCATCCGCGTTCAACGTGGTGTTGGCGCGATTGCGGCTGACCTGACGGTTCACGTAGTCGTACATCTGCGACCAACGATTCCAAAGGCAGATGTTGCCGAACACGCACTCCGGCCAACGGCCGCGAATCACAAGCGCTTCATCGTCACCGATGAGATACGGGGCCATTGCGTAGGCAGCGTCGAACGCAGCAAAGGCCATGTTGCCGGGCACGACGGGCTGAGGAAGCTCGTTCGGAATTCGCGACACAAACGGAATGGGTGTGTCTTCCGATGGCGCAACCGAATCAACGGTCTTGGTGCGGACGTGGTTGATCACACGTTGCAGTGCGGCTGAGACCCGCTCGTCGTTCCAACGCGGAGGCGCCGGAACCTTGGTGACCGCTTCAATGCTGATCGGCACATGCAGTGTCTGCGAAGCCGATGATGACCACGGAAATTCGAAGTAATGGCGAGTCGTGATGCGTCCACCGTCGACCGGGATCTCGAGCCAGTTGCGATCGGCAGTCGGGCCACCGAGACGAATCTCGTAACTCCCGTCGGCAGCGATATCCATTTCCGTGTCGTTCAGAACACCCGAGGTGTGCGTGGCATACGAACCATCGGACGCACCCGCTTCCATCGTGAACGAGGTGTAAACCGCGCCCGCGATATTGCCGCGAACGATGTATTCGTTGCCCGGGGCAACTGGTGTTTCGAAATAGACAGCGTCGGAGTTGTCGCCGGTGAACGAACGGGTCGGCGACACGATGCGGTTGAAAACGGGGCGCTGCGGATCGAACTCTTGGTGTGAGTACAGCGCGCTCTGGAGAATGTGGGTGAGGTTGCGGAATCCCTCGGCGACATCGTCATCGCTCATGACTGGTCCAGGTACGACCCATTCATCGCCGGCCTGCTGAAGCAGTGCCACTAACTCGTTGTACTTCTCGCGCGACTTGAGTTCGCCCATAACTTCCCCCTTGAAAACGTCAGGGATGCATCCTCGCGAAGATCAACCGGCTCTGCACACAAAGACGCTCAGGGCGTCGGGCGGCTACGGTCGGCACATTCAAGGGGGGCCTGATGAAGACCAACGAAGAACGACTGGCTGAAGCGCTGGATTATCTCGACATTCGTCGGCTGCAGAATCGTTACGCCGACATCGTGACCCGCAGGGCATGGGCCGAGCTCCACGAGATCATGCGACCGGGCTGCAAGCTCGAGCTCAACCTCGGCGACAACCAGATGGTGTTCGATGGTCCCCAAGCCATCGGCGACTTCATCGGTGAACAGCTCGAGGCGTTCGAATTTTTTGAGTTCGTCATCCTCAACACAGTGATCGAGGTCGACGTTGAAGCGGGCGTGGCCGGCGGACGTATGTACATGCAAGAACTGCGACAGAACGTGAGCGATGGTCGCCGCACCAACGCGTACGGCGTGTACCACGACCGTTTCGAACGGCACGACGGCACCTGGTGGCTGGCTCGTCGTCGCTACGGCTCCTTCTCCCGCACCATCGCGCCGGGGCCGGAACACGAACAGGTCGTCTTCCCCCTTCCCCTGCACGATCTCGGCATGCTGTAATCAGAAACCCGCAGTCCCTCGGCCAAGCGCCCAGAAATTCAGCCGAGAATGCTGGTGTATAAATGGTGTATTCTGTGTGTATGGCGCGTACAAACATTGATATAGATGAGGAAGCCTGCGCTCTGGTTATGGCCCAGCACGGGTTCACAACCAAACGACAAGCGGTCAACTACGCCCTGCGTAAAGCCGTCATCATCCCCATGACCATTGAAGAAGCCAAAGCCATGCGCGGCACCGGATGGGACGGCGATCTCGACGAAATGCGACGGTTTGAGCCTTGGAGTTGATCGTCGACTCGTCGGCTTGGATCGACTTTCTGCGTAACTCAAACATCGCGATCGCCGACCTCGTAGAAGAAGCACTGGTCGATGGAGCCGCGGTCACTGGAACAATTGTGATGGAACTTCTTGCCGGTGCACGCACCGAAAAGCAGCTCACCGATCTCGAACACCTTCTCGGCCGCGCGAAGTTGTTGCCCACTGAACCCGAGGATTTCGAAGACGCTGCACTGCTCTATCGAACCTGTCGGCTAAACGGCGTCACGATCCGGACAATGTCTGACTGCCTCATTGCAGCCACAGCAATCCGATGTGGCCAACCGGTGTTGCATAACGATCGCGACTTTGCGCTTCTGTCGCAGTACACCGAGTTGAGCGTCATCAATCCCACTCAGGGGTGAAGGTCGACCTCGTTGCCGTTACCGTCGCGGGCAACAACAGTTCGCGAATCAGTTGGTGCGCCGCCAATGCCGATCGCCGAAAGCACCTCAAACGCTGAATCGGTCGCGGTCGTGCCCGGAGGCTGCCGAAGCGTTGCCCCTTCACGATCCTCATCAAGGTGCCAGCCTCGCTTGCTCAACGCATCGGCGACGTTGCGAAGGCGAGACGACGAAAGCTCATTGAACCGAACGATCAGAATGCTGCTTCCACCCTGTTTGGCATTGATTACGAGCGGGTGCCATCCCTCCGGAGCGCTCACGGTGGCAGAAGCATCGACCTCGCTGATCAGCACATGAGCCCGCAACGACACGATGGCCTCGGTCAGAACACCAACGGCATCGAAATCAGTGGGGTCGATCACGACAGGTTCAGCCATCTGCCCAGCCTCGCGCAGTCCAACCAGGCCTGGGAATGTCCACGACCGAGCCACACCCGTAGGATTCCCCCTCTGGGGAGGAACAGTTATGGCTCGTGAAAATCCCGTTGCCGTTGTCACCGGTGCCGCTCGCGGTATCGGCGCGGCCAGTGCCGCCCGGCTTGCTGCTCGTGGCTTCACCGTTGCTCTCATCGACCTTCCGCTTGAGTCACCGGGTCGCCTTGGCGAGATCCCCGGCCCGTACCGCCCTGCACACGGCCAAGACCTCGACGAGGCTGCTGCCGCTTGTGGAGGACGGGGCCACGCCCATGCCGCCGATGTTCGTGATCCCCAAGCATTGGCCAAGGTGATCGAGACCGTCGTCGCGCATCATGGTTCGATCGATGTTGTTGTTGCCGCTGCTGGCGCCGTCGCTGGAGGCGCGCCACTGTGGCAAACCGACGATGACACGTGGCGTTCGATGATCGACATCAATCTCACCGGTGTGTTCAACATCGCACGCGCCGCTTTGCCATCGATGCTTGATGCTCCGGCACCGCGCAATGGTCGCTTCGTTGCCGTTGCATCTGCTGCCGCTCATCACGGCCTTCCTCAACTCGCGGCGTACTCCGCAGCCAAACACGGTGTTGCCGGATTGGTGAAAGCGCTTTCGGCCGAACTCACTAACAGCGGCGTTACCGCCAACGCGGTATGTCCCGGCTCAACAGCCACCGGCATGCTCGATACCAGTGCTGCCCTCTACGGCATGGAAAACCGTGAAGAGTTCGCCGTCCAGGCCCGCATTGGTCGACTCATTAACCCGGACGAAATCGCCGCAACCATCGAATGGTTGTGCGTCGACGCTCCCGCTGCGCTCACTGGTTCACTCATAGACGTCGATGGCGGGTTCCGAGCATGAGTTCGTTTAATCGTGCTGCAGTCGACGCAATCTGCGCCGATGTCGTTGGCCGTCACAATGAAATCGATGTCGTTGTCGCTGCGCTTGCTGCGGAACGCCATGTTTTGCTTGAAGGCCCGCCAGGTACCGGTAAATCCTCGCTGCTTCGTGCGCTTGCTCACGCCTCTGGCGTTGAACTTGTTTTCGTTGAAGGAAACGCTGAACTGACACCTGCTCGTTTGGTCGGAACCTTCGACCCCGCTCGTGTCCTTACCGACGGCTACAGCGCCGATGTATTCCTCGACGGGCCTCTCGTCGATGCGCTTCGCACAGGCTCGCTGCTGTACATCGAAGAAATCAATCGTGTTCCTGAAGAAACACTCAACGTCATCATCACGGCAATGAGCGAACGAGAACTAAACATTCCACGCCTCGGCCGTGTTGTTGCCGAACCGGGTTTCCGAGTTGTTGCCGCCATGAATCCGTTCGATGCAATTGGCACAGCACGCATTTCTTCGGCGGTGTACGACCGTGTTTCGCGAGTTGCGATGGGCTACCAGTCTGAAGCGGAAGAAACTGAAATCGTTGGACGCGAAGCCAAGGGCCCCGGCGCTGGGCCTGTAGGCCGGCGCGCGGTTCGCGTTGTTCGTGCCACGCGCGACCATTCCGATCTACGGGTCGGCTCCTCGGTTCGTGGCGCGATCGATCTTTCACTTATCGCTGAACAACTCGCGTCGCTGCGTGAACTCGATGTCACCGATGAAGAACTTGGTCTCGATGCGGCACTCGCTGCGCTTTCGGGTCGCATTCGCGTTCGTGAAGGTTCCGGTCGCACTCCTGAAGCGATTGTTCGCGACCTCTGGGCCGCCAATCCGCTTGAAACTGATGATCCCGACACGGAGACCGACCCGGGAAAAGCCTGAACCCGCCGCCTCAGCAGGGTGGCGGGGGTAGCAAACCCCCACAGGCGCCCGACGAAGAGCGCGTGCTGGAAGGCGAAGAGGCCGAACAAGCGTTGGCCGAAGCTGGTCGTCAGTCGACCTCACGCCGACAAATGGAACAGCACGAATCGTTCCAAGAGATTTCGCCGGAGGTTGGCGTCCTCGATGAAGAGGCATTTGCCGACGCACTTCGCGACGATCCCGACGAGACACTTACGTTGCTCGCAGAGCTCGTTGGTGCAACCGATGAAAAGTTGCGCGAACTCGCACGCTCCCTTGCGGGTCGAGTCGTCGTCGACGTTGTTCGCACCGGTGCACCAAAGCGAAACGGCATTGGTCGACTGCGTCATCGACGTGCCGATCATGGCGGAGAGCTCGACATCGATCGCAGTCTCGAAACGATTGCCGCAGCTCGCGCTCGTGGCGATGCGCCATCGCTGGAGGATCTCACGGCCCGCGACTGGTCGAAACCCGATCTTGCACTGTGTCTCTTGATCGACCGCAGCGGTTCAATGGGTGGCGAGCGTTTAGCGACTGCCGCTGTTGCCGCAGCCGCATCGTTATGGCGAGCGCCGATCGACACCAGCGTTGTTGCCTTCTCTGACGATGCAATCGTGATTGCGTCACAGGGTTCAGGGCGAGACGCCGAAGATGTCGTGAATCAGCTCTTTCGCTTACGAGGTTTTGGTACGACCGACCTTGCGTTCGCCTTTCGCACCGCCGCAGCACAGCTTTCGCGATCCTCGGCCTCGCGTCGCATCACGCTGTTGCTCTCCGACGGTCGGGCCACCGCTGGTGATGATCCTGTTGAAGCAGCAGCCATGCTTGATGAACTCGTGATCCTTGCCCCCGCTGACGACCTCGAGAGCGCCGTCGAACTCGCTGGGGACGTAGGCGGACGATACGTTGGCGTCACCGGGCCTTCCGCCGTACCTGATGCGTTGGCGGAAGCACTCCTTGGCTAACGAGTGGGCAGACCCAGCCATCGGTGCGACGATGTCGACCATGAATTCAACGCACGCTCTCGGTGATCTCACGTGGACTGATGTCCGCGACACCCCGCGCATTGTGTTGATTCCCGTGGGCAGCCTCGAACAACACGGCCCCCACCTTCCGCTCGACACCGACACGCGCATTGCCACTGCGATTGCGGAACATGTGTGTGAATTGCGAGAGGATCTGGTTGTGGGGCCGGCAGTTGGTCTTGGCGCCTCAGGCGAACACGCGGGGTTCGAGGGCACGCTGTCGATCGGTACCGACGCTCTCACCACTGTGCTGGTGGAACTGGCTCGGTCCGCCGATGCATTTGCCGGGGTTGTGTTCGTGAATGGTCACGGCGGAAACCGCGACGCACTTTTGGCTGCGCGCGCCATCCTGCGCCTGGAGGCTCGCACAGTTGTTGCGTGGTCGCCTTCGATTCCCGGCGGCGATGCCCACGCCGGCCGCAGCGAAACTTCGATCCTCCTGGCCATTGACCCCGAGTGCGTACGCACCGACAAGTTGGAAGCGGGCGCGACTGCTCCACTTGGTGAACTTCTCGACGAACTTCAGTCCGGCGGTGTGAAGTCCGTCAGTGAAAATGGCGTACTTGGCGATCCGACCACTGCGACGGCCGAACACGGGAATGAACTCTTTCTTGGTCTCATCGCCGACCTTGCTCTCACTATCGACAAAGTGTTTCCTCGATGACCAGCGAACTTGCTGGTCTCTTCGTTGTTGCTGACCCTTCAATGCAACGCAAGGAGCGCGGCACAGTGCTGCTGGGCGGTTCCCCGCTTCGCATTGTGCGCATCAGCGATAAGGGCGCCGACCTTGTCGATGACTTATTGAATGGCAACCCGGTTTCGCCCGGTAAGGGGGCGACATCACTTGTGCGTCGTCTCCTCGACGGCGGCCTTCTGCAACCAGTTCCAGCGACAACACCGTTCACAACTACCGATGTCACAGTCGTTGTTCCTGTACGCGGCGAACTTGAACCGGGTTTGCTTGATGGCGTTGGTCACGTCGCTCGCATCATCGTCGTCGATGACGAGAGTCCTGAACTACTTGTTGTTCCATCGAAAACAGTCCATGGCGTAGAGGTCGAATGCATTCGTCGATCAACAAACGGTGGCCCAGCTGCAGCTCGAAACACCGGTCTTGCCGAGGTCGACACATCGCTTGTTGCGTTTCTCGACGCCGATTGCCTTCCTCGACCGGGCTGGCTTGAACCACTGCTTGAACAATTCGGTGACCCTGCGGTTGCAGTTGTTGCGCCACGCATCACCTCGATTGAACCGCTCGGTGCTCCTGACCACCCTTTGCTTTCCCGCTACGAGCGGGTGAATGCCTCACTTGATCGCGGCACGCAACGCGGTCGAGTACGAGCCCGCACTCGCATTTCATATGTTCCATCCGCTGCGCTTGTTTGCCGCGCCGATGCCCTCAATGCAGTTGGTGGTTTCGACGCGGAGATGCCCGTTGGTGAAGACGTTGATCTTGTTTGGAAACTCGATGAAGCAGGCCACACCGTTCGCTATGAACCGAGCGTGACGGTGGGCCATCGTCACCGCACGACACCGTGGGCCTGGCTTCGTCGTCGATTCGATTACGGCACCTCTGCCGGACCACTCGCAAAGCGACACCCGGGTGCGTTGGCGCCGATCGAAGCTTCCGGCTGGAGCATTGCCGCATGGGGTCTTGTCGCTACAGGCCATCCCATTACGGCCGGCGCAGTTGTTGGCGCCACGGCGGGAATGCTCAGCGGAAAACTTGGTGCGCTCTCCCAACCAATGCCGGTTGCTGCACAACTCGCAGGACGCGGGCATCTCAGCGCTGGTCGCACGATTGCCCAAGGACTTGTGCGCCCATTGTGGCCGCTCACCGCACTCGCCATCGTGTTTGTGCCGTGGAAGCGGCTCAAGTTGGCGCTGGTTGCAGGAGTGCTCGCGCCGTCAATCATCGATTGGATCCGCACCCGACCCGACATCGCGCCACTCCCCTACGTTGCGCTCCGACTAGCCGACGATGTCGCCTACGGAACCGGCGTATGGGTGGGTTCGTTGCGCGCCGGAACCCTCGAGCCGCTTCTGCCCGAGGTCACCAGTTGGCCGAAGCCCAGCCGCTATTCGCGCTGGCGTTCAGCGGTTTCGTAGTTCGGCGATCAGCCGACGTTGAGAAGATCGACGACGAACACGAGGGTTTCGCCGCCCTTGATGACGCCACCGGCGCCACGATCGCCGTAACCGAGGTGCGACGGAATCGTGATGCTGCGACGGCCACCGACCTTCATGCCGGCAACACCTTGGTCCCAACCAGCGATGACCTGGCCAGCACCGAGACGGAATTCAAAGGTGTCGTTGCGGTCCCATGACGCGTCGAACTGCTGGCCATCGCTCCAGGCCACACCCACGTAGTGCACGGTGACGTTGGCGCCGGCAACGGCTTCGGTGCCGGTTCCAACTTCGATGTCCTCAAGAACGAGGTCAGCCGGAGGGGCGGTGTCGGGAATGGTCACGGTTGGTTTGGTGTCAGCCATGAGCGAAACCTAGTGCCAGTCGGGAACCTTTTCGTGACGCAGCGCGCCGTTTGTCAGCGCGGTCGTTTCATGAGAACGGTTCGCCACTCGCCATCCGCACGAACCTCGGTTCGAAGAGCACCGGTCTGCTCGAACGACTCGATGACGGTCTCGGCCTGTTCCGCGAGGATTCCACTGAGCACCAGAACACCCTCGGGTTTGGTTACCTGCACCAATGCAGCTGCCATCGAACACAACGTGGCCGCCCCAATGTTCGCGAAAACAACATCGAAATTCGTTGGTTCGAGTTCATCAATCGTTGCTGTCGACACCTCAACAAGATCAGCAACATTGTTCGTGAGTGCGTTGTCGAGGGTCGCAACGATCGCGTCGGCAGCAATGTCCGTAGCCACAACCGTGGTTGCACCATGACGCGCTGCAGCAATCGCCAGCACTCCACTTCCGCAGCCGATGTCGGCAACGGCGCATCCCGGAGTCACAAGTTCGACTACTGCTTCGAGACACATCCGGGTGGTTTCGTGCGACGCGCTTCCAAATGCATGTCCCGGGTCAATCACCAACACCAAGTCGGTCTCAGCAACATCGCTCGGCGTCGCTAACCACGGTGGCACGATCGCGATCGAACCGATTCGCCACACCTGCGCATGATCACGCCATGCATCGAGACCCTCGTCGGCAGCAACGGGTTCGGCGGTTGGTGCCCATCGCTCGGCCAGCACCTCAAGTGCTTGTTGCGCAATGGTTCTCTCACAACCAATGCGGAGTTCAACAGCACCGTCAGGCAGCGGTTGTTCCTCGATGCCGCTTACGCCCAAGTCCCACACAAGTCCAGAAACGAGATCGACATCGGCAGGGTCGACGACGACAACGATCGACATCCATTCAGTCACCGACCGAGGTACTCGTCGCGGATCTGTTGCTTGTAGAGCTTGCCGGTTGGCAATCTCGGAAGTTCATCACGGAAATCAATCACTCGTGGCACCTTGAAACCGGCGAGATTCTCACGCGCATAGTTCCGGAGACGCTCCACCGTTGCCTCGTCACCACTCACCCCGGCTTCAAGCTGCACAACCGCGTGCACGTACTCGCCGAACTCGGGATCGGGAAGACCGAAGACGGCGACGTCGACCACTTCCGGATGCATGATCAGCGCCGATTCAATTTCCGCCGGATAAATGTTCACACCGCCGGAGATAATTGTGAACGCGCGCCGGTCGGTGAGATACAGAAAGCCGTCTTCGTCGAGATACCCAATATCACCAAGCGTCATCCAGTTATCACGCTGCGGATGGCGACTGTCCTTCGTCTTTTCCGGATCCCCGTGATATTCGAAATTGGCTTGGGGTTGTTCGAAATAGACGAGACCAGTTCCACCGGCTTCGAGTTCGTTCCCTTCATCGTCACAAATGTGCGGGATGCCATTAATTGGCTTACCGACCGAACCCGGATGCGCCAGCCACTCCTCAGACGTGAGGAATGTCATTCCGGTGCCTTCGGTACCCGCGTAGTACTCGCTCACGATCGGGCCAAGCCATTCGATCATTTGCCGTTTGGCCTCGGGCGGACACGGTGCCGCGGCATGAACCATCAACTGAAGGCTCGACAAGTCGTATCGAGACTTGACCTCATCGGGAAGACCCAACATTCGCACCATCATCGTGGGAACAACCTGCGCGTGTGTCACTGAATCGCGTTCGACGACGCGCAGGAATTCTTCGGCGTCGAACTTTTCGAGTACGACAACAGTGCCGCCAATTTCGTGAACACCACACGACCAAATAATTGCCGCTGAATGATAGAGCGGCGCTGGACACAAGTAGATCGACTCAGAGTTCATCCCCAACATGAACTGCAAGAGCAACGAGATCGTTCCGCCCTGGCCATCGTCAATCGTTCGATCGGGAAGCTCGCGTTTAATTCCCTTTGGCCGGCCGGTTGTGCCTGAGGAATAAAGCATGAAGTCGCCACGGGGTTGTTCGGCAAAGACTTCATCGCTCGCTACAGCAATCGCGTCTTCGTAGGACTCGAAACCGTCAACGGTTCCGTCCATCATCAACCGCACCTGACAATCAGGAATGAACTCCAACATCTCGGTCGCAACCTTCGACTGGTACGCCGTCGAGATGAATGCTTTCGCGCCTGAGTCGGTGATGAGGTACGCAGCTTCTTCGGCCTGCAGATAGCGATTCACGGTGACGAGGTACATACCCGAACGCAGCGCGGCCCACGCAACTTCGAAGTAACGGGGATGGTTCTCGGCAAACAACGCCACCATGTCGCCGGCGACAAGACCGCGCTCGTGAAGTAAGCGAGACAGTCGCCGCGAACGTTCATCGAGTTCGGCGTAGGTCACGACCGTTCCCGAAGATCCCATGATCACTGCGGGTTTATTCGGCGTTGTACGCCCGTACTCTCCCGGATACATAACTCCCCCTCGCCCGAACTGTTCTCGGCTTCAACGAAACGGACCCTAGCCCCGGAGATCGGTGAATGAGCATCGACCCGATTGAGTTAGTCGCTGCCGTTCATCATCGTGAGTGCGGCACGACAGCCCTCGCAAACGGGGTATTGATAGGGGTCGCGAGTGGGGATGAACTTCTCGCCGCATAGTGCAGTGATTTCCTCGCCAAGCACATAGCCGCGCATTTGGTCGTCCTTACGAATGATGTGCGCGACTTTTCCCTCTTCAAGACCAGGATCAGACGGCCGAGTGTCTTGGCGTTCACTAACGTCGGATTCGGTAATCGAGAAACGAACTGCGGTGTTACTCACACGATCAGCGTACCGCTCCGTGCAGAAGGTGCCAAAGGTCAGGTGCCCCGAGTGTCCCAGTGCCACGGCTCGCTGGGGAGGTTATAGAACCCAAACCGACCCGCATTTGCCGCAAGCCATACAAATCCAGGGTTGCTCCGAGAATTGATGAACCGGCCATTGGCCATGAAATCAATGGCTAAACCGCGCTCGTGATAGGAGTACCCGGGTCGGGCCGTTGGGGGTGAGCACGCGTCGGGGGGCATCTCCCAAATGGCGTACTGAGTCGTTCCACAGTTCTGACGACGCAACGAAATCTGCGTGTTGAAGTCTCGGTAGCCATAACCACTCAGATTGATGCCGTCTGCGGATGCAGCGTTCAGCAACCCACGAACACGGTCGGCAATGCTCGAAGCAACAGTGATTCCATTCACCGTCGTGAGGGCTGGAGTGGGATACGGATTGTTGCCACTTGGGGGTGGAGTGGTGTTGTTCGAAGAACCAGAACCCGAACCAGAACCAGAACTGGGAACACCGACGACTGCTCTGGCAAGCGCAGCTGCTTCGGCGGCGATCTGTCGGCCTAATTCCGCATCCATGCGTGAAAGGAAGGCGGCGTCAGACAACGTCTCATCAAGTCGCTGGCGCACTTGACTCGCGTATGCCTGTTGCTGGGACTGCGCAACCGACAACGACTGCAGCGCGCCCTCGGCTTCTGCTGCATGGGTTTCGGCGGCACTCTTGGCCGCTTGAGCACGAGCAAGTTCCTCTTCGAGGCGCGCCTTCGTCGACCGAAGTTGATCGATGACGTCAGAATCGCTGCGCGATTGCATGTTCAGCAGCGCGTTCCGAGTTGCGTCCTCTTGTGCCGATGCTGCCTCGAATCGGCGCATCAGTTCTTCGCCCGGGGGCTCCACATAGGCCTTGACGGCGTAGCGCGCGACTCGAGCCCGAAGCGCATCGAGGTCGCGCGAAGTCTGCGCTGCATCTTTTTCGGCTTGCGCTGCCTCGGCCGCGCTGACCTCGGCTTGACGGCGGGCTTCGGAAAGCACTGCCTGCTGGCCGCGGACGTTTTCCTCCATGGCCTTGAGCGCCGACATGACCGCGTCCTGCGAACTTTCGAGCGCGTTTACTTTGGCCGCAATCTTTGCCTGTTCTGATCGAACATTCGCCCGTTGTGTCCGTGGGTTGGTTGCGACTGCCCCGACGTCGATCGACGAACCAATGGCCGTTCCAAAGATGCCAGCAAGCGCCAGCGCGGCGAACGCGGTCCAACGCCAAGATCGCTTGGGCAACCTTCTTGGACTCACACTGCGGGGGGATGTCATGGCCATGGTTCCTCGTCTGATCACGTCAATGACGCAATCGTGGAAGGCCCGGTATCCGCCCGAGGACTCGTTACCTTACCCCAGGTCTGCGCGCATTGGTCAACCCCTGTGGAAAAACTTGTGGATAGATCTGGGGAAACTCAATACCCCATGCCCGTCTGATCTGTTGAGAGTCGGCGGTACTGTCCTAAGAATGACCGACCCGTCCGGATCCGTGGATCCACTTTCCTCCTTCGAGACCATTGCCTCACTCCGGCGATCCTCGCTACGGGTTGACCCTGACCGAGCTATTCCTGACGAACTCATCGACCGCCTCATTGCGGTTTCAGCCACGGCCCCTAATCACAAACGGACCTTTCCTTGGCGGTTTCGCATCATCACGGGCGAAGGTCGGGCTGAACTCGGCGAAGCGCTCGCTCTTGATCTCATCGAGACAGCTCAACCCGAGGCAAAGATCGAAAAAGCGCGATCAAAATATCTCCGAGCACCGGTGCTCATCGCGGTGGCGTCGATTGCCGGCGAAGATCCCACGATGACTGCCGAAAATCGCGATGCCGTAGCGGCTGCCATCCAAACGCTGCTGCTTGGAGCCACCGCCGCTGATCTCGCTTCGTATTGGTCCACCGGCGCGGCGATGACCTCGGTTCGATTGCGCGAGTTCTGCGGCTTCGACGAAACCGACACGATCGTGGGGCTGCTCTATCTCGGCTGGCCCATTGGCGATCCTCCCCCGATTGATCGACCAGCGCCTGAATCACTGCGCATCGGAACTTCTACCCAAACGCCGTAGGGTCTCGCCGATGGCTACCGCAAAGAAGAACGCAAAGCGATTCGGACCCAACCGACCCGAGGCTCCAGCATTGGTTCGTCGGCAGCGGGTGTGGTCGGTGATTGGTACCTGGCTATTCATCCTCGTCTTCTTTGTTGTACCAATCGGATTTGGAAACCCGCTGTTCGTCCTTCCCACTGTGGTGTTCACAGTTCTTCTCCTCGCAACAATTCGATTGTCTCGTCGACCCGACGGCCCCGACGCTGAAACCCTTGCAAAAGGCGAACTTCGAGCAGCAACAACCGGTGATCCTGTCTCGGTAAATGGCGTGTGGTCCCCTGGTGCCCGAGTTCGCGGCGAACCTCCCCAGCGCGGCTTTCTGATTTGCGATGGAAAACGACTTCGTTTCGAGTGCCTCAAAGACCAGGTGCGCTTCGATGCCGCAATCGATCATGTTGAAGTCATCACCGTTCCGAGCTTCATGCGTCCGCAACTCGATCTGTCAATTGATGGCGTCAATCATTCCGTAAGGTTCTTCCCGTCCTGGGATCTCGGCGCAACCTTTGTTGGGCCGACCATTGCCGGTGAGTGGTACGCGCAGTTGCGAGAACTCGGAGCCTCCTGACGTGGCTCGCATCAATCACACTCCCGATCCAAATCCGACACGCGCCAAGGCGCGTGCTCGTCGAAACATCAATCTGGTTCTGTGGTGGGGCATTGCCCTCGTGCTGCTTTTCGCACTTTCTGCCGGTGCGCCTTGGATTTTGATTCTTCCGTTGCTCGTCATCGGCGCACTCGTCGTCACGAACACGATTCAGGTTGTACGCGGCGACGGCGCGGAACAACACGCGATTGAACCCGGACGACTTGTCCGAGCAACAGCCGACAATGACCCCGTCTCGGTTCCTGTTACCCGAGCGCCCAACCGTCGCGAGAACGGTCGTCGACGCGGAACGCTTCACTACGCCGGCGGCAAACTTTCGTTCACTTTCGGTACGAACCCGAAATCTCGTGCGAAGAAGGCTGACGAAAACCTCGAGGGGACGACAATCTTTGATTCGTGGCCCAGCGACATTGCTATTGGCCCTCGGCCAACAATGATGCGCCCCCAACTCACGATGACGATCGATGGCGTCAACCACGTCATCGAATTCACCATGCCCGAGGATCTCGCAGCTGGAATGCTCGGGAAAGTCGTGGCCGGTGCATGGTTCGACCAGTTAGTCGATCTCGGCGCAACGTCCCGAGAGGCAAAGCAGTAAAGGCGGCACCGATTCGCGTTGCTGTCGTGTCAGCATTGACTCGTGGCTCTTCTCCCCCCGGGTCCGCCCGCTGACCAAACAATGCTCGCCAACGCGGTCAACATCCTGCGCGCCGCTGGCACCTTCACCATGCAGTGGTTCGATAACCCCGCATTGGATGTCAGTACCAAAAGCGATGGCACACCAGTAACTGAAGCCGATCGCGGAGCCGAACAAATCGTTCGAGATCGTCTCGCCGCCCTTCATCCCGAGGATTCCGTGCTCGGCGAGGAACTCGATGATCACATCGGCACCAGCACAAGAACGTGGATCGTCGACCCTATTGATGGCACCAAAGCGTTTACGCGCGGAGTGCCGTTGTATTCGAACCTTCTTGCCGTGGTCGATGAATACGGACCGCTCATCGGTGTCATCAATCTCCCAGCACTCAACACCACTGTGTACGCCGGTCGCGGTCTCGGGTGTTTTCGCGACGGCCGTTCAGTGCGCGTCAGCGACAGAAACACTCCCTCGAGTTGCGTGCTTTCCACCAGTGGCTTCGGAACTTGGAGCGAAGATTCTTTGCTCGGCGTGAAGCGAGCAGGATTTGAGTTGCGAACTTGGGGCGACGGCTACGGCTACGCCATGGTTGCGTGTGGCGCCCTCGACGCGATGGTCGATCCTCAGGTTTCGCTGTGGGATATCGCGCCAATGCCTGTGATCTTCGATGAAGCCGGCGGAAAATTCACCGGCACCGACGGCAAAGAAGTTCCACTGGTCCCAGGATCCAATGTTTCAGGCGTGGCATCAAACGGCGTTGTTCACGACGCGGTCATTGCCGCATTCAATAACCGCTAACGCTCGTCGTCGTCCTCACACACCGTGTGGTCATGTCCATGCGCGTGATGATGCGGATCGTCAATAAGCACGATTCCATCAGCCAAACGCAGTAGGCGGCCGCCATAGGCCTCGGCGAGATTCGCTGCAGTGAGGACTTCGTCGGCGGTACCGCTCGCAACAACTCGGCCGGCCAGCAACATCACGTGATCAGTCTCAGCTGCTTCAGCGAGATCGTGCGTCGTCATCACAATGGTGCGACCTGCGTCTCGCTCTTGGTCGACGACGTCGAGGATGTGTTGACGACTCACGACATCGAGGCCGGTCACCGGTTCGTCGAGGAGGAGGATGTCACCTCCTTGCGCCAGACCCTGAGCGACAAAAACACGTTGACGTTGTCCACCGGAAAGTTCGTGAAGATGGCGCCGAGAGAGATCGCCTAACTCAAGGCGATCCATTGCCTCGTCAACGAAGCGGCGATCATCATCTGTCATCCGGCCAAAGGCGCCGCGCGTTGCGAATCGTCCCATCGAAACAACTTCACGAACCGTGACTGGTAATTGATCATTGACCTTTACCGATTGCATCACGTACGCAACCCGGCGACGCATGTCGGTTGGTGCTCCACCCGCGACCGTAAGCGTTCCAGACTCAACCGGCAGCAAACCCACAATCGCGTTCAACAAACTGGATTTCCCAGCACCGTTGGGACCAACCAACGAAGTGACCGCACCGGTCGGCAACGCGAAAGACGCGTCGCGCAGGACCGGGTGACGCCCATACGCGAGCACCACGTTGTGCCCTTCGACAGCAATCGCTGACTCGCTCTCAGACATTGGGATAACCGCGCCGTGATGGTTCGGGGATGGGAATACGATTGGACACTCCGACAGTCTTGCCCAACCCGCCACACAGTCTTGCCAACTCGCGGAAAACGAGTACACATGTTCCGTATTGCCCGACAACTCGTTGCCGCACTCGCGATTCTGGTTGGAGTTCTCGCTCTCGGTACGACCGCCGCGTCGGCTCACGCCACGTTGGAGAGCTCTTCTCCCGCCGATGGGCAATCGGTTCTCACCTCGCCGAGCGAGATCCGAATCACCTTCAGTGAAGCAGTGACAACCATTTCGGGCGGACTCAGTGTTCTCGATGCCGATGGCAAGACTATCGATACCGGAAACAGTGAAATCGTCGATGGTCGGACACTTGTTGCACCAATCAGCGAGTCCTTGTCCGACGGCACCTACGTCGCGACCTATCGCGTTCTTTCCGCTGATGGTCACCCAGTAAGCGGTTCGCTGCTCTTCGGTGTGGGCGAAGGAGCACTTGACCGAAGCGCGCTACCCAGTTCGAACGGTGATCGACTTTGGGAAATCATCGGCGGAATTTCTCGCTTCATCATCTACCTCGCTGCGCTCGTCGCTGCAGGTGTCGCGTTTTTCTTGGCTTTCATTCATGATCGCGCCGAAGATCGTTGGCGGATTGTTCCGTTTGTTCGCATTGGTTCGATCCTTGCTCTGTTCAGTGCTATCGGCATCGTGATGAGTCAGGCTGCGCTTCTTACAGGCAAGGGAGCCGGCGCCGTCACTGACTCCACTGTGCTTCGTGATGTTCTCAATCAAAACCTTGGTTGGTCGCTTGCGTTGTTGATGATTGGCTTGGCTGCAGTCCACCTCTCAACCGATATCGCCAAAAAGATGGTGTCGCAGTCACTTGCCCTTTCTGGCGGTCTTGCTGTCACCGTCTCGTTCGCCGTGTGGGGCCACGCGACCGAACTTTCCCCCACAGCCATCTCGCTGGCGGCCAATGCCATCCATGCCACTGCGGCTGCGCTCTGGCTTGGCGGACTCGTTGGCTTGGTAATGGTCCTTTCGCTACGCGCGCCCGAAACGGTTCGCTCAACCGCAGGCATCATCGGTCGATTTTCGCTTGTGGCCTTTTGGTCGGTCATTGCACTCACCATTGCCGGGCTGACTCTCACCATCACCGGCTCCGACGCGAGTCTGAACTCAATCCTCACCACTACTTGGGGTCAGCTCATTCTCGCCAAAATCGGCCTCACCCTCATCGTCGTACTCATCGCTGCATGGAATCGACGCAAGCTCGTACCTTCGCTCATCACCCCAACCGAGGACACCAGCGAACTGGCGGTTCGCTGGGCGACTCTCCTCCGAACGATCCGGGCCGAAGCGGTACTTCTCGTCGCGGTGATCGCGCTCACCGCAATCGTTGTCAACGTTCCGCCCGCTCGAACGGCTGTCGTAGCAACGACCGACCGAGTCGACACCACCCAACGGGTCGATACCGGCACCGTCCAACTTTCTGTTGATCCAGCGATTGTTGGGCCAAATACCGTTGCCGTCCGATACGCCGACGAGACCGGACAACCAGTCAATGTGGCCAACAGTATGAGTATTGAATTCTCGCAACCATCGGCCGGACTTGAGCCGATCACCCGACAGGTGCCAGCCTCAGAGCCCGGAGTGTTTGTGATTCAAGGAAACGAACTCTCGATTCCTGGCACCTGGACCATCACGATCGCAGTTCGAACCGGTGACTTCACTGAACAACGCACATCGTTCGAAGTTTCCGTCCGTCGCTAACCACAGTCAAGGATGCACATGGCCCTCCCCCGACGCTTTCTCATCGCTTCCGCTGCATCGCTTACCGCGCTTGTGGCGTTAGCGGGCCCCGCATTTGCCCACGCGAACGCAAGCGCAAAAGCCGAACAAGCTGGCCGCACCGCAATCACCGTTTCGATTGAACACGGTTGCAACGGCAATCCCGTCACTGGCGTTCGAGTTGCACTTCCGAGCGGAGCAACTGCTGTCACCGGCACCAATTCGGGGGACTGGACCTCGGCCGTAACAGCAACAGAAATCTCATGGACTGGTGGCTCAATGCCAGCAAACTCCTCTGCCGACTTCGACTTCAGTCTCGTGTTGGCGCAACCGGCTGGTGAGACCGTCAGGCTTCCCACCATCCAAACCTGCACGAACAACACCGAAATCGCGTGGATTCAATCCGACGGTGGCGAGAAATCAGAAGCAACCCAGCCCGCACCAAAAATTGTGGTGCCCACCAACAGCACCTCGGCGAGCACGTCAACAACTGCCGTCGCCGCCGCAAGTGGTTCGTCAACCACCGCAGTCGCTCGGATGGCAACAGAATCAAACGCGGTAACCGATGCGGGGAGTGAGACCAACGCTTCGGGTCGCTATGTCTTTCTCGGTGTCTGTGCCGTCATTGTGATCGGCGCTGGAGTTCTGTTCCTCAAATATCGCAAGCATCCGACAAAGAGTTAGCTCGCTCAAAGGTCATTCCGCATCGTTATCGATGTCGCTGTAGCGATCATTGTCAGCGGAGGCTTTACCGAAAGCGATATCGCTCATTACGCAGTTGTCGATAGCGGGAAGGTCGCAGGCTCCGTTGGAATCGTTCGGTCTTTGTGCAACGGAACTGGTCCGTAGTGTCCGGCGATGGAGCGACGAAGTTCATGTAAGGCGTCGGTGCGAAGTTGGCTCACGCGTGAACGAGTGACTCCTAGTTCGCTTGCTAATTCCGCCGTTGTCTGGCCATCGACAAAATGGCCGAGGATCACCCGACGCTGGCGCTGAGGCAGTTCGTCAAGCGCCTGGCGGAGATAGGTAAGAAGTTCAGCGTGCTCAAGTAGTGCAACAACGTCTCGTTGCCCTCGATCAACCAGTTCTTCAGTGCGGAATCCCGATGCGGTCTCGTCGTTCTGGCCTTGATCAAGCCGACCAACAACACTGGTTTCGAGAAGCGCTTTGACCTTCCTGACCTGCTCGGTGGATGTCCCTGCTTCCGCAGCGAGCTCCTCGATCGTCGGTCGGCGTCCATAACGAGCCGTAAGCGAGTTCTCAACCATTTCAATTCGACGAGCTGCAGCGCGCAATGATCGCGGCGCCCAGTCATCGGCGCGCACGGCATCGAGCACAGCACCACGAATGCGCATTGCGACGAATCGTTCGAATGGAACTCCGCGCGTCGAATCGAACCTCCATGCCGCTTCGACGACTCCGAGTGCTCCGGCCCGAATCAGTTCTGCCCGTTCAACATGTCGAGGAAAGTTTGCGGCGATTGAGGCGACCACTTTGGGGACGACCTCAAGCCCTCTCTCGACCAACGCTGCAACTTCGGGATCCATCGATTGCCCGTTCATGTGACTCCCCCTTCGTGCGTGCGCACGCTCCTGCTCCCAGAGGTCGGCGAAACCTCCCCTTTCGCCGCCCACCCCGCAACCGGTTGATTGCCGGATCGACACCCTAGGAACGCGCGCCAGCAGATTTCTGGTCACCCCGGCCCCTTTTTTTGAGTCATCCGGCCCAGATTTCCTGGTGACCGGATCACCGAAGGGCCTTAGGCCCCGGCTTCGCCCTCAAACACCGCAGCCCGAACGCCCCGGCGAGCCAATTCGGCAAGGAACGCGAGTGAATCAACGGATTCAGCCAAACCCGCCGCTCCGAACCTCCGGAGAGAGCCGTTGACTATGAATCGGCTCGCAACTGCGGCAACCGCGCCGGCGGCAACCGCCGGCCGATCCATTGCCCCATAGACGAGTACCGAACCACGGCCATTGCTACGGCCTCGAACCTCGACGCGCACGGCGCCAGGCCCGCCTTCAGGATCAGTGGGCCACAGCATCGGGAGTCGAGCCGTGAGGCGGTCGCGGCGGGTCGCCGACACTCGAGATGTCACACGGCGCACGCCCGGAAATGCAGGAACCAAAACAAGTGCATCGGGAAGTTCTGCTCGGTAGCAGTCCTGCGGACCAATGGGGTCAGGGAACCAACACAGTTCTCGGCCAGATCCACCCGGTCGTGCATCCCAAGACCCATCGCGCCAGTCAACAGCACCGCGACCGAGTGCACGATGATGTTGACGCGCGCACGAGGGACCACCGGTGCCTGACTTCGCGACGTGAACCTCGTCGACCTGTTCAAATTTTTTTGCAGCATGCGCCGCCAACACGCAGGTCAATCCTGGGGCAAAGCCGGCACCAATCACCACATGCACATTGCGTTCGCGCGCTTGCTGATCAAGTGCCAAAAGCGCCCTCACGTCGGTCAGATCATCGCTTGTGCTGACGACATGAATACCTCGACGAACAAACTGTTCTGCAACCTGCGTTTGGGTTCGAGCTGGCCCGGCCAACACGACGACATCAACATCGAGCGGATCATCTAAGGACCCTCGATCAATGCTTGCGCGATCGCCAAGACTGTTGGCAACCAGTTCAACGCGATTACGTCGCTCGTCACGAAGCACCACATCGTCATCATCGGTGGACACAAGTTGCCGAGCGAGACGCGCGCCGACTGCACCAACGCCCAGAATTCCGATACGAGCCATGTCAGTCCAGACCGGGTCCGGTGAGCTCGCGCCATCCGCCAGAGCGAGGCGGAGCAACACCCGATCCGCGGAGCCGAACGGCGGCGGCGACGAGCGCCCCCATGCCGATGGCAATCATGGCCCGTCGGAACATTTTCATCGTGGGGCTAGCTGGAATCGAACCAGCGACCTCACCCTTATCAGGGGTGCGCTCTAACCAACTGAGCTATAGCCCCGAACTGGCCGGGGCGTCACCATACCGGACCCCCCTGCAGCCGGGAAAACCGGTTCAGGATCGTTGGTCGGGGGCCGCCTGTGCCGTCTCGAGTTCGACCACCGTAAACCGAAGCCCGCCAAAGACTCCGGCAATGAGGTTGAACAGCACGCTGGTCACGACGGCGAAGAGCGCCCCGCCTACAAAAAGCACAAACCCGGCGACCGCCGCACCCTGGAAGACCTTGATTCCGTCGATAGAGAAGGAACTTTCGGCCAACAACTGGGCCAGAAAGTCCTCGACCCTGCCGATGCTGCCTGTGACGACCGCCCCCTGCCACATCAGCACGCCAGCAACCACGATGATCATCCAGAGACAGAAGGCGAACGACAGCGAGACCCGCAACATTGACCATGGATCGAGTCGGGTGACTACCCGTTGCACCTGACGGGCCTTCACTGGCTTGCTCTGTGCCCGTCGGGCTCTGTTCGGCGGTGGTGGCGGGGCAGAGGCAGTCAGGGGTGCCAAGAAGTTCACTCCGGGCGTCTCGTCGACGGTCATCGTCGAAGTGTACGCATCACGACCCTTCGTGACCGACAGGGTCACCATTGTCGCCGGGCCCGAGCGGTGGCTCGTTCTTCGCCATATCGGACCACAACCTCGACCTCCGAGCCGCGGACCACGAAGGATTCGAGTTCGGCCCCGTTGGCCTCGGAAACTGATCCGGCGACGTCCTCACCCTCGGTGGCGCCCGCAAGCGCAGCAGCGTCGGCCGCTGACTGTGCTCGAGCCCGCTCATCAACCTGGAGACCAAGGCCCACCACAAGTAGTCCGATGAGCATCACGATGGCGAGGATGAGCGCGGCCATTGGAACGATCTGTCCCGCCTCTTGTCGACAACGCAGCGCTGAGTCGTGCCGAACTGAGCCACATCGAAACATGGCGAACTCCCCTGCTGTGAATCACCGGTCCGATCCGTTACGCGGACGACAAGATCGGTGAGGAACTGTCAGTGGGAGAAGTAATGGGAACGGCCAGAGCCGCCGTTTTGTTCCTGCGCTGGAAAAAGCGGATCAGTCGTCGTCGGTGCCGAGCACCGGAGCAACAGAGGCAACTGTTTCGCCGTCGGCGACGTTCATGACTTTGACACCGGTGGCATCGCGACCCTGCGAGGAGATTTCGCGGACCTCCATGCGAATGACTGTTCCGACGCTGTTGATCACGAAGATTTCATCGTCGATGCCAACCATGAAGGCCGCAACGACAGAACCCTTCTTTTCGTTGATCTTGATGCCACGAACACCCTGACCGCCGCGGCCCTGACGATTGAACTTGTCGAGCTGCGTGCGCTTTCCGTAACCACCATCGGTGACAAGCAAGATTGCGGCATCGTCACGTGTGACATCGCAAGAAACAACTTCGTCGCCAACGCGCATCTTCATGCCGCGAACACCAGCAGCGGCCCGGCCCATAGCCCGAACTTCGTCCTCGGCAAACCGAATTGCCCGGCCGGCCTTGGTGACTACGAGGATGTCGTCGCCACCATTGGTGGGAATAACGCGCACGAGTTCGTCGCCGTCTTTGAGGTTGATGGCGATGATGCCCGCACGAAGCGAAGAGTCGTACTCGGTGAACTTGGTCTTCTTGACCTGACCATTCTTGGTGCAGAAGAAGAGGAATTTGTTCGATTCGTAATCGCGCGTATCGATGATTGCTTGGATCTTCTCATCGGGCTGCAACGGAAGGAGGTTGACTACCGCGGTGCCGCGCGCAGTGCGTTCCTTCATTGGGATTTCATGCGCCTTGAGGCGATAGACGCGGCCGCGGGTTGAGAAGAACAACAGGTAGGAGTGTGCAGTGGTGTGGATGATGTGCTGGACGTAGTCCTCGTCCTTGAGTTTCGTGCCGGCGACTCCACGCCCACCGCGACCCTGAACCTTGAACGCATCGGAGGAAACGGTCTTGATGTAACCCTTGGCCGACATCGTGACAACGAGGTCTTCATCGTCGATGAGATCTTCGATATCGAGATCGCCAATATCGAAAGTGATTTGGCTGCGTCGTGGCTGTCCGTAGGTCTCACGAACCTTGCCCATTTCTTCGGCGATCACTGAGCGCTTTTTGCCCTCATCGCCAAGAATGGCTTCAAGGTCAGCGATGGTTTCGCGCAGCTTCGCCATTTCTTCTTCGAGTTGCGAGCGGCCCAGTCGGGTGAGACGAGACAACTGCATGTCGAGAATGTGTTCGGCCTGTTCGGTCGAGAATTCGAACGGAGCAGCCATAAGTGCTTCGCGAGCAGCTTGCTTGTCGGCCGATGCACGGATGGCGGCGATAATTTCGTCGATGAGATCGAGGGCCTTGAGAAGGCCTTCAACGATGTGGGCTCGACGCTGCGCTTCGTCGAGACGGTATTGCGAGCGGCGCGTGATGACTTCGATCTGATGATCGATGTAGGCAACAAGCGCGTCGCGAAGGTTGAGTGTTCGGGGAATGCCGTCGACCAGCGCCACGGTGTTCACCGCAAAGTTCGTTTGCAGCGGCGTGCGCTTGTAGAGGTTGTTGAGAATGACGAGCGCCGGCGCATCGCGCTTCAAGCGAAGCACTAAGCGCATCTTGCCCTTGGCCGATTCGTCGTTGAGTTCGGCGATTCCTTCGAGTTCGCGATTGTCGACCAGTTCCTTCACCTTGACGATGAACTGGTTCGGGCTCACCTGGTACGGGAGCTCAGTAATCACGATGAAATCGGATCGTGTTCCTTCTTCGATTTCAGCTTTACCGCGAAGTTTGATTGAGCCTCGACCAGTTCGGTACGCGTCGATGATTCCTTGACGACCCATGATGAGCGCGCCGGTTGGGAAGTCGGGGCCCTTGACGAATTCCATGAGGTCGTCAGGAGTTGCTTCCGGATTTTGCAGAAGGTGATTCACCGCGTCGATGACTTCACCAAGATTGTGCGGTGGAATGTTGGTGGCCATACCAACAGCGATGCCCTGCGAACCATTTACCAACAGGTTGGGGAAACGGCTGGGGAGAACTACTGGTTCCTGGAACTCACCCGAGTAGTTGTCGATGAAGTCGACAGTGTTTTCGTCGATGTCAGCAAGCATGTCGAGAGCCATCGGCGCGAGACGACATTCGGTATAACGCGCTGCAGCCGGTGGTTCATCGAGTGAACCGAAGTTTCCCTTCGGATGCACGAGTGGATGGCGCAACGAGAACGATTGGCCCATACGAACCAATGCGTCGTAAATCGCAGAGTCGCCATGAGGGTGGTACTTGCCCATGACTTCGCCCGTGACTCGCGCGCACTTCATCGTTGGACGATCGGGAAGGGCACGAAGGTCGTACATGCCCCAAAGAATTCGCCGATGAACCGGCTTCAATCCATCGCGAGCGTCGGGAAGGGCACGAGAGACGATGACGGACATGGCGTAATCGAGGAAGGAGCGCTCCATCTCCTCTTGGATCTCGATTGGCTCAATGGTGCCGAAGGTTGCCGGCGGAGCGTCACCTGAACCGGTGTCGTCTCCTCCGGTGTTTTCGCCGTCGTCCGATGCCTTGGTCTTCGCCATCTGATGCCTGTGGTTCCTGTCGTCGGGCGGCTTCCTCAGATATCGAGGAAGCGCACGTCCTTCGCGTTTGTCTGAATGAAGTGCTTGCGGGATTCAACGTCGTCACCCATGAGCACCGAGAAAATTTCATCGGCAATTGCCGCTTGTTCGACGGTGACCTGCAGAAGGGTGCGCTTGGTGGCATCCATTGTGGTGTCGCCGAGTTCGTCGTAGTCCATTTCGCCGAGGCCCTTGAGTCGCTGGAACTCTTTTTTGTGGTCTGGCTTTTCGGACAAGAACGCCGCTTTCGCGGTGTCGTCCTTGAGGTAGATCTTTTCTTTACCGACCACCGTTGAATAAAGCGGTGGCTGGGCGATGTACACATGCTGCTGCTCAACGAGTTCTTTCATGTGACGGAAGAAGAACGTAAGCAGAAGTGTGCGGATGTGTGAGCCGTCGACATCGGCATCACACATAAGAATGACTTTGTTGTAGCGAATCTTTTCGACATCGAATTCCGCACTAACACCAGCTCCGATGGCGGTAATTAGCGTTTGGACCTCGTTGTTCTTGAGCATTTTGTCGAGGCGAGCACGCTCGACGTTGAGGATCTTGCCTCGGATCGGGAGAATCGCCTGTGTGCGTGGCTCGCGAGCAGCAACTGCGGAACCGCCAGCGGAATCACCTTCGACAATGAACAGTTCGCACTCGTCTGGATTGCGACTCGCGCAATCTTTGAGTTTGTCGGGCATGCCCGCACCCTCGAGAGCGGACTTTCGACGAGTTGCATCGCGAGCGTTTCGAGCGGCGAGTCGGGCGCGGGACGCAAGCGTCGCCTTCCCGACAATTTTGCGAGCTTCGGCGGGGTTTTCTTCGAGCCAATCAGCCAGACGTTCGTTCGTGGCTTTTTCAACGAGCGAACGCATGGAGACGTTACCGAGTTTGCCTTTGGTCTGGCCTTCGAACTGCGGTTCGCGCAACTTCACTGAGATGATTGCAGTGAGGCCTTCGCGAATGTCGTCGCCGGTGAGGTTTTCTTCCTTCTCTTTAAGAAGAGACTTTGCTCGGGCGTACTTATTGACGACGTTCGTAATGGACTTCTTGAAGCCTTCTTCGTGCATGCCGCCTTCGATGGTGGCAATGCCGTTGGCGAAGGAATGCATACCGTCGGCGTTGAAGCCCGTATTCCACTGGAAGGCGATTTCGACTTCCTGGTCTTCTTCGGCCTGCTCGTAGTAGCCAACCTTTTTGAAGAGCGCTTCTTTCGAAGTATTCAAATGGCGAACAAAGTCGATGATGCCGCCGTCGTACTTAAAGATGATGAGTTCGGAATTGGTCGCCTCGGGGCGCTTGTCTTGGAAACGAATCTCGAGTCCCTTGTTGAGGAACGCCATCATCTGGAATCGCTCAAGCAGGGTTTGGGCTCGAAAGACGGTTTCGTCGAAAATTGTGGGATCTGGCCAAAAGCGAACGGTTGTGCCTGTGCGGCCCTTCGGAGCCTTTCCACGAACCTCGAGCTTGGTGGTGAGCCTTCCGCCGTTGGTGAAGTCCATGTAGTGGTGGTCGCCAGAGTGGTCGATTTCGACTTCGACTCGCGCTGAAAGCGCGTTGACGACGGAAATACCCACGCCGTGCAGACCGCCTGAGACTTTGTAGCCACCGCCGCCAAACTTGCCACCGGCGTGGAGAACGGTGAGCACAACCTCGGCCGCGCTCATGCCCTTCATCTTGGGGTCGGGATGCTTATCGACCGGAATGCCTCGACCGTCATCGGCAACTTCACAGCTGCCATCGGGCATCAAGGTGACTTCGATGCGCGTTGCGTGACCGGCCATTGCTTCATCAACGGAGTTATCGACGACTTCGTACACCAGGTGATGCAAACCAGCGGGACCAGTCGAACCGATATACATGCCGGGTCGTTTGCGCACCGCCTCGAGACCCTCGAGGATCGTGATGTCTTTTGCGCCGTACTCTTCGGTGGTTTTCGCCACGCTTTGGGCTTCCCCTTACCGGTACTTCGCCGGTGTCTTGATTGAGCGAACAACAGGTACAAACTGCGAATTCGACGCTCGAACTGCGTCTGTCACAGCCGAACAATCCTACCAGTGACACGAGTGTTTTCCGGGTATTACGACGCGCAAATCATGATCGGCGCGTTCGTCGTGGCGAAAGGGTCAACCGGCCTGTTCGGGTCGAACACGAACCTCGATGGTGTCGATCGCGTCTTGGCCGAGCTCGGCTCGAAGTCGTTCAATGAGATCATGTTCCAGAAATCGCAATTGCGTTGCCCACGCCGGATCGGAGACTGCAACAACAAGAGTTGTTCCCTTCATTGCAACCGGTCGACTTTGTGCCGCAACCGCGTCACCAACGAGTTCCGACCACCTGCCGAAAATCCCAGTCGTGACATCCGCAGAAGGTCCACCGAGGTGACGCACAATGCGGTCGAGGCTTGCATGCATCGAAACGGGATCACCGGTTGAGGCATCTGGCAATGGTTCCCACGGCATGAGAGCAGTGTAGGGAACATGCATCGAAACACCCCGGGAGGGTGAGGTTGCGTTTGCTGCCCTACTCCGCGCGAACTGTTGCGTTCGAGACCCTCAACACCAATTCCGGTGAGGCCCCAGGCGGCAACCCTGCCGCGCTCGAAAGCACGGTTTGGCCTGGTGGCAAATGTTCGAGGAGCGCTGCGCTCCGATCAGGATCAAGTTCGGAAAAAACGTCATCGAGCAACAAAATCGGCGGTGATCCAGTCGCGTCAGTCACAACTCGGTGGGCACCGAGACGAAGTGACAATGCGAGTGAACGTTGTTCACCCTGCGAGGCATGGGTTCGCGACGGCAATTGATCGAGATGTAAGACGAGGTCGTCGCGGTGGGGACCAACCAGAGAAACACCTCGCCGAAGTTCGTCGCGTCGCGCGGCCTCAAGGGCTGCTGCCAAACCTTGTTCGCGCCATGGTGCGTCGTAGGAAACGGTCACTGGTACTGGCCGACCAGCAACTTGCGAATAGGCGAGGTCGAGCGCTGGGCCAAGTTCCTGCACGAGTTCGTATCGAGCATCGGCGAGAGCTTCACCAGTTTCAATGAACTTCGCGTCCCACACCATGAGCGTTGCTTCGACCTCTGGGCTGAGACGCCCACCAGCCTGCTTAAGTAAGGCATTCCGTTGTCGCAGGATGCGGTCGAGATCCGAGCGCAATGAATCGAACGCTGGGCGCCGAGCAACTAACGCGTCGTCGAGATAACGGCGTCGTTCCGCCGGGCCACCTTTGACTAACTCCAGATCATCAGGAGCAAAGACTGAAATGCGTAACGCTCCGAGTAGGTCGCGGGTTCGTGCCAATTTCTGTTTATTGACCTGAACTCGTCCTCGTCCGGTTGATGAGATCTCTGCCTCTATAAGAAGTTGTCGACCTTCGCGTTCGCCTTCAGCTCTTACGATTGCCGAAGACGCACCCGATCGAACGAGAGCATCGCTTGGCGCTCCACGAAATGACGACAACGTCGCCAGGTAGCCAATGGCTTCCATGACGTTGGTTTTGCCTTCGCCGTTTTGGCCAAGAAGAGCGGTGAGCCCCGGTGCAAAAGCAATATCCGCGCTGGCGTAGGACCGGAAGTCGGTGAGCCAGAGACGAGCGAGACGCACGTCAGTTGCGGATCGGCATCAACAGATACAGGAAATCGTCGGTCTCGTTGCCGCGAATGAGGACCGGGCTTGTCGGCCGGGCGATTTCGATCGTGATTTCATCGGAAGGCGCAGCCTCGATGCCAGCGCGCAGATATTCGGGATTAAACGAAATCTCAAGTTCTTCACCCACGTGACGAGCATCGATGACTTCGTCGGCCTTGCCAACATCGAAACTTTCCGCAATGAGTTCCACGGAATCGTTCTTGATGTCGAGACGAATCTTGGTGTTTTCCTTCGACAGCAAACCAACGCGTTTGAGCGCTTCAAGAAACGTTTCGCGTTCAATCGTGAGTCGGTTCGGATGTGAATCAGTGGACTTCGGAAGAAGATTCTCGTAGTCCGGGAAGCTTCCGTCGAGAAGTTGACTCACCAGGCGGACGCCATCGACTTCAAACGAGACATGTCGTTCCGCGAGTCGGATCGTGACGTTCTCGGCAGTTGTAAGAAGTCGGTTGAGTTCTTTAAGTGCCGACGAAGGAACAAGAACCTTTTGGCCTTCAGTGAGAATTGACGTGCCTGGAAGATCACGGATGGCCAAACGATACGTATCGGTGGCAACCAAACGGATGCCGGTTCCGTGAGCAGCAATTGAAACACCCGTGAGTTCAAACTTCCGGGACTCGTCGGTACTCGCAGCGGAAACCACTTGTGAGATGGCATCGCGTAACAACGCTGCGTCGATCGTGACTGCAGATTCGGGAGCTTCTGGCATTGGGGGATAGTCGACAGCGATGGTTTTCACAGCGAACTGTGACCGGCCTGAACCGATACGGACTTCGTTCTCGTCGGCTTCAAACGTGACCGCACCTTCGGGAAGGTTGCGAACAATCTCGGTGAGGAGCTTCGACGGAACAAGAACGGTTCCATCGCGGGAACCAGAAACAGATGCTGTTGCGATGATGGTGAGATCGAGATCACTTCCGGTGACCTGAAGTTGATCGCCAACCAAAACCAGGTTGAGGCCCATGAGGGCTTGGCGGCCAGAGCTGCGCGTGGTGACACCACGAGACGCTACGGAGATGGCTTCGACGAGTGGATCTCGCTCACAACGGAACTTCACGTCGGCTCACTTTCCTGACAGACGGTGGTGCTTGTTGTAGTTGTAAAAAAGAATGGGAATTTGGTAGTAGTTGTAATAAGGGCTGTGGATTGTGGACAAACTGCGAAAGACCCAGCGTGGCTGCAGTTTTGTTGTCCCTGTGTCATCCACAGTGATCCACAGTTTGAACGGTGGGAGTGACAGCGCGGGGGATCACCCACGGGTCGTCCACTTTTCATGCAGTACCGCGCGCGCCATGGTCCACCGGGTTGTCCACCGCGCGCGCGTTCGAAACTGCGCGCGGGCGTTCGGGTCAAGTGGTGGTTGAGGGTCACGGGCGTCAACTGTTCCTGATTCGCTGCGTGAGCTCGGTGACTTGGTCGTAAATCTGTCGGCGCTCTTTCATAAGACCACTGATTTTCTCGACAGCGTGAATGACCGTGGTGTGATCTCGGCCGCCGAACTCGCGAGCAATGGCCGGATAACTGAGGTCGGTCATTTCTCGCATGACGTACATGCCGATCTGGCGAGCGGTCACCAGGGGTCGGCGACGACTCTGGCCTCGGATCTCGTCGATCGTGAAATCAAACATTTCTGAGGTCTTCTCGAGAATAAGTGCCGGCGTAATTGGACGCGGCTGGGTGTTGGTGAGGATGTCGCTGAGGACACCTTCGGCCAATTCCACTGTGAGTGGGTTGCCAGTGAGGCTGGCAAAGGCGCAAACACGAATGAGGGCGCCTTCGAGTTCACGGATGTTGTTGGTGATATTCGAGGCAATGAATTCAAGGACATCTGCGGGCGGAGCGATGGGTTCGCTTTCGGCCTTCTTGCGAAGAATGGCGAGACGAGTCTCGAGTTCCGGGGGGTTGATCTCGGTGATGAGCCCCATTTTGAAGCGGCTCCGCAAGCGGTCCTCGAGGGTGGAGATGGCATCGGGCGGGCGATCGGAGGAAAGCACGATCTGGGCGTTGGCTTGATAGAGGGATTCAAAAGTGTGGAAGAGCTCTTCCTGGAGTCCCTCTTTGCCCTCAATGATTTGGATGTCATCAAGGAGAAGTACATCGATTTCGCGGTAGCGCTTCTTGAAATCCGGCATGGTGTTCTGGCGGATCGCATCGACGTATTGATTGAGGAACTGTTCGGTTGAGACGTAGCGAACCTGATGGCCTGGGTAGATCTCGCCGACGTAATTGGCAATGGCTTGGAGAAGGTGGGTTTTGCCAAGCCCTGCGTCGCCATAGATAAAGAGTGGGTTGTAGGACTTGGCCGGTGTCTCGGCCACGCTCAGCGCGGCGGCATGGGCGAATCGATTCGAGGTGCCAGTGACGAATGCGTCAAAGGTGTAGCGAGGATTGACGGGCAGACCAAGTTCCTGCTCCGGAGCAGCGGTTGTCCCCAGATTTGGCGGAGTTGTCAACAGATTCTCTGTGTCGCTGGGGACATCCCCGGAAAAACCTGTGGACGGTGCTGGGGAGAAGTTTGAGGAGGCCGGAGCGACGTCGGTTTGGACTTTGATGGACAGGCGGACGCCGCTCTGTCCGATATCGGCCAAGGCCCCGTTGACCAGAGTGAGGTAACGAGTTTCGATCCGTTCTTTCACGACAGAACTTGGGACCGCAACCGAAAGAGCCGTGCCCTGAAGGTCAAGGGGGGTCACCATTGAAAACGTTGTGAGCCACACGGCCGCGGACACCTGCTCGCGCAGCGCCACCGTGCACTTCATCCACAACTGTTCGGCTTGGTCCACCTGCACGAAGGCCCCTGACAATGGGTTTGGTTCCAAAACAACCTCCACACTTGTGGAAAACCCGACGTCTGTCCACACGAAGTGGTCCGCCACTGTTCTGCACAGGCATGCCCCGCTCAAGAGCGCCGGTGTCGAGGCCCTGTGGACGGGCGTGGGACCGTAGCACTTCGCCGGTGTTGCCGCATTAGGCCTCCACGCTCTAGCGTTGTCCCCCGAACAGGTGTCGGGCTCCTTGCGCACGCGTCAGGCCGGGCCCGTTTCCACACCACAACCGTTGTCTATGAAGCAACGATCTGTGGACCCCTTCTGGGTTCAGTAGATCGCGGAGGCCCCTCGTGAAGCGTACGTTCCAGCCCAATAACCGCCGCCGGGCGAAGAAGCATGGCTTCCGTTCCCGCATGTCCACTCGCGCCGGACGCAATGTTCTGCGGTCGCGCCGGCTCAAGGGCCGTCGACGTCTGTCGGCCTGATCTGGCGAGTTCGTGACCGCCGCACGTTCCAAGAACTGCGGCGCCGCGGCCGTCGGGTCCGCAGTGGCACCGTATCGGTGACCATGTTGGCTCCATCTCCACTGAGCGGCGAGGAGCCGCCGCGCGTCGCGTTCGCAGTGTCCCGCACGGTCGGAACTGCGGTGGTGCGCAATCGCTTGCGCCGTCAGGTGCGCGCGTATCTGAGCGAGGTTCGGGCCCAGGATCCGACCCGATTCCCCTCCGGCGCTTGGCTTTTTGCAATCCAGCCCAGTGCCGCGTCCGCTGAGCGCGAGGTCCTCTTGCGAGACGTCGACAGCTGCCTCGAACGCCTTGTCGGGAGCTCCCGATGAGCGGGGCCTGTCAGCACAATCACGATTCTTTGCCCGCAACTGACCCGCCGCGTCGCCTTTCCCTCCCTGCGCGTCTGACGGCACGGGGTGTGCGCGGCTATCAATGGGTGTTCGCAGGCAGGGTTTCGCCCTGCCGTTATGTCCCCTCCTGTTCGTCCTACGCCCTCGAAGCTCTCGAGGTCCACGGGTTCGTGCGGGGGTCCTGGTTGTCCGTTCGACGGCTGGGTCGGTGCCATCCTTGGGGTGGTTCCGGATGGGATCCCGTTCCCGATAGGAAGGCCGCTTAGTTAATGGAAGCGTTTGAAGCGTTTTTTAAAGCCTTCGCGTCAGTGTTGGCGTTCTTCTACGACACCACCGGGAACTATGCCGTTGCGATCATCCTGTTGACGTTGGTCGTGATGATCATCGTGACGCCGTTGACCCTCAAGGGCACGCGCTCGATGATGGTGATGCAGCAACTTCAGCCGGAAATGAAGAAGATTCAGACCCGGTACAAAGACGATCGGCAGAAGCTCAACGAAGAACTTCTGAAGTTTTATAAGGAAAACAGCATCAATCCTCTGGGTGGCTGCTTGCCGCTCCTGGTGCAGATGCCCGTTTTCCTCGTGCTCTACCAAGTACTGAGCGGCCTTACGCGCCGAGCCAGTGACCTCGGTGCCAACGCTGGGTGGGTGTCGAGCCAGTTCGGTCTCGGCGAAACACCCACCAAGGCCCCGGCATTCGAACGGGTGTTCGATCCGAATTGGATCAACCCGTCGACGAAGATGTACCAAGATCTCTCAAGCTCCTATCAGATGGAGGCCTTTGGCCTTGATCTCTCGGAGAGTGCGAGCAAAGCAATGAACCAGGGCATTGCGCATGCACTGCCATTCCTGGTTCTGATTGTGATCGTTGCAATCACGGGCTTCATCCAGCAACGCCAGATTCAAGGGCGTACGACTGGAGCGCAGACCAATAGCCAGCAGCAGATGATCATGAAGATCATGCCGTTCTTCTTGCCGGTGATTTCGTTTGGTCTGCCTGCAGGCCTTGTCCTGTACTTCGCGGTGTCGAATATCTACCGAATCGGTCAGCAGGCATTCATCTCGAAGAGCATCTATGGCATCAGTGCCCCTGACGGCACTAAGTCCTGGAAGCATCTGTTTGGTTTCGGTGTGCAGCCCAAGGCTGCCCCGAAGGCCAAAAAGTCAAAGTCGAAGTCGATCAGTGCGACCTCACGTCCGGCGAAGAATGCCGGCGCAAAGGGTGGCGCTGCAAAGGGCTCGACGAAGGCACCAGCCAAAGCTGGCGCCTCCAAGGGCGGCCGGACCACCGGTCGCACCACCACCAGTTCCCGAGACACCAAGGGCAGCGATTCTTCCAAAGGACCCGATACGGGTTCTGATCGCGCTGCGTCGACACCGTCGACCCCCTCGACCGACGCCAGCGATGCATCACCGTCGCAGCCGTTGCAGCCTCGGGTGCGCAAAAAGAAGAGGTAGCACCACATGGAGTGGGTGGAAATCACCGGCCGCAGCGTTGAAGAAGCGAAAGACGCGGCACTTGATCAATTGGGCGTCGATACAGTCGATGCCGAATTTGAAATCCTCGAAGAACCATCTCGGGGTCTGTTTGGGAAGATGAAGGGTCAGGCTCGAGTTCGCGCTCGTATTGCCCCGACGAGTCCCCGACCGAAGGTTGAGCGACGAGATCGTCGCAAGAAGGGCAGTGGCAACGGTGGCGGACGCAAGCAGTCGCAGCGTCCCGCAACCCCTGCCGCTGACGAAACTCCGGCAGCACCAGCATCCAACGGCAAACGCCCTGATCGCCGCCGTGGCGCTCAGAAGGCTGCGCCCACTGAGAAGGAAAACACCACTTTGACTGACACTGTTGATGTCGATCTTGCTGAACACACTCGCATCGTTACCGAGTTCCTTGATGGCCTCGTCGATGCATTTGACCTCGAAGGCCGCGTGGAAGCGGTTTCGATTGATGACGACACCAGCGAAGTTCGCGTCGAAGGACGTGATCTGGGAATCCTGGTTGGACCCAAGGGCAACACCCTTACTGCTATCCAGGAACTCTCCCGGACGGTCATCCACCGCAAGGTTTCTGGCACCGCTGCTGGCCGAGTTCGTCTCGACGTCGCTGGTTACCGCCAACGCCGCCGCGAGGCGCTTGAGCGCTTCACCCAGGGTGTCGCCGAGGAAGTCCGCTCCTCTGGCGTACAGAAGGCCCTAGAGCCCATGGGCTCGGCTGACCGCAAGGTCGTGCATGACACCGTCAATGCCCTCGAGGGCGTGTCGACGACTTCTGAAGGCGACGAACCCCGTCGCCGAGTGGTGATCATTCCTTCCTGATCATCATCCCCGTTTGTTCCAATGGCCCCGCCTCGTGCGGGGCCATTGTTGTTTTTGGACGCAGGGAAGCCTGGAGTCTCGGTCATGCCTGATACCTCCATGTGCGGATGCGACAATGGCCGGGTGCAGCCTTCTCCCCCACTTCTCGAGGTTCTTGAGCGAGCTCGGCGCCTCGGCGTTCTTGGCCCAGGCCCGGTGCTTGATCATGTGTCCCATGCGGAAGGGTTCATCGCTGCCCTCGAGGACCTCCCCGAGGGCTCGCTATTGATTGATCTGGGCTCGGGTGGCGGTGTCCCAGGCTTGGTGATTGCCGAGGCCCGACCCGACCTCAGGGTTGTTCTGCTTGATTCTCTTGAGCGCAGGGTGGCTCTGCTGGCCGAGGCGGTTGTGGCATTGAACTGGGAGGGCCGTGTCGTCGCTGAATTGGCTCGCGCCGAGGACACTGGCCGCTCACCGCAGTGGCGAGCGCAGGCCGATGCGGTGACTGCCCGTTCGTTTGGCCCCCCGGCCACGGTTGCCGAATGTGCCGCCCCACTGTTGCGAGTCGACGGCATCCTCGTCGTAAGCGAACCCCCGGAAGACACTGACCGCTGGCCCGCTGATGGCCTGGCCCCGCTTGGAATGGTTGACGAAGGCTCCCCCGTGCCAGGAATGCGGCGGCTCCGACAGACCAGCCTTTGCCCTGAGACCTATCCCCGTCGTGTGGGGATGCCAGCGAAGCGACCATTGTTCTAGGCCCTCGGTCTAGGTCCATCTGTTTCACGTGAAACAGATCTGGAAGTGGTCGAGGGTGATTCCGGCACTGTTTCACGTGGAACAGTGCAGCCGGTTCCGACCCGCATGGGCGGAGAATGCAGGGAATCGGGCGGTAGTCGTGGGAATCCTTGACCCGAGGGGCCGGGACGGGCAGGATGGCAGTTGCTTCATCGCTCATAGCGATTGTTGCTCTCCGACTGCGGTGTGTGCCGCCAAATCCGAGTTGGGACGCATGGAATCTGACGAAACTGCTAGCGCGACGGACGGGGGAGAGCGCGGCGTGAAGATGACGCCGAACCTCTCTGCTGCCGAAGCGGTTGTCGATGGAGCTCGACCAATCTCCGCGGAGCGAACCCTGCCCCGCATCATCGCTGTCGCCAACCAAAAGGGCGGCGTGGGCAAGACCACAACCTCGATCAATCTGAGCGCCTGTCTCGCTGAGTTGGGCTACCGGACCCTTGTGGTCGATCTCGACCCTCAGGGCAACGCCTCAACGGGCTTAGGGGTCGATATCCGGTCTCTTGAGTCCTCCATGTACGACGTAATCCTCCATGACGTTCCCCTTGAGGACTGCATCGAAGGGACCGTGGTCCGCAATCTATTTGTGGCCCCGGCCAGTCTGGACTTGGCGGGAGCCGAAATCGAACTGGTCCCGGCCTTTAGTCGTGAGATGCGCCTCAAGATGGCGATCGATTCGGTTAAGGACGATTATGACTTTGTGCTCATCGACTGTCCCCCGTCGCTGGGTCTCCTGACGGTGAATGCGATGGCCGCAGCCACCGAGGTGCTCGTTCCCATTCAGTGTGAGTACTTCGCCCTCGAGGGCTTAACGCAGCTCACCAAGAACGTGGCGCTTATCCAGAAGAGCCTGAACCCGGCGCTGGAGATCAGCGCAATCGTGCTCGTGATGTACGCCCGCACAAATCTTTCCGACGGCGTTGTGGCTGACGTGCGCGAGCACTTCGGCGACAAGGTCTGCCGGGAAGTCGTCCCTCGTTCGGTGCGCCTCTCGGAGGCCCCCGGATTCGGACAACCAATCATCACGTTCGATCCAAGTAGCCGGGGGGCAACTGCCTACCGGAAGTTGGCCAAGGAGGTCAGTGGTGGCACGCCGCAGCGGACTCGGTAAAGGTCTCGGATCCCTCATCCCGACCACGGAACGATTGCAGGACAGCGACGCGATCCTGCGAGAACTCCCCATTTCGGAAATCGTGGCCAATACCTACCAGCCACGAAGCCATTTCGACGAAGAGGCGCTCGTCAGCCTTTCGGCCTCGATTCGGTCGGTCGGTGTTCTTCAGCCGATTCTTGTTCGCGAGCTTGGGGAGGACTCCTACGAACTGATCGCGGGGGAGCGGCGCTGGCGCGCGGCCAAGCGTGCTGGTCTTCAGACCATTCCCGCCATCGTTCGTACCGCCGAGGACGAAGGATCACTTGAACAGGCCCTCGTCGAGAACCTCCACCGAGAGGATCTAGGCGCCCTCGAGGAAGCGGCGGCGTATCAGCAGCTCATTGAAGAGTTCAAGCTCACCCAAGATCAGGTGGCGACCCGTGTTGGCAAGAGCCGCTCAGCGGTTGCCAACACCATGCGTCTCCTTCAGTTGCCCACCAGCATTCAGCGCCTCTTGGGTGAAGGACAGTTGTCGGCCGGTCATGCCCGCGCGTTGCTCGGAACCCCAGATCGGGCCTTCCAGGAGAAGCTGGCCAAGGCCATCGTCGCGGAGAAGCTCACCGTTCGCGAGGTCGAGGACCGGGTGCGTGAGCATGGGGGTGCGACCGAGCCTGAAACCGGAGGCCCGACCGCTACCGGGACAAAGCCACCGACGCTCGTTCGACCCGCCCCCCTGCTTGAACTCGAGGAAATGCTTTCCGATCACCTTGATACCCGGGTTGCAGTCTCGATGGGTCAACGCAAGGGACGCATCGTCATCGACTTCTCAACCCTCGAGGACCTTGAGCGCGTCTACCGAGTCATCGTCGACGGCAAAGAGCCGATGGACTGACAAACCTCCACCAAAACCTTTGGTGAAGGGTTCTGCACAGCCTGTGGATGAGGCTGTGGTCAACCCAAACGGGGCGCTTGGTTGTCGTAGCGCCCTCGAATCTGAAAATGCAGAAGGCCCCGGTCGAAACCGGGGCCTTCGTCGTTCTTGAATCTGGGAGTCGACAGTTGTCGACGAGTGCAGCGCCTTAGATGAACGGCTTGAAATCGTCGAGGAGTTGTGACTTGCCCTTGGCGCCCACGATACGAGCAGCCTCTTGACCGTCCTTGAAGACGATCATGGTGGGAATGCTCATGACGCCGAAGCGACGAGCAACATCGGGATTGTCATCCACGTTGAGTTTGGCAATGGCCAGGCTGCCGGCCTGCTCTTCAGCGATCTCTTCAAGGATGGGGGCGACCATCTTGCAAGGACCACACCATTCGGCCCAGAAGTCAACGACAACGGGTACGGCCGATGAGCCAATCTGCTCATCGAATGTGGCATCGGTATAGGTGGCGATGTTTTCGGACATGGTTCCTCGTTCACGTCGTGGCCAGCGAGTGCCGACCAATTGGATGAGATCTGTTTTTATCGAACAAATGTTCGAATAAGTGCTCGCTAACTGAGAACATCAGATCGTTGTGCATCTCCGGAAAGAGCTGCGCTGGTGATGACAACGCTACAGCGGGTCGGTTTGATTCCCGGGCAGCGCGATCGCTACCCAGACAGGGATTAGTGAACGTTGGCCTCGAGCCAACGTTCACAGTCGATTGCTGCCATACAGCCGGATCCGGCAGCGGTAATGGCCTGGCGATAGACGTGGTCCTGTACGTCGCCACAGGCAAACACACCCTCAATGTTGGTGAGAGAGCCATTGTGGGTCACGAGGTAACCGTTTTCGTCGGTGGTGAGTTGACCGGCGAACAGGTCCGTATTTGGCCGATGACCGATGGCCACGAAGACACCGGTGACGGCAAGCGGACGTTCTTCACCGGTAATGGTGTCGGTGAGCGTGACCCCCTCGACCGTTTGTTGGCCCTGAATGGCGGTCACCGTTGAGTTCCACGCGAAACGAATTTTTTCGTTGGCAAAGAGACGGTCTTGCATGATCTTCGAGGCGCGCAGTTCGTCGCGGCGGTGAACAAGCGTGACGGTCTTGGCAAATTTCGTCAGAAAAAGCGCTTCTTCTATGGCCGAATCGCCACCGCCAACGACTGCGATGTCGTGATCACGGAAAAAGAATCCATCGCAGGTGGCACAGGTCGAGAGGCCATGACCGAGAAGACGCGTTTCCTCTTCAAGCCCGAGCATGAGTGAACGTGCACCGGTCGAAACGATGATGGACTGCGCGAGGTGCGTTGGTTCGGGTGCGTCGGTATCGCCGATCCAGACCTTGAAGGGACGAGCGGAAAGATCGACCTTGCTCACTTTACGGGTGACGATTTCGGTACCGAAGCGCAGTGCCTGTTCACGGAACTTCATCATGAGTTCGGGACCCATGATGCCGTCGGGCCAACCAGGAAAATTCTCGACTTCGGTGGTGAGCATGAGCTGACCGCCGGGCTGATCGCTGGTTGAGGATGGTTCGCCCTCGATGAGCAGGGGGGCCAAGTTGGCGCGGGAGGTATAGATCGCGCTGGTCAAGCCAGCGGGACCGGAACCGATGATGATGACGTTACGAATCTCAGGCACGAGGAACTCCAGAAGTCAATGATCAACGCGGATCATGTCAGGTGATGGGGGATGAGGTGAGCGGCAAAACCACTTAGCGTTTTGTGGTCTTGCCGACAGCAGGTGACGGGGCAGGTGCGTTGCGACGGCGGAACAAAAGGGCTCCGACCACGGTAAACAGCACCCCGAGAATGAGATAGGGCAACCAAACGCCTGAGGGCAGGACTTCGTCGAGAAGTCGAATGGCGCCGATGATTGCCAGGATCACGATGACGACGATGATCGTTCCGGCGAAGACACCGAAAACCAAACCCCGAGCGATCTTCATGATCGGCGTGGTCGTTCGGTCGCGTACGGTTTCGACGGCGTTGACGATGGCGTCGGCGGCTTGGGCCGGCCAGTCGCCGCCAATCAGCGAAGATGCCGCCCCAACCGTAGGAATCGAACGCGGTGGTGTTGGCGCGGTTGATTCAGTGCTTCCGTTGGTTGACGCGTCCGAGCCCGTGTCCATAGATGCGATCCTACCCACGAAGCATGGGGTTTAGGAGGTGACAATCACGTCGGTGATGGTGACCTGCCACGGTGGTGTGTCTTTGAGTTCGGTGATCCACAGCAGAATCGCGTTGCCCTGCGCCTTGCGGAGGTTGAGAGTTACCGAACCCCTGATGTCTGTTGCCGAGGTAACGATTGGACCCCAACCGGCAAGCGTGGTCGGTGCACCAGTAGCGACATAGGCCTCAACCGACCAACCATTCGAAGGCGAGTCGATTGCAATCGAGCCAACGACACCTTCGGCAGCGAGATCAATCACAAGACCGACCCCGGCTTTGAGGTTTCCAAACCTGCGTGAGGTGTACGTCTCGGTTGACCAAGACGTAAGCGCGTCCGCATCGACGGCGTTCATGGCGGCCGACTCGTTTTCAAAGCCGGTTCTGTCGGAGGGGTCAAACGAATGCGCGGTCGAGATTGCTAGTTGTCGCGGTGTTGTGGTCGTGGTTGTTGGTTGATTGGAAAGAAAAGTCCGGCCGGCATCGGTGTTTGCAACGAGCAACGCAATAAGCAGGAGGACTCCGACAACAATGAGTGTGACAAAAACTCCAGACCGTCCTCGCTTTGCTCGGGGAGGGCGAGGGGGAAGGTCGGCTGCCGCGGAATCTGTTTCAGGATCGGCGGGCACATCAAGCCGCGTCGATAGGAGAGCGGCTCGCATGTCATTTGCAGAAGCGAAGCGATCACCAGGGGCGCGAGACATTGCGCGCATCACTGCGGTTTCGAGGTCTACAGGAATTTCCGTGAGGACGAGTGATGGCCTCGTGGGATCTCGGTGCATGCGAGCAAGCGCAAGCGCTGCGGGAGTTTCGGCGCGAAATGGTGCCTCACCGCACACCGCTTCGTAGAGAACGGCGCCTAGTGCATAGAGGTCAGTTCGCCCATCGACTGGACCACCCTCAACCTGTTCGGGGGCGAGGTACTTCACAGTTCCGAGAACTTGAGCGGTACGAGTGAGGTCGGGTTCATCGAGAACCTTGGCGATGCCGAAATCGGTTACCAGAACGCGACCGTCATCGGAAAGGAGAATGTTCGCGGGCTTGATGTCGCGATGAATGACGCCTGCTTTGTGAGCAACTGCGAGCGCTCCGGCAACTTCTGCGCCAATGTGAACGACTTCGATCGGATCAAGTGCACCGCGCTCGTCGAGAAAGTCGCGCAGCGTGCGACCACGAACAAGTTCCATGACGATCACGTCGCAACCGTCAAGGTCGACAGTGTCATAAATTGCAACAATTGATGGGTCAACGAGCCTTGCGGCTGCGACTGCTTCGATGTGAAAGCGTTGCCGCACCACGGGATCATTCGCGAACTGGGGATGTAGAATTTTCACTGCGACAGCGCGACCGAGCACGAGGTCGTTGGCTTCCCACACTTCTGCCATTCCGCCAACGGCTAATTGGGATTGCAATTGATATCGCTGTGCGAGAACGCGTCCCGCGAGTGCGCGGCCAGATTGTTGAGCGGGTGGTTGCCCAGTGTCGTCCGCGTTCACGCGGTGTCAGAGCAGCGTTGAATCACGGACGCAGGTAGCACATGCCGATGACGCCGGGACCGCCATGGGTTCCAATGACGGCGCCGATCGTGCCCAAACGAATCTGCTCACGGGGATAACGCTCGGAGATCATGTCGAGGAACGCGTCGATGTCGGGAGCTTGACCGTGGAGGATCGAAAGTTTTTCGACGGTCCCTTCGGAAAAGAGTTGATCGCGCATCCATTCGAGCGAGCGCTTACGGGTGCGTTGTTTGCCTGCTTCTTCCACTGCGCCATCGGCGATGTGAATGATTGGTTTCATAGACAACATTGATCCGAGAAGGGCCTTCGCGCTGCCGATGCGGCCACCTTTTTTCAAATTCTCAAGGGTGTCGAGCCCGCCATAGATCTCGGTGCGCGGAATCATGGACTCGACAAGTGCGACAACGGCCTCGACATCGGCACCGTTGCGGGCGGCCGCAGCCGCTTCGAGCACCATTGTTCCGAGACCACCGGTAAGGGATCGACTGTCGATGACGCGAACATCGATGTCTCCGGCAACGGCGGTGGCGGCATTGCGCGCCGACTGCACAGTCGCGGAAAGTTCACCGGAAAGATTGATACACACCACAGCGTTCGCGCCGACAGCGGCAGCACCGCGAAAGGCTTGCTCAAAGCGACCGGGTGAAGGGGCAGCAGTTTCCGGAAGCAATCCGGTGCTCGCCATTTTTGCGTAGAAAGCGTCGGCGCTGAGCTCTTCGCGGTCGATGAACTCTTCGTCGCCAAAGCGAATGCTCAGTGGTACGACCCCAATGCTGTTGGTTGTCGTTTCAATTTCGGTTAAGTCACACGAACTATCGGTGACGATGTGGACGCCGGTCATGGTGCTCCCGTTGGATCGGTGACTCTACGACGCTAGTCATCCACCCGGGCTCGGTGATGGTTCGTCGGCGGCGACCAGGGCGCGGGCTCGGCGTGTATGGCGGAAATGGCGGGCCCACCACACCAGCAAGAAGAGTCCGGCAACTACAGAGACGAAGAGTCCGAACCCGGAAATCGCCGTTGAGCGGACATCGATTCGGCTGGATGCGACGAGTAACCCTCCACCCGACGAGGCGACTTCCACAACGAGGGGGAAGGCACCTGAGGCTCGGGTGGTGACGGAGATATCGGTCCGTGTGGTGCTGGATGGAGAAAGGGCGATTTCGTAGGAGGTGCCCTCGGGGAATTCGAGTTTGGGGCTACTCACGGTGATCTGTACCAATGCCTCAACGGGCAATGCGTTGGTAATCACCAATGGAATCTTCCCGCTACTCGAGGTCAGGGTGACCTTCTGAGAGGTCGGGAGGCTGATTGCTGCACTCAGTGCCTGGAGTTGCGAGTCGGCATTGTTGAGGATGGCGACGCGGTCAGAGGGATTCAGTGTCGTCTCGGCCGAAGCAAGAATCGTTCGCTCAATGGGAGCGATCAGTTCGCCACCTTCGGGAAGCATTGACTGCAGCCCAAGCAGGTTCCATTGGGCTTGTTCGAGTTCGATGCCATACACCCCGAGTTCGGTCGGTTCGGTGCTCGTCCACTCTCGAACGATTGGTTTCTGCGAAGCGGTGGCGACTGCGGTGCGAGCGAAGAGGTCGTCGAGGGTGACCGGTTGGATCACGGCGTTTCCGGTGGAACCACTTGCCGCACCAGTTGTTGTCGAGAGTCCGGCCAGAAACGCCTTGAATGCCGCTATGTCAGTGCCGGCCGGAATTGTGAGAGCGGCGCCTCGGTTTGCGCCGGTTTGTTCTTGGTGAAGCATCATGATCTCGGCGAGGGCATGGTGGGCGCCAAGAACAGGATCCTTTGTAAGGACCAAGCGCGAAGAGGCTGTGTCGTCATTCGCCATGGCTGTGAATGAGGTTCCATTTTCGCCCTCGATGACGAATCGGTTTGTGAGAACTGATGATTCATCGTTGATGACTGCGGATCGAAGTTGCGAGGACTGGAGCACCACTGAGCGGGTGCCTAAGGCGGCCAACCGATCAATTGCCGCGGGAGTGACAGATGGGTCGATCACCTGTGTCCGATGGTCGGGAGCAGCGGCAAAGGCTGCAGAGAGGACGCTGTCGCCGGCGGCGTATTCGGTTTCGATGACCGATCCGCGACCGCCGGCCATGAGGGAGCCGGAATCAATTGAAACGAATGGGCGACTGAGGGTCTGGCGAGACTGGCTTTCGGGCCGAACCGAAGAATCACCAGCATCAGTGAGGGCTTGAACAACAAAAGGTGTCGCAGCGAGGGTGAGCGGCGTTGACGTCGAGCCCCCCAGAATGCGGAATTGTTCGCCAGCCCGAGCGAGTTGTGTGTCAGAGAGTCGCGGGAAACCATCTGGACTCACTTCGAGCGGCGCGTCGATAACGACAGTTGTTGCAAGAGAAATAGGAGTCGTTGGAGTGGTTTCTGAAGGTAAGCGCAACAAATGCGTAACGATGCTGTCGAGTCGAGAACCGTTTGGTGCAGTTGCCTCAATACGCACGGGATAAATCCCACTTTTGCTCAGTACGGTGCCACCTTCTCGCGCGGGCCACTGTTCATCTATGGGAAGTGAAAGCGTTGTTGTGGAACGGTCTGCGCTGAGAACTGTTTCCGGCGTTGTGAACAACGCGCTACCGAGCTGCTCACCTGCAATTGTTCGATTCAGTCGACTTCGAGTCGTAATGGCGTTGTAAATGACGAGATCAAGTTTCGTATTTGCGGGGAGATTGCCAGTTGAGACTTCTGCAGTAAATGTTCCATTCGGTCCGACAAAGGCGGTTTGGCGCACCAGGGTGAGTTGATGAGGTGCCGGCGTGGTTTGTGCGCTTACGCCACGAGGACACATCACCAAGAACAGCGCAGCAACTCCGAGTAGGGAAAGAACGCGGCGCATCAAGAGCCGTCACTCTTCGCGAAAGTGAAGTCCAAGACCGCTAATCCGTTGGGTTCATCGGTGAATCCGAGGTGTCGATACAACAAGTGTGCTCGTTCATTGATTTCCTGTGTATTGACGAGCACGGATTCACATCCACGACGACGACACCAACCGAGTGCATCGCCAATAAGCGCGGTGCCGATACCGCGACCGTGAAAATCTGGATGGACGGCGAGTCGTTGGAGGTACCCAAGACGTCGGGCGACTCCGGTGATGTGATAACCCACAACGCAGTTATTCATGCATGCAACGCGGAAACGAGAACGCGGTGTCGCGTGCCGGGCGTCGAGGAAACCGTTGAGGTCGAAGCGCCAAAAGCCATCGAAGGCGAGACCGTCGAGATTGAGCACGGCCTCAATGTCGCGAGAGCGGCCTCGACGAAGGTGGGTATGTGGCGCTGTGGCGCTGGGGAGATTGAACAATTCGTGACGGAGAAGGTGCAGCCGTTCGTGTACGGAAAACCCGTAGTCGAGGAAGACGGGTTGTTCCGGGAAGGTCAGCGCCGGCGTTAGCACAGAGCGATATCCGGCATCGGCGATCGAGACGACGGCACGATGTAAGGCTTCGGGAGAGGGAGGAGCACCCGGGGTCGGGCTGAGCAGGGCCAGCGCGGGGTCGCCCCTCCACGGGCCGATCCGCATGCGGTCGGAATGTCCGGTGATGGTGTCTGTGCGTCGCATGGTCTCGTCTCAAGCCTAGGACCCATGACCGCTTTGCTCCTTTGCCCGGTGACTCGGCCGCTCCCTCTGTGCCAGTTGTCCAACCCGATGGGCCAGCCAACGGGGATTGCCCCGGTAGCCTCCGCCCGGTGATTCCCGAACGTCTTCTTCCTGTTCTTGAGCGAACGAGCCCGCTGGCTGAGCGCTTTGCCGCGTCGGGATACAAGCTCTATTTGGTCGGTGGGGTTGTCCGCGACCTGCTTCTGGGCCGGGATATGAGCAATGGTCGGGATATCGATCTGACCACCGACGCCCTTCCGGCGGAAACCAAGCGATTGGTCAATGGCTGGGCTGATTCAGTGTGGAGCCAGGGAGAGCGATTCGGCACGATTGGCTGTCAGAAAGATGGCTGGACGTTCGAAATCACCACCCACCGGGCCGAGGCGTACGACCCTGAATCTCGCAAACCCGAAGTCGTGTTCTCCGACGTGATCGACGCCGATCTGTCTCGTCGGGATTTCACGGTAAACGCGATGGCGTTGTCCTTGCCCGACCCCGTACTCATTGATCCCTTTGGTGGAGCCGAAGACCTGGCTGCCGGCCGATTGCGAACGCCGCTGTCACCGGAAGAGTCGTTCTCTGACGATCCGTTGCGCATGTTGCGCGCTGCTCGATTCCTTTCGGGTTACGGACTTACTCCCGATGATGAATTGCGCGCAGCAGCAATGTCGATGTGCGAGCGACTGTCGATCGTTTCGGCGGAACGTATTCGCGACGAGTTCGACAAGTTGATGGTTGTTGAAGATCCAACGCCGGGTTTGTGGTTCCTTGCCGATACCGGATTGATGGATCAATTCCTTCCCGAATTTTCTCGTATGCGTCTGGAACAAGATCCGATTCACCGACACAAAGACGTGTTGACACACACGATTGCCGTCATCGGTAAGACGAGCACGAACCGTTTGGTGCGTTTGTCGGCGCTGTATCACGATGTTGGAAAGCCGCGCACGCGAGCAATCGGCGAAGCGGGAGTGTCGTTCCATCATCACGAAGTTGTCGGCGCGCGCATGACGAGAGAGCGTATGAAGGCGCTGAAGTATTCAAGCGAAGACGTTGAAGCAGTCAGCCGTTTGGTGTTTCTTCACCTTCGTTTCCATACCTACAAGATGGGTTGGACCGACTCGGCGGTTCGCCGATTCGTCCGTGATGCAGGCGATTTATTGCCTGAATTGATTGAACTCACTCGTTGCGATTGCACCACGCGCAACGAACGCAAAGCGCAAGAACTTGCGAAACGTATGGATGAACTCGAAGCGCGTATTGACGATCTGCTTACGCGTGAAGAACTTGCGTCTATGCGACCCGATCTCGACGGCAATGCCGTGATGAATTACCTCGGGCTTACGCCGGGTCGCGATGTCGGCGACGCTCTTGACTTTCTTTTGGAACTTCGTTTGGAAGAAGGTCCGTTAGGCGAAGATGAAGCGAAGAAACGCCTCGACGCCTGGTGGGCGGAACGTCAGTCGAACTGAGCTAGCTCGAATTTGGTCAGACGCCGTCTTTGCGACCGCGAATGATCACGGTGCTCGGCACAATGGCGCGACCGGAACGAGCTTCAGGTTCGATTAAAGCATCGACGCGGAAGTTTGCCCGCATAAACGAGCTGAACAGTTCCCCGACAGAACGCGAATACACCTCGACCCCGTCGAGATCTCGCGGCATGTCCTCCCCGTAGCGATGAGCAAGGCGCGGCGAGTTCATTGGATCGTGGTCAAGCATGAGCCAGGCCGGATGGGGGAGCGACACGCTGAAGGACCCGCCGGTGCGAAGAACTCGATTGACTTGTCGCAGCACGCGGTCGAGATCGTCGGTCCGAGCAAGTGCATACACAGACAGCGCGAGATCGATTTGGTCGGCGCGAACAAAGGCCAGATCGGCAAGATCGCCATGGTGAAGTTCGACCTTGACCTCGTTGACCTCTGCGAGTTGTCGGGCGGCGTCGATGCGGGCGATGTCATGGTCGACGGCAATGACATGAGCGCCGGCAAGGGCAAGGCTCACGGCGTTGTGCCCGAGTCCCACGCCAAGTTGAAGGATCTTTTTGCCCTTTGGGGCGGTGAGGAGTTTCAGCGAATCGTCGCCGGGGAGATCGGGACCCCAAGTGACCGTGTCGAGCGGGAGTTCTGCCCGACCGGGGAAGGAAGTCGATGGGTTGGCCGAGGGGCGGGAGGATCCGTAGTCAGTCACGGGGGCAGTCTCCCGCAGGCAACGGTGTGGTCGGTGGACCGCGCGACAGCGCTTGCACCGCGAGTGGGGCAGCCCGTCGCTAGCCTCGGCCCTTATGGGTTCCGCCTCACGACCCTTTCGCGGTGCCCCGAGCGGCAACGGCGGCGAGATTGACTACCGGCTCGCGCGTCAGCACCTCATTTCGGAATACAAAAAGGGTCGGTTGGCCCAGCACGAAGTCTGCGATGCCCACCCCGAATTGGTGCGTGCCGCCCGTGAAGTGGGCCAGCCCACCAGTGAGGACTGCCCGATCTGTCAGGACCACACATTGGTCTTGGTGTCCTATGTCTTTGGGCCTCGATTGCCGGCCTTTGGCCGCTGCATCACCACGGCCAAGGAACTGAAGGCCTTCACGAAGCGCTCAAAAGAGGGCGATTTCGCCTGTTATGTCGTCGAAGTCTGCCCCGCGTGCCATTGGAACCATTTGGCCCGTACCTTCTTATTGAATCCGGCCCGTTCCGCCTGATCACCCTCCACCATGTCCCCCTCCACCCAAGGTTCAGCCACTTCCGGACGTCGTTCGACGCGTGCCGCCCGCAAGGTCGGGCCTGACGGCGTGCGCCGAAGCATCTTTTGGCGCTGGCGTCGAGCGTTTTTCGGCGTTGGTCTGGTCGGGGTCTTGTTACTCGCTGGCGCGGGGTATTTGTTCACCCAAGTTCCCCTGCCAGACAAAGATCCGCCCCTTCTCCAGACCACCTTCATGTGTTCTTCCGAAGTGACCTCTGGCTGTGTTGCAGACAATTCCATTGCTCAGCTGTCTGGCGGGGTGAACCGAACCTCGGTGGATTGGAACGAGATTCCTCAGGTTGTGGTCGATGCGGTACTCGCGGCCGAAGACCGAACGTTCTTTGAGCATGGTGGTGTTGATCCGGCCGGCATCCTGCGCGCCGTATGGACGAACCTCCAAGCCGGTGGTGTTTCTCAGGGTGGGTCAACCATCACGCAGCAATATGTGAAGAACGTTTACCTCACGCAAGAACGCACGATCACTCGAAAGATCAAAGAAGCGTCGCTGGCGGTGAAGGTTGAACGTGAACTTCCGAAACAGGAAATTCTCACTCGATACCTCAACACGATTTATCTCGGCCGTGGTGCCTACGGAATCGAGGCAGCCACTCGTGTCTATTTTGGCAAGAACCTTGATCAAATTACGTTGCCCGAAGCCGCGTATCTCGCTGGACTGATTCGTTCCCCTGAAACCGCCGATGCGAAGTTGCCAGAGAACGATGCGAAAGCTCAGCGCAGCCGCCAAACCGCGATTGAGCGTCGCGCTTCAGTGCTTGACGCAATGGTTCTGACCGGCGCAATTACAACAGAGGAAGCAATTGCGGCGAAGGCGAACGACTGGAGCGATGTGCTGGTTCGCAGCACGATGAACAGTTACGGAAATGTCGCCCGCACCGAGTGGGGCACGGAGTACTTCGTCGATTACGTGCGTCATTGGCTGATTACCGAGGGCGGGTTCACCGACGCGCAGGTCTATGGCGGTGGACTTCGTGTGTACACGACACTGGATTTAGAAGATCAGGGTGCTGCGGCACTGGCCATTACGTCAACGCTGAATCGACCAAACGATCCGGCCGCCGCGTTGGTATCGATTGATGACATTGGTGCGGTTCGGGCAATGATCGGGGGCCTTGATTTCAGTGGAACAGGTAAGTACTCGAAGGTGAATCTTGCTGTCGGCGTTGAAGGTGGTGGGGCTGGCCGTCAGGCAGGATCAGCGTTTAAAGCGTTCACACTGGCCGAAGCAATAAACCAAGACATGCCAATGTCGAAGTCATACAACGCTCCGTCGCGAATTTCGATTCCGAAGGCTGATGGTGGACGCGATTGGAGCGTCGGTAATTACGCCGATGCCGGACTTGGTCAACTCGATCTCATCGCCGCCACGATGCAGTCTTCGAATACGGCCTATGCCCAATTGATGTTGGATGTTGGTCCGAAGAATGTCGCTGATCTCGCAACGCAAATGGGAATCACGAGCCCACTTAAAGCGGTACCGGCGCTGACACTGGGTACGAGCGAGGTGTCGGTTTTGGACATGGCTTCGGGTTATTCGACATTGGCCGACAACGGTGAGCACATCAAGCCAACGGTTGTCACCAAAGTTACTGATGCAAAAGGCAACGTTCTTTATGAGAACAAAGTCATTCGCAAACGGGTCCTTGATGCCAAAGACGTGGCCAAGGTCAATTACATCCTCAATCAGGTCGTCGAAGGTGGCACCGGCACGGGCGCCCGCATCGGTCAGCCTGCTGCGGGCAAAACGGGAACGACGGAAAACAATCGTGATGCCTGGTTTGTGGGTTTCACCTGCAAACTGACCACAGCGGTGTGGGTTGGTTATCCCGATGGCACATTCATGAAATCGGTGCACGGAATCTCTGTGACCGGTGGCTCGTTCCCGGCCACGATTTGGAAGAAGTACATGACGGTGGCCACGAAAGGGACCTCGTCATGTCCGTTCCCCTATCCCACCGATGACGGCACCAACCTGGGATCGACGTCATCAACCAGTTCGACATCCAGTTCGACGAGTAGCTCTAGTTCTTCAACGTCATCAACGGTGAAGCCGTCGACCACCACCACAACTACCCCCATTCGCCCAACCACCACAACCGCCCCTGCAACCACCACAACCGCCCCTGCAACCACCACAACCACCCCCGCCCCTACAACCACCACGGCGGTTACGCCGTAGGCAAATAATTTCGCACCATCTTTGTGGTGAGTGTGATGGCCCGATAGCGTCGGGGACATCCGCCGGTAGCCGAGGGGCACTGGACGGTCAGGAGGCTCCAATGAGCGCGCGAATCACTGTTCCATCGGTGCAGGGCCGCAAGGTTCGACGTGGTGATGTCCCTTTGGTGATGGTCACTGCGTACGACGCGCCTAGTGCGCGGATGGCCGATGCTGCAGGCATCGACATGATTCTTGTTGGTGATTCCGTTGCGATGGTTGTTCTTGGTTATGAAGACACGTTGCAGGTCACCGTTGCCGACATGGCCCATCACACCGCCGCGGTTGCTCGGGCAACGCCGGCTTCGCTGATTGTCGCCGATATGCCCTGGATGAGCTACCACGTGTCGGTGGCCGACACAGTGACAAACGCAGCCTCACTGATTCGTGCCGGCGCGCAGGCCGTGAAACTCGAAGGTGGACGTAAGCGTCTTCCCATGATCGAAGCGCTCATCGACGCCGAGATTCCGGTGATGGGTCACATCGGACTTACCCCGCAATCGGTCAACACGATGGGCGGTTTCAAAGTTCAGGGTCGCAAGCACGAAGCGGCGCTGGCGCTCGTTGAAGATGCAAAAGCCCTTGCGCATGCTGGATGTTTTGCGATTGTTATCGAGGGTGTGCCCGACGAGGTCGGCCGCATGATTACTGAATCGATCGACGTCCCCACCGTTGGTATCGGCGCAGGCGCCGGTTGCGACGGACAGGTCCTCGTCTTTCACGATGTGCTTGGCATTGAAGACCGCGTGCTTCCCAAGTTTGTTCGTCGTTACGCCGACCTCGGGGCCGAAGGTGTTCGCGCTCTTGGCGCCTATGCCGACGATGTGCGGACCGGACGATTCCCGTCCGCTGCGGAGAGCTATTCGCTTGAAACTCGTGCGGCCGAAACACTCGGTTTGTACGGCACGCCGATTTCTCCGGTCTGACCAATGAAGCGGCGAGCGGTCATTGCCGTCGTCGCGTTTGTTGTGACTGCAGCATTGCTCAGCGGATGCGGTTCAAATGTTTCGTCAACGGAGCAATCGCCGCAGCAGTCGGTCGTGACCGCCGAGGCGTCGCTTCGCTCGCAGGGGTTCACCAAAGTCACGCTGCGCATTCGCCATGCTGATGGCACGGTTGAAGAGCATTGCGTGTGGTTGGCCGATAGCGAATTGGAACGACAGCAGGGTCTTTCGGAAAGTAACGAGCTGTTGATTGCTCGTGGCGAGGCGATGGCGTTCTCGTTCGATGCCGACTCCGACCGAACGTTCTGGATGAAGGACACATTGCTGCCGCTTTCGATCGCATGGATTGATGCGGAAGGCGCCGTGATTGGCTCGGCCGATATGGATCCGTGCCCGGCTAACGCCACAAGTTGCCCAAAGTTTTCGCCGGTCCGCCCCTATCGATTGGCTATCGAAATGGCCCAAGGGCGGCTCCAGGACTGGGGAATCAAGCCCGGCGCCACCGTCTCACTGGCCGCTTCCTGCTGAACGGGCCGAACCGCTCTTGGGAGTTCGGGGCCCCCTCCGGTAGGGTTCCAACTCCAATTGAAGCCCTGCCCTGAGCTTTCGGGGCTCCGGTTCCCGTCCTGCGGCCCGGATCCAGAGGGAGGTGATGCGCTCATGCGAGCGTATGAACTCATGGTTATTTTCGACGGAGACGTCGAAGACACTGCAGTCAACGCGATCCTCGCCAACGTCAACACGCTTGTTGAGGCTGGTGGCGGCAACGTCAAGAAGACAGATCGTTGGGGTCGTCGGCGTTTCGCTTACGAAATCAACCACAAGTGGGAAGGCATCTACGTCGTGCTTGAGATCTCGACCGAGGGTCGCGATCTTCACGAGGTTGAGCGCGTCCTACACCTCGCGGACGAAGTTGTTCGCCACAAGGTCATGCGTCTGCCCGAGAACGAAGCCGTCCGACGCGGTCTACTCGGCGACGCCGCCCCGGCTACCGCCGGTTGAGTGGAAGGTCACGACAATGGCAGCAGATAACAATGTTGTACTCGTAGGAAACTGCACCCGCGATCCGGAACTTCGTTTCACTGCAAGCGGTCAAGCAGTCGCAGCTTTCGGGCTCGCTGTGAACCGTCGCTGGCAGAACCGCCAGACCAATGAGTGGGAAGAGCAAGTTTCGTTCTTTGATGTCACCGTCTGGCAACAGATGGCGGAGAACGTTGCGGAAACGATCACAAAGGGCACTCGTGTCGTGGTGAGTGGTCGTTTGCAGCAGAGTTCGTGGCAGACCCAAGACGGCGACAAGCGCACCAAAGTTGAAATCGTCGCCGACGAGGTTGCTCCGAGCCTCCGCTACGCCACCGCACAGGTTGTGCGCAACGAACGCCGTGAAGGCTTCGATGGTGGCGCCAATTCCGGTAGTGGTAGCGCAAGCCGCCCCGCTCCTAATGATCCCCCCACTGGTTATGACAATGATGAGGAACCGTTCTAATGGCTAAGGCAGCACCGAAGCGCGGCAAGAATAAAGACAACGCTCGCCGCAGCAAAAAGAAGATCAGCCTGCTCACGCAGGAAAAGGTCGAGTTCGTTGATTACAAGGACATCAACATGCTTCGTCGGTTTATGTCCGACCGAGCAAAGATTCGTGCCCGTCGTGTTAGCGGCAATGACTCACAGCAGCAGAAGGAAATCGCACGGGCAATCAAGAATGCTCGTGAAATGGCCCTGCTTCCGTACACCAACCGCGTCACCACTCAGCGTGGCGGCGGTCGTGACCGTGGTGAACGCGGTGACCGTGGCGATCGCGGCGATCGCGGGCTCAAGCTCGAGAACGCCGAGATTCGCGAAACCGTCACTGACGACGCCGTGATCGAGGAGCTCGAGGCAACGTTTATCGACGCCGAAGGCACCGAGGTCGATGTCGTTGTGGAAGACGTGGAGGTTTCCGAATGAAGCTCCTCCTCCGTTCCGACGTCAATGGTGTTGGCAAGAAGGGCGATGTGGTTGAGGTGGCCGATGGTTTCGGTCGCAACTACCTGCTCCCCAAGGGTTTCGCCGTTCTCGCCACTGGCGGAGTCGAAGCCCAGGCCGCAGCGATGCGCCGCTCACGCGATCAGCGTGACGCCGCCGATCGTTCAGCAGCATCCGACATCGCCGCCAAGCTCGTGCCCGCGGTGATCGCCGTGTCGGCCCGAGCCAAGGCCGAAGGCGATCTCTTCGGTTCCGTTTCGGTAACCGATGTGGTCGAGGCAGTTGCCGCACAGACCGGTATCGAACTCGATCGTCACTCGATTCACATCAATGAAGCGATCAAGACGGTTGGGACCCACTCGGTGTCCGCCCGCCTGCACCCCGAGGTGCAGTTCCAGATCACCGTTGAGGTGTCGCCGGCCTGAGCCGCAGACATCAATGAGTATCGACACAAAGGGGCCGGTTCGCCGGCTCCTTTGTACGTTTTCCCAGCGTGTGGGAGTGGTCTCAATGACCGAGTCAAGAGTTCGTTGTCCACACTGTGGGACCTGTAGTGCTGTCACAGGTCCTATCTAGAGTGATCCCATGGTGCGTAAGGGTTTCCGAGGTTCATTTCTTCCACAGGGAGTAAAGGTTGTCCACACTCGGTCCACAGGGTCGTCCCCCGAAAAAACCGGGGTTGTCCCTCTAGCGATCCCCAACCAAAGCGGGGGAGGCTTGAGCCCTCATGAGTGAGTACGACGAACCCCGATCCGCCAACCGCCCTGCCGGGGCTGGTCGGGTCCCTCCCCACAATCTCCAGGCCGAAGAGTCGCTTCTTGGCGCCATGCTGCTTTCGAAAGAAGCGGTCTCGATCGCGTCCGAAGTGCTGTCGGCCGACAACTTCTATAAGCCGGCCCACGCGCACATCTTCGACGCCATTACGTCGTTGTCCGCTGCAGGCGAACCAGCCGACCCTGTCACCGTGGCCGAAGAACTCAGCCGTGCAGGTTTGCTCGATGCCATTGGTGGCCCGGCCACGCTTGTCACGCTCCAGGCTGCAACCCCTGCAGTGTCGAGCGCGTCTCGCTACGCCCGCATTATCGAAGAGCACGCGTTGTTGCGCCGTCTTATTGGTGTCGCTGGCGAAATCGCCGAGATGTCCTACGGCCTTCCCGAAGATGTCACGAAGACGGTCGATCAGGCCGAAACCATGGTGTTTGAAGTCGCGCAGCGTCGCGCTACCGACACGCTTGCGCCGCTGTCCGATCTTCTCGGTACCAATCTTGACCACCTCGAAGATGTCGTCAGTCGTGGCGAAACAATTACTGGTATGCCCACAGGCTTCCTTGACCTCGACGACCTGCTCTCGGGTCTGCAACCAAACGCGCTCTATGTCGTTGGCGCGCGTCCTTCAATGGGCAAGACCGCGCTCGCCCTCGGCATGGCCTGCAACGCAGCAATCGAATCGCATCGACCTGTGTTGTTGTTCTCGCTCGAAATGGGCCAGCTTGAACTCACCCAACGTTTGTTGTGTGCCGAGGCGCGCGTTGATTCACGCAAAGTGCGCACCGGTCAACTCACCGAATCCGACTGGGGCAAGATCGCCCACGCCACCGGCCGTCTCGCCGATGCACCTATTTGGATCGACGACAACCCCAACGTCACCATCATGGAAATTCGCGCCAAGGCACGGCGTTTGCGCAGCCGCCTCGGCGATCTGGGTTTGATCGTGGTCGACTATTTGCAGCTCATGAGCGGTCGTTCCAATGCCGAGAACCGTCAGGTGGAAATCTCGGAAATCTCCCGAGGGCTCAAGATCCTCGCTCGTGAACTCGAGTGCCCAGTTGTGGCGCTGTCACAGCTTTCACGACAACTCGAAATGCGGGCCGATAAGCGCCCGATGCTGGCCGACCTTCGTGAATCGGGTGCAATCGAACAGGACGCCGACGTCGTCATGTTCATCTACCGAGACGACGTGTACAACCTCGATTCACCCGATCGCGGTACCGCTGAAATCCTCATCAGCAAGCACCGAAACGGCCCCACGGGCATGGTGCGCCTTGCGTTCCTCGATCACTACACAAAGTTCGCCAACATGGCGCGAGGTACCTAAGCGACTGCTCTCACGAATTTCGTCGTAGTGGGCTATGCGGCATGAAGAAGTGAATCGGTCGCCCCATCATCGTCTGGCTCTACCTCGTTGTGATGGTTCGATTTGCGGCGCCAAACGAGATAGATCAGCGAGCCTGTGGCAATCGGGAGTGCGAAGGTAACTGCGCGATAGACGATGACTGCCGAGATTGCGACGGATGGTTCGACTCCGGCGCTCATGAGCCCAGCAGTGATCGCGCCGTCGAGAACACCGACTCCGCCAGGGGTCGGGATAAATGACGTCGCAACTCTGGCAATCAGATAGGCGCGTAGAACATCAAGTACGGAAATGGCGGATGGCGAAAGATCGTCGATCACAACGACAAGTATCAGCGCGCCAAACAATGTGGAAAGTGCGCCGGCGCTGATGAGTTTTGGTGCGCGATCGCGAACAAGTTCGTTTGCTCCCGACCGAAAGCGGTGCACGGAGGCCCGGAACCTGGCTCTGCGAAACGCCCCTTGCGTCTTACTCGTCCGGGTAATGGTGTTTTCGATGAAATGCAGGAGGGCTTGACTTGCTCGAGAGTCACTGCTGAGAACCATCCAGATGATGCAGGAAAGCAGGAGCGCGATCAGCGCACTCCCTAGTTCCAACAGGTCGACGGTGTTGGTCCCGCGCAGAATCATTGAGGCTCCAATGATGACGACGAGACAAACCCAACGACCAATTGCGAAGGCTTGTCCGCTCGCGAACACGGTGAGGGCGGCTTGTTCGGATCCATGGCCAAGGTGTCGACAGATCTTCATTCGAGCTGCGATTCCAACGACCGATCCGCCCGGGAGTCCATTGGCCGCAGCAAGGTTGACTTGATCGAGGACGATCCCGTGATGGAATCGAAGGTGTGGATGTGTGAGTCGGTAGACGATTCCTCGGGAGACGAGCATTGTGAACCAACACGCAGCAACGAGAGCAAGCGCCGGAAGGGTGAGTGAGCCGAGTTGGGCGAATGCGGAACTGAGAAGCTCGCGAAGTCTCACCCCCGCAACTCCAAGTGCAAGAACCACCACAACGAAACCAATTGGATACGACCAACGACGGAGCTTCTGGCTCGACCAGCACCGGCTGAGGGTGTTTCTTTCCACCGCCTGATGCGGTGTACACATCAACGGAGAAACTGCGGCCGGGTCCGGTCCGATGACCGACCTTCTGGTCACAAGCTCGACGGTACAGAGACAGGATCGTCGTGAATAGAGCGAACGGAGTGTGTTCGCCACGAAATCACACGGTGCTCACCATGGCGTCACCTGAGCGTCACTAACGATTGGGTTCTAGGCTGATTTCATGAAAATGGGCGATGAAGTCACCGTGCACATGAATGCTTCACCGGATCAGGTGTGGGCGCTGGTCAGCGATGTGACACAGATCGGTCGCTACAGCCCCGAAACCTTTGAAGGCGAATGGCTCGACGGAGCTACGGGTCCTGCAGTCGGTGCGCGCTTTCGCGGCCACGTGAAGCGGAACCAAAAAGGACCGACCTATTGGACCAAGTGTTATGTGACTGCATGCGAACCCGGTAAGGAATTCGCATTCGGTGTTGGTGAGCCTGGCAAAGCGGCAATCAATTGGGGCTACCGACTCGCGCCGGGGGCAAACGGCGGCACTGATGTCACCGAGTACTTCCAACTAGCTCCGAAACTTCCTATGAAGATCTACTGGGGATTGTTGGGTTGGAGTCGGGGCAAGACCAACCGCAATGGAATGAAGGCCACCCTCGACCGCATCAAAGCCGCAGTCGAGGGCAGTCCCTCTTCCTAACCGCTAACGCCAGCCGCACTGTGGCGTGAGGCCGAACCTCTTCAGCACAATCGACGCAGGGCATGCACCGAATGCGACGTATAGCCACTGGTTGATTCCTACGAATGCCGTGAGGAGCAGGAACCATGGGCTCACGAATGCCGCAAGGCCTGCGCTCACAAGGGCTACGGTTCCCGCCATTGCGAACAGGATGCGCTCAAGTGGCCATTTGGTCTGAGGATGGGTTGTTGTCATGTCGTCGCCTCGCTTTGGTTGCGTTCTTGATCAGTGACTGAAGTTCACGACGGGCAGGATCTTCGCCATCCACTTGGGCACGTACCAGCTCTTGTCGCCGAGGAGCGCCATCGTTGCGGGAACGAGCATCACCCGAACAACAGTGGCATCAAGCAGAACTGCCATGGCGAGCGTAAGGCCGAGTTCGGTGGGAGGAATGGGGCCGGTGATGCCAAAAGCAACAAACACGATGATCATGATGATTGCGGCATTCGTGATTGGTCGGCCGGTCCTTGCGATTCCTTCGCCAATGGCACGCCGCGTATCACCGGTTGCTTGATAACGCTCTCTAATCGCTGCAAGCAAGAACAATTGGTAGTCCATCGACAAGCCGAACAGCAGGGCAAAGAAGAACAGCGGCGCCCAGGCATCGACGAACCCTTGATGTTCGATCCCGATCAGGTTTGTGCCGACACCGTGCTGGAAGACAATGGTGGCAAACCCGAATGCAGCACCAACCGTGATGAGGTTCATCACGACAGAGAACAGCGCAATTGCCAGACTACGGAACACCACGAGTAACAGGATGAACGCGACCACCAAGATGATGGCGATGGCGTATGGAGCTCGGTTGATCAGAGTGTCAGTGAGATCAGTGTTCTGCCCCGCTGGTCCACCAACATCAGCGTTTGTGACTTGCTGATCGAGTTCCTGACGCAGGTTGTGGACCATTTCTTGTGTCCTCGAATCATCAATCGCTGTGCCTGGTGTGACACGAACAACAACTCGACCCGTTTCAGCTGGGGGCGTGACGACGCGTGCATCGACAACATTGGGCGTTGCCGTTGCAATCGTGACGACTTTGTTTGCGTCTGCTGCATCAACGGTGACGTAGGCCGGAGCAGCAGCTCCGGGTCCGTAGGCATCGACGAGCAAGTCGTACCCGTCGCGGCTTGTGTAGCCCTGGTCGACCACGGTTGCGCCGGGCATGCCGAGCTTCATTCCGAATGCCGGCACGATGAGCGCTCCGAGAACGATGAGGCCAATCGCCAGGACCATTCCGGGGCGTTTGAGCGCAACACCTGTCCACTTTGCCCAACGGCCTTCGGCGGCAATATCGGGGTCTTTCTTCCCACGAGAGACAAGAACTTTGTCTCCCATCGCAACAAGTACAGCGGGAAGCAGGGTAAGGGCGGCAAGGGCAACAGCAATGACCGAAAGGATCATGCCGAGTGCCATTGTTTGGAAAACCATGACCGGAACCAAGAAGACCGCTGCAAGTGAAAGGACCACAGTGAGAGCGGAGAGGAACACGGCCTTGCCCGAGGTGGACATGGCGTTCTCGATTGCTTTGATCGCGTCTTTTCCTTCAGCGCGTTCTTCTCGATAGCGGCTCACGATGAAGAGGCTGTAGTCAATGCCGACGGCAAGACCGATCATCATTGAGAAGTTCATTGACCACACCGACATCGGCGTCACCCAGGTCAACATGTGCAATACCGCAAAGCCAATGGCGATACCCGCGACTGCAAGGATGAGAGGAATTCCTGCCGCAAGTAATGCGCCGAAGGCAATAAACAACATGATGAGGGTGGGGATGCCGGCCACGAGCTCTGCCTTATGCAGGGCGTCTGCATTCATCTCGTTGAAGTCGCTCCACATCGACCATTCGCCAGCAACGTCGGCTTGTGCTCCATCAGCAATAGTCAGTGTTCCGACGTATGCACCAAGTTCGCCCGCAGCAACCGGGCGCTGAGCATCTTCGGAAATTTCTTGTCCCACCGGAATGATGGCGGTCATGCCATCTCGGGAAATCATTCCTGAACCGGGTGGCATCGAAAGCGGATCAACGACCATGGTGACCCGAGGCCCATCGGCAAGTTCTGCAACTAGGGCGGTCACTCCGGAGGAGTCTGAGGTGATTGGGGTGTTCTGGTGGTAGACGACCACCGGGAATTCGGCTCCGAGTTGAGGGAAGTCGGTGCGCAGTTCGGAACGAACCTTTTCGGCGGGGGACCCTTTGGCGTCCCATCCAGCTCCGGACAGCGCACCCGTAAGCGAGAGAGCAAGAGGGGCAGATGCGATAGTCACCACGAGCCAAATAGCAATAACGATTCGGCGGTGCTTGGCCATTGTCGCTGCGAGGCGGGAAAAAAGCGCACGCTCGTCGGGGTCATGCGACGGTTCGTGACTCGTGGGAATGGATTCGGTGGTGCTCACGGCTTCTCCTAAGACGATTGCGGTCTCGGTACCATACCCCCTAGGGTATCAAGACGCAAACACCGAAGACCTTGGATCCAAAAACCTTCTGGAAGGACCGGTATCGAATGGCGGCGCCCAAGGTTCTTTCAACAGGGTGGTTTTGTGTCGAACATCATGACAACGCTGCGTAACTACAAAATCGCGTTAAGCGATTGCCCGGCGGTGTAGAGCGCGACTCCGACAAGTAGGTACACAAACCAAATCTGCAGCACTTTGGAATCTCGTGTGCTGGCGAGACGAGTCCCTACGCCGAGACCTAACAGACTCGAAAAGAGGAAAGGCAGGATGACTGCCGACTCGATGCTTCCGCTTTGAAGTCGCGACCCGAGAGCGGTGGCCGAATTGATTGCGATGACGAGGAGCGAGGTTCCGACGGCCTCAGGCATCGTGAAGCCGAGTGCCAAAACAAGTGCCGGAACAATGATGAATCCACCGCCGACGCCAAAGAAGCCGGTGAGCAGACCGACGAAGGATCCCGCGATCGCAACTTTGAAAACAGTGAGCGGGGTAACGCGAATCGAAGTAACGGTGTTCGTTGCGGCTGCGGAAACAGACACCACTTCAGGGTCAGCGAACTCGGGCATGAGCAGGTCGACTTCGGCGAGTTCTTCAACGGGACCGACTGAAGCAGCGCATGTTCGACGCCACATCGCAAATGCAGCGATCAACATGAGCCCGGAAAAAGCAAGAAGAAGGACGTCGGGATCGACTGCCTTGTTCCAACGTGATCCGAGGAGCGAGCCACCAATACCAGCGAGGCCAAAGATGGTACCGGCAAAAAGGCGAACTCGGCCGGCGTGCCAATGCGGAATGATCCCGATGATTGCAGTGATTCCAACCAGGATGAGCGAGGTAGTTGTGGCTTGTTTCGAGGTTTGACCGGCGCCATACACCAGTGCGGGAACGGCAAGGATCGAACCGCCCCCTCCCAGCGCGCCAAGTGACAGTCCAATCAGGAAGCCAAGTGGCGACGCCAGAAGGGCGCGGACATTGATCACTTCAGATCACTGCGCCGACGGTGTCAGCCGAGGTGACGACAGGGAGGCCTTCGCGTTCCCATACCTGCATTCCTCCAGTCAGGTTCACTGCGTCAATGCCGTGGTTGATGAGCCACGCAGTGACCTTGCCCGAACGATTGCCTGATCGACAGATCACGACGATGCGGCGGCCATCACGGAGTTGGTCAAGTCGGTCAGGAAGATCGCTCATTGCAATGTGGATAGCGGCGGGTGCGTGACCCGCTTCCCACTCGTCGTTCTCACGAACATCAAGCCAAAGGGCATCCGCGTCGGCGGCAGCGGTTTCAACATCAACTGCGGGAAGCGTGGCCGGAATGTTGCCGGTCGACCACGCGGTGTAGCCGCCGATGAGATCGGAAACATCGGTGAATCCGTGTGAACACAGAAGACTCGAAGCGATTGCTGAGCGGTAGCCGCCAGCGCAGAACACGACGGTTGGGGCGTTCGGGTCAAGGTCGCCCAGGTTGCGAAGGAGCGAAGGCAGGCCGATGTGTTTCGCGCCAGGAACGGAGCCGAGGGCCACTTCCCCAGGATTACGAACGTCAACCAGAACAAGATCTTTCACGGATGCGATTCGTTCTGCGAGATCGTCAACTGAGAGTCGTGACAAGCGTTCGACATGTTGGGGATTGGCAACGAAGGTGGCGATCGGTTCTGTGAGGGCACCGATGACGTTGTCGAAACCAATACGAGCGAGCCGCATCTTCGCTTCAGGCTCGTGGCCAGGATCGGTCACCAAGATGATGGGTGTTCCTGGCTCCATAACCTCGCCGGTGTATTCGGCGAATCGACCGCCAAGTCCGATGTTGATCGAGCCGCGTAGATGTCCTTGGGAAAAGGCAAGGTCATCACGTGCGTCGATAACAACCGCGCCGCCGGCTTGATGCTTGAGAACCGTCGCAAGGTCGAGTCCCTTGACGGTGACATCGTGATCAAGAAGTGCACGTGACTCGCGGTTCTTGTTTGCAGCAAAGGCGAAATACAACGGAGCCACTGACTGACCTTGAGTGACGACGTCGACGAAGTCTTCAGCAACCATTGGCTGCAGCGCATAATTCATGCGTCGTTGCTCGCCAATAGTCGACACAGTTTCGGTAGACAGATTCTTTCCGCAGGCTGATCCGGCACCGTGCGCGGGATAAACCTTCGTCTCGTCGGGCAGGGTCATCAACTTGTCGTGCAGTGAGCGATAGAGCTGGAAGCCAAGTTCCTCTGCGGTGACACCAACCGATGCAAGAAGGTCAGGACGACCAACATCACCAATGAAAAGGGTGTCTCCGGTGAGCACGGCTGCTGGTGTGCTGTCGGGACCATTGGGGCGAACGACAACGCAAATGGATTCAGGCGTATGTCCAGGAGTTTCAAGGATTTCAAGGTCAACACTGCCGAGACTGATGCGGTCGCCGTTGGAATGAGTCTCAATGGGGAAGCCCACGCGTCCAGCAGCTGCGGCTCCGTAGACGATGTCGGCATCAGTGCGGGCCGCAAGTTCAAGGTGGCCAGAAAGAAAGTCGGCGTGGAAATGAGTCTCAATGACTTTTGTGATCGTGAAGCCGTGAGCTTCAGCATCGGCGAGGTACTGGTTGACATCGCGCTGTGGATCGACGATCACAGCGTGGCCAGTGGATTCGTCGGCGATGAGGTAGCTCGCGTGGGACAAACAGTCGAGGTAGTACTGCTTGAGGAACATGGGTGTCTCCTTTGCCTTGCATTGCGGTGAGATCATGATACCCTATGGGGTATGTGTAAACAAACAACATGCAAAAAATGTGGTCGTCCGTCGTGGGCTGGATGTGGAGCTCACGTCGAACAGGTACTTGGAAACGTGCCGAAAGCCGAGCGCTGCCAGTGCAATGCAAAGAGCAGCGTGAGCGGTTCAAAGCGCACGACACCCAAGAAGGAATCAGTCTCCGTCGGGGCGTCACCCGAGAAAAAGCGCTGGTTCCGTCGCTAAATGTTGCCAACTCGCACAGAACCAGTGCGTTGGACTCAACTCATGGGAGTACCCAGGGGAGAATGACTATGGAAATCAATCCAGATGTGAAGACCGACCTGCAAAAGCGACTTCGTCGTATCGAGGGTCAGGTTCGAGGTATTCAAGGAATGCTTGAAGAAGACCGAGAGTGTCGCGACATCGTCACGCAGATCGCGGCGGTGACGAAGGCGATGGAACAGGTCGGCTTCAAGATGCTTGCGTCCGGACTCGTGTCTTGTCTGCAGGACCCTGAGCGGTCGGCTGCAGAGGGCTACCCCGTTGAAGAGGTAGAGCGCCTCTTCCTCAAACTGACCTAAGTCGTTCGCCAACCAAAGCGAGGAGAAGCATGTGACTGAACACACCCATGGCAAAGAGGTGCTGCGGCCACTCGCGATGGAGGGCCGAGCACTTCGCCAGATGATCCCGGATGTGTATGCAGGCTTTGCTGAACTCAGCAAAGCGGCGATGGCGCCGGGTGCTCTTGAACTGAAGACAAAAGAACTCTTGGCTTTAGTGATGGGGATAACGCTTCGTTGCGACGGTTGTATTGCCACTCATGCTCGAGGTGCAGCTTCGGCTGGAGCTACTCGTGAAGAAGTTGCGGAAGCAATCGGCGTCACGTTGTTGATGAACGGTGGACCAGGAACGGTCTACGGACCGCGTGCCTACGACGCGTTTATTGAATACATCGAAGTGATCGAGGCCAAGGACGCCCCAACCGCGGGCTAACTCCAGTACCCGTCATTGCATCCACAACGTCGCTAGGGTCACGTCATGGCGAGTGACTTTCAAATGAAGGCAATGAACAAGGTGCATAGCGCGACGCTGAAGTTGAGTGGCGGTCGGCTCGGTTGGCACATGTATGGAATGCCGGTTGTAGAACTCACAACCATCGGCCGAAAGTCCGGGCAACCGCGCACGTCGTTGCTGACCTCACCGGTGCAGAACGGTGAAGCATTTGTGATTGTCGCGTCACGTGGCGGCGACGACATCAACCCCGCATGGTTTTTGAATCTGAAGACGAACCCTGAAGTCACGGTGAAGTCGGGGCGCAAACCTGCAGTGAAGATGCACGCGCGTATTGCTGAAGATGCTGAGCGCGATGAACTGTGGAAGCGCATCATGGACTACAAGCCGCACTACGGCGGCTACCAGAAGAAGACCGAGCGACTGATTCCGCTCGTCGTTCTTGAACCAATTCACTGAATTCGTTTGTTTGGTGAAGTCAGGCCTGGAAGGGCCGTAATTGCTCCATGTGAATGCCTTGGATGCGTTGAGGCCCTTGGCATCGCGTGATTTCGATGTGTTTCGGGCGACGAGCGTGTCACCGAGGTCAAACGAACCGAATAGCAACGCGATGGGGCTTTTGCGCGCTTTTGTGGTTAGCGTTGCCTTCACATCGCAGTTCAAACGGAACGCGATGAAATGAAAAGTTGAGAAATGACTACAGGTACCGTGAAGTTCTTCAATGCCGAAAAGGGTTTCGGCTTCATCTCACGTGAGGGTGGCGACGATGTGTTCGTTCACTTCTCCAACATCCAGGCCGAGGGCTACAAGTCCCTCGACGAAGGACAGACCGTCGAGTTCGACATCACCAAGGGTCAGAAGGGCGATCAGGCCGAGAACGTTCGCGTCATCTGATTGCACTCCCCTTCGGGGAACCATTTGTGTTACTGCCGGCCCGCAAGGGCCGGCAGTTTCTGTTTTGGAGCGCAACGCAATAGTGCCCTCCACCGCAACAACGAGAAAACGACAAAGGCCCCGGCTTAAGCCGAGGCCTTTGTTTCGTTCGCTCGAAAGAGTGGCTGGTTCAGCCGACCTTCTTGAGAGTGTTGCGATCACGGTGAACGATGGTGAGGCCCTTGGCCTTGACCTCGTAGGTCGTGGTCTCGTCGTAGCTCCACTCGCCGTCACCAATGGTGAGCGTGCAGGTGTAGGACGGCGTGCTGGCGTTGGCTTCGAGGTGCTTGTTGGAAAGCAGACCGTAGGAGGTTGAACCGCGTTCGGCGCGAAGTTCAATGACCTTGGAATCGGCCTTGGCGGAACCACCGGCAATCACGGTCTGGCCACGCGGGACCATGAATTGGCGCATGAATTCGCCGTTGGCGGCATCCCAGAGCCAGTAGCCGACCTCGGTGTGGAACGGCTCATCTTCGCCCTGCTTGTAAGCAGCCATGCGGTAGTCAAGGCCGAACATCTGCTGGACACCATTGTCAACGGGGCCGAACGGCTTGAGTTCAACCTTTTCGCGGTACGGAGTCTCGACGATTTCGCCAACATCGTGGTGGTAGGAAATGTCGATGCCCTGATCGCCTTCCCATGAGCCAGCAAGGCCGGCAAGGGGGCCGAGTTCAGCGGTTGTGGGGACTGGCATGTTGATTCTCCGGAAGTTGAGATGGGCCGGACTGCCGGCCGATTCGTTTGCGAACCCGGACCTTAGCGGTAACGGGAGTTGGTTGTCTCAGTGAGTCTCCGCAAAAAGAGCGAAGGACCGGCGCCAGTGGAATGCCACCAACGCCGGTCCCCGCAAAGTCCGAGATCAGCCGGCTTCGGAGTGGGTGACGGGCTGTTCGCCCATCCACTCGCGCAATGTGTTCTTGAGCTTGGTCTGCTGGATGAACAGATCATGCTCGGCCGGGATCGGCGTGGCCGCCTGCGGAGCCTTGAAATAGAAGCTCAGCCATTCCTGTACGCCACTTTGGCCAGCACGAGCAGCGAGATCCATGAACAGCGCGAGGTCGAGAACGATCGGCGCAGCAAGGATTGAGTCGCGGCACAAGAAGTTGACCTTGATCTGCATCGGGTAACCCATCCATCCGAAGATGTCGATGTTGTCCCAACCTTCTTTGTTGTCACCGCGCGGTGGGTAGTAGTTGATGCGCACAACGTGATCGACGTTGCCGTAGAGCTCGGGGTAGACCTCGGGCTGAAGCACTGAATCGATTACACCAAGCTTCGACATCTCTTTCGTCTTGAAGTTGTCCGGATCGTCGAGCACTTCGCCATCGCGGTTGCCGAGAATGTTGGTGGAGTACCAACCACGGAGACCGAGCATGCGGGCCTTGAGGCCAGGAGCAAGAAGGGTCTTGAGCCAGGTCTGACCAGTCTTGAAGTCCTTGCCGGCGATCGGCACGTTCTCACGAGCGGCGAGTTCACGCATGCAGGGAAGATCGACGGAAAGGTTTGGTGCACCGTTCGCAAAGGGAACATGGGACATGAGTGCGGCATACGCGTAGATCTGGCTCGGCGAGATGTTCTCGTCGTTGTTGCGCAGGCCTTCTTCAAAGGACTCGATGGTCATGTGGACGGCGCTGGCCTCTTGGTATGCCTCGGTCGAACCACACCACACCATGACGAGGCGGTCGCAGTTGTTTTCGGTGCGGAAGTTTTCGATGTCGGCGATGAGGGCCTCGGCTTGGGCCATCTTGTCGGTGATGGTCTTGATGCGGGTGCCGTCGAGGCGCTTTACCCATCGCTGATCGAAGACGGCATCCATAGCAACAACGCCTTCGAGCTCGGCCGAGATGGGGCCGAGGTCGCGGTCTTCAAGCACGCCGGCGGTGCGGGCGGCCTCAAGAGCATTCGGACTGATGGGATCCCAGCCGCCGAACACAAGGTCGCCGAGATCGGCCAGCGGCACGAACTCGCGGATGAGTGGGTTGCGGTTCTCGTCACGCTTACCCAAACGGATGTGGGCGAGCTGGCTGAGTGAGCCGACGGGGACGGAATGGCCGTTGCGGGCGGAGATAACGCCAGCAATGAAGGTGGACGCGACGGCGCCCATGCCGGGAGTCAGAACCCCAAGGCGGCCGGTGGCAGGAGCAATGGATACGGGTGTGTTCATGCCTGAAACGATAGGTGAGTCTTGACAGTTGAGAATTTCATTACAGAAAGACTTAACAGTAGGGTGGCGGGATGCCGACCTCAGACCGCCGTTCACCTGTTGAGGGCCCACTGCTCAATCTCACGGTGCAGCAATTGGCCTACCTCGTCGCCGTGGCCGATCACGAAACGTTCTCCGAAGCCGCGTCATCGCTCGGGGTGACGACCTCGGCGTTGTCGCAGGGACTCGCGGAACTTGAGCGACGGCTCGGACTTTCGCTGTTCGAACGACAGGGAAGGCGTCAGCTTTTGCGAGAAGAGACGAACGAGGTCCTTGCCTATGCCCAGCGCGTCGTTGCCGACACTCGTGATCTGGGCCGGTGGGTAGGTGCTGCTCAAGACGGTGGAGTCGGTCGTGTGCGGGTTGGAATGATTGACGCTGCGGCGGTCCATCACTTGCATGACGAGATGACCTCATTTCGTGGGCAGCATCCCGAAGTGGATCTCCGACTCGTCGTTGCTCCTTCAGGTGAATTGCTTGATCAGGTACGTCGCGGGGATCTTGATCTCGCGGTGATCGTTGATCCCGAACATGTCGAAGGACTCGATGTGAGTCCGGTCGTGACCGAATCGCTTGTTGTCGTTGCACCTGCTGGGCACGACATCGGTGCGCCAAGCACTTGGGGACCTTGGGTGTTGTTCCCAAGAGGATCAAGGACTCGCCAACTCATTGAGCGCGCACTTGTCACGCGCGGCGCGGTCGTTGATGTTGTCGCCGAATCCCATCAGCCCGATGTGCTGCGCGAGATGACGCGACTTGGAATGGGATGGTCAGTCTTACCCGACTCCCAATCTGGTCAAGAGGACGGAGACGAAAAGGTCGTCGTTGCCGAACGTCATCTCGTGCTCGTAAGGCCTTCTGCCCGCAGCGCGAATCCGGCGGCGGATCAGTTCGTTCAGACGTTGGTGGACTGACGATTCCTACGGACTTCGGTGTTGTGGTGGTGGACACCTACGATTGCATCACTCGGAGCGTCCGGGCTGTTGGAGGAATGACATGTTTCTCGGTGAGGATATTTTGCCCTGGATGGTGTTGGCCATCGGTGGTGCACTCGCGGTCGGAACCATCGTTGCTCTCGTTCGTCCTCCGAAAGAACACGAAAGCGGCGATCTTGATCGCCCACCGATGGCCCGAAGCGTTGTGATGATTGCCGTTGGCTCAATCGCTGCAATCTGGGGAATCGCATCGCTGGTGAGTTGAGATCTCATGACAACTGATACTCACTCCATCCTCACGATGCAATGTCCTGATCAATCAGGCATCGTGGCTGCAGTCGCCAATCTCATTGCTGATGTGGGTGGAAACATCATGAACGCTGATCAGCACACCGATCGCGATTCTCAAGTATTCCTTCAGCGCATTGAAATCGATGGAAATGTCGATTGGGCGGCGTTCGATCTCGGATTGGCCCAACTCATTAAGCGTTTTTCGATGCAACACAGCTTGCATCGACCGGGAACGCGCGACCGAGTAGTGATTGCGTGTTCGGCGGAGTTGTACTGCGCGGCCGATCTTCTCACCCGAGCCTCACTTGGTGAACTTGATGTTGACGTTGTTGCGATCGTTTCGGACAAACCTGCGGCTGGCGAACTCGCCGCTCAGCATGGCGTTCCTTTTCGTTTGGTCGATGGTGGTCTCGCTGGAGATTCACGCGCAGCACAAGAGGCCGCGTTTGCCGCGGTACTCGATGAGCTCGAACCCGATCTTGTGGTGCTGGCCCGCTACATGCGGATTCTTCCTGAAGCGATCACGCAGCGTTGGAACGGACGGATGATCAACATCCATCATTCGTTCCTTCCGGCCTTTGCCGGTGCGAAGCCGTATCACCGTGCGCATCAGCGCGGCGTCAAGCTCATTGGTGCCACGGCGCATTACGTCACTGCCGAACTCGACGCGGGCCCGATCATTGCCCAAGGCATCACGCCCGTGAGTCATCGCGACGAAGTCGAAGACCTTGTTCGTAAAGGACGGGATGTGGAACGCACGACCCTCGCTAATGCAGTTCGATTGCACCTCGAGCATCGAGTACTTGTATGGGACAACCGCACCTGTGTCTTTGCTTGAATCACACTTCGGCCGACTTTGAATTGGGGGCCAGCGCTCGCTCGTTGGTCTAGAGACTGCGGGCGAAGATGGCCACAAAGTCTCGTGCATCCGGTGAAAGGTACCGGTTCGCGCTCTTGAATGATTCGGGGAGCAACTTTGTCCCTTGTACTGATGTTGGATCGAGGTAGCGGGTGGCGCTGTAAAAGTTGAACGTGGTCCACACGGTATTGATGTCCAACTGCATTGCTCGAACACATCCGGCTCGCAACATCAGGTTGGCGAGTGAGAGCGATGAGAGTCCGTCGCCATAGCCGTAGACAATCGCTCCGGTGGCTGTGACGCCGACGGCGGAACGCCATGCGTAGACCTTGTTACCGAACGTTGCGCCCCATTTCCCGTCAACGTTGTCAACCAGACCAGGTACTAGTGCACCCGGCGCAGCAGTTGCGGTTGGCACGCCGCCAGGATTAGGCGGGCCACCACCGTTGTCAATAATGAGATCAAGGTTTTGGCGAACAGCAGCGACTTCGGAGGTCATCACAGCATCGCGACCCCATTGACCGACTGTGGCTGTTCCGTCTTTGTAGGTAACGAATGACGCGGCACCATCACGAAGGGGACGTTGTGTAACGCCGTCCATGTAGAAGCCGCCTTTGGCATCGTCCATGCGGAAGCCGCCGTTAAATGCGGCGATGAGTGACAGGCGACGGTCCATCGGAACCTGAGGGGCTTCGCCCACTTTCCGCCAGGTTCCTCGGACCCGGGGAATACCTCAAAGGACGCAAGCTTCGGATCGATCCAAACGAGTCCATCGAGGATTGATGTGTGGACAGAGTCGGGGCGAACCTGGGTTGTGTACATCGTCTGCGCGCCGCCAACCAGCGGTCCGACGGGTTGCCACACACCTTCATTCGCTACGGGGGTGACACCTTCGGGGACTTGAACATTGGTCGGAGCGGGAAGGTGCGGTGCAACGACCTTGACCGTCGTTGCGGGACCAACATCACCAGAGACAGGTACCTCAATAGCGCGATCGGGTTCTCCGCCTTCTTTCGGCTTGTTATTGCGAAGCCACCAACTTTCGACAGTGTTGAGCACTCCTCCGAGGTGATTGTCGCGCATCCACTCAGCACCGCGTTCAGCGAATGAAAGGTTTTGTGTGGTGACCATCGCGTTGACAAACGAGACCGTTGGAAGGATGAGAAGAACTGCGACAACAAGCGCAGCGATCTTCAACCAACGCGGCTTGGGTTTGCGAACTTACTTGCGGCGCTTGCCCTTTGATTGGTTGGGAGAAAGCGCAATGCCCGAATCGGGGGAGTCTGCGCCAGTGGTAGTTGCTGAGGTTCCCTCAACTTCTCGCAAGAGCGCGGTGAGCGGATCAAGGGCACCAGAACTCGTCGAGTTGGATGTTTCCGCGCCTTCGGAGTCGGAGCCGGGAGGAGTTTTTGAAGACATAACCACCGCCGGCTGAGGAATGAATAGACGAAAGGACGATTGTGGATCCTATGGCAGGAGCGGCCTGATGTCGGGACAGCGAAAGGTATGGCGATGTTCGGGAAGTTGAGGGGATTGGCACAAAGCTGTGGCTTGGTCCAAAGAGAGGGCGGACTGCGGGTCGTCATGAGGGCAGCACAGCTGCACCGGTCACGTCGTACCATCGCGACGACAAACATTCCTTGGGGGCACAGATGGCGTTTTTTGGAATCCGGTTCGACATGCGTATGCCGGCGACGGCGCCCGGAACCCGTGCTGATCGCTATGCCGCGTCGGTCGACATGGTCGAGTGGGCCGATTCCCTCGGTTTCGTGACAGCAATCCTTTCCGAGCATCACGGATCACCTGACGGATACCTCCCGTCGCCGCTCCCACTTGCTGCAGCGATGGCCGCGCGTTCTTCGAATATCCGTATCGGCATTTCGGCCATGGTCAGTTCGTTCCATGATCCACTTCGCCTGGCGGAAGACGTTGCCGTCGTCGATCTCATTAGCGGTGGCCGACTCGATCTCACACTCACCAATGGGTATGTGGGTTCAGAGTTCGAAATGTTCGATGTTCCGCTTTCGAAGCGAGCGGCGCGTACAACAGAAGCAGTCGCAACGTTGAAGCAGGCCTGGACAGGTGAACCATTCGAGTTCCGCGGTCGCACCGTGCAGGTGTTGCCGACGCCGGCTCAGGCCGGTGGTCCCCCGATTTCACTTGGTGGCTCGGTGGAAGCAGCGGCTCGTCGCGCTGCGCGCATTGGCGATGGTTTCATTCCGTCGACTCCCGATATTTGGGAGTTCTATGTCGATGAATGCGCAAAGTTGGGTAAACCCGACCCGGGTCCGTATCTGGGCGGCGACACTTCCGTCATTCATGTCGCGACCGATGTCGATCAAGGGTGGGACGAACTTGCCCCGTATGCGATGCACGAAGTCAACGCATACGGTGATTGGGCTGCAAGCGCTGGAATCGAAGGCGCAACCGGTTTTGTGCGCGTGAATGATTCCGATGCATTGCGCGCAACGGGTCAATACCGCGTGGTCACTCCGGAAGAACTCGTTGCGGAGTTAACCGAGAAGGGCCCGTTTGCCTTTTGCATGCTGCACCCATTGGTCGGTGGTCTTCCGCCGGAGTTCGCATGGAAGAGTCTCAAATTGATTGAGACTCAGGTGATTCCAAACCTGTAATGCCAGGTTTGGTCAGACGATTTCGCTGATCTGCATTGCCGGCACGATGGTCGTGTAGTTCGCGACATCGGCCTGCACATCGGCAGTGCCCGGTGCGCCAAGAGCGGCGCCGAAGGCTTCCATCGAGTCGAAGGTGAAGTGCACGGCAGCTTCGTAAGGGCCATCGATGCCTTTGTCGATCTCGGCGGAGTCGAGACCCCATGTCTTGAGCGCCAGCGGAACGTGGCTGTCGCGGTAGTAGTCATGGTCGAACGACGCGCCGTCGGTCTTTGGGTAGAGCACGCTCAGTCGGATCATCGGATTCCCCCTCTGTGATGGTCGAAGAGTTGTAGCACGAAAACGATTGGTGCCGCCCCGAAGGACGGCACCAATCCAATGACTGTGGTGCTCGTTACTTCGTAATGACAAGGGTGTAGGTGCCGAGGAAGTTCTCGACGCCAGCGCCGCCTGCACCGAGGCTCACCTGAGTTGTTCCGACGGCGATGGCCTTGCCACCAGCATTCATCGACACCGTGCCGTCGTTTGATCCCTTCGATGTCACTTCGAAGACCGACGGGTTGGTGTTGGGAGCAATAGAGATAGTGACGCCCTTTTCGATCGTTCCCATGTTGAAGACGACCGTGTCACCGACCTTGATGGGAGGAACCGGCTGAGTGCCGCCTTCATTGGCGTTCACCATCTGCGGAGTGATGATGATTGGCGGGAGCACGTTTCCAACTGTGGACGACGAGGACTTGGCGGTGGTTGTGGGGGCAGCAGTCGTGGTGGACGAGGAGTCCTTCTCGTCCGAACTGCAACCAGCGACGGCGAGGCCGGCGAGGGCGAGCACTGCAATACCAGCGACGACGAGACGATTTTTCAATGGTTTCTCCATGTTCCTGAGGCAGATGTGCCTAAGGGGAATGTACTGGTGGGAACTTCGCTGAGGGGTGCAGGCATGCGGGCTCGTTACGCTTGAGGGATGGAACGCACAGCAAAAGGCGTGAAATCTTCGACAACTTCGATTGCGTCCATTGGCTCCTTTGGATCAATCGCGTCGATTGGTTGTGCAGGTTCGATTGCCTCAATTGGTTCCGCTGGCTCAATTGCATCCATCGGTAGCGCCGGTTCGATAGCGAGCATTGGTTCTGCTGGGTCAATCCTTTCGATTGGTTCCGCTGGCTCGATCCTGTCCATCGGGAGTTCAGGATCAGTGCTGTCGGTCAACGCTCGAGGTGCGTGGCGATCTCTTCCAGCACGATCGCCAGCGATCACCGCAATTGCATTGACTGCGCTTGTTGCACTTGGCGGTCTCCTTCTCAGGCGAGGTAGGGGGTTGTCGCCCTAGGTCCGAGCAGGGGACCCCACTCGGCGACGGATGGTCTTAACCGCTTGTTACCTCGACCTATTAGACATGGAGGCCATGGTTTCGCGACGCTCTCGTTGGCCTCTTGTCGCTTTCATTGCGTCACTGATGCTCATCGGGGCGTGTACTGGATCAGTCGATCCAGAGTCGTCCGGCGTCGGTTCGCCGACTACGACGTCGCCGTGCCGGACCTCGGCGTCGGGGCCTGTCACCTACCAGTACGCCGAGCGGCAGGGAACGGATCCCGATCGCATCAGTCTCGACCTCTACATCCCAGCGGGATGCGGCCCGGTACCGGTCGTGGTGTGGGTCCACGGTGGGGGTTGGCAAAGAGGAGACAAGGAGGCGGGCCAGATCGAGCGGAAGGTGGCGTGGGCTGAGTCGATTGGGGCGGCGCTCGCTGCCGTCAACTACCGGCTCTCAACCCCGGACTCTGGAGTCATGTGGCCCGACCACGGCGCAGATGTCGCCGCCGCAGTTGCATTCATTCAGCAGGAAGGGGCCTCGCTCGGACTGGATACCGACCGGATGGTGCTTCTCGGACACTCTGCCGGTGCGCATCTCGTCTCCATCGTCGGCACGCACCCGTCACTGCTCACCGTTGCGGGCGGTGACCCTGGTCGGATTGCATGCGTCATTCCCCTCGACTTCTCTTTCGATCTCCAGACAGCACCTGCGCGGGCACTAATTGCCAACGCCTTCGGTATCGACCCGGAGGTTCTCGAAGATGCCTCGCCGAACATTCAGATCGAGAGCAACGGCGCACCGGGGGCGAAGTTTCTGGTGGGCACGCGCGGAGGGCGGATTCGGGTCGCGGAGGCGCAAATCTTCGTCGATCTCATCAATGAAAGAGGCGGGACGGCCGCATTGCTCGACGCGAATCCTTACACGCACGACCAGATCAGTTCGCAACTCGGCGCTCCGGAGGAGGAGATCGTGACTCCGGTTGTGTCCGCGTTTGTCGCGTCTTGCTTCGCGAACCCGGCACCGTGACCCTCCGAGTTCCTCAGACAAGTCAGCGGCGGAGCGCTCCTGGGGCCCCACGACGTTTGGTGAACGGGCGAGCCCCGCGAGCAAGTTTTGACCTCGGGGCTCGTTCATTTACATGTGGTTGTGCACCCAAACAGCATT
>ERZ891134.45-NODE-45-length-107789-cov-7.720358_pt1 | contig 107789 bp, 96 predicted proteins | sample MGYA00520888_ERZ891134 | MGnify/ENA primary metagenome ERZ891134 (study PRJEB32303, sample SAMEA104408692) | aquatic metagenome | biome: Brackish water; feature: Coastal; material: water | place: Baltic Sea | collected 2014-10-23 | depth 10 m ... | reverse complement strand
TTGTAACTTGAGAAATCTCAACGATATCTTCTCTATTTATTCGTTCCTCTCTAATCTTTCCTTTCTTATAAATGGAATGAACATGGTTATTCTTAAACACATTCCCGTGATGTGTTTTTAACCCTTCTTCATTGAATATTTTAGATATTTTTCTATATCCAATAGGTGTTACATTATTCTCTTTATATTCACAAATTCGATTGAATAAATACTGTTGGTAATCACTATAATTTGATTCCCAAAGTTTGGTAGTAATAATTGATACTGAGAATCTTACGATTAAATTATTGGAGTTACAACTTTGAACACATAACCTTACTCCACCGTGGTAAAATGTCTAACACATAATGTATTTATGGGTTAGTCGTTTATATAAAAGGAAACCCAATCTTTTGACCGAGATTGGTTTTTTTTATTACCTGACTACCTTGTATTCACTTTGTATTCACACACACTCTCAAAAAGTAAAAAAACAAGGTTTTGTATTCACTTTGTATTCACATCAACAATTTTTGTAAATACTTGTTTTATAGTGTTTTAAGGGGTCATTAAAAGACAAAATGTAGTTCCAACTGAACTACCGGACCATTTAGAGAGCATTAAATATAACCACCAATCCACCCAATAGTCAACAACTTATTTACGGGTGATTATTATTTATGCTTACCCTTACAGTATCTGCCTCGAGAGGTATCTAATTTAGCTATTTAAAAGAGCCTCGATTGCCTTCGTAATTTCTTGACTCTCTGGTTCCACACCGGAACGGAATCGACGTTGTAGTTTCCCTTCCTTGTCTATTAGGAATTTCTCAAAGTTCCATCGAATACCGCCCTCAAAATCTTGATTTGATTGAGCCGTTAAATAGCTAAATAAAGGATCTTGATCGCTCCCTCGCACCGACACTTTAGAAGACATAGGAAATGTTACACCGTAGTTTAACGTACAAAATTGCTTAATGTCTTCTTCTGTTCCTGGCTCTTGTCCCATAAAATTGTTGGCTGGGAATCCGAGAACCACCAAGCCTTTATCATTATACGCTTCATAAATGTTTTGCAAACCCTCATATTGTGGAGTGTAACCGCATTTTGAAGCAACATTTACAATTAATAATACCTTTCCTTTGTATGCATCTAGTGGAACTTTGTTTCCGTCAATATCTTCTATTACATAATCGTATAGTGTGTTCTGGTCTGTGCTCATAGTCTCTGTCGGTTGCCCAATGTTAAGTGTGATTAAACTGAATAGTAAAAATAGTAGTGTTTTCATGGTCGTGAATAAATTGTTATGCTTAACTTGTCTAAAGCAAAATTTTTAAAATTCATTCCTTCAAAATGATATTCTTCCGGTTAATTTTTCAAGCGGCCCTACTTATTCTCTTGCATTTTGTCCTAGGACTAAGCCTGCAAGCTCAGATGTTTAGCGTTCAAGATGAAGAAAAAGAAGATCGCGTGTTCAGCTCGAGTGTTCATATAGGATATAGTGCCGTCACTTTTGAATACATCGGGGACAGCCCGGCCATCACGGGCGATCAATCACTAGAAATGAGTCCGTCTTTATTACATATCCAATATAATACCCCTGGTGTGCGGATTCATCTTATTGGTGGGAATACTATAATTGGAAACGAAAATGAGTCTTTGGTTCGGCTTGGGGTAGAATTAGGAGCTCAATCTTACCTACTTAGAAAAAAACGCCTCCAATTTATAATTCCATTTCGGGTCGAAACCGCCATCACCGCGGCAACAAAAGAGGGTTACGGACAACGTTTTTATCAAACCGCATTCTCCGGTGGCTTTGGCGGTATTATCGCAATGAGGCCGGCTGACTTTTTTTCAATTTACACCGAAGCTACCAAATGGTATGGTTTCAGTAATTCAGCTGGTAATTTTTTTGGCGGTAACACCGATCAATTTAAAACAAAAACTACGATACATTTTAATCGACTATTAAGAGGGCGTGGAGTATATTTTTCATACGAGACACTTCAACAAGACTTTAATATTGATGGAATGGATTTTGATTATAGGTCTGTAGTATCTCTATTTTCTATTGGGATAGATATACAGTAAATCGCTAACTAGGATATGGGATACGGCTTGAAAGCAGAGAAATTATTTCTAGAATTAGAACAACTCTTAGAGCAAAATGGGTATCAAACTCGCAAAGAAAGAGGCGGGTTTGTTGGCTCTGATTGCTTGGTTGAAGGAGATAAGTTAGTAATTGTTAATAAAAACAAACCCATTGAATCACAGCTTAAAACATTGGCTACTGTTCTTGCACAAATACCGCTAGAGGGTATTTTTGTTAAGCCCGTCATTAGAAAAGAGCTACAAAAACTTTGGGATCAGTTACAGCTAACATCTAATATCCAAGAAAAGTGGGGTGATTTAGAGTGAAGTGTACCATCCTGGGTAGCGGAACCTCCATGGGGGTACCCGTTGCGGGCGGCTTCTACAAAAGAGAGCTTGTTGCCGACTCTAGGAATATGCGAAGCCGTTGTTCTGCGTGGATTCAGCAGGACGGCTTTTCTTTGGTAATCGATGTCGGGCCAGAATTTCGACTTCAAAGCATTTCGGCGGGCATTACTCAAATAGATGCCGTACTCATTACCCATGAACACATGGATCATGTTGCGGGTATAGATGATCTTAGAATGTATAATTATATCCAGAAGGATTCGATTCCCCTTTACACAACCCCTTCTGCCATTGAGTCGATAAAAAGCCGTTTTCATTACTTGTTTGGGGCGGGGCGCTACCCTGGGTCTACCCGCGTTCAATTACACGCTATTCATGATCCGATACAAGTAGGGCCATTTACCATTACAGCCATTCCAGCGAAACATGGGGAACTTGATATTATAGGCTTTAAAATAAATGACTTATGCTATTTAACAGACGTAAAAGAGATACCAGAAGAAAGCAAGAGTCTTTTAAAAGATGTCCAGGTCATAATTTTGAGTGCGCTACGTTGGGAGCCTGAACATCCCACCCATTTAAGCATACCTGACGCGGTTGATTTGATTTCGGAATTAGGTATTCCTGAAGCCTATTTAATTCACATGAACGGCCAAACTAAGCACGGGCCTTCTAATAAGAGACTCCCTGACCATGTAAAATTGGCCTATGACCAGCAAACCATCTATCTCTAAGTAAAGCTTTTTAATTCTTGGCTTGCCTTGAGTTGTTCTACCACTTGTTTTACTCCTTGGGCATTGCGGAGGTCGCAAATTAGCAGCGCCTGTTCTGTTTCCACTACCGCCATATTTTCTACTCCTACAAGGGCCATCATTTTTTCACTTTTGGAGAAAATTAAGTTGTTATTTGAATCTACCAAGCAATAATTAAGGGCTTGCAAAGCGTTTGATTCTTTATCTTTTTCAGATAATTCATATACCGCTGACCAACTTCCAACATCATTCCACCCAAAGTCACCTGGTATAACTTTTACAGATGCCGCTTTTTCCATAATCCCATAATCAATGGATATGGACTCACATTCCATATAAAAATCTTTTATTGCCGCAGCCTCAAGGTCTGTCCCAAATTCCGGCTTTGCTCGCTCTAGTAAATCATACATCGCCGGAAGATGTGCTTGAATTTCCTGTAGTACTTTAGACGCTTTCCACACAAACATTCCGCTATTCCAAAAATAATTTCCTTGTTCTAAAAAATACTCTGCCGTTTTAAGGTCGGGCTTCTCTTTAAAGGCCTTGACTTGAAATACTCGTTCATCACCGTTCGTGTTCGACCCCTTTGTATCCGCCTCAATGTAGCCGAAACCTGTTTCAGCAAAACTGGGCTTTATACCTATAGTAACTAGATCTTCTCCTTTTTTAGCAACGGTTACAGCACCTTCCAGCACGTCTAAAAACGCCTCTGGCATGGTAATATGGTGGTCGGCCGGCAACACCACCATCACCGCATCTGGATCTTGGTGCTCAAGAAGAGCCGCGGCTATAGCCACACAGGGGGCGGTGTTTTTAGCCACCGGTTCACCAATAATATTCTTCGGTAGTGCCATGGGTAATTGCTCTGCTACTATGTTGGTGTAGCTATCGTTTGTCACCACCATGACTTGTTGCTGTGAGATTAAGCCCGATATTCTTTCCGCTGTATTTTGCAACATGGTACCCCGTCCAAACAGCTGGTGAAATTGTTTTGGGTTGGATTGGGTGCTAAATGGCCAAAAACGGGTTCCTGAACCCCCTGCCATAATTACTGCGTATACCATGATTTTTCTTTGAAAGGTACTATTTTCCCCGACTTATTTCTGAAAAAGTCGCTTCATCGGTGCCGTGACTGTCCGCGTCAACATCAACCCGGGTTAAACTTATACTAAACTTTGATCCCTTGTTTGGTTCGCTTCTAATTTTAAGCGTTTCTCCATGGGCTTCAATAATGTGCTTAACGATGGCAAGCCCCAGGCCAGTTCCTCCCCTCTCTCTTGAGCGGGATTTATCGACTCGAAAGAAGCGCTCAGTAACTCGCGGTAAATCAGCCTCATCTATTCCAATGCCCGTATCTTCGATGTTCAGGATCATTTTATCGGCTCTTTTGGTGGGGCTTAATTCAATCCTAACACTTCCTTGAGGGACATTATATTTAATTCCATTCTCTATCAGGTTGATTAATACTTGCCGCAATTGATTTTTATCGGCCCTAATCCTTAGGTTTCGGTCTATTCGCTCTATAAATAGATTTACCTGCTCTTGTTGGGCTTTATACTGCAAGCTTTCGACCACTTCATTAATAATATCGTAGAGATAAATTTCCTCCATTTCCGACTTTAATTCACCCGTTTCAAGCTTGGAAATTTCCATGAGATCCTTAGTCAGATAAATGAGCCTGTTTACATTTCTCATGGCTTTTTGCAAAAACTTTCTATTTACCTTTTCGTCTTCCAATGCGCCATTCAAGAGCGTTTCAACAAAGCCCTGAATAGCAAAGATGGGGGTTTTGAGTTCATGCGAGATATCCCCGATAAATTCCTTCCGATAATTTTCGATTCGGTTCAGTCGTTGGATTTCTCGTTCTACCGTTCGGTTGGATTTAACGAGCTTTTTAATCACATAATCAAGCTCGTCGTTACTCGAGCTGGTCTGGTCATCCATCTCTTCGAATCGTTTTTTTGAGATGTTTTTCGAGATGCGCTCAAGCATCATAAGGCGCTTGTAATCGACCCGGTAATCAATCACAAAGAAGGTCAGAAAGCTTAAAAAAATCATTGCCGCGGTAACCACGACGCCTTCGACGGTGCTGCTGCCCAAGTAAACAAAAACCAGCAGCCAAGTGAACACTCCTATGGGGATGGTGCTGTACAGCGCTTTTCGAAAACCTAATTTATATGTCGGTATACGCTTTTTTTTGCTGCTCATTCTTTAAATCGATATCCCACACCTTTCACGGTTTCAATGTAATGGTCGCCTAATTTTTCTCTAATTTTACGCACATGCACATCAACCGTCCTATCCACCACATAAATATTATCCCCCCACACCTTATTTAGTAGGGTTTGTCGATCGAGTACCTTCCCCTTTCTGCTCGCCAAGAAAAACAATAGCTCAAATTCTTTGCGGGGGAGCTGAAATTCATTGCCTTCTTGTAACACGATGTAGCGGTCTTTATCGATTTGTAAATCGTGTACTTCCAATTTATTCGCGGTTTGTTCGGAATCGTCAAACCGCCGCAGGACTGCCTTAATCCTGGAAACCAACTTAGTTGTACTAATAGGCTTTGTAATATAGTCATCCCCCCCTTTATTCAACCCGTCAATCTCCGTTTTTTCATCACTTCTAGCGGTCAGAAATATGATGGGGGTTTTCTTCAGATCATCGTCCTTTCGCATAATTTCAACCGCCTCAAGACCGTCCATCTTCGGCATCATTATGTCCAGTAAAATTAAATCTGGCTTATGCTCTTTCGCTTTGCTTATACCCTCTTCGCCATTTTCAGCCTTGAGAACCTTGAATCCTTCTTTTTTCAGGTTATACTCAATCAAATCAAGTAAGTCCCGTTCATCATCTACTACTAATATGGTTTGTTTGGACACAGCGGTTGGGCTAATTTTAGAGTAATAACTATAATTTAATGGTACCCAACTCTTTTGCAAATTGGAAATAAAGAAATTGTTAAGCAACCGCTAGGATTTTAACGCCCTCAATGACTGCTTTATTAAATCGGAAAGCTCCACATCCTCCCCCTCTTTCAGGATTTTGACAACAACCTCTTCGGCGTCTTTGGCTCGGAAACCGAGTGAGCATAGCGCCTGAACCGCTTCCATAGCAACGTTATTAAACCCATTCATGCCCCCTCCTTCCATTCCTTCCCCACGGGCCGATGTATCCGCTACCTTTTCACGAAGCTCTAGAATGATTCGTTCGGCTGATTTTTTTCCTATGCCTGGTATTTTTGAAAGTATTCCTGCTTGACCATTTATAATAGCGCTCATCAATTCATTAATGGGCATCCCGCTTAAGATGGTTACGCCCAGCTTAGGGCCAACCCCTTTCACCGTGATTAATTGTTCGAACAGAATTTTTTCTGCTGTACTATTGAACCCAAATAAGCGTTGGTCACTATCTGTAATATGATGATAAACCAACAGTCTTACCTTTTCTCCTGTTGCGGGTAACTCTTCTAGAGTAAACTGAGAGCAACTTAGCCCATAGCCAACGCCATGAACATTAACGACAACGCCTAAATCCTCTTTTTCTTCGAGCACTCCTTCTAAAAAACGTATCATGACTTCACCCTACTTGGGTGATCCGCAACAAAAGCCGCCCAATCCCCTTTCTTGTTATTCTGGTGAACTTGTTTTCTAGTTTTTGCTCCTTTTATGTTCATATTGTGGCACCATGCTACCGCCAGCGCATCTGTGGCATCATTGGATAGTTTTTCGCCTGGTAGTTTTACCATTTTCCCCAACATAAAAGCAACCTGTTCCTTGCTTGCATTCCCGTTGCCGGTAATGGCTTTTTTAACTTCTTTTGGATAATACTCATGAACCTCTTTTCCCTGCTGCTTCATAGCCAAAATAGCCGCCGCCTGAGCGCGACCGAGCTTTAGCATCGCTTGAGGATCAACCCCATAGATAGGTGTTTCAATAGCACAACTAGTCGGGTTTATCGAGCCTATTAAAGCGGTGACTTTGTCAAAAATAACGTTCAACCGATCCGTATGGTTTTCGATGTGAGCCAATCGTATAACATCACAACGAAGAGCCGTCAATGTACCCCGATCCTCAGACAACACTGCGTACCCCATCACGCGGGAGCCAGGGTCGATTCCAAGGATTAGGTTTGGCATACTATTTATCTTCGGTGTATAAGCGGGCTAAATCATCCAGGAGTTCTTCTGAAAAACCCGAGGTAACAAAACCACCATCATGATATAAATTCTGCATGGTCACTTTTCGGGTTAGGTCAGAAAACAAGGTCACACAATAATCTGCGCACTCATCTGCGGTTGGGTTTCCAAGTGGAGACAATTTTTCAGCGAAAGTGTACATGCCATCAAAGTTTTTAATACCCGAGCCCGCAGAGGTTTTTGTAGGCGCCTGAGAAACCGTGTTTACTCTAATCCCTTTTTTTGCTAATCGACTACCATAGTTCCGCGCAATGCTTTCCAGCAGGGCTTTGGCATCGTTCATGTCGGAATACTTGCTAAAAATTCGCTGCGCACCAATGTACGATAACGCCACTACAGAAGCCCCATCATTCAAGCCCTCTTTGGCGTCTATGTGGTGTAAAATTCGGTGCAGTGATATGGCTGATATATCAAGAGACTGCTGAAACCATTTATAATTAAGGTCGGTATATTCTTTCTTCTTTCGAATATTGGGAGACATCCCGATGGCATGTAATACAAAGTCCACTCCGCCACCAAAATGTTCTTTCGTCTGGTCAACAAGCGACTCAATTTCGTCATCACTAGTAACGTCACACGGGATAATTGGCGCTCCTGTTTCTTCTGAAAGGGCGTTTAATGTGCCTAATCTTAGCGCTATAGGTGCATTTGACAGCACAAACTCAGCCCCTTCCCTTTTACAGGCAAGAGCAATCCTCCACGCAATACTGCGATCATCAAGCGCCCCAAAAATAATTCCTTTCTTTCCTTTTAACAGCCCGTATCCTTCTTTACTCATGTATAATAGATTCTATTAATGATTATGGTAATTAAAATACCACTGTTTTGGCTAAAAAAGAACGGCAAAACACAGCGCTATCTTTTTTAATAATTATCCACATTAATGTTGATAAGCCCATTTTAATACCGTATTTTTTTAGGCTCTAAAACAAACGGGACTTCCTGTAAACCATGTTTGAACAATTATCATCCAACTTAGATAAAGCTTTTCAGAGCCTGAAAGGCGAAGCGCGTATCACCGAGGTGAATATCGCTGAGACTGTGCGTGAAATACGCCGGGCATTGTTGGATGCCGATGTCAACTATGAGGTTGCCCGAACGTTTACCGCGGAGGTAAAAGACAAGGTATTGGGATCGGATGTGTTGACCAGTGTTAATCCTGGCCAGCAATTCACCAAAATTGTGTATGACGAATTAGTCGAAACATTTGGTGGAAACCCATCTACAATCAACTTTGCCGACACCCCTCCAACCGTCATTCTCATAGCTGGATTACAAGGTTCTGGTAAAACTACCTTTGCAGGTAAATTAGCCAGATATCTTAAGCAGGAGCATAAAAGGAATCCGCTTCTTGCTGCCGCCGATGTTTATCGCCCTGCTGCCGTAAACCAGTTAAAAACACTTGGATCACAAGTGGATGTTCCCGTGTACTCGATTGAGCAAAAAGATGCCGTTCGAGTCGCCAAAGAAGCCGTATCAATGGCCCGTAGTTTAGCTATGGACACTGTTATTATTGATACCGCTGGGCGTTTACACGTGGACGAAGAGATGATGAACGAAGTTGCAGAAATAAAAGCCCAAATTAACCCTTCAGAAATCCTCTTCGTTGTGGATTCAATGACAGGGCAAGATGCGGTCAATACTGCAAAAGAGTTCAATGAGCGAATTAACTACGATGGAGTAGTACTTACAAAATTAGATGGGGACACCCGAGGGGGAGCTGCGCTCTCTATTAAATCGGTCGTCAACAAACCCATCAAGTTTGTGGGTACGGGTGAAAAGCTAGATGCTTTAAGCCCCTTCTTCCCTGATCGAATGGCCCAAAGAATTTTGGGTATGGGAGATGTTGTATCGTTAGTTGAGCGCGCTCAACGGGAATTTGATGAAAAGGAAGCACAACAGCTTCAAAAGAAAATACGCTCCGATAAATTCGACTTGGAAGATTTTCTCGATCAAATTCAAAAAGTGAAAAAGATGGGAGACTTAGGTGATCTCGTCAAAATGATCCCCGGCGCCAGCAAAGCAATAGAAGATGCAGAAATCAATGATGATGCTTTTAAGCCCGTTGAGTCCATTATCTATTCTATGACGCCGGAGGAGCGGCGGAACCCCGAAATATTAAATGGCTCTCGCCGTAGACGTATTGCTAAGGGTTCCGGTAGAACTGTTAAAGAAATAAATGATCTTATAAAACAGTTCGACCAGATGAAGAAAATGATGAAAACCATGTCAAAAATGGGAAAAACAGGACGTGCGCTTCAGGGACTCAAAAATATGTCTCTAGGGCGATAACAAGCATTAAACAACAACTCAACTGAGGATAAATCATTGATTAAAATTAGACTACAACGTAAAGGGCGTATTCGTCGTCCTATTTATCATATCGTAGTTGCTGACAGCCGTTCACCACGCGATGGTCGAATAATAGAGCAGGTTGGCCGTTATGATGGGGTAACTGAAAAAAAAGAAACCACCATTAACGAAGAGCGCATCAGCTATTGGTTAGACAATGGCGCTAAGCCAACCGATGCGGTGGAAAAAATTCTTCGTCACGAAGGTTTTCTTTACAAGCGTCACCTACAAATGTGGGGCAAAAGTGAAGAAGAAATTACTGCAGCACTTGAAGAGTGGAAAGCGACTCGTGAAGCAAAAGCAAAAACAGAAGTCACACGAAAAGAACAAGTTCGTGCTACTCTAATTGCTGAAGAGAAAGAAGTAAAGAAGCAAATAGAGCAAAAAGCTAGCGCTGCTGCTGCTGAAATGGCTCAAGAAGCCGAAAAAGCTGCTGAAACAGAGGCTGCTGAAACTACCGAAAATGAAGCGTCAGAAGAGTCTGCGCCTGAAGTAGAGGCAGAGGCGAAGGCTGAAGTAGCCACCGAAGAGACCCCTTCTGAAGAAGAGACGGTTGTAGCGGAAGAAACAGCAAGTCCTGATGCAGAAGCTGAGGTAGAAGAAAAAACTGAGGAATCAACTGAGGCGGTTTCTGAGGAAGTAGAATCAACGACTACTGAAGACGCGGCTCCTGTTGAACAGCCTGAAGAAACCAGCGCTGAAACAGAAGTAGAATCCGTAAAAAGCTCCGCCGATATGACGGCCAAAGATGCGGCTGATCATATAGCAGCTACCCCATTAGAAGACCTTGAGGGTTTTGTGTCTGAAGGTGAAGAGCGTAAAACGGTTTTGGCTGCATGGGAAGCAAAAAAAGAAGCGTAGTTACCCTTTGAGCTAATCCCATGAGCAACCCAAGCCCTTCTGGATTTATGAGCATTGGTCATATTGACCGAGCCCATGGTCTTCAGGGAGAGGTTAAGGTTATTTGGGAGCTTCCAGACCCCTCTGTTATTCACAATCAGGAAAACTTAGTCGTTTTTCTAAAAAATAATAGAGGTGATTTATACCCTTTGAGAGTTCTGTCTATCCGAACTGAAAATAAACGGAACTCCGTTTTGTTCTTTGTCACTTTTGATCAAATTGCTAATCGGTCGCAAGCCGAGGCTATCCAACATCATCGTTTATTTATTGATACTCATCTATATAATGACTGGACGCATAGTGCTCCAGAAAAAAACAATAATTATGATGGTTTTACTGCCTTCGACGAAAACGGTAAGTTAATTGGTACCATTGTTCCTACCGATATACCAAGTGTTCAACCCTTGGTTCAGGTAGCTACTACTAAAGGGTCTCTGCTCATACCCTTAGTTGAGCCCTACCTAGTAGAGATAAATACCACTGAACAAACTATTCAATTCTCGAACGTAGACAACCTCTTAGATTTATGATACGCTTCGACATTATTTCGGCCGTCCCCGCATTATTAAGCGGCCCTTTAGACCACAGTATTGTTAAACGAGCCAAAGATAAAAACCTCGTGGATATTCGTATTCACGACTTGCGAAGCTTTACAAGTGATAAGCATTTAAAAATAGATGACTACCCGTACGGGGGTGATCCAGGGATGGTGCTAAGTCCCCAACCTATTTTTGATTGTATAAAACACCTTTGTGAACAACGCTCGTACGACGAAATAATATTTACAGCGCCAGACGGTATCCCTTTTACCCAGAAAGAAGCAAATACCTTAAGCCTAAAAAAAAATGTTATTGTTCTTTGTGGTCACTACAAAGGAATTGACCAGCGAATCCGAGAGCATCTCATAACAAAAGAGTATAGCATCGGTGATGTTGTTCTCTCCGGGGGTGAATTGCCCGCAATGATGATTGTCGACGCTATTGTCCGACTGTTACCTGGAGCTATAGGCGATGCGGGTAGTGCGCTGAACGATTCGTTTCAAGATGGACTGCTTGAAGCGCCGGTGTATACACGGCCTACTGATTTTAATGGGTGGCTTGTTCCAGATGTTCTTAGATCGGGTGACCCAAAAAAGATAAAAGCGTGGCAAGATGAGCAATCAATTGAAAAGACAAAGTCTAGACGAAAAGATTTATTAAAAGACGACTAAAAAGATTATTAACTTAACAATAGGTTTAACCCTATTATTTAATACCATTGGTACTATTATGGACAAGCTAAAACTAGTTGAACAAAGCCTAATCAATGACGATATGCCTGCTTTCACTGCAGGTGATACCGTTAATGTGCATTATCGTGTACGTGAAGGTGAAAAAGAACGAATTCAGCAGTATGAAGGTGTTGTATTATCGGAACGCGGTAGCGGACCAAACAAAACTTTCACCGTTCGTAAAATGAGCGGAAGTATTGGTGTCGAGCGTATTTTCCCAATGAACTCTCCTTTTATTGCAAAAATAGAAGTGAAAAAGCACGGAAAAGTTAGACGTTCAAAGCTCTTTTATTTACGTGAATTACGAGGTAAAGCTGCTCGTATCAAAGAAAAAGAGTCTAAATAACACCTCTTTTAATCTCCTGGGTTTCAACTCTTTTCGGGTTGAAACCTTTCTTTATTAACATTCATAGCTCTCACTCATGAATATTATTTTATTTGGCCCACCAGGAGCAGGAAAGGGTACGCAAGCCGAATACATAGTTAACCACTTCGGTTTAGCCCACTTGTCTACCGGAAATATGTTTCGCTCTGCAATACAAAACGAAACTCCTCTCGGAATTAAAGTAAAATCTATATTAGACGCCGGTGAACTAGTTTCTGATGATGTTGTGGTAGATCTTGTACAAGAAGAAACCACTAAAGATATGTATCTTGCAGGATGTGTTTTTGATGGTTTTCCACGAACGGTGGCTCAAGCAGAATCTTTCGATCACATGCTGGCGAATAAAAACACCACTGTTGATGCCCTTATATCGTTAGTGGTTCCTGAAGAAGAACTAATAAATAGAATCCTTTCTCGTGGCCAGGGTCGTTCTGACGACACAGTAGAGGGTGTTAAAAACAGATTGACTGTTTATGAAAACGAAACAAAACCTGTTTTAGATTATTACGAAAAACAAGGATTAGTTAACGTTATTGATGGTACAGGTTCGGTTGAATCTGTATTTGAACGAATTAAAAATGTGATCTAGTTAGATTCGATTTTTTCTAAAATCTGTTTTCTGTGTTTCTTATATGCCTTAACTCCTAAGCCGTATATTTCTTTTGCTCTAAAAAAATCTAAGGTTTGAGCCATTTTTCTGGGTAATCGAATTAACAATTCAGGTTCATATTTGTCAATAATTAACTCATTTAGCTTGTTTTGTGACAATATGAATGTAGTTTCCATTAATTGTAATAAGGAGAGCGTTTGTTCCTCCTCTATCTTATCATCCTGTTTTTCTTTATTCGTTTGTTGTAAATAACTTGGAATAATTCTCTCAAACCAATGCGGAATAGGGTTTTTCTCTTCATTATTTACTTCTTTTAGTATAAATAAAGGGTCTTTTGGTCCACTTAAATCAATGGCTAAAACGACACTCTCTTCTTTTCGAACGGCTAGGTTTAATGGTAATGGGTTGGTCACACCGCCATCGATGAGTACGTAGCTTTCGGTTCTATGAGGGATAATAAATCCGGGAATGGCAACAGAACCCCGTAATGCTTGGTATAAATCACCCTTAGTAAAGTAGATCTCTTTCCCTGATTTTATATCCAAAGCCACAGCGGTAAAAGGAATATCAAACTCTTCAATTAACAACTCGCCCGTCATTTCTCTATGCTTATCAAATATTTTATCTCCTTTAATAAAACCCTCTTTTGTTAAGGTAAAATCCATCAACTCAAAAACATCATTTTTACTCAGGCTAAGCAACCATTCTTTGTATTCTTCCAAATGACCTGCAGCAAAAATACCACCAATAACCGCGCCCATAGAACATCCATAAATAGCCTCTATTTCTATACCATCTTTAACTAACCCTTCTATAATAGCTATATGTGCTATCCCTCTAGCACCACCACTACCTAAAACGAGTTGAACTTTTTTCATTCCTAATTACTCATTTTTCCACTAAAATTGTTACGGGTCCATCGTTGGTTAATTCAACCTTCATATCAGCACCAAAACTTCCCGTTTCTATGTTTAATGTAGTTTGTTTACGGGCATATTCTATAAAGTAGTTATATAGATTTTCTGCTAATATTGGTTCCGCTGCTTCAATAAAACTAGGTCTCGTCCCTTTTTTTACCGAGGCATATAACGTGAATTGGGATATAATTAATAACTCCCCTTGAACATCTTCTACTGAATTATTCATTTTCCCTTCTTGATCTGTAAAGATGCGTAGTTTTGCAATTTTTTGAACAACCCATTCAATCTTTTCAAACGTATCACTGTCAGCAAAGCCAATAAAAATAACCAAGCCTTTATTAATAGAGCCTTTTGTTATTCCATTTATATGAACTTTTGCATTTGTGACGCGCTGTATTAAAGCTTTCATAGTCTTTCATTTTGTGGATAGGAGTGTGGATATCTTTCTCATAAGTAATGGATAATTCAAAGTAGTTATATTTATCCACTCCTTTCCACACTTTATTTTACTTATCCACTAGTTATACCAATTACATTTTGTGTTGATTTTTTATGAAGGTATATATGTACAAAACAGGTACTAAAGTGTACAAGTTTATTCAAAAGTATTGTGTTGTATAGAAAATACTCTTTAAAGAAGTTTAAAGAGCTTTATTTAATCGAAAGTTCTCCACCTTTTTATCAACAATCTATCCTCATCGATTAACTAAATAGGTATAAAATTATTATCAACATGTCCACACTGCCTACTATATACTACTATATATATACATCTAATCATCATTAATAAGACCTTGTGGAAAAAAACTAAAAATCCCTTTCTAAGAAGATTTTGAAAGATGGTATATTTAGGAACTGAAAAAAAACTGATTTGAAAAACATGGAAAAAAAGACCTTTACATATAAAGACTCAGGTGTTGATATAAAAGCCGGAGAAGAGTTAGTCCATTCGATTAAAGATCTTGTAAAAGAAACACATGGGGTTGAGGTTTTGAGTAATATTGGTGGCTTTGGTGGTTTTTTTAAACCAAATCTAACCACGATTAAAAATCCAGTTTTTGTGAGTTCTGTTGACGGTGTAGGAACGAAACTCATCGTAGCATATAAGGCTCAAAAATATGACACGGTTGGTCAAGATCTTGTAAATCATTGTATCAATGATATTGCTGTTTGTGGAGCTACCCCTTTATTTTTTCTTGATTACTTTTCAACAGGAAAGTTAGAACAGAAGACAGGTGTAGAAGTGATAAAAGGTTTTGCGACAGCTTGTAAGGAGAATAATGTAGCATTAATTGGTGGTGAAACAGCTGAAATGCCTGATATTTACAAACCAGGTGAGTTTGACTTAGCCGGAACTATTGTTGGAATAGTGGATGAAAATGAAATTATTAACGGTGATCAAATAAAGGAAGATTCCGTTTTAATTGGTTTTAAAAGTTCTGGTCTACATACCAATGGGTATTCTTTAGCGCGAAACGTATTATTTTCAACCTACAAGATTGATGATTATATAAACGAATTAGGTACCACTCTTTCAGAAGAACTTTTAAAAGTTCATAAATCGTATCTAAACCTCATCACAGAACTAAAAAAAATTACGCATGTGCAAGGTTTTTCTCACATCACAGGTGGGGGAATAATAGGTAACACAAAAAGAATAGTACCTAAAGGACTCGGTTTAGATGTTACATGGGATTCATGGGAGCGACCCTCAATTTATTCACTTATCCAAGATATAGGTAATGTACCTGAAGAAGATATGAGAGCGACTTTTAACCTTGGTATTGGTCTTATTGCGATTGTAGATAAAAGTGTAGTAAATAAGGTTTTGGAGACAGCTGAAAAGCTTGGTGAACCAGGATATGAAATAGGTAGGGTTAAAAAGAACCAATAAAAAAGTCGGATTTTTTTTCTAGCACATCATAATACCATCCTATTCCAGCTGAAAAATTAATATTTGATACCTTAAATAACACATTCAGTTCCCCGCCAAAACTAGTTCTGGTAGGATAGCCGGCACTAGTATTGTTTGCTAAGTCATACATACGGTGGGTAAAGAGTTTTAAATAAACAGCTTTTAGTGAACTCGGTACCGTGAAAAATCCCTTATCGATATACCAAATAGGTACTATCGTTTCCGTTGTAAAACGCCCTATATAGGAACTGTTTGGAAAAACAGGAGTAGAAAAACCAGTGCTCCTAATGTTATTTGTGCTAAATAATAAATTTTCACTCTGTTTTAGTACTGCTGCATTAACTAAAGTGGAGATATTCTTTTTTTTCCATATGGGTATGTACACTTTTTGTTCGGCATAAAAGGCATATTTATCAGCTAAACGGTAGGTATAACGAATGTTATTTAAAGAAAAATCACCTTCGGATGCTTGAAGTGTTTTTTGGCTACTGATAGATGTAATAAATCCGCTTCTAGGTTGTATATCACGAGTTAATTGTTGAACACGTAGTTGAAGAAATGAAGAAAAACCATACTTGGTTTGAGTAACATAATCTGACAACACACCACCTGTACCATCTATATATCGTAATCCCTCATAGTACAATGTTGGGGTAATATGTAACGAAGAAAAACGAGTTAAAGATCGAAAACGGTAACTAAAAGGAATACCGATAGACCATCCCCTTTCATCAGATATTAAATCTATATAAGATCTACCATCGGGAGAAAAAATAAAGTAGTTGGGTTGTCTATAATGGCTAAAGTCTAAGCCAGGCCAAAATTTCTTGGTTGTATAATTCAGTTGATACCATAGGTTATTCTTGTAAAAAGTCCCAGAAAACCGATATCCTTGTTCTTGTAATACGTCAGTTGATTGCATAAATAAACCCACTTCTAACTCAGAAAAATCATCGGATCCAAAAGAAGATTGATCAATAATTTGAGGAAGTACTACCCTGGGAGACCACCAAGAGTAGTCTTTTGAATACTTCTTTGTAGTCCAATTAGTGGAGTTATTTAAAAGCTCAGAACCCAATAATGGACTAGTTGAACTTTTTTCAATCTCAAAAGAGCTCATCGTCGGCCATTCAATAGCGTTAGATTCTTTCCTTGTAGAGTCTATCACAGCAATGATGTTTTTTTGATTTTGCTCATCAACAAAACTTATTAATGCACCATCTGCTGAGTAAGAGGCTTCATAAGCTGCAAAGTCTGTATCTAGAATTACAATAGCGTGACCGGTTTCAATATCGTATTCTACAATCCGTACCCCGTCTTTATTGTCTACACTTAATAAAAGGGTTGATTTTATTGGATGCCATTGTACATCAATAATAGAGGCATTACTAAACCCAATATCTGCAAGTCCTTCAAGTATGGGCATGATTTCTGAACAATCTGCAAATGCATCAACCAGCCAAATTCCTTGAAATCCTCTTTTTTGCATTAAAAAAGCATAGGTATTTTCTTTTATGGGATGAACAGCTATTGAGACGGGTCGTGTGTCACGAAATTGAGAACAAGGTGACCAGATCTTGTTTCGGTATTCATATATTTGTGCACTATTTTGGGCGTTTTTTAATACCCAAAGGCTTTTTCTGTGAGGGTCTATAGTGGGGGCATACATTCTTTTTGAACCCGGAATAAGGGTGCTTTTAGAGTCTGCTTCTGTGTAGGATACTCGATATAAGTACGAGTAGATTTCATCAAAAGAATACGACCCACCTTTATAAGCGGAATAGATGAGTTCGTTTGATCTTTGGTCAATAGCGAAGAGATAGTCTTCTACAAAAAAATCTTCGAGAAGTAAACGGGTATTTTGACTCTCGATGTCGAAAAGATAAATCCCTTGCTGTTGATGATATTTTCGCTCAACATAAAGGAATTTTGATGGGGTAATCCATAAAGGTCTTCGTTGATCAACTTCTTTGTTTAAAGGGCTTATATAATCAGTCGGTATTATTGGGGTTTTATTACGTGTGTGGTGGGCCGCTGCGTAATTATCCAATGCCCATTTTCTATACATTGGGGACATCTTACTTGGCCAATCTGAGGTAACACCCCGCAGGGCGAAACCTAATCCTAAAGGAAAGCGATTGTAGTGACGTTCAAAACTTTTACTAAACACCTGTTCACCATACGCTTCTTGCAGCCATTCTGTAAAAAAATAACCAGCAATATAATGTCTGTTTAACGGGTAGTGATATTCGGTAGGAATAAGGCCATCCCCTATACTCCAGGGAGAATAACTGAGTAAATTTGCCCAATATTTTGCCTTAAAATAACCATAATTACCTCTGCCACCATGACTGCTAGAAAGGCCGTTTTTACCTTCATGATACACAGCTAGGCCTTCATGAATACCAACGGGAGGGTAGAAATTTATACTACGAGTAAAATCTGGGCCAAAAAGAATACCGAAAGAATTCAACAGAAAGCGGCCTTTAATATTAGCGTGCGTGGCATGCAATAACTCGTGAGAAAGCACGGTTTCTAACCAATCTCCTCCTCGGGGATTCATCGCCTTTCCTTTTATGGGGGCCAATATTATTTCGGACTTGAAGTTCCAGGATTGTACATAACCATTACTCAGATCAGAATAATTAGTAATTACAACGGGAAAGTTTTTTAATGATCCTCCAGTTAAAGATTGTGCTAAAGGGTACTGTTGCTCTAAAATAAGGCCACTATTGTACGCAATAGAGTCAAGCCCTTCTGGGTATATAATGCGAAAGTGAGGGGTGTTAAGCTGTAACCAATTTCCTTTGTAGGGCCTGTATTCAATAGGATAAAAAGGAGTGGTATTTTGAGCATAAAGGGCTCTATTATCTAATAAAGAGAGTATAGCAATACTAGTGAGCAAGCTAACGATGAGCACCAAATTACGAAGATTGAAAAAACCTCTCATTTCTCTAAAAAGTTACTGAAATAGTATACGTGTGACATTAAGTGAGTCAATGCTCCACCTAGAACAAAAACATGCCAAAGCCCGTGAAAGCCAACAGTTTTAGGCCAGATATTTGGTTTTTTTAAGGCATATACAATTGCGCCTACCGTATAAAAAAGACCGCCAGTGATTATACCATAACTAAATAAAGGGGTTGTTTCTCTCCAAATAACTGGAAAAATGAGAACAGAAACCCAACCCATTAGCACGTAGAGCAAAGTAGAAAACCATGAAGGAGCAGTCATCCAGAGGCTTTTTTTTAAGATCCCCAATCCGGCAATAATCCAAATACCATAAAGCACAATTTTTCCCATAGTATCAGGTAAAACAACCGCAGCAATAGGGGTGTAGCCCCCGGCAATAACGACATAAATCATCATGTGGTCGACCATCCTCAGGCGCTTAATTTGCAGGTCATTACCGTTAAAGCCGTGATATATAGCGCTTGAACCAAACATTGCGAACGTGCTAAACCCGTATATCAAAAGAGCAAGAATTCCGGTCGGTGAACGATCCTGGGCGTAGGTAAAAAATAAATAGATGAAAAAGAGGCTGGCAAAAGCACCGAAAACATGACTCCAGGTATTAAAAGGCTCTCGTGTTTTCATGTTGGAAAAAGGATGAATAAAGGGTCATTTTGGATGGTTAGTTACACGGTTATCTATAAAAAGTAAAACCACCATCGTACGCTTAGGCTAATGTACTAGCAACGCACGATATTAATTAAGTATAAACTTCCAAATCATAAATAACACAGCAAAACCGGTAATAAAAACCAACCCAACCCAACTAAGCCACTTTAACCAGGTTGATGGGCGCTTGTCTTCTGGAAAATGGTCAGAATAAATGAGCTTATAATTAATAATGGCAAAGACAGGGGCGGTTAAAAAGGAAACGCTTGTGGCCAAATCTACCATGAAAATAAAGTTACTTCCTGCAAAATAGAGAATAATTAGAGAAAAAAAGGAGATGATGACGAGCAAACCTCTATAGGAAGAGTACCAAGGAACCTCATCGGGACGATCCAGCCGGTTGAGGTTAAAAAGATGTGAACAAGTACGAGGGTATGCATCTGTAACGGTTAAAGTAGTACTAAACATAGCAGTAAATGCACAAACAATAATAATCCAGTATGCCCAATCTCCTAGGGTACTCGTGTATAACTCTACAAGCTGGCTAGCAAAAGCGGACCCGCTGGTTGCGAAATCGGTCGCGGATCCAAACATAATAAGAGCGCCTAAGGATAGAAAAGCCAACGCAAGCACGCTTGCACCAATGATCCCGATGTTAAAATCAATAAGGGTTTCCTTTAAATGTAATTCCTGTTTGGTTTGTTTACTCCTTTCCATAATCCAAAGTGAGTGCCAGGCCGAAGCGTCCAAAAGGATGGGCATCCAGCCCATTAAGGCTATTAAAAAAGAAATTCCTGCGGCGTCCCAAATGGTGGGGGCGCTAGGTTTTACCATAGCATCGGGTTTAACAAAAGCTACCACTACCGCAATTAGTGTTGAAATAGTTAAGACGACTAAGATAATTTTAATGGCTCCATCAAGAGCAGAATATTGCCCTTTAATAAGTAAAAACAAGCAAATTACTAGTATAATTGCACTCATGAGCAGTGGAGATAAGTCTAGGCCGGTTAGCTCATTAGCCAAGCTAGCGGTAACCACGGTAACCGCAGCCTGAACAATACACATAGTGAACACGGTGAAGACCCCAAACGAGCCAATAGCCCAAGTTCCTAAACGTTTGTAGCCCTGTATTAAACTCTCTTTCATAACAACAGTGTATCGTGGGCCAAACTCTAGGAAAGGATATTTAGTAAGGTTTGCTATAACAATGGCCCAGATAAGAGTGAAACCGTATAAGGCTCCCGCGCGGGTAGATTGAACCAGATGAGAAACCCCAATGGCCGCCGCCGCTAGAATAAGCCCTGGTCCAAGCGCATATTTTAGTGTATTACTAAATTTTTTTGTCGTAGGATTCATACCTCTTTACTAAGATTATACCTGCAATACTCAAACCAGAGTAGTAAAAAAATACATCCAAAAAAAGCACATTATGACCATATTTTTACCCCTTTTTTCATAAATCTATTGTAGTATATTTCGATTAATCTATTTCCGGCGTTAACCCCAGTAGGGCATTAATGCTTAGAATACCATCATTTCAGCCTTAAAAAATTATAGCATGCATAGTAGCACAATCACAAAAGGATTCATTAATCTAGGCGTTTTTTTCACCACGCTTTTTATTGTAATAGCTGGGCTTCAGCCCATTAGCTACGCCCAACAAGAGGAGCTCACTTATTTTTTAGATGAAAGTATTAACTATGACCCAGCTATCCCCACTCCAAAGGAAGTGCTTGGGTACGAACTAGGAGAGTGGCATGTTAGGCACGACCAGCTTGTTGAGTATATGTATGCGGTAGCTGAGGCGTCTGATAGGGTAACTATTTCAGAATATGCCAGGACCTATGAGAATAGAAAATTATTATCTCTCATAATAACCAGCCCAGAAAACCACACTAAGCTTGACGAAATAAAAGAAGCTCACCAGCAACTAAGTAACGCCTCGAGTTCGGGAGAGTTAGATCTTAGCAACATGCCGGTAGTGGTTCAAATGAGTTATAGCGTGCACGGGAATGAGCCTAGTGGGGCTAACGCCTCTTTAGCGGCTGTGTACCGTCTCGCTGCGGGTCAGGGCGCGGAAATGGAGAATATGCTATCAAACGCAATTATATTAGTAGACCCTAGTATTAATCCTGATGGGCTGAATCGTTTTGCTTATTGGGCAAACATACACAAGAGCACTAAAACCCTTGTTTCCGACCCCCAATCCAGAGAATTTGATGAGGTCTGGCCAGGAGGAAGAACAAACCATTATTGGTTTGATTTGAATAGAGATTGGATGCTTGTACAGCACCCAGAGAGTCAGGGCCGTATTGCTAAGTATCAAGAATGGAAGCCAAATGTTCTTACCGACCATCATGAAATGGGCACTAATTCCACTTTTTTCTTTCAGCCGGGCATACCCAGTCGAACCCACCCGCTTACTCCTCAGAGCAATCAAGATTTAACCGGCAGCATTGCAGAGTATCACGCCGATGCCCTAGACCAAATTCAGTCTTTGTATTATAGTAAAGAAAGTTTTGACGATTACTATTACGGAAAGGGTTCAACGTATCCAGATGTACAAGGTTCTATTGGTATATTATTTGAACAAGCTAGCTCAAGGGGGCACGCTCAAGAAAGCGTGCATGGCGTTCTTCATTTTCCATTCACGATTCGAAACCAAGTAACCGCGTCCTTTTCCACATTAAAAGCATCAGTAGAGCTTCGAGAAGAGTTGTTAGGCCATATGCGTCAATTTTACAGCGACGCAGCGGAAGCGGCAAGCCGATCATCCATCAAGGCGTATGTTTTTGGTGAAGAGGCCGATCAGGCTCGCGGGTTTCATTTAGCTGAAATGCTACACCGCCACGAAATAGACGTTTACACGCTAGATAAAAGTATTGAGGTCAATGGCGAGCGATTTGAGGCGGGTAAAAACTATGTGGTTCCCACAAACCAGCGACAGTATAAGTTGATTACAGCCTTATTTGAACGACGAACAAGCTTTCAAGACAGCCTGTTTTATGATGTATCTGCGTGGACCATGCCTTATGCGTTTAATCTACCGTTTGCTGAATTAGGGGACCGGCAATTTAACTCAAATTTGTTAGGCGCTGGTTTTACGGGGACCTGGGAGCCGGCAGCTACTTTAGTAGGTGGTGAATCACGGTACGCTTATGCATTTGAATGGGATGAGTACTATGCTCCTCGCGCCGCGTATAGATTACAAGAAGCAGGAATAAAGTTGAAAGTTGCGAGCGCACCATTTTCGGCTCTTACTGATGAGGGAGTAAAAGAGTTTGATTACGGGACCATTATGGTCCCCCTTGGCATTCAGGGCGATCAACAGCGGGTTCATGATGTAGTAAAAGAGGTGGTTTCAACCGACGGTATTAATGTATACAATATCGCAACAGGCCTGTCTACAGCGGGTGTAGATCTTGGTAGTAACCAGTTTGAATCACTGGAAATGCCCAGGGTGGCTGTTATTGGTGGCGAGGGAACTAATTCCTACGAAATAGGAGAAATGTGGCATCTTTTAGATCGTCGATATGAAATGCCGTTAACTATTTTGGACAAAGCTAACCTTGGTCGTGTTAATTTAGACAGGTATAACGTGATAATCATGACGGGGTATAGTTACGGGGACTTATCAACAGGAACGGTTGAGGCTGTAAAATCATGGGTACGAGAAGGGGGGACTCTAATTACGATGAAACAAGCTGTATCATGGGCGAATCAGCAGGGTTTAGCAAGCGTAGAATATGTTCGGCCCGATCGTGGCGAGTCTCCTGAAACGCGACCCTATGTACAACAAGGTGCGGATAATGGGGCTGAAGTTATTGGAGGCACTATTTTTAATGCCCAATTAGATTTAACACACCCTTTGGCATATGGCTACAATCAGTCATTGATTAGAGTTTTTAGAAACAGCACTATGTTTCTAAAAAAGGGGCAAAACCCATATTCCACCCCACTCTATTACACGGATGATCCCTTGGCAAGCGGGTATGTTTCAGAGACTAACGAAGAAACGATTAAAGGAACCGCAGCTATAGTGGTAAGCAGAGCGGGTAGTGGAAAGGTAATTGCCATGACGGATAATCCTAATTTCAGAGCGTTTTGGTACGGGACCAACAAGTTGTTCGCAAATGCCATTTTCTTTGGCCAAACCATTAGCGGCAGCACCGGAAATTAACCTAGACCCCTGGAGTGAAGCATGGGTGACAACAATCCAGTGGTCACCCAAACCGTACTCATTTGAAGGTCCCAATGGAAGCTTTGTTCGGAAAAAAGGCTAGCAAAGAGGGGTTAGTTGTTTAACAGGTTCCCCTCGCTATCCCATTCGGCAATTTCAGTACGCTTGTCTTGGTTCACACACTTGGCTAGCCACTCCGGCTCATAGTCAACTTCATGCTCCGCTAATACCTCAGGAGGAACCCCATCCCAAACGTTGGCTGTATTACCCTGAAATCCGAGGTCTTTGACGCCTATCTCAGAGGTGTAATAACCGGTTAAAATAAGGTTTCTAATTTCTCTAAAGAATCTCCCCCCTTGTTCTGTCGAAGGGGTTATTTGATTTGGGTATGCGAGTTGATCTAAAACGGCGAGTTGTTGTGGGTTGCTAATGCGCGTAAAAACATCGCCATATTCCTTCCTAGAAAAGCCATCCAGCCACATGATTCCACCGCGTAAGCGAGTTTGCAAATAAGGCATATCTAGCACAATAAATGCAATAAAATCAGGCACACCGGCATCAACTGCAGAGCCGGCCGTCTCGCTTGCTGGAAGTATATGGTTACATAACACTTCAATGGTGTTTAATTCATGCTCATCGAAAAAACGCTCATTAAAAAGCCGCTCGTCCCGTTCTTTTTCTTCAGGTGTTCGCCCATAGTCCCAGTCACGCTCGGCGTAGGGTATTCTGGCTAAATTTTGACCGGAATCGGCGGGACTAATGGAATAGCCAAGGTGCTTTTTTGCCTCAGTGGCGCTAGGAAAAAATAAACCCGCACTAAGCGTTCCTAATACAAGGCGTTTGATTGATTGTCTGCGATTCATCATGGTTATAGATTCTGTTTTTTGAGTTGTTCAACGATAAAATCAGAGGTTCTCCACGAGAGAGCCATAATGGTCCATGTGGGATTTTTATCAGCCTGTGAAACAAAGGACCCAGCATCTACCACAAAGACGTTTTTAGCATCATGTAATTGTTGATATGAATTGGTGACGGATGTAGCAGGGTTATCGCCCATGCGTGTAGTCCCGACTTCGTGAATGATCTGACCGGGGGCGGCTAAACCATATTCGGACTCAGCGGTGGGGGTGTCCCCAAGAGTTATAGCTCCCATAGCATCAAATATTTCCTCAAAGGTTTTGTGCATGTGCTTGGCTTGGTTTCGTTCGTAGTCGGTCCAGTTGTAATGGAAACGAAGAACAGGTATCCCAAACTCATCGACGGTATCAGGATCAATTTCACAGTAGTTATCATACTGGGGCACAGATTCACCCCTACCAGAAATCCCCATTACAGCTCCGTAAAAACGCTTCACATCTTCTCGAAGCTTGTTCCCATATCCACCTATTTCAAGCCCAAAATGTTCGTTTAGACTATCTGGGTTAAAGCCAAAACCGTAAGAGGGGGTTCCTAACCCGCCCCAAACCTCAAGATGATAGCCTCTAGGGAAGTCTAGTTTAGCATCATTTTGCCACCATGGGGTATATACGTGCATCCCGCCCACCCCATCTTCGTTGTAGGTTTTTCGGTTAAGTAATTCAGGAACAAGTGCGGCGCGAGAGGAGCCGGTGGAGTCATGTAAATAGCGCCCAATTAAGCCACTACTATTACCCAAGCCTTGCGGATGTTCACTACTCTTTGAGTTCAACAATATCCGAGCGCTACTACAAGCGGAAGCCGCCAAGACAACCACCTTTGCGTTGATCTGATACTCTTGCCTATCTTCTTTATTAATGTATATAATGCCCTTCGCCTCGCCCGCCCCGTTGGTCACGACTTCACGAACCATGGCATCGGTGTATAAATCGACCCGGCCAGTAGAACGTTGTGCAGGAAATATTAAGCAACTTCCCGATGAAAAGTCAGCGTATACAGAACAAGATCGGTTACACTGACTACAGTAAAAACAAACCCCACGATCGTTGTTTATGCGCTTGGTTAAAATGGATAAACGGGAGGGGATAACCGGTATATTAGCTTTGCGTGCGCCTTTGATATAGTATAATTCATGGAGGCGTGGCTTAGGAGGTGGTAAGAAAAAGCCATCGGGCTCATTATGAATACCTTCTTTACTTCCAAAAACACCTAATAACTTATCGACTCGATCGTAATATGGACGAACATCTTCATACCCTATTGGCCAGTTATCTCCAAGCCCATCAACATCTTTGCGTTTAAAATCGAGGGGCCCAAAACGCAAAGAAATTCGCCCCCAGTGATTTGTTCTTCCCCCGAGCATGCGAGAACGAAACCAATCGAAGCGGGTGCCATTTTTGCGCGTATAAGGTTCCCCGTCTATTTCCCACCCTCCATATGCTGCATCATAATCTCCAAAAACCCGGGTGGAGCCAGCCCCTCTTCGGGGAGAATCCCATGGATTACGTAATTGGGTGCGCTGGGCATCATTGGCAGGGTCGAAAAATGGACCGGCTTCTACAACCGCCACTTTGAGGCCTGATTCAGAGAGTACTTTTGCGGCCATGCCCCCTCCGGCGCCAGAGCCAACAATTACGGCGTCATAGGTGACAGGATTAGTGTGTATAAACATATGTAGTGCGTTTTAACTCGGTTATTTCATTATTTGGCCGTCGATCATAACCTGATCAACGGTAGTAGTATACTCAAAAGGGTCCCCATTGAACAAGACCAAATCGGCATCTTTTCCCACTTCAAGGCTACCGACTCGCTGGTCAATACCAAGAAGCTGGGCGGCATACAGACTCAGGTGCTGAACGGCCAGGCGTGGGTTTAACCCGTTATTAACGGCTACTCCGGCTTCAAAAAGAACCACACGGGTCTTTGGAACATAGTTTTCATACCCACTTTGAAAGGCAAATGGAATTCCCTCTTCAGCCAATAAAGCCGCCGTTTCCATGGAAACATTAACCGCCTCACCAGTAGCCCGCAACATAGTTGGGTGTAGAATGATCGGCACCCCACTCTCTTTGACCTGATCAAGCACTAAATATATCTCTGCTACCCCGTCAAGAACCATTTGAAAGCCAAATTCTTTTTGTAGCCTAAGTGCGGTCAAAATATCCTGCGCTCGGTGTACGCTCACCAAGGCTTGAGTACGGCCGTCTAGTAAATCTGCTAATGCTTCCATCCCAAGATCGGTGGATGACAGGGTTCCGGCGGATCGTTTTTTAGCATAATCTTGCGCCTTGATTAGCTCTTGCCGGATCATGGCCATAGATTTGGCCCGGGTACCTGGTTTTGAAAATGCCCCACTGATTACGCCGCCTAATGAAAAAGTAAGCATTGACTGACTTACCAATGCTTGCTGAGCTTGCTGAGCATTTGTTTTAATGATTAAACTTTGACCGGATACCAGCGCTCCTGGAGCGTGCCCTGCTTGAATAGTAGTAACCCCGTGATTACGCAGGTGGGTGACTAAGGGTTCTTCAGGATTATAGGCATCGAGGGCTCGTAATTCGGGTTGAATGGCATTAGAGCGGTCTAATTGGTCTTGATCACTACCAGGATCATTTAAGTAGCCCGCCAGCCCTACCACCGTGTGGGGATCAATGAAACCAGGAGTTACTACCTGTGCTTCTAAACGCGTGGCCCCGTTGGGTATTTCTATCTCAGATTGTGCCCCCACGGCTCGAATAATTCCACCATGAACCAGAACACGACCATTATAGAGAACCTCACCGGTTCCAATATGTATAGAATCTGCGTCGATGATGTAGGGTTTGTCGTTGCTTTGCGCCCATGTTGTAGCGCTGAAAAGGGCAAGGAGTAAAAAAGAGCGTAATAGGGGCATTATTGATCTGTTAAGGACGGTTTTTGTCATGGTGTGTGAGCATATAGGTAATGAGTTCATAGCTATTGCCCTCCCTCATGTGTGTGCGTATGGGTATTGAGGCGGAACACCCCATACCCACCAGTGGCTATTTTTTTATCCTCTGGATTGGATCTATCCCATATCTTTTGCCCCTCAATCCAAGTTTGTTCTACATGGGTATAAACGCTAAATGGGTCACCACTAAGAATGACTAAATCGGCATCTTTACCTTTTTTAAGAGATCCAACACGATTATCGATTCGCATCATTTTAGCATTGGCCAAAGTGAGGGCTTCAAGCGCTTTTTCTCGGCTCATGCCTTCACGCACGGCAAAGGCCGCAGACCTAAGAAATAACCTAGAGTCAGTGACATAATCGTCCGTGTGTATTCCAACCGCAGCTCCTGCTTGTTCTAAGGCAGCGCCGTTTGCGTTGCTAAAATCTTTCGCCTCCATTTTCCCACCAAAAGAATCAAGGGTTATGATGGATGAGGGATATCCAGAAGCCGCAATTTCATCAGCGACCTTGTAGGCTTCAGACACATGCTGTAGAACCATATCATATCCAAATTCATCTGCCAGCCGAATAGCCGTGAGCACGTCGTCATGACGGTGGGTGTGATGATGTACCGTTCGTTTGCCTTCTAGTACTTCAATTAGTGTTTCTAAGCGAAGGTTTCTGGCGGGCATGTTATTTTCTTCATCCTGTGCGGCCATTATTTTTTGTTGGTAATCTTGGGCCTCTACAAACAGGGCGCGAACTAAAGCAGCAGATTTTGCTCGGGTTCCAGGGGAGTTCCCACTGCCAATTGGGTTAGTTCCGTTGGCCATTTTAAGACCACCACATACTTCTGGATATTCTTCCGAACAGAGCAACATGTCTTGAACATCGGTAGCCGCGCGTAATTTAACATAAATAGTTTGCCCACTCATTAGCAGTCCAGACCCTGGCATAACGTTGGCCGCCGTAATGCCGCCGGATAAAGCCTTTTTAATAGATGGGGAAAGAGGGTTAAAAGAGTCCATAACACGGACATCTGGGTGCGTGGCAGATGATCGGTCCCCACCATCACCCCCGCCTATATGAGAGTGCGTATCGACCAGGCCGGGCAGGATTACTTTTCCAGAAACATCGCTAATAAGGGCGTTTCTAGGAATTCTGGTTTTTGAGTCCCCAACAGCGGTTATGACCCCGCCCTCAATGAGCAATACTCCGTTTTCAATAGGCGCTTGCTCTATAGGATAGATCGTTGCACCAGTGAAAGCTATTGGCCGTTCTTGTGCGCTTCCGGGGATAGCCCATGCGAGAAGGGGTAAAATAAATAGTGAAATGAGAAAAAAGCGATTTTTCATAATGGGTAGATTAAGATTTTCGATAAGTTAAAAAATCGAGCGGCTAACCCAAGTAAAAAATCAAAAAACTACCGAAGCCCTAGTATTGCAGTACCAGTTTCTGAATAACTTAGGGGCTTCTTGAGTAATTTCATAGGTATTGAGGGATCTAGCAACAATGTTCCTCGATAGAAAAAATACATACTTATTGCCATGATGGTGTGGGCTACATCAAGGTGGTTAAACCATACATGTATACCTATTTCAAGAGTGTAAAAAACGGCTGATAATCCAGCAAATAGCACTGTTCTAACAAAAACCAAATGCATTGGGTGACCTGTTTTTCTAAACATTATGATATGCAAGGGAAGCACAACCAGGCCTAAGCCATAAGCCGAATGAACTTTGATAAAGAAAAAATTCAAGGTGATAAAGGTAATAACGGCAAACGAAATTAATTCAACCACATTGAACCATTCCAGAACACAACCAAAACGGTTTGAAAAAAAGGGTTGTGCTTGAAAAATACTTGCCCGTTCAATAGCCATTACGGCAATCATGCTTATTAACCATCCTGGTAATTTCCATTCTATCCCAACAGCATACTGAAAGGCGTGACCCAAAACCCCTCCTAAAAAAGTAGCCAAAGCCATTATTAAAAAATAATACCGCATGTATCGGTGAATTACACCAGGAAAGGCTTTTTTGCGGAGACTTAAAAAAGCATACAAACACACAATAGTTATCGAAAGGTCTGTAAACGTAACCATTGGTTCCATGATGGGTAGACCAAATAATTCTATAGTAGGCTGGCCTGTTGGAGAAGGGAAATCACTCATATATAGAAGTGAAGTTATCTTTTCCGAAATGTGAATAAATAAGGTTATTCGGACGGTAAGTTATAAACGCTAGTAGGATGAAGCGGGGCGTTTTTTAGTTTAACTCCTATTAATATACGACAAGGAGTGTGCGTTTACCAAATCGATGTTAAATTGTATAGGTAATGATAAGTAAAGTATAATAAAAACGTATATAAGACTAATTAAAAGTAACTATCTTGGTTTAAAAAGTAAGCTGGTATTAGCCAAAAAAAATCTTTCTATAGTAAAAATACGGCAATTTTGAGCTAAGCTCTTACAACAGGCAAGCACCAGTGAAGTATAGCGAGATTTAGACAGAGGGTATAAATTATAAACTCATCGGGCGCCCAATCTCCTGAATTGTATAAAAAAGCGCACAGACCCCAGTATAATTATATTGAACGAAAACGATGGGCCATATGCTAGCGCGAGGGACAATAGCGCACGCGAATTAGCCGGTTAAAAAGCAATAATTATGCGCGGTGCAGCTTGTCGACGTAATCCAAGGCTTCCCAAGGGAACTCATCGCGGCCAAAGTGACCATAAGCGGCGGTAGGACGGTATATAGGTTTTCGTAACGAAAAACGTGAAATAATACCTTTCGGGGTGCAATCAAAGGTGTTGGAGACAAGATTTGCTAATTCAAGATCGCTTTTCTTGCCGGTACCATAGGTATTAACATTAATTGAAACGGGCTCTGCCACGCCAATTGCGTATGCCAATTGAACCAAACACTCATCGGCTAGTTCAGCAGCCACTAGGTTTTTTGCGATATGTCGAGCAGCATAGGCAGCGCTTCGGTCTACTTTGGAGGGATCTTTTCCTGAAAACGCACCTCCGCCATGAGCGCCAAACCCACCGTAGGTATCTACTATAATTTTTCGCCCTGTAAGACCAGCGTCTCCATGTGGGCCGCCAATGACAAAGGAACCCGTAGGATTAACGTGAAAAATGGTTTCATTGTCCATCAAATGACCTGGCAATATAGTTGAAAAGAGGTGCTCTCGAAGATCATTTGCAATGTCGTCTTGGTTAACACCCGCATCATGCTGAGTTGAGAGAACTACCGTATGAATTCGTTTTGGGCTTCCGTCCGGATTGTACTCAATGGTTACTTGACTCTTACTATCCGGGCCTAGATATGGCATCTTAGCCGTGTTTTTACGTATAGCAGCTAGTTCGCGAAGTAAATTATGGGATAGTTGTAAGGGCATGGGCATAAATTCAGGCGTTTGGCGGGTTGCGTAGCCAAACATCATCCCTTGATCGCCTGCGCCGTCAAGATCCACTCCCTTGGCTATATCGGGGCTTTGTGTGTGAATAGACGATAAAACCCCACAGCTATCTGAATCGAACCGATAGGAGGCTTTGGTGTACCCAATCTCATGAATAACCTCACGAACAATTTCTTGTATATCAACATAAGCCTGAGTTGTCACCTCTCCAGCAACCACCGCTAAGCCCGTAGTCACCATTGTTTCAACCGCCACCCTAGAAAGGGGGTCTTGGCGCAATAATTCATCTAATATAGCATCGGAAATTTGATCTGCTACCTTGTCTGGATGGCCTTCAGAGACCGATTCGGAAGTAAATAAGTGTTTCATCTAGTAAAGATAAGAAGATTCTTAATCAAATAGAGAGCCGGAATCTGCGGGGCGCTGCATTCCTAAGTAGGAAAATGCTTTATTGGTAGCTATCCGGCCTTTTGGCGTGCGCTGAAGAAAGCCCTCTTTAATTAAAAAGGGCTCATATACTTCTTCAATAGTTCCCTTGTCTTCACCAACAGCAACTCCCAGGGTGCTAAGCCCAACAGGTCCGCCGCCATAGTGCTCAATAATGGCACGAAGCATACGAATATCCATGTCATCCAAGCCGTTTCTATCTACATCCAGAGCATTAAGAGCCTTATCTGCAATATGCTCATCGATGCTATCTAAATGGTCGACCTGGGCAAAATCGCGCGTTCTACGAAGGAGTTTATTAACAATACGTGGCGTGCCCCTACTTCGGCTGGCGATCTCATGGGCGCCCGCGTCATTAATCCCAAAACCCATAATATCAGCAGATCTAAGTGCTATTCGTTGCAATAATTCCACATCATAGTAGTCTAGTCGTATGTCAATTCCAAAACGAGCACGCAGAGGCGCCGTCAACATTCCTTTTCGAGTGGTGGCGCCTATGAGAGTGAAGCGGTTTAATTCTATTTGAATACTTCTGGCATTAGGACCTGAATCTATCACAATATCCAAGGTAAAATCTTCCATGGCGCTATATAAGTACTCTTCAATAACAGGGTTAAGTCGATGTATTTCATCTATAAAGAGTACATCGCCCTCCTCTAAATTGGTCAGCATTCCGGCTAGATCTCCAGGTTTGTCGATGATTGGCCCAGTAGTTGGGCGCATGTTAACCCCCATTTCTTCGGCAATTATATACGCCAAGGTGGTTTTTCCCAAGCCCGGAGGCCCAGATAGAATAACATGGTCAAGTGCTTCACCGCGTTGTTTAGCCGCCTTTATGAACACTTTTAAGTTATCAATGGCTTTTTGTTGGCCAATGAATTCGTCAATGGACGAAGGCCTAACACTTTGTTCAAAAGCATCTTCTTTATGTTGCGGATTTAATAAAGGGTTTTGCACGTAGTTGGATTCAAATTAATGCTTAGTTAATAGAATTATACTTAGATTTACGTCGAATTGCGTATGCAAAATGTCTATTTTAGAAAAACAGTGGTACACTAAGCAATACATTCCATTGGTTTTACCCCAAGAAGTTGCTTAAAGCAGGCTAAACACCTATAACTAATAGACAACACCAGAACACTACAACACGATTAGATTTGCCAAAAACGAAACAAACACGAAAAAAGGGATTGTTTGGCCCAGAATATTATTTCAACTATGAACTTAGTTGGCTAGAGTTCAATAGTCGTGTGTTGTCCGAGGCGGAGACGGCAGAGAATAACCTGTTGGAGCGAGTTAAGTTTATAGGAATAGTATGCTCCAATTTAGATGAATTTTTTCAGAAGAGAGTAGGGGGGTTAAAAAGGCAGCTACACGCAGGTGTTCATACTATTTCTGTGGATGGCTTAAACGCTCAAGAACAGCTTAAACGTATTCGCAAGCGTGTATTGGAAATGATAGAACGTTATAGGGGCTGCTTTTTTAACGAACTATTGCCAAGTCTAGAAAGTAACGGGATCTCCATAAGAAGCATGGAAGAATTGACCGCCGAACAGCAGCAAAAAGCGGATTCTTTTTTTACCCGTCAATTATATCCAATAATTACCCCTTTAGCAGTAGACGAGTCACATCCCTTCCCTTTTATTTCGAACCAAAGCCTTTCCTTTGCCATTCAATTACGAAATAAAAAAAGCAACGAAAAGAGTTTTGCTCGAATAAAAATCCCATCCAATCGGCCACGTTTTATTGCGGTGCATGAAAGCGCCAATAAAATGGTATTCCTTCCCATTGAGGATTTAATTAAGGCAAAGATGGAGTTATTTTTTCCGGGTATGGAGGTACTTTCCGCGCATCTCTTTCGGGTAACTAGAAATGCATCATTAGAGCGAAACGAAGAAGAAGCCGACGACTTGCTAGAGGTTATAGAAGACGAATTAAGAGAGCGAAAATTTGCCCAGATTGTACGTTTAGAGCTAGATGTACAAACCCCTGCACCGGTGAAAAAATTCTTAGTTAAACACCTCGAAATCATCCCTCAAGATGTGTATGAAATGAAGGGCACAATTGGTCTGGTTGATGTATTTCAAATCGCCTCCGTAAAAGGCTTTTCTCGCTTAAAGGATGAGCCATGGAGCCCGGTACTTCACCCTGTTTTTCATCACCCCCCGGAAGAGCAGCTACCCAATATCTTTTCTGTTATTAAGAAGGGCGATTTTATGGTTCATCACCCTTATCATAGTTTTGAATTGAGCACACAGCGATTTATTGAGGAGGCGGCTAAAGACCCAAAGGTATTAGCCATAAAGCAAACTCTGTATCGCACATCTAAGGATTCACCCCTTATGCATGCATTAATGCACGCGGCAGAGGAGGGCAAGCAGGTGGCTGTTTTAGTAGAAATAAAAGCTCGTTTTGATGAGGAGCGTAATATTCTATGGGCACAACAATTGGAAAACGTGGGAGTCCATGTAGCGTATGGCATTCCAGGATTGAAAATCCACACTAAGCTAACCATGGTGGTTCGCGAAGAAGAAGAGTGTCTGCGAACATATTGCCACATTGGTACGGGTAATTATCATCCCGATACGGCTCAACTATATGAGGATTTAGGCTTATTTACCTGTGATGAGGTGATGGCTAAAGATGTAACCAATGTCTTTAATTTGTTGACAGGATTTGCACCAGAACAACGCTTTGATAAATTACTTGTGGCGCCCAGATATATGAGAAAGGGGATGCTGGATTTAATCGATCACGAAATTGAAGAAGCCAAAGCAAGCAAGCCCGCAAGAATCATTGCCAAAATGAACAGCTTAGAAGATCCTCAAATCATTGAACGCTTATACGAAGCCTCCAATGCAGGCGTTGAAATAGACTTGATAGTGAGGGGTGTTTGTCGGTTAAGGCCTGGTGTTGCGGGGTTAAGCGACCGCATTCGGGTACATTCGGTGATTGGAAGGTTTTTAGAGCATTCAAGACTGTACTACTTTTACCATTCCGGGGAGCACATCTATACCATAGGCTCTGCTGACTGGATGCATAGAAACCTGGATGCTCGTGTAGAGGCTATAACACCCATTGAAAGTGAGCAGTTAAAAAAGTATCTACAGTTTGTGCTTGAAATCTATTTAAAAGATAACAGGCAACGTTGGATGCTTGAATCAGATGGGACCTACAGTAAGGCGTCTACTACCGAAAAAGGGGTTAAAAAAGGCACACATAAAGCAATGATGAAGCACATTTCGTCTTCCAAAACACCTATTCCGATGCCTAGCTAATAGCGCGTTAAAATGCCATCCTATTTACTCATGCATTTTGACCCAGTGAGACAATAAAAGCTTAATTTCAAGGCAATCAATGAGTTCTTCAGATGTGCAGAGCTCTACCCAAAGTTGGTCTTTTTCGTCTTCGCTAAGCTTGCCCTTTACATAGTTGTCGATTTTTTTAAGTATAGCTTGTTCCTTTAATAATACAGTTGACATGTTTTTTCTTTTTTGTTTTAAGTGACTACTTATTTCTTCTTTTCTTTCCTTCTTTTTTCCTTCCTTTGATGTCCTTTTTTGGTAATCTGAATGCGAGCACCCCCCCTATTCATTAACTCAAATGAGGGAATCAGGGGTTTAAATGCGTTCATTGGCGCATTGCTCTAAGGGTGTGGACTACAAATACCGCTACATAAGCGCCAATACTAACCGGCTCAAGTGGTAATGACAGACAACGCCCAAAAAGAGATAACTCAGTACGCGCCACAGCAGATACTTTTAAGCGAAAGTGAGTTGTTCGCCCCCCTTAAAGAGACCCCTCCTGTGAGCTCCTTACATTATTGATCTAATTTTTTTTGGCAGCAAGCCTGGAGTACTTTTAAAATGCGATGTTTTCGAGTCCATGCAGCATTTACATTAATCCCAAAGTGATCGGCAACATCTTGGGCATTGTGACTTGGGTTTTTTAACCAATATAAAATGTACTCACGCGAACTAGGATTCAATTGTTGAATGCAATCCGTTAATATAGTCATGCGCTCCTCTTGTAAGATTTCCTCAAGTTGATAAGCTTTTGAGCCATGTTCTTCTGCTACAAATGGAATGTGCGCCGAATACTTTGCTTTTTTTAATCTAAAATATTCATGCTTAGCAGAGGTAAGGAAATAAGCCAACAAAGACTCAGGCTTCTCAATACCATCTTCTTTGATGCGCTTAACGCCCCTCATCAACACTGTTTGGACGCAATCTTCGGCGTCTTCCGTACTAGCCCCAAAACGTATTTGTAAGTAGCGCGTTAATACCTTGACCAACTTTGGTGTTAAATCATTTAGTGCTTCTGAATCATTTTTCATGACCGCCCCCATAAAATTGTTATAATTTGTTTTACTCATAAGTGGTATGTTATCAATGTTATGCTAACAAGTCAAGTATAAAATAAAATTTTTTTTGAAGGCTTTTCTCCAAATAACCTATTAGCTTTACTGCATGTATCGCGTACAACTACAGAACTTCGAAGGCCCCTTAGACTTACTTCTTTTTTTTATTAAAAGAGACGAGTTAGATATTTACGATATCCCTATTTCTTACATAACCAATCAGTTTTTGGAATATCTACATCTACTTGAAGAATTAGACCTAGACGTAGCAAGTGAATTTGTTTGGATGGCAAGCAATCTAATGTCTATTAAGGCTAAAATGATGCTGCCAAGAGAGGACTCTGATGAAGATGATATACTAGACGAGCAGGATCCACGGTACGAACTAGTGCAGCAGTTATTGGAGTACAAGCGCTATAAAGAGATGTCGCTTAAGTTGTCGGATATAGACGAAGAAACACGGAAGAAATATAGTCGTGGGTATCCACTGGCGGACGAAGTTGAGCAGCAAGCGTCAGGAGAGGCGTTGCAAGATGTAACACTGTTCGATTTAATCGCCGCGTTCAAAAAAGTATTAACAGATATCGAGAGAAAAAATGTCGTTCACCGAGTGGAAAAAGTTGAGGCGACGATAGAGCAGCAATCTGAATATATTTTAAACACCCTTCAACAAAAAGGGAAGCAAAGCTTTATAAGCTTGTGTGCGGAGGTCAAACAACGAGTAATTGTTGCCATCACCTTTTTAGCTGTTTTAGAGATGATCAAAGAAAAGCAGATTCGCCTTTATTTGGGCGATAACCCAACGGAATTTTATGTAGACTTAATGCCGGTAAGTGAGATTCTTGGGCAGGATTAAGGTCTTTTTGATACCATTTACTCTCCAAAAAGAGCATACACAAAAGCCTTTTTATCAAATACTTGCAAGTCTTCCATGCCCTCCCCCAAGCCAATGTATTTGACCGGAACGGATAACTCGTGAGAAATGCCTAAGACAATCCCTCCTTTAGCCGTGCCATCAAGCTTAGTTAAGACCAAGCCAGTAATATCTACGGCTTCTGTAAAGGCGCGCGCTTGTTGAAGAGCGTTTTGACCGGTTGATGCATCTAGCACCAATAAAACCTCATGTGGGGCGCCAGGAACAACTTTAGAGAGCACTCTCTTTATTTTAGAGAGTTCATCCATTAACGCTTTTTTATTGTGCAATCTGCCAGCAGTATCGATGATACTCAGGTCGGCACCCCTTGCTTTAGCGGCGGCAACGGTGTCAAAAGCAACGGCAGCAGGATCAGCATTCTGCCCTTGCTCAATAATAGGTACATTAGCCCGCTCACTCCAGATTTTAAGCTGATCTACCGCAGCAGCCCGAAAGGTGTCAGCCGCGCCCAGTAGGACTGATTTACCGGCCGATTTATACCGGTGTGCCAATTTTCCAATGGTGGTGGTTTTACCCACTCCATTCACCCCTACCACTAAAATTATATGTGGTGTTTCCGGGAATTGTGCATCAAATTCAGCAGAACGTTCAATGGGGTTTTCCATCAAAAGACCAATAATCTCGTCACGAAGTAACGTATTCAATTCTTCTTTGGTAACATATTTATCCCTGGAAACCCGTTCTTCTATGCGTCTGATAATATCGAGAGTGGTTTTTACCCCGACGTCTGAGGTTATTAAAATTTCTTCGAGTTCATCGAGAATGGCGTCGTCAATTTGGTCTTTCCCTGCGATCGCCTTTCCCAGTTTATTTAGTAACCCATTACGACTTTCTTCAACCCCCTTCTCTAAGGTGGTATTCTTTTTAAAGCCTAATTTTTCTAAAAATCCCATATATACACCATTAATTAAAACGCGCGCCTTTCATTATGTTTCTATAGCGTAAAAGATACATAATAAATGAGAACAACATGATGGTGACCGATGCCCAAAGCAGGACGGAATGAACCAGGGTGGCCGACCTAAAAAAGAAGACAGAAATCCAATAAAGAGAGATAACATTCACTGATATTTTCCCCGAAATGGTACTCATAGCCACTTTTCCATAACGCAGCTTGATGAATGATGAGCCAAGTAAAATAAGCACATCGCGGGCAATGAAAAGCCATAAGAACCACAAAGGCACCCAGCCAATAACAGCGGTATAAATGAATAATAGTCCTGCGGCTACCTTATCAGAAACGGGGTCAATCATCTTCCCTACCTCTGAAATAGTGTTTGTTTTACGGGCAACATATCCATCTAGATAATCCGAAAAAACCCCGTATCCTATTAGAAGCCCAATAATTACATCAACCGAATATCCATTGATGTAGTGCCGATAGACCACCGGTAGCACAATAAATACCCGAGAAAATGATATAAAATTAGAAATGGTAAAAACCTTACCACTAACCTCTAATTTTTTACCATCTATGTTATTTTGAACCGACAAGACCCAGGTTTTATTACGATATTTATTGTGTCTAAAGTTAAAACCAATCCCTCGATAAAGCCACATGAAAAAATCCCATTCAAATTTGCGGCTAAATGGACGCCTTGCAGAGCAAAAAAAGCACAGTGAAAAGGTGTTTTCAGGAGACTTGTTACACGTATTCAAAGATGAAGCTGTCCTCCCAGATGCTAGCACTGGCCGAAGAGAATGGATACAGCATCCTGGTGCTTGCGCAGTAGTGCCTTTGTTTGAAAATGGGGATTGTGTGCTCATTCAGCAGTTTCGGTATCCAGCTCAGCAATTGTTTTGGGAAGTCCCTGCTGGAAAAATAGACCGCGGAGAAGACCCTTTTACTACGGCCAACAGAGAATTGGAGGAAGAAACAGGCTATCGCGCTAAAGAATGGACCTACATTGGGCATTTTTATCCAGCCATAGGATATGCCGATGAAGTTATTCATGTATATCTAGCCGAAGGGCTTATTCCTGGGCGACAAAATACGGATCAGGACGAATTTTTGAGCGTTTACAGGGTGCCTTTTAACGAAGTAGTTGACATGATACATAGCGGCGAAATAAATGACGCCAAAACCATTAGCAGTATCATTCGAGTTCAGGGCTTTTTAGCGCGCGACAGAATGAAATAGTGAGCGCGGTGCTTTTGTTAATTATCCATGTTGGATAAAAAGTGGTTATGACTGATTTAGCTCAAAAAACTAACGAAGCTCAAAAAACCAACAAGGCCCAAATAGCCAGTCGCCTAGCTTTCTTTTTTTGCCCCATGTTGCTCAATAAAATCACGAGCCTTTAGAATCTGAACCACTTTTTTGCTGTTGCGCTCCATAATTTTTACCTGAAACAAACTCAAAATAGCTTGCTGCTGAAGTAATTCAATTACAGCGGAGGTAGTTTCGCATTCTTCGGTTTCACTAACTAAGTCATTTATACCCTGAACAATGTATCGGTAATTATGGGTGTTCGATTTATTGGGTTTTTCTGCCTCGCTTGAGCGTTGTTCCGGTGCATTAAAGTATTCCTGCAATGATTCTTCAGTAACATACCAGCTCACCCCTAATTTACGTCCTCTAATACGACCAGAACGAAGGTACGATCGCAAAGTAAGCTTAGAAACGCCCAGCTGTTCGTGTAAATCGTCAATAGAATAAAGGATTAAACTGCCAATTTGCTTAGGCATGGTCGGATTCTGATTCGGAATGAGGGTCATTTGCCTGATTAAACGCTTCAGTAATACGCTGATTCATGAGTCGCCTATAGTGCTTAAACTCGTACTCACTAACGGTAAATTCCGATGCAAATTCACCATTGGAACAATGTACAGTATATTTGTTGGGTCGCCCTGAGGCGCTTACCTTTACCTGTACGGCTCCAAGTTTGTATTGCTCTATTACAGAATTTGTCATGTATCAAATGCCCATATTTTGTACTATTAGTTGTGCTAAAGATACTATTATAATTAGATAAAATTGAGGCTAAGCAAAGATTGTAATGACTAAAAAATCTGTTATCGCCATTGTTTTAGGGGCATTTTTAGGTGTATTTGTCTACAATGCTATACAGAAAACCGCCCCAGTAGAAATCCAAAACGCACCTGACTGGCGTAGCTTGGACGCAGGATTGCAAGAAGCTAGAGATTCTGATAAGCTAGTCCTGGTTGATGTATACGAAGATGGGTGTAAATACTGTCGAGCCATGGAGCGGGAAGTGTACCCAGACACCACGGTCCGTGCGGTTTTGGACGCTGGATACATCCCTGTAAAAGTAAATGGAAATGCCGATGAGCCAGTACGTTTCCGAGGGCAGGAACTTAGCTCTAGAACGTGGGCTCAACAGCAGGGAATTTATGTCTTTCCAGGCACTCTAATTTTAGATCCAAATGGCAATCAATTAAAGCGGCGCACAGGGTTTATGAATACCGATGAACTTCGGCAGTTTCTTTATCGTTAAGGACCGCCATGACGCAGGAACGTGTGTAAGACCTGAGGCAGGAACGCGTGCATAAACCCGATAGAAATATTCAATAATTAAGTCAATTCTATCGTAGATTATCCATCAAACCATTCTTAACCATCACCGATATGTTTAAACAATCCACTTTTTACCCCCTGGGGTTTGCTCTTTTATTTTGGCTGTCATGTGCGGCTACTTCCACCCCCCAGGCACAAAATGAATATACCTTCACCAGTTATGTAAGCGGCATAGAAGTGCCATGGGGAATGGATTGGTTATCTAGCGGTGAGCTATTAGTTACAGATCGATCAGGAATTTTATACGTGGTGCGGGAAGGCGAAATAGTCGAGGAATATACGGAGGTACTTGGGGACCTCTATCCTGAGCGTCAAGGAGGATTTTTAGATGTTCAGGCACATCCTAATCATGCAGAAAATGGATGGATATATTTTAGCTATTCATCCACCGCGGGAGATGGTGAGGGCGCAAACACCAAAATTATCCGCGCAAAATTAGGGGAAAATGGCTTAGAACAGGTAGAGACACTCTATAAAGCCACACCGAATAGCAAAAGAGGCGTACATTACGGCAGTCGCCTCGAGTTTGGAACCGATGGCACGCTCTATTTTACCATTGGGGACCGTGGGAATAGGGATGTAAACCCTCAAAGTCTTTCTATAGACGGTGGAAAAGTTTATCGAATAAATGACGATGGAAGTATACCCCAAGATAACCCCTTTGTAGGACAGGCTAACGCCATTGAGGCGGTTTATTCATATGGCCATCGAAACCAGCAAGGAATGGAGCGGCACCCGGTCACGGGTCAAATGTGGGCGCATGAACACGGACCGCGTGGAGGCGATGAGCTGAATATCATAGAGCCAGGTAAGAATTATGGTTGGCCCGTAATAAGCTATGGAATAAATTACAATGGAACTCCTTTTGCCGAGGATTCCGTTCGTGAGGGTATGCAGCAACCCATTCAATATTGGGTTCCATCCATTGCCCCTTCAGGGATGACTTTTGTAACCAGCGATCGATACCCCGATTGGAAAGGGCACTTATTGGTTGGTTCTCTAAAATTTGGATTGGTAGAATTACTGCAACTCGACGGCAACACCGTTGTATCACGAACGGAAGTGCTTCAGGGAATAGGCCGTGTGCGTAGTATTAAACAAGGACCCGATGGGTATATCTACGTGGGTGTTACGGGCCAAGGAATTTTCCGGGTAGAGGGAGTCTAAAGCACTCCTGAACCCCATCCTTCTCGGTATTTTCTACGGACAAAGGCATTAGCTGGTTCGAAGTTGGTTACCTTCATGGTCGGACCGTCCCATAAAAGTTGAATGCCCCGACCCGGGTAGCGAGTGCGTATCCTTTCCATCTCCACTCCTTCTTCGGTGTATGTTTCCTTGTATTCTTCTTTATAGTCGTAGCTTCGTATAGCCAAATTTCCCATCAGCACACTTTCGGTTAGTGGTCCTGCGATATCAAAAGAGGAACTCAGTTCATGCTCGCCATACCCCGCTAAACAAGCGTTTACCCATTGATGATGATGTCCTTCAGGTACACGAGGTAGTGTTTGGGGCACTTGCACATGCTCATTCAACCTAGTAGGGAGAAGACGAGCGTTTCGACCATAGGTGTCGCACATCATTTTACCGCGATCCCCGATAATAATGACCCCGTTACCCCCATCACCCATGAGTTCATCAGGTTCCAATTCTTCAGGTCTGGCTGGTTGAATACCCCCGTCCATCCAATGCAGTTTTATAAAATCGCCATTTTGATAAGGGAAGCGTAAGACCACATGGGAAGAAGGCGGAAACCCATCAGGAAATTCTCCGCGCCGGAATTCGTCAACATACACCGCTCCAACACTACATTCAACTCGGTCTGGGTAGCCAAGATCAAGAACATTAAAGGGGGTTTCCATTAAATGGCATCCCATGTCTCCGAGCGCGCCGGTTCCATAATCCGACCATCCCCTCCAATTAAAGGGAGCGAGCCCTTCCACATATTCTTTGTATGGTGCCGTACCCAGCCATAAGTCCCAGTCCAATCCCTCAGGTACTGGCGCGGGACTTGTCGGCCAACTAATTCCCTGGGGCCAAACGGGGCGATTAGTCCAAACATAGACGGTATGGGCTTGTCCAATAATACCCGCTTGTAACCATTCTTTCATTTGCCGAACCCCGTCACCTGAAGACCCGTAATTACCCATTTGTGTGACTACTTTATGTTTTCTTGCAGCCTCCGTCAGCATCCTGGCCTCATAGATATCATGCGTTAAGGGTTTTTCAACATATACATGCATGCCTCGCTGGATGGCCGCCATCGTTTGTACCGCATGGTTATGATCAGGAGTAGACACGACGATGGCATCTATTTCGGATTCGTGCGAATCCAGCATTTTTCGGTAATCCTTATAAAAAGGCGCATTTGGATAGGCCTCCTTTGCGCGGCTTACCATACGTTCGTCCACGTCGCAGAAATGAGATACTTTTACATTTGGATGTAGAGCTAGCTGACGGAGGTTGTCATTTCCCCTTCCACCCGCCCCGATAGCCCCTATATATAAGGTATCGCTAGGCGCAGTGAAACCCTTGCCACCCAATACATGACGGGGAACAATACTAAATCCAGCGCCTGCTAAACCAACCCTCGTTAAAAAATCTTTTCTCTTCATAGCCGCAACGTTTATTAAAGTTAGATGCATGGAATTACGCAAAAATTAACATCAATCACCAAGACCAAATCAGCAATACTATGCAGGTGAACAAAATTTAACGTAAGGCTAATCTACGGCTAAGGTCTACTGGTTAATGCAAACAAAGCTCAAACAAAGCTCAAAAAAAGCTCGTAAAGCTGCGTCAACAAAGCAACATCAATAAGCAACATGAGCAAAGCTCAATAGACAACGTGATACCAAACTCATTTTGTTGCCGAAGTATAGAAAGAAATGAAAACCCAACCAGCGCTTAGGATTCTACTGTTATATATGCTTGGTGTAGCCCTGCATAGATGGGCCTTCCACTCTTTTGTGATGGATGAAAAAGCGATGCACGCAGGCAAGGGAGCAGTGCTGATGGTACTGGCCGCTCAACTACTCATCACCCTGTACCTCTTAAAGGACCAATTGAAACAAGGAAACCTGATGAAAGGAGCATTAAAAAAAGGAACGCTGGTACAAAAAGTTTTGAATGTATTCAGAAACAGGCCGAAACAGAAGCTCTTCAAAAGACGAGTTCACACAAACGGGATTTACGCAGTACTGCTTGTGCTAAGCGGGGTGTTTCATGCGGGATTACAGGAGCAAATAGAAGCGGAAGTATATGCCTTAGGCCATGAGCAGGTACGAGAAGGAACGTTAAGCGTGGTAGAAGGTGAAATATTGGAGGTGGTCCCAACCAAAAATAAGCAAGCATATCGATACACCATACGCGCAGACAAGGTACGAGCCTTTGAGTCAGAGTTCGTGTTTAGTAAGCGCCTTGCACGGCCGATACAGATTTGGGCGTATACCACACAAGCAGCGCCTGAGATAGACCGTTCAGACTCTGTTGAGATAAGGGGGACGCCAAGCTTAGTTCAGGATGATTGGTTAGAGCAAATTATGTGGTCAGATCAATCACCTCTGCCCACTGAAGGACAGGAATTACTCAAAAATAAGGGGCTTTTTTTAGTGCAAGGCTTTGGTCGTCACGAGCGTATGAACCCGGGAGATTTTGATCAACTAGCCTATTTAAAAAATAGCGAGATACAACTTCAAGCATCATTATTGGGGGTCTGGCTGGATCATGCTAGCTCCTCTAAAAAATTAGGATTTAGTGAAGTCCGAGCACAGGGTATAGCGGATCTAACGGAGGGGGTTCATGAGGTTAGGTATAAAGAGTTACTAGCTGGTATTATTTGGGGGTATAAACACGAAATACCATCGCATCATCGAGAAATATTTGCAAAATTAGGTCTTTCTCACATAATGGCTGTCTCCGGTTTGCATGTAGGTTTTGTGGCGGCCCCGTTCTTTCTTTTGCTTCGCAGGCTTAACCGTAGGCCAAGGCATGAATCTGCTGGACAGGCAGGGTTGACCTTAGCCAGTGGTCGCCGTTCTAACTGGTGGAGTGGGTACAGAAGTGGTGGGTTTAGGGGGGTGCTGGTCATCAAAAAAGCTCTGTTCATCGGGTTTTTTATGGGGATTATGTTTTTATATGCATCGTTTACCGGAGGCAGCGTTTCGGTGAAAAGGGCAACTATGATGGCGGTTTTTTATGTGGGTACATCTTTGTTCTTTCAACAGGTTAGCCCTATAAATAGTATGGCATGGTCAGCATTTTTCTTATTACTCATCGATCCAAACCAGTTATTTGCCCCAGGTTTTCAGCTATCCTATCTAGCGGTGAGCTTTTTACTACTTGCTTACCCCAAATTGGAGCAGTTGTTCTCAAAAAAATCGGGATCATCGAAACACCCATTATCCCGTTTATCCTCGTGGCGCCGATTAGTGAGCAAGATCATGAAGGCCATAATCACGTCATTTTTTATTTCATTAACGCTTCAGGTGGCATTGTTGCCGTTACAGTTGACGTATTTCGATGTTTTTTCGGTCATTGGGCCATGGGTAAATGCCTTTTTTCTGCCTTTGCTTTCACTCTGTTTACCATTGGCAATGATAGGTAGCTATCTACGCTTGATTTGGCCTAATGAACAAGCCTTTTCCCTATTATTGCGTCCTTTAGATAGCTTGTTTGACTTGAGCTTAAGGTGGGGTGCGGGCATGGTGGAGCTACCGGGTAGCTGGGTGGAGGTGCCGCGAATGGCCTCTAGTTTGTGGATTGTGTTGGTAGCCGTTACGATTGCCTCATTATATGTGGGCCTGGTTAGATGGTCAAAATGGATACAGGACAAATCAGTAGATCGGCTCGTCATAAATCGCCCCTTTGCAAGGGTTCCAATCCAAGGATTTGGTGGGCATGGCAGGAAGAGGACTGTATCAACTAGCAGGGCCCCATTATCCATGAGTTTGGCGATGCTTGTTGTTGTTATAATGATGGGATTATTAGTATTCAATCTGCGTTGGGCAAGCCCTACGCTGCGAGTAATCTTTTTGCATGTGGGTCAGGGTGATGCAACTCTGGTACAGTTGCCCAATGGGAAAAGTCTACTTGTTGACTCAGGGCCGGCTTGGTATGCCGGACGCTCTAATAGCCGTAGTATCATTGCAACCTTGGATAAACTCGACATTGATGCGATTGACCTATTAATTCATACCCATCCCCATGCCGATCATATTGGTAGTAGTAAAACCCTAATAGAACAAGGGAGGGTGCGACAAATAGCTCATAGCGGTTATCCGTATGCATCAAACACACATAGCGAATGGCTGGAAATGGCTCAATCCATGGAACTTCCAGTGCTCATGCTTAAGCAAGGTGAGACCCTTAATTTAGACCCAAGGGTACTAATTCGAGTACTAAGTCCTAGCATTCGCCCGTATTCATCCTCCGTTAATAATTCTTCTATCACTTTGCATCTACAATACGATGCTACCGCAGTTTTACTTATGGGGGATGCGGAGATCGAATTAGAAAAAGAACTAATAGCCATGTACGATTCCACTCTTGCAGCACAAATTATAAAAATTGGCCATCATGGTAGTAAAACCAGCAGCTCAGCAGGTTTGTTACGTAGGGTTTTGCCTGATTATGCGGTCATATCGGCAGGCTTGAACAATCGTTACTCACATCCCTCACCGTTGGTATTTGACCGGTTAAAAAATAACCGCATACCCCTGTGGGATTTGCGTGAAAGCGAGGCCTTATTTTTAGAGTCGGATGGAGAAGAATGGGTTCATTTTGACTGGAAATACAGAAAAAAGCGAAATAAAATACCGATAAACAGCTTAGATAAGGCCCATGAAAATGCTATCTTTCAGGATTGACTAATTAGCATACTATCAGGAGTGAACCAGAGCGAGTGTCTAAACAAGCCACGGAACATACAAGCCAAAAGAAAGATAACCGACAGAAGTCGCGGCCTATCGTCGTACAAGGTGCGCGAACTCATAATCTGAAGAATATTGAGGTTCAAATCCCTCGGAATAGTCTAACGGTTATAACCGGGGTTTCCGGCTCTGGAAAGTCTAGTTTAGCCTTTGATACTATTTACGCCGAAGGCCAAAGACGGTATGTTGAAAGCCTATCTAGTTATGCTCGGCAATTCCTAGAGAGGATGGATAAGCCGGAGGTAGATCATATTCATGGCATCTCTCCAGCCATGGCCATTCAACAAAAAACCACCTCCTCCAATCCTCGCTCAACGGTTGGAACAACCACTGAAATCTATGATTATCTGCGCTTGTTATTTGCGCGCATCGGAAAAACCTATAGTCCGAAATCGGGTGAATTAGTCACAAAAGATACACCAGGAGATGTGGTTAATTATATTGAAGAACATCTTGAGGAAGGTGCTCGATTCTATGTACTGTATCCCATTCCTGAGCACGGCAGTCATTCGATTAGCGATGAGTTAAAACTACTGAAGGAAAAAGGTTTTACTCGTCTATTGCACATGGCCACAGAAGAAGTGTTGGATCTAACCACCTTAATCCCACCCTCCCAAATAGAGGGAGAGGAAACAGGTAAAAAGGCAAAGACAAAGTCAGCTAAAGCAACCAAAAAAGCTTCTTCACAAAAGAAAAATGATCATTTAGTGTTACCCAATAATCACCGCCCTAGCGATTATAGAGTATTGGTCGATCGACTGGTCAATAAATCCGATGATGCCAATAGATCTCGCATGGCAGATTCCCTTGAAACCGCATTTAGGCAAGGCCTGGGTAAAGCCTCTATCAAGGTTCGGGGGGAGCAGGAACAGCCCTTTAGTGAACGTTTTGAGCGGGATGGTATGGAGTTTGTTGAGCCAACGCCACAAATGTTCTCATTCAACAATCCATTTGGTGCTTGTTCTCAATGCGAAGGTTTTGGCCGGGTGGCCGGGATAGATGAAAACCTGGTCGTACCTGATCACGAGAAAAGCATTAGAAACAATACCATCGCTCCTTTTGACTCTCCTAAATTTTCTCAGCATTTACGTGACCTAATCCGTGTGGCTGCGCGTGAACGCTGGCCTATTGATCTCCCTTATCGGGAGCTACCAAAAGAGGTCAAGCGAGCACTATGGAAAGGAAAGGATGAGTACATGGGTATTCACGCCTTCTTTGATCAGGTCCGAACACAAAATTATAAAGTACATATGCGCGTGCTGTATGCTCGCTATAGAGGATATAGTCGTTGTTCAGAATGTGAAGGGTATCGAATTCGAAAAGACGCACAGTATGTGCGAGTGGGCGAGATGCACCTTGGTGAGGTCTCTGAATTAACCATTGGTCATGCCAAGGAGTATTTTGATGAACTTAAGTTAAGTGAATTCGAACTAGGCGTTGCAGGACAATTGGTGTACGAGATAAAAAAACGACTTAAATATTTGGTTGAGGTTGGCCTAGATTATCTTACCCTTGACCGGCTAGCCAATACCCTAAGCGGTGGAGAGTCACAACGAATAAGCTTAGCAAACGCTCTGGGAAGTTCTTTAATAGGTAGTTTATATGTGCTCGATGAGCCAACCATAGGCCTGCATCCCAGGGATAATGACCGACTTATTAAGATTCTAGAATCTCTTCGAGACATTGGAAACACGGTGCTTGTAGTTGAGCATGACAGTGAAATGATGCGAGCGGCAGACCATATTATTGATATTGGACCATTTGCTGGGGTTCATGGGGGTGAAGTGGTTTTTGAAGGGGCCTACCCTCAATTATTAGAGGCGCCAACCTTAACAGGCCGTTATTTGAGTGGACAAGCGCTCATCCCCATACCTGCTCAACGACGCCCAGGTTCAGGCCATTTCTTAGAATTGAAGGGAGCAAGCGAGCATAATCTGAAAAATGTGGATGTGAACATCCCGCTTGGGTTATTGCTCGTAGTAACCGGGGTTTCAGGGTCAGGAAAATCAACCCTTGTGCACGATACCGTGTATAAAGGGATAAAAAAGCATTTTGGGAATTATAACGAAACAGTGGGGCGCCACCGGTCTTTAACAGGGATGGGAAGGGTTCATCATGTTGAAATGGTCGATCAATCCCCAATTGGGCGATCTTCTCGATCAAACCCAGCTACCTATACGAAGGCTTTTGACGGTATACGAGATGTTTTTGCAAGCACTAGACAAGCTAAAATCATGGGTTATACTCCCGGTCATTTTAGTTTTAACGTGCCAGGTGGTCGGTGCGAAAGTTGCCAGGGTGAAGGGGTTCAAAAGATTGAAATGCAATTCATGGCAGACATAGAACTCATTTGTGAGGAGTGCAACGGCGCTCGATTCCGGAAGGATATTTTGCAGGTACTCTATCGAGGTAAAAGCGTCGAGCAGGTTTTAAACATGCCTATATCAGAAGCCATTGACTTTTTTGTGGACGAGCCAAATATTGTAAAAAAACTAGAACCTCTAGAAAAAGTGGGGTTAGGGTATCTTACTTTAGGCCAAAGTGCAACTACTCTTTCCGGCGGAGAAGCTCAGCGGGTCAAATTGGCACGGTTTTTAACCAAAACAAGTCACGAACACACTGTTTATTTCTTTGACGAACCAACCACAGGCCTTCATTTCGACGATGTTGCAAAGTTACTCAACGCCTTCAACGAATTAGTTGAGGCCGGGCACTCGGTAATTATTATCGAGCATAATCTCGACGTCATTAAGAGTGCGGACTGGCTCATTGATGTAGGCCCAGACGGTGGATTTAGGGGTGGACAAGTGGTAGCGGAGGGAACACCTGAAGAAATAATGGCCACCAATGATAGTCACACAGGCCGCTTCTTAAAAGACTATTTGAAAGCACTAGGGCAGTTATAATAGAATAATTGGTGTATTCGGGTGATTCATTAGGACACAATTCCTTTAAAATTGATAATACCATCATAAAGGTGCTTTCAGTATTATTACGGTAGAACCAAAAAAGTGGCCATAATCGCAGCGCCCCAACTAACCTTTGATTAACATGTTTCCCATCCATTTAGATATAGGCTTCAATCAAATCTATTTTTATGAAGGTCTCTATTTTTTAATCTCGATAGGTCTTGGGGTATATGTTTGTTATAAGTGGGTAAAAGCCAATGGAGGTAAAACAGAGTTATTTGAAGGCTTGGTGACGTGGTCCATTTTGGGAGCTTTGCTAGGGGCTCGGCTCTCTCATTTTCTGTTTTGGAATCTAGATCTATTCTTGAGTAATCCAGCCATCCTGTTTAGCCTAAGCGGTGCCGGCAACAGTATAACAGGCGGGCTTTTGGGGGGTATGCTAGGGGGGTATTTTTTTACCAAAAGAAAAAAATTAAATTATTTCGAATACTTCTCCATGTTGTCACCCGGTATTTTAATAGGCCAAGCAGTTGGGCGTATCGGTTGTTTTTTTAATGGAGACGCGTACGGAACAGCCACTAACAGCATATTTGGGGTTCAATTTCCACGATATGGTACATGGGTACCTTCGTTTGAAACGGAATTAGCCTATTCATCCTCCGCTTGGCAATGGTCATTTGAACGAGGCCTTGTGGAAGCGGGCTCTACGATGAGCGCCCCTCTACATCCGACGCAGCTGTACGAAATGCTGGGAGATTTTGCCATTTTGGCCGTGGTTATCTATTTATTTAACAAGTATTGGAAGAGTAACAAAAATTCGCCGATTATATTTTATGTACATACTGGCGGTTATGCGTTACTTCGCTTTGCCTTAGAGTTTATAAGAGGAGACAGAGAGTTTGTAGCTTTTGCAAATATGACTAATCTACAGCTTAGTTTGCTTGCCTATGTGATTGTTGCTGGTATCTTGTTGATGAAGTATCTTAAAAAAGCGCAGCTTAAGACCAGTTAACTCATGACCAGCTAAAGTGGGTATTAAAAATGGATAGAAAAAAAGCGATTAAAGGAATGTTTGCCTCCGCACTAGGTATAAAAGCAGCTAAAGATACGATTTCTAGCCTTTCAGATGCCCCTCGGGCTTTTACGCGGAACGAGCAAACATCATCCAGTGACACGAGTGGTTTAAGGGTTTCTGAGCAGGGATATAAACACTCGGTTTGTAGGTGGACCTATTCTTCGGTGCCACTTGAAGAGTTGTGTGACGTGGCTATTGAGCTCAAAATTGATTCTATTGAGCTGCTGGACCCCTCTGATATTATAAAAGTACAGCAGAGGGGGCTGCATTGTGCCGTTGCTAATAGCGTCCCCTTAAGTTTAACGAATGGGTTTAATGATCCTGCTTATCATGCTGCATTACAAAAAGAATATAGTGAGCTTATTCCTGTTTTGGCCGATCTAGGCATTCAGAATCTTATTTGCTTCTCTGGAAATAGGCGTGGTATAGGAGACGAGCAGGGAATCGAGCAATGTGCTATTGGCTTAGATCCCATTGTCGCTCTAGCTCAAAAATATGGGATTACACTGGTTATGGAGTTGTTGAACTCAAAGGTGGACCACAAAGATTATCAGTGTGATCATACGGTTTGGGGTGTAAGCTTGTGCGAAAAAATAGGCTCAGACCATTTTAAATTATTATACGATATTTACCACATGCAGGTCATGGAAGGCGATATCATCGCAACGATTCAGAAATATCACCCGTATATTGCTCACTATCATACCGCAGGGGTACCCGGAAGAAATGAAATAGACCAAAGCCAAGAATTAAATTACCCTGCTATCATACAAGCGATACAAGGCACCGGGTTTACAGGCCATGTGGCACAGGAATTTATACCCACTGCAGAAAACAAGTTTGATTCACTGGCAAGAGCCATTGATCTGTGCACTCTTAAATAGCGATGATGATTAATATGGAATTTACGGGGACCAGTGGCGTGCAAGGCACAAAAATAGCACAGACCAATAGGATGAAGGTTATCCTCACGGCGCTTGTCGCGTTTATTAGCGTTTCCTTGTTGAGTTCCTGCGGAAGTACGCATAAAATGTCCAAGGTAGAGCATGTAGTGTTACCAACGACCGTATTAAGCAGCCCACGAGCTTTTCCTCAAGAAATTGCCGATTCACTGGGGTGGGGAGCGATGTATGAGGGCACCCTAGGAGAAGAAGAGGAAGAGTTTAGAGTGGTTTTGAGCTCGCCTATATCCCCTTATCATGCCTTGAGGATAAAAAAAACTAAAGATATTGAGGGGGCTTATGTTCTGTTTTGGGAGAAAAATGCCGCCATTGATGTCGAATCACCTCAACGTAATATTCGCTGGTTTATTCAAGGAGAATGCAAAGATTTTAAGGAGACGGCTCAATTCGAATATTGTACACCAGAATGGTTTGAAGAACCTGATTGGCAACGAGTATATCAGAAGTTTGATCAATCCGATATCTGGACTTTAGAGCCAGCAGATTCGTTGGTAAGGGATAGCTTATCCGTAGAAGATCAATGGGTGATGCATGTGGAGGCCCGTGTGGAGAATTATTTTAGGCGATATCAGTATTTAAGCCCTGACACCTACCAAATGAGTAGTACGAGTAGTGATGTGTTAACGATGGTCTCGCAGATGAAAAATTTACGTGACGCAACGATTCAGCGTGATAATTTTAATGTGTATAGAGGGTATATGAAGGGGCCGTCAGGACCAGAGTTTGTTTTGTGCGATGAAAGTGAAACGTGGTTCTTCGATGGTCATTTAGAGGACCTTGTCGTAACAAGCGCTTATCCGGTGCTCATTGAAGAGGCTTCTGAGCAGCATTTTTATGTAGAACTCCGAGGTCAGGTTCGCGATCAGTGGTATACCGAATGGTTTGATCAATCCTATACCCGAGTGATTATTCCTGATGAAATTAACGAAATTCAGTTAATTAGCGGGCCTAGATGTCCTTTTTAAGGACTTAGTAGCAACAATGGTCCAGTATTCTGGAAAAACCAAAGCTCTAGAGAAACATTAAGGTTCTGGAAACCGAGAGGTAACCTTAAAAAAGAGGTGATAACTTAGTGCAAATTGCTTCTAGTAGCTCGGTTTGCTCTGTGGTGATTGAATTCTTTGTGTTTGAATCAACATCTATTTGAGCGACAAACACCCCATTTTTTAGAATGGGCACCACGATTTCCGACTGCACCTCGGTACTGCAGGCAATATAGTTATCCTCTGCACTCACATCTTGTGAAACAAATGTTTGTAGTGAGACTGCAACTTGACCACAAATACCCTTTCCATATGGTATAGAAACATGATCGGTGGCTGGTCCCACATAGGGCCCAAGTTTTAAAAAGCCTTTTTTGTCTTGATCATCGAGGTAGAAACCCACCCAATCAAAATGCTCAAATTCGGCGTGTAGTACTTGCGCAACCTCTATTAAGGTTTGGTTTAGATCAAGATGACGCTCAATGATGGAATCTATGCGTTGTAACATATTTATGGTGGTTTGTGCGAGCTGCTCTTGTTGAGTAAAGCTGTTGAGTAAAGCTGTTGAGAATTCGACGATCAAATAAAAATACGAAGCTTAAAAATAGCGTGCATTATTTTAGGAAAATTAACTCTGTATGGATGAAATTCGATGCAGAGTCCGTATCTTTAAGTTGTTCAATACGTCTGTTTATTAACCATCATAAAAGCTACCCTCAGCGTGCCCTAGAAGGGTGGCAAACCTTAAAATTCCTGCCGAGTATGGGTATTGGAGCCCTTTTATTTGCTAGTTTTACCTCGTTGTTTTCGGTGGTTAATCCCATTACCGCAATGCCGGTTTTTATGGCTTTAACCAAGGAAGACACCGAAGAAGAACGCAAACTGACTGCCCGAAAAGCCACCGTTTATATGTTTTTTGTGCTAATTACCTTCTTGTTTGCCGGTACGTACATACTGCAATTTTTTGGAATTAGTATGTCGGGAATTCGAATAGCAGGGGGTCTGGTAATTATGAAAGCCGGTTTTTCCATGATGAACCCTGAAACAGGGGGAAGAAAGCTATCAAAAGAGGATCAAGTTGCAGCTATGGAAAAAGAAGATGTTTCTTTTAGTCCGTTAGCAATGCCGTTGCTCTCAGGCCCAGGTAGCATTGCCGTGGTTATTGGATTTGGATCTCAAGCAGCTAGCTTGACCGATTACATGGTAAATGGCGTTGCGGTTTTCTTGACAGCCTTGTCAGCTTTTGTCATACTTAGGGTGGCGCCTTGGTTGAACAAGTTTATTGGGAAGTCCGGCATGACAGTGATTACCCGGATGATGGGCTTTATTGCCCTATCCATAGGGGTACAGTTTGTTATAAATGGCCTAGGGCGCTTTTTTGATTGGGTTTAATTTTTAACCGTTTCAAGATTCTGTAATTAATCGCCATTTTTATTTGTGATTTCCCTCTTTTAGAACGAGTTTAAGACCTTTATTACTAACTAAATTAACGCTGTTCTGGAAACAATTGATCGTATTTTAGCCGGTTTTTCGTCATTTATGTGGGGGACTCCATTAGTCGTACTATTAGTAGGTGGTGGTCTGTACTTTTTAATTTACTCTCGATTTATTCCTTATCGATATTTCTGGCATGCTATCGAAGTATTGCGTGGAAAATACGATGACCCAGACGACCCTGGAGATATCAGTCACTTTGAAGCCTTGGCAAGTGCACTAGCGGCAACGGTAGGAATGGGGAACATAAGTGGGGTGGCGGTAGCGATTGCCGTCGGGGGTCCCGGCGCTGTTTTTTGGATGTGGATTAGTGCCATAGTGGGTATGGCAACCAAGTTTTTTACCTGTACGCTTTCTGTTATGTATCGAGGACATGATTCCGAGGGACATTTGCAAGGGGGTACTATGTACATTATTACCGAAGGATTGGGTAAAAAATGGAAGCCATTAGCGGGGCTTTTTGCGGTGGCCGGGTTGTTTGGACCGTTACCCATCTTTCAAGCGAATCAAGTGACCCAAATTGTACGTGATTTTTTACTTGTTCCGAATGGAATTTCCGACCCCAATAACCACTTTAATACCGATTTAATAAGTGGATTAGTCATTTTAGCGGTCGTATCGTTGGTCATTTTTGGGGGCATAAAGCGAATCGGAAAGGTTGCCTCAAAAATGGTGCCGGCTATGGTGGTGCTTTACGTAGGAAGTGTTGCCTACATTTTACTAGTACATGTGGATGTGCTTGGAGAGTATCTCCTCTTAATTGTTACGGACGCTTTTACCGCAAATTCGGTCATGGGTGGAGCCGTTGGGGCCTTGATTATAACAGGGGTTCGAAGAGCGGCATTTTCAAACGAAGCAGGAATAGGTACCGCGACCTTGGCTCATGGTGCAGCCAAAACTAAAGAGCCAGTGCGTGAGGGTTTGGTAGCTATGATGGGCCCGTTTATTGATACATTAGTGGTCTGTACCATGACAGCTTTGGCTATTTTAGTGACGGGGGTTTGGACTTCTGGTGATGTTAATGGGATTAGCTTGACGGCCTCGGCATTTCAGGAGGCGATGGGCCCTATAGGGGTGTATGTGCTCATGGTTTGTGTACTTATATTTGCCTTTAGCTCTTTGTTCACCTATTCGTATTACAGCACAAAATGTTTAGGCTTTTTGGCTGGGGCGGAGCGGCAGAAGTACTTCAACTATTTTTATGCGGCGGCCATTATTTTTGGTTCCGTAGCCACCATTGAAGCCGTCTTGAACTTTACCGATGGAATGTTTGCATTAATGGCCATTCCTACGATGACAGCGGCCATTCTGTTGTCACCAAAAGTCATGAGCGCTGCTCACGATTATTTTGACAGGATGAAAAATGAATCTCTTCAAGATTAACTTGACCCTAATTTAAATCGTATTATTATGTGGAATAATCATTCAAGAACCGTTGAGTCCGCGGCAGTACCATCAACCCGAAAAAGTAATTTATTCTATCGTATGGCCGGGTATAAGTTGCTGTTTCTTTTCTTGATTCAAGTCCTATTTGTTGGAGCTAGTAACGCCCAAAATATTTCGGAGAAAGTAGGTGATTTAGAGGCCTCAGAGGGGTTTTTTACCTATTATTTTGATGAGGGTGAGGATAAGCTTTGGGTACGAGTAACGGAGTTAAATAAAGAATTTCTTTATGCCAATTACTTAGCTGCTGGGGTTGGATCCAATGATATTGGTTTGGATAGAAGTCAGCAGGGCGGTGAGCGAGTGGTGTATTTCGAAAAGAGAGGCCCGAAATTATTTCTCATACAGCCGAATTTACGGTATATAGCTCAATCTGATAATGAGTTAGAAAAAAAGTCGGTACGGGAGGCTTTTGCTTCGTCGGTATTGTACGGTTTTTCTATTGAAGCCGAAGAAAATGGAGCATATCTGATTGATTTAACCCCCTTTTTGATGCGAGATGCTCATGGGGTTACCGATCGGTTACGGAGGATGGGAGAAGGCTCTTATAGCTTGGATAAGAGCCGTTCAGCTCTATACCCAGAAGGAACCTTCAACTTCCCAAAGAATACTGAATTCGAAACCATGCTTACCTTTACAGGGAGTAATCCTGGCCGCGAAGTACGATCAGTGGTACCCGACCCGTCGGCCATAACGGTCCGGCAACATCATTCATTTGTTGAGCTTCCGGATAATAAGTACACCCCAAGAGTCTATGATCCAAGAGCGGGCTATTACCCAACAACCTTCATGGATTATGCTGCGCCCATTGAGCAGGATATGGCCGTTCGGTTTATCAATCGTCATAGGCTAGAGAAAAAAGATCCTACAGCGGAAGTAAGTGAGGCCGTTGAACCGATCATTTATTATTTAGATAATGGGACCCCCGAGCCTGTTCGATCAGCCTTACTGGACGGAGCTCGATGGTGGAATCAAGCTTTTGAGGCCATTGGATATAAAGATGCTTTTCAGGTAAGAGTATTACCCGACGATGCCCATCCCCTAGATATTCGATACAATGTGATTAACTGGGTGCATCGCTCGACTCGAGGATGGTCCTATGGAGGCTCTGTGGTTGATCCGAGAACCGGTGAAATTATCAAGGGGAATGTGCTATTGGGCTCATTACGAGTGCGACAAGATTACATGATTGCCACCGGGTTATTGGCACCATTTAGCGAGGAATCCGAAAGTGAGGGTGTGTTGGAAAACCTAGCCGACTCGCCCATGATGGAGATGGCCCTAGCGCGAATACGACAACTCTCTGCGCACGAAGTAGGGCACACTCTAGGTATTTATCACAATTTTGCTTCAAGTGTAAATAATCGAGCATCCGTTATGGATTACCCGCACCCTAAGGTGGATATTATTGATGGAGAATTGAATCTGGATGATGCATACGATACAGCCATTGGCGATTGGGATAAAGTTACTATAGCCTATGGATACCAGGATTTCCCAGACAATGTGGATGAACCAAAGGCCTTGAATGAACTACTTGAGCAGACCCATGCTAGGGGATTGGATTATATTTCTGACAATGATGCACGACCACAAGGCGGGTCGCATCCAACGGCTCATTTATGGGATTATGGACAAGACCCGACCGACCAATTGGCTCATATTTTAGAGGTGCGAGACATTGCTCTTACACAATTTGGGATGGCAAATATACCCAGTGGCCGTCCAACAACTTATTTGGAGGATGTTCTGGTACCCATTTATTTTTTCCACCGATACCAGGTTGAAGGTACAGTAAAGTTAATTGGGGGTATGGAATATACCTACAAAATTAAAGGAGATAATCAGCCGAGCCCTCGTATCGTCCGCGCGACGGCTCAGCGAAATGCCCTACAAGCCGTATTATCTACCTTAGAGCCGGAGGTCTTGGCTCTTCCCCCTTCACTGCTCGATATGATACCGCCGCGGCCGGCCGGGCTCCCATCAACCAGAGAATTATTCAGCGGTAGAACCGGTCCTTCCCTGGATGCCTTAAGTATTGCTCAGTCTTCTGCAAATATGACTCTTGGGTTGTTGTTGCATCCGCAGAGAGCAAATCGCCTGGTAGAGTACGGAGCCAGAGACAATAACCTAAGCTTGGAGGAAACCCTAGATGCGCTTTTGACCGTAACTTGGGGGAAAGAGGAGTCACAGAGTTACCAAGGAGCCGTTCAGGAAGTGGTTAATTATGAGGTAGTTCGTCATATGATTGCATTGCATGCTTCAAGCCAGTCTAGTCCACTTACCAAAGCGATTGTGCTTGATAAACTTGAATCGGTAGCATCTATGATGGAAGGGTTTATGCGGCCAATGGCCAGACAAGCGGCGCTTATGATTGATCAATATCTTGATGATCCCGCTGTTTTCGAAGCTTCCCCCGCGTTGGGAGTGCCCCCTGGTTCTCCTATTGGTTCGGATTGGATGCGGTATTGTAGCACTGATTTTTAATAAAATAATAAGGTAAGAACTCACTCGTTCGGCGCTCTTTTTTTAACAGAATATTAATGTTAAAACAGAGCAAACTATGAATGATGAGCAGTCCCATTTCAGGGTGCAAGAATTAAGTACCCAAGAGCAACCACGGGAAAAATTAAAACGGCATGGCGCCTCCTTATTAACGGACGCGGAATTATTGGCCATACTAATTCGATCGGGTTCCAAAAAGTATAATGTGTTAGACACGGCGCGAATACTTTTAAAAGAGACGGGAGGCCTGCATGCTATGTCCCGGAAAGAATGGAAAGAGTTACGGGTAGTTCCAGGTATTGCCCAGGTCAAAGCACTTACCTTAGAGGCTTGTTTTGAACTATCACGGCGGGTGCAAAGCCCCTCGGATATCGTGCCCGTTCAAATGACGGGCCCCGAGGCGGTAGCTGCGTTTTTTGGGCCTAAAATGCGCCATTTAACCAAAGAGGTGTTCATTGTATGCTTCTTGAATAATCAAAAACAAATGATCGATTTTAAGCAAATAAGCTCGGGCGGTAGTCGTGCCACCGTAGTAGAACCGGCTGAAGTTATGAGACTTTCTATTTTGCACCACGCCCAATCCATTATTGTCTTACACAATCACCCTTCTGGGAACACTCGGGCATCTCATGCGGACATACAGTTAACAAAGCGTATTCAAGAAGCCGGTACCATGTTAGGAGTACCCCTAGATGACCATATCATTATTGCCGGCTATGACTATGTATCTATGCGAAGTGAGGGTTTGGTATAAGGGACGCCCAGGGGGCATTTTGTCGCCCTTTTGGGCTAACACCATTCAAGGGAAAACTGTATCTTTGAGACATGAACAGTTACATCTATGATTTACTCCAAAAGGCCTTATCGGGACTTGATATCTCCGAGCTGCCTGAGATTCAATTAGAATCTCCTAAAGTCGCCGAACATGGCGACGTATCGACCAACATCGCCATGCTTTTAGCAAAACCACTGCGCCAAAATCCCCGTGCCATTGCTCAGCAACTACTCGATGCTATGCCACTAGACCCACAGGTGTTGGAGGCCATCGAAATTGCGGGGCCTGGCTTTATAAACTTTCGATTTGCGAAGGAATATGTATATCAACAATTAAGGGCCATTATTGAAGAAGGCTCAGATTTTGGTAAAACTGCGTCTAGAAAAGGGCAACGGATCCAAATAGAATTTGTGAGTGCGAATCCTACCGGGCCTTTGACTGTCGGACATGGAAGAAATGCGGTACTAGGAGATACGATTGCTCGCTTATTGGAATGGACGGGGGCGTCTGTTGATCGAGAATACTATTTTAACGATGCAGGCCGCCAAATGAGGGTATTAGGTCAAAGTGTACATGCCCGATACCAGCAGTTATTAGGTCAGTCCATTGAGCTACCAGAGGGAGGCTACGAGGGTGCTTATATCATTGATATTGCCCAAGGAATTGTTGACCAGTACGGTAAAGAGTGGGAAGGAAAGGATTGGGAGGCGTTCAAAAAAGTAGCCCAAAAAGCCATATTTACGGACATTAGCCAGACTTTGGAGCGAATGAATATTCATATGGACAGTTTCTTTAATGAATTTGATCTATATGAGAATGGAGACATTGAGAAGGTGCTGGCAGCGCTAAAAGAAAAAGGCTTGGTCTACGAAGCGGATGGGGCAACATGGTTTAAAACCACTGAGTTTGGAAAAGAAAAAGACACAGTTTTGGTAAAAAGTACGGGAGAGCCAACGTATCGTCTACCCGATATTGCCTATCATGCCAATAAATTAGACAGAGGCTACGATGAATGTGTGGACGTATTTGGTGCCGATCATATTGCAACTTACCCAGATGTATTATCCGCATTACAAGCACTGGGTTATGATGAGCAACGAATACGCGTTATTGTCTATCAGTTTGTGACCTTAGTCAAAGACGGTCAACCATTTAAAATGAGTACACGAAAAGCTAATTTTGTGACATTAGACGAATTAATGGATGAGGTAGGTTCGGATGTTACTCGGTTTTTCTTCTTGATGAGGTCTCCAAACACTCACTTGGAATTTGATATAGGGCAAGCCAAAGAGGCAGGCGAAAAGAACCCAGTATTTTATCTTCAGTATGCGCATGCACGCATTCACAGTATCCTACGTAAAGCGGAAGAAGAATATGGCGCTCCTCCAGAATCCCCAACCCTTGAGCAGTTAAAACCATTGGTTCATCCTTCGGAATTAACTCTGATGAAAACACTCTTTAAATTACCTAAAGCGATTGCAGGAGCCGCTGACGCCAATGAACCCCATCGGTTAATTAATTACTTGAATGATGTGGCGACCGACTTTACCTCTTTCTACCATGACTGCAGAATTATGGGTGTAGAACAAGAATGTGCACAAGCTCGAGTTCTTTTGGCGAGACAAACCGCTAGGGTTTTATCTAATGGATTAGGCATTTTGGGTATCCATGCGCCGGAACAAATGTAAGGCCACTGTTCAGGATTAGTATACTTAGATTGTACCGTTACCCCAGCAGTGCAAAGGCTACAATACCTTTCGTTTCCACCCGGTCTATGGTGAAACCCGCCCCTTTAAATAGGTTTTTAGATTCTTCATAGGTCCAAAAATGTAAGCCCCCCAAGGAACTGGATTCTTGAGCGACTCTTCCTAACCAATGGCTACTTTTTAGAAGATACATGATAAAAAAGCGGCCATTAGGTCGTAATACTCTCCGGATTTCAGTAAGTACCTGAGCGGTATTGGATACTTCGTTTAAGGTCCCCCCCATTGCAACTAAATCGAAGGTATCACTAAAAAAGGGTAGTTGGCGGGCGTCGGCTTGCAATAAAAATAGGTCAACTTCTTCTTCCACCGCTTTTTCACGAGCTTTTTGGAGCATGGGAAGGGAAAGGTCGAGTGCGACTGTTTGTGCGCCAGGCTCGTAATCTTGTAGGCTTCTTGCATAAAAGGCCGTGGAGCAGCCGACATCTAATATCTTTTCCCCACCTTTTGGTTCGGTCCAATCCAGCATTAGTTTTTTTTCCTCTTCTAAACTAAAATCTTCCCCACTTAGTAAACCTATAGAGCGTCTTCTCCATAGATCCTCATACACTTGAGCAGTAACTGGTACATGGTTGGATAGTTGAGCGAGGGTATCAAACGTTCTTTTATTTTCAACGAGTTGCACAATATTACGGTCAATAGAAAAGAGCCGCCCATCTTCCGCACAAAGAGATCCATTAAAAGGGGTACCTAGGCGTGCAGCCTCTACTGGTAGTTCTAAAGAAAGGCGTTCATTGTGTGGTGCACGAAGTTCCAATGACATAGCTTCTGACTGATAGTTGAAATTAGTGGATTTATTGCATTATGATTGCCGTCACTCACATAGGTATACGAGCTATGGCACTAAACGTTACGAACACACATGCCTATGAAATGAAGCTCTGAGGTACTGCGCTCACCTAACCAATCTAATAACCTCAAGGTTACTTTTGGAGGACCAGTGAGATTTGTGTGCCTTTATCTACACTTAACATTTCAGCGGCGTTCCCTCGATTTATCCCTATTTCCATCATCCCGGAGCTGCCAACAAAAGCGGCCGGCTCACCGGGGGCCACGTCTTCAAAGGTATTAACCAGGTGATCGATCATGGTATTGCCTACATATATTCGAACTTTTCTGCGGCCAATGGTTTGTTCGATCAACTCTTCGGATATGTTGGTGATTAAGTTTCCAAAACGATCTATGTGAATTACCCATCCCTGTAAACCATCTTTATCCCCTATGGGGACAGCCCAATGGTAACTCACTAAATCACTAATGGGATCTCCCAGCTCTTCCAAGCTTACCCCTTTGGCTAGGTGAGCCGCAATGGGAGAGAATATATCGCGTCCGTGAAAGGTTCTCGATCGAACATCTCTCCAGTATTTTGGCTTGTTTAATTTGTATGCTTTGTAGCTGAATTCCTCAAAAAAAAGCGAAAAAATTCCGTTGTCTGGGCCTACAAATAGCTGATCGTTTACCTCTAAAACAATGGGGTTTCTGTCGGTTCCAACACCAGGGTCAACCACCACTAAATGAATACTTTTAGGGGGGAATAGAAAGGCGGCATTCCGAATGACCCAGGCGCCGGCCATAATATCCTGGGGGGGTATTTCATGGGAAATATCAACAAACCTTACATCAGGAGAAATTCCTAGCATGACGGCTTTCATGGCACTTACATAGTGGTCTTGAAGCCCAAAATCTGTAGTAAGAGTAATTATTTTGCTCATAGATGTACTAAGAGCGACAAGGGTTCATGGCAGCTCTAGCTATAGCTATTTAACATAACCGGCATTACCAACATTAACATCTCTTCGCTTTCTTCACTTTGTGTGGGTTTTACAATTCCTGCCTTATTTGGAGAGGAAAACTCAAAGCTTACTTCATCCCCATCGATATTTTGTAATACATCGGACAAGTACTTGGCATTAAAACCAATTTCCATAGATTCATTACTGTAATCACAATCAATGGTTTCTTTGGCTTCGCTGCTCATATCCAAATCTTCGGCGCGAATGGTCAATTTATCGGCATCTAATTGAAGACGAATTTGTCGGGTGGTGCTACTCGAGAAGATAGAAACTCGTTTGACGGTCGATAGCATTTGGTCTTTACTGATAGACAAAAACTTATCATTGTCTCGAGGAATTACCGACTCGTAGTTAGGATATTGTTCGTTTATTAAGCGAGTTATTAATTGGGTGGTACCACTCTTAAAACTTACATGATCTTGATTTACTTGTATGGTACTTAGTTCATCAGAAATACTCTTTTGAATTAATGACAAGGCTTTATCAGGAACAATAAAAGAATGTTCCTGTGCAGTGGTCATTTCAGTGGTACTATACTTAACGAGCCGGTGGCCATCGGTAGAAACAAATTGAGAGGCGTTGGGACCGAGTTGAAAATAAACACCCATCATGGCTGGCCGTAAATCATCGTTAGATACAGCAAAAAGCGTTTTGTTAATGGCCTGTTGAACGACCTCGGTATTAGTTTCAATGGTGGTTCCATCCATTAAGTCAGGCACTTCGGGGAAGTCATCGGCATTGTCACCCACTAGTTTATAGGTGCCTTTATCCGTTTTAAATAAAATATTGTTACGGTCGTCTACTTCAAAAAAGACCGTTATGTTAGGGAGCTGCCGAAGAGTTTCCAGAAGTCTTCTTGCCGGAATAGCAATAGAACCAGGCTCTTCAATATCTGCCTGAACATGTTGTATAATGGAAATTTCTAAATCGGTGGCACTTAATTTAATGCTGCTCTGCTCACTCTGAAACAGAATTGTTTCTAAAATAGGCAAGGTTGCTTTATTAGGTACGGCGCCAATTACGGTGGAGAGCCCTTTGTTGAGTTCGCTACTGGATACAGAAAATTTCATAGGTGGTTGAATTATAGGGATTTATTCGACGGTTTAACGGTTGGATTGCCCTTTCCAACATATGTGCTTATACTAAGAAAATACGGTACTCTCTGCAACAAAGCACCGTTCATTTTTACGAATTCGCTTCCGTGCATTTTATATCTTTAGAAGGTGGGTATAAAAACAATAAACCGCATCATTTTGGATAGATCAACATCGCCCAGTGGCAAAGGGTTTTTTGTCGCTTTACTTCTGTTTTGTGCTCCAATGCACGTTATGTCTCAATCGCTTCACGCGAAATACGGCAGTGAATTTTTGCGAGTGGGTGCAGGGGCAAAAGCGTTGAGTATGGGAGGAGTACAAGCGGCTATTAGTCGTGGCGTTAGTGCGGCCTACTGGAACCCGGCGGGTTTGCGAACGGTTGAAGACGTGCAAATTATGTACATGCATTCTGAGCGCTTTGGAGGTATCGTGGGCTATGACTACGGATCTGTAGCACTGCCTTTGCCTCAGGACAGAGGGGTGTTGGCCCTTAGTTTTTTTAGACAAGGGGTCGACAACATCGCCAATACGTTAGATGCTTGGGACCCAAATAGAGGGGAGAATGGAGGGCCTAAAGCAAACGTTGAACAATACATTACTCGCTTCAGTGCTACTGATATGGCATGGTATATATCCTACGCTTCTGAGCAAGCACCGGGTGATTTACCCATTTATTATGGGGGCTCACTGAAATTTATTCGGCAAAAGTTAGGTCCTTTCGCGCATGCATGGGGCTACAGTTTAGACTTGGGAGCTCAAGGTAGCTGGAATGAATGGTTTTGGGGCATTCAGTGGATAGATGCCACCACATTGCGAAAAGTTTGGACGGTTAATCAAGATCAATTTGACGGCTATGAAGAAGTTTTTGGCGCTCAGAGCCCTGAAGGTTCCGACGAATACGTCCGGCCATCTTTACGGATGGGCATAGCACGAAGTTTTCAATACAAAGAATGGGCATTCAACACAGCATTTGATGTCCTTAGCATGTTTGAGGGTAGAGAAGCCTACTACCTAAACCTAGGATCATGGAGCTTAGAGCCACGTCTCGGAGCGGAAGGGGTGTTTAGAGACCGCCTATCCTTACGCGTGGGTTTGACTGATTTATATCAAGATCCACTTTCTGGGTGGACCATGCGGCCTACCCTAGGTATGGGAGTGGAAGTCTATAAATTTGCGATTGATTACGGCTTTATGGGCTTTGCGGGTAGTGGAGCTGAGCTGGGTAGCACGCATCGTGTTTCCGTACGTCTTGTATGGGATTAACAATGAATCCAAGTCCTATACGTAAAATTGTCCTTCTAGGACCGACGGCAGTTGGTAAAACCAATCTGTCCATTGGCTTGGCAGAAAGACTTAAAACAAGCATAGTTTCGGTTGATGCCCGGCAGTCTTATCGGTATTTGGATATTGGTACCGCTAAGGCAAGTGTAGAGCAACGCAAGCAGGTCCCCCATTTTAACGTGGATAGCTTGGACCCAGTAGATTCGGATTCACCTTTTGCTTTTTTAGAACGTGTTCAGCAATGGGATGCCGAACACCGCCAAGCCCATCCAAACACCCCGCTGGTTTATGTGGGCGGATCCACTCTATATCTAAGCAGTTTGATAAACGGTTTAGACCCCATGCCCAAAGCCAACCCCGCGCGCGTAACTCACTTAAAAGAGCAAGCCAGAACCAAGGGAATAGCACCGCTATATGAAAAACTCATCCGGGTTGATGCAGACTATGCTCGAAAAATGGATGGATTAAATCCTCAGCGCATTATTAGAGCTTTAGATGTGTACTACGAAACAGGTAAACCCTTTAGTTCCTTTCACTCAAATAAACCCGTCATATGCCCTAATGATACCCTTGTTTTCGGCCTTAATAGACCCCGTTTGAGTTTACATGAACGCATTGAAAAACGGGTAGATCACATGATGGAGCAAGGATTGGTAGAGGAAGTGAGGGGTTTGTTACAAAAAGGGTATTCATTAGAAAATCAAGCACTACAAACCGTTGGCTATTCAGAAATAATTTCGCACTTTAATGGAGAATTAAGCCTTGAAGAGGCCGTTGAGAAAATCAAAACTCATACTAGGAGATATGCAAAAAGGCAGGACACATGGTTCAGAAAATGGCCATTTATCCAGTGGTTTTATCCTGAAGAACAGACAGAGCTTGAGATACTAAATTTAATTTCAACGCAAATAGAATCTAAGTCCAACTAATAAGCATAACTACACTAAATTTTTAAAGGATACATTTAGCAGCTAAACCTTAGAAACCCTACCTTTAGGTATCATTTAAAATTATTCATTTATGTTCAAAGCAAAAGTAAACGTAACCTTACGCCCATCTATTCTAGACCCAAAAGGAAAAGCGGCTCATCACGCCTTACAAAACTTAGGATTAACTAATATTGAAGGTGTTCGTATTGGTAAATTTATTGAGATAGATGTACAAGCCAGTAACGAAGAAGAGGCAAGAGGCATTGTAGAATCGGCCTGCAGTAAATTATTGGCAAATGAAGTAATGGAAGATTTTGAAATCCAGTTCGAATCTTAGACACGGAGCAGTACATGTATCCAAACCTAACTCATACTCTAAGCTTTGCTAACGAGGCTAGTAACGAGGGTGACTTAGAAACCCTCGCCCAAGAAGAGATTGAGGAAGCGATTCAAACGCCTTGGAGACTTATTTTATATAATGACGAGGTGCATACCTTTGAAGAAGTAATTCAACAATTAATCAAGGCATTGAAATGTGGGCGTGGTCGAGCGGAAGAATTGACCTTAAAAGTTCATAGTGAGGGTAAAGCCATTGTTTTTGAAGGTGAGTTTGAAGAGTGTTTAAAGCGAGATTATATTTTAAGAGAAATTGAATTGATAACAGAAATAAAAGGCTAATCCCAAAAGAGGCATAAAGTGGCAAGAGTTGGTGTAATTGTATTTCCAGGTTCAAATTGTGATCATGATGCATATCATGCTTTAAAACATGTGATGAATGCCGAGGTAACATTTCTTTGGCACAAAGAAACAGATGTATCCGGATTGGATATGATTATAGTTCCTGGTGGGTTCTCATATGGAGACTATCTTCGTTCAGGCGCGATTGCACGCTTCTCGCCTATCATGCAAGAATTGATCAGGTATGCCCAAAAAGGAGGCCCGGTTATGGGAATTTGTAATGGCTTTCAAATATTATTAGAAGCGGGATTAATACCAGGGGCTATGAGGCATAATGAGCAACTCAAATTTATATGTAAAGATGTGCATATACGAGTAGAAAGTACTCAAAGTATATATACCTCATCCTTACAAAAAGATCAGCTTCTGACCATTCCGGTCTCCCATGGTGAAGGAAACTATTATATAGATAACGATGGACTAAAAGAGTTACAAGACAACGATCAAGTTCTGTTTCGCTATGTAAATGCCCAAGGAGAAACCACGCCGGAAGCCAATATTAATGGCTCGATCGATCATATAGCTGGGATTACAAATAAACATAAAAATGTACTAGGCATGATGCCCCACCCCGAACGGGCGATGGAGCGTTTATTGGGTAAAGAAGATGGGAAGCACATCTTCGAATCTATTTTACAGGCATTGGCAATTGCGTGAGCGAAGTAGCGCCTCATAGAACTACATTAACCAGTGCACACGGTCAGGTGTTAAAGGGTGAGAATCTAGTCAAGCGCTATAAGAAACGCAGAGTGGTTGATGGTGTTTCTGTCCATGTGGAACAAGGGGAAATAGTAGGGTTATTGGGACCTAATGGAGCAGGTAAGACCACAACCTTCTACATGATGGTTGGCTTAATTACGCCGAATGAAGGAGAAATTTATTTAAATGAGGAGCGCCTTACTCAAACGCCCATGTATAAACGAGCGCGTAAAGGGGTCGGATACTTGGCTCAAGAAGCGAGTGTATTTAGGAATTTAACCGTTTATGAAAACTTGGCTTCCGTGTTACAATACAGGGGCTACGATAAGGTTGAAATTAAACGTCGTTGCGATGAGTTGATCGAAGAATTTTCTTTACAAAAAGTCAGGGATAGTCAAGGATATAGATTGTCGGGTGGTGAGCGCCGAAGAACAGAAATTGCTAGAGCATTGGTTACTAAACCAAACTTTATCTTGCTGGACGAGCCCTTTGCTGGAGTCGATCCAATAGCCGTAGAGGATATTCAACACATAGTCTCCACGTTGAAATCTCAAAATATTGGAATACTAATAACCGATCATAATGTACATGAAACCTTAGCAATTACGGATCGTGCCTATCTAATGTTTGAGGGTAAGATCTTAATGGAGGGTTCTGCCGATAAACTAGCCAATGATGAGAAAGCTAGAAAACTATATTTAGGAGAAACATTCACTTTGGAACGGTATGTCAAAACGTGATATAACAAATGGTTTATTTAGTAGGCTTTTTAGATTTTTACATCTAATCTTATCCAAAAAAAACAATTCTATGAAAGAAATTACGGTGCAACAGTTAAAAGAGAAATTGGCTGATAAAAGCGAAGAGTTTATGTTAATTGATGTCAGAGAAGATTTTGAATACATGGTATCCAATAATGGAGGCGAGCATATTCCATTATCCAGTCTTCAAAGTAGAGTGCACACCCTTAATCAGGATGTAGAATATGCCATCATATGTCGCTCTGGCGCACGTAGTGCTAATGCGTGTGCATTTTTAGCCCACGAAGGCTTTGAAAATGTGTACAACGTGAAAGGCGGAATGAAAGCGTGGGCAGCTGAAATTGATCCTTCGATAACAGTGGCATAGCCTACTTTTGGGCGCGCCAACCAAAAAATGGAGTGAAAACGATTGGGTCAGCGATCGGACCAAATCACCCACTCCCCGTTTTTAAATACTTCTGGACTCACTGGCCTAACACCATGACTGTAGTCGTAGTACTCATCATGATGTACCGTACTGTAGGGTTGAATAGGCTCTCCTGTTAAGCGATGCCATCCGTAGATAGCCACTCTAGAACTGTTTCTGTCTATATAAACCACGTCTTTTTTGTGTCCAGCTATTAGTTTAGCTTGCGTACTCTCTCGAATTCCAGGGCCTATCTCATACCCTGCTTGCTGAAGTTGGGCGTCGATTAAACTATCGTGCCGTACAAAATAAGCCCTTGATGTCATCTCATCTGTAGGTGGCATGGGAATGGGAGCTAAGCGTATGTCTGCTTGAGAATAGATCGAATCAACCACCTCTGGAGTGGGTAAGCGCAATCCTAGTCGGTCAACCAATAAAAAAGCATCGGCTAACCCCAAAGGGGTTCGAATCTGAGACTCAGTATGATAATCTGGATACACACATAAAATACCATTACGAAATGAAATAGGGACTAAATACTGCTCTGAGTGAGCATATCGCTCGTTGCAAATATTTAGGTCCAAATAATAAACCCCCTGTGTGTTATCTGCCTTACAAGCCACTAAAGAAAGCAGCAGTACACTCAAAAAGCCAATTCTGTTGAATAGTCGAACATAATTGTTGCTGTCGGAGATACACATGATCTGGAATAGTAAAGACACTGAATTTATGAAATGGCAGCGATCTGGTTTAACAGCTCCTGATTACTCTCCGTATTTTTGAGCACTTTGAGTAGGCCTAGCATGGATTCTTTGGGAGATTTCTTGAGTAGATATCTGCGTACCATATTCCGCTCTTCTAAGGAATCTGTTATGAATTTAGCTTCATTTCTGGTTCCGGAAGCGGTGATATTGATAGCTGGATAAATACGATCATTGGCTAACTCTCGATCTAATACCAGTTCCATATTCCCGGTTCCTTTGAATTCCTCAAAAATTAAATCGTCCATTCTTGAATTCGTTTCAACCAGGCAGGTTGCTATAATGGTCAAGGAACCACCGCCTTCAATTTTTCGCGCCGAACCAAAGATTTTTTTAGGGATTTCTAGCGCTCGGATATCCAAACCACCGGATAAGGTGCGTCCGCTATTGCTTTGGATGGCATTATAAGCTCGACCTAACCTTGTCAGTGAGTCAATTAGTAGCACAGCATCTTGACCCATCTCGGCTTTTCTTTTGGCGTAACCTAGGGTCATCTCTGTGATACGTATATGGCTTTGAGTTTTGCGATCATTGGAAGACGCAAAAACCTCAGCATTTGAAGATCGTATAAAATCGGTCACCTCCTCAGGGCGTTCATCAACCAGAAGAATACTTAAGTGGACATCGGGATGATGATGAGCTATGGAGTCAGCTATTTGTTTTAATAAAACGGTTTTACCGGTACGAGGAGGAGCAACGATTAAGGCTCGTTGTCCTTTACCAATTGGCGCAACTAAATCGATCACACGCATTTCGGTATCTTGTGCTCGGTCACCTAAACGAATCCAATCAACAGGCATAATGGGGGTTTGCCGCTCAAATTTGGAGCATTTTGCCCAAGTTTCTAAACTCTGATGATTAATACTATCTACACTGGCAACATGCCGGTTACCTTGATGATCTTCTTCAAATTCTCCTTCTATAATTAAGCCTTGGCGTAAATCTAACTCCTTTACTTCATCAGGTTTTAGAAAAGGATCTTTAGGATGATAGCTGAATTCATGATCTAGTTTTCTAATGAGCCCCCAGCCCTTTTCGTTAATTTCTAGAACCCCAGCAAAGCGACCCGCGATACCTTGGTTTTGGTTCCAATGAAACTTAGGAATAAAAACATGATTGGTCTTACTGTTGTTATTTTTATTCCGATTCTTATGCCGCTTATTCTTATTGCGGTTATTTTTATTGTAGTTCTTTTTATTTCTAGTCATTAATAATCATTCATTGTACGTAAATACTCCAAGTTTAACCATCAAAAGAGGGCTATCAATATACTCATCGTATGTGGATGTGAAACTGAAGGGAGGAGCGTGTATAAAAGTGATGGCTCAGAAAAGGCCATCAGCAGTAGAAAGAAGTAAGAAAAAGATACGAATGTTTTGACCGATTACAAACGAATTCAGTATAAAAATAGAGGACTAAACAGCAGTTTAGCCCTCATAAAGGATTTTATCGGACAACAGTAGATTCGTTAATCCAGCTGTAGCAGCTATCTAAAGAGCTGTTTACCTGTACTCTTTGTCCTTGTTCATACCCTAAAGTAAAGAATTTATCTTCGGTAGATGGAGTTACTGCCTCGTAGGTTGCTAGTTGTGAATTCACGGTGTTCGTCACACTAGCGTCCACTGACTTTGCACGGGTCAAATAATCTACAACCACCCAATACACTACCTTGTCTCTAGCTTCGAGTTTACGACTCTCCGTACATGAACTAACCGCCTGACCATAAATAGAGGCTAGCTTAATGTACGCCCGGCCAAATGCATCATCTATTGCTAATGCATCTTGCACATATTTTTTGGAAGTAGATAACTGTCCAGTACTTGAGTAAACATCGGCCAACTCTAAGTTAATATTCTTTTTATCGGTCTCATTATCAGCCATTTCTAAGGCTTGTTTGAAATACTCGGCTGCAGCAGTGTATGACGAATTGCCCTTCTCTGTTTCTGCAAGTGTTAAAGCACTATCAAAAGTTGGATCTAATCCATGAATAAGTAAGGTTGTTTGTAGAAACTCTTCTGTCATGTTAAGATCTTCTTGTGCTTCTGCAACACATTTAAGGTCTTCGATGGATTCAGGGTTTTCATCTAATTTGGCGCCACAAAACTCGAGCCGCTCTTCTGGAGTATTAAATAAGGACTCTAGGGTATCGTCAAAATAGGTGCTTAATTCCAAGCCTGCATAGGCCGTTGCCTGATCGATCATGCTTATGACCATATCTTTTTCACCCTTCCGTACAAGGTCATCAATCACTACGCGGACATAGTACCCTTCACCAAGTAAGGTGGTTTTTTCCACATCCATATCAAACATTGCCTTGAAATCACCGTACGCCATGTTTAGGCCACCATCGATATTTTGATAATTTTCTAAAAGATATCTTCCTCTATCTTGATGAAGTTCATATTTATCTACTTCTTCATCAGTAAATAAAGTGAATTGTTCCTCAAAAAGACTTAGTGCGGTGTCAATATAGGCTTCTCTAATACTAGGATCTTGCTCACCTAAACCAATCTGTGTGTATATATCGATGAATTTTGGGTATTGGCTTGCCAAACTAAAACGAGGATATCCTTCCAGTTCCTTGGTTTTGCTACAGAGTAACCATCGGCCATACATGAGAGCGAAAGGATAATCCTTATTTTTGTAATTATCTTGGAATATGGAAAAAGCAGCCAATTCATTCATCTCATAAGGAGGAGTGGCCGTGCAATCTTGTGCTTTTAATCCGGAATGGGTTAATAGTAATAACCCTATTAGGGTTGCTAGAACTTTCATGATACGATTTCGTTAGTTAAGTCAGTGAGTTCAGTGATGAACAGCTTCGTTTTATTGTAATTTAGGTCGTAAGAACATGATTTCAGCAAGATTCACTGAAAGTCCGATAGCCCAAATATTCTCTTCAATTAGGTTACTTTCTGTGGTTCCTCTGAATCCGTATCGCACACTCACATCTATAGAAGAAGGACTCCGCGATAGTATTCCTAACCCAGTGTGCAGCCATAACGTTCTTATTTCCTCTTCTTGAATCGTTAGATGACCGCTATCGTAAGATAATCCAGCAGAATATTTAAAACTCGAAAAAAATCCACTTTGTGCTTTTTTATAAGGATGAAACTGTGCACCCAGGCCTATACGCATACGATCCGCCATTACAGCGCCGTCATTATCGACTAAATCATTGGAATAGTCTGACCACTGTTGATATTGCCCTTCTATACTAACATTAAAACGAGTATGAGGAGCATAGCCAATACCAGCAGCATATTCTAAAGGGAGGCTCATTTCTCCTTTTTTACTGGTCAATATATTGGATAAGTCTACCGTTTTACTGCCGGATTCAATTTCCTTTTCGGTAGTAAAATCTTGTCTCAAAGTCATGCTGAAAGGGACATTTATCGTTGCCCCAACTGAAATCTTATCTTGTGTCTTGAATACGTTTCGAAAACTCCCCGCAACCCCCAAACGTTGAGAAAATGCCGCTCCACTAAGGGTCAGTTTTTGTTTTTGTTGTGAGTAAAGCGAAGAACTAAAGGAAAAAGCCTCCGATTTTTCCATGCTGAAAAAAGCTACCGATGGGGCATAACCAATAGATATTTGGTCGTTTAATTTCCAACCAAAACCTATTTCGAATTTATTTAATCCACCCATTTGTTGCAGTTCTGAGTTGTATCTAACCGTATCACCATAAGACAGAAACTGCTCTTCGTTAATTATTTTTAGGTTGGAGCGGGTGACGGGATATAAACCAACAGAGACACCTAATTCACTAGATTTAAGTGGAAATAATAATTGTAAGTACCCCTTTTCAAAAAGAGCAGATTCACCTGAACTGCTGGTATTTTTTAATTGGATACTATGTAAGCCAATGCCGGAGGCTCCCTGAGCATAATAGGTTTGTGACCAAAAAGCAGGGTTCGTAAGACCGGCCACTTCCTGGTTAACACTAGTTACGCCAAATATTCCATGCGATTTAGCCGATCCGGTTTCCATTTCAACAGGATAACCGATCCCATATGCAGAGTATATGGATCCACTGGAGTACAAATTAGAAGATTGAATTTGTGCCAAAAGAAGAGGAGAGCTGAGCAAAAATATCAACAGCGCTAGCAGTGCGGTCTTGTTTGAGGCCGCCCTTGGTAATGTGCATGAATTTAGTAGTATATCAAGCATTATTTTAGCTCCTCGGATTGAATTGAGTGAATAATTAACCTCGGTCGCTTATCGGGTGGGGCATCATTGCTATAAAGTATATTAGAGCCAATATAGCCCGCATTCACATAGGGATATATGTAGGAGTTTTTTATCGGGTTGTTATTGTAGATTTGATCATTTAACAACCGGGTGACATCGAATCGAAAACGCCCTTTTGCAGGATATCCGTTGATAATATTGTTATCTGAAAAGCCAAACTGGTAGGCTAAATCAATAAAATCTCCCTCACTCATTCTAAAGCCTGGAACGTTCAAGCGCTGCTCATGTTCTGATAAGCTGGTATTTGCGCGTGTGGTATCTTCTTCCAAAACCAGTTCAGCACGCACAAAATTAGTGTTTGGTAATTGCTCACCAAGACTTTTTAGATCTAGTTTTAGTACTTGTTCAAAGGTGTTATGAAGGAGCAAGCGATTAGGAATAGGGTCAACGACTTCTCTTTCTATGTTATAGGCCCAGTCTTGCATGCCGTATGAGCTGGTATCTTCTTGTCCAATAACTAATAGACGGCTGGTACTTATGGTGGCAAATCGGATTCGATTACTTGTGTTTTTTGGAACAATAGCCAGGCCAAAATCCTCTTCTGCATACCGTGTTAATCGGGTACTGTCATCTTCAATATTAAATACTTCTCGATAAAAAGCATCCCAGCTACCACCAAGGGCTACATGAACGTTGCCATTTGTGTCTATATCGGCGTCGCTAAAGCCACCTATACGTTCAATTCCAAGGTTAACTTCGGTAGACTGCCGAAAACTAGGACCATGCCAACTATTTTGAATTCGATACACATCAAATTCAGCGGTCGAGCTAGTATCCCCATAAATCTCATCTTCCATTAGGTGTAGTCTCATTTCAAATCTCATATACTCAAGCACGGTGTCGGTGCTAGAGGCATTGATAGAAGGCTTGAAATAGAGAGTGCTACTGATTTCTCCAAAAAGAGGGTCTTGAAACGAGCCTAGTGCGGAGTACGATAATTGACCTAAATAAGGGTCAATCTCAATTAGATCGATTTGATCTATAAAAACCGTATCAACCTGTATGGCAGATTCCTGAATAAAATCTACACCAACCGTGTTGGTTTCTTCACAAGCGGTAATACTTAAAAGGGCAAGTACAGAAAAAGTAAGCCACCTTTTTGAGGCAGCTTTATTTGTTACAAACATATGATGACAGTCTTCTTTATAATTCCTATTTCGAGATTGATTTATAGTAATCCGAAAATTTAGTTGACACATCCTCAGGCGCACCTTGAATTTTCACTGGAGAAATATTCAATTCATCAAATACGCTATCAAATTCGTCTTTTAAGAAATTTCCAGTAACTACATGGTCACTGTATAGGAGTCCTAATTTCAATAAATCCACTTTACCTTCGTCAGTTAATTTGGCGATGTCTACATCGTCAGGCAGGCCAAGTAACTCTAAGATTTTCGCTGTATCTGCGGTTCCTTCGTTTTCTGGATGATGTAAATTGTAGATGATTTTAGAATGTTTGAAAATAGGCTCATCTTTGTATTTAGTTTTAACCAGAAGTGGAATAAGACCTGCGGGCCAGTCGTGACAGTGTATGATATCAGGCTCCCAACCTAGTTTCATAACTGTTTCGAGCACCCCTTTATTGTAGAAGGCTAATCGCTCTGCATTATCCGGATAAAAGGTATCGTCTTTTGGGTTTTTGAAGAGACCTTTTCGTTTGAAATACTTGTCATTATCTAAAAAATAGACCTGTAATTTTGCGTTGGGAATACTGGCTACTTTAATTTTCATACTTTCCGCAGTATCGCCTACTTCCACCTCTATTCCAGACAATCGAATAACTTCGTGTAGACGATTTCTACGGTCATTAATTGTCCCATATTTGGGGAGTAAAATGCGAATCTCAAAGCCTTTATCCTGTAATGATGCGGGCAAAAAGCGCAATAAATCCGCCGTAACGGTCATGCGTGCAAAAGGTGAGATTTCAGCGGCGGCGTATAAAATTTTCATAGTGGGTAATTATTCTTGATCGTTCATTCCGTTCGCTTCAATCACTTGATCCAATTCGTTACCCTCTTCTAGCGAATAGAAGTCTAAGAGTGTATCCCCGCGCAAACCTAAGCGTAAGGTTTCTAGAGGAATCACTTCTTCGGGTTGGATATTTCCTAAGTTCACGTTAGAGCCGTATTTACGGATAAACCATACTTGTTGCTCTTTTTTGGGTGCTTCAAAAAGCAAATGTTTGGGAGGAATTTGATCGGTAATTTCCTCTAGTAAGCCGGAGCGGATTTCGCCATTAGGACGAAACATTCCAACCGTACCACTTTCCCTAGCTTCGCAGATAACTTTCTCTGAACCGGCTTCTAATTCTTGCTGAATAGTCCGTACCCATTTATAGGGAGGAATGATCTCATTCGGATTTTTACTACCCACTTCAGAATACACCGTGTAATCGTTGCTTAATTCCTTGATGATAGCCTGTTTCTTTTCATCCGATAATAAGATGGTTCCGTTTGAAACCTCCACATGGGTGATGTCATAGCGCTCCATTAATTTTCGGTAATCGGAGAGTTGGTTGCGCATTAAGTATGCTTCAAAAAGAGTGCCCCCAAAGTAAACGGGTATTCCAGCATTTTGATAGACCTTAATTTTCTCTTCTAAACCCTGAGTGACATAAGAAGTCCCCCATCCGAGTTTAACAATGTCAATATGGCCGGAGCACACTTCAACCAGATCTTCTACTTGACGTACGCTATATCCTTTGTCCAATACTAGGGTGATACCTTCGGCTCTGGGTTTTGCAGATCGTTGAGGTAGATTCTTCAATGAAAACGACATGATGTATTTTTTTTATTGCAATTTCAGAATATACGAAAAAGGCGGTTTTAAATGAAAAGTCACCTGTTTTTATTTATTGGTCGATTATATCTTCTTGATAGACCGGTTACCTAACTGGACTAGACCACGAATTTTGTCTCGATCAATTTTTTGCAGCATTTCTGTAGTGTATCTCCAAAGCCAATTACCGGATGAGGTGCCGGGAAAATTCATTCGGTGTTCGGTAGACAGGTCCATGAAGTCTTGCATGGGAAAAATGGCCTGATCTCCCACAGAGAGCATTCCAAGCCGGATAAAAGCCCAATTAATCTGTGTACCATCTGATTGGGTGTAGGTACGGGCAAAATGACGTTCGTGTTCAGGGGCTTGCTCATACCACCCTCTTGAGGTATCGTTGTCATGCGTACCGCTGTAGACCACGCAATTCTGAGGGTAATTATGTGGTAAAAAACTATTGTTAGGATCGGCGTCAAAAGCGAACTGAATAATCTTCATGCCCGGGAATGCGTATTTATCGCGCAACTTTTCTACCCCTTCTGTAACAAAGCCTAAATCCTCAGCTAGAATTGGTAGCTCGCCACATTCTTGCAGTATCGTGTCAAATAATTTTTCTCCAGGACCCTTAACCCAACGACCATTAATAGCTGTTTTTTCGGATGCGGGTATCTCCCAGTAGGCATCGAATCCCCTGAAATGATCTACTCTAATGGCGTCACAGGTTAAAAACATATGTTTAAATCGTTTAATCCACCACGAATACCCATCTTTTTCTAAGGCCCCCCACTGATACTGAGGGTTCCCCCAAAGCTGCCCTGTTTCACTGAAATAGTCCGGCGGAACCCCAGCCACCAAGGTTCTATTTCCCTTTTTATCCACGGCAAAATACTCTGTATTCGCCCACACGTCGGCACTGTTATGATCGACAAAAATGGGAATGTCACCGATCACACGAATACCTTTACCATTGGCATACTCTTTCAGCGCCAACCATTGATTCAAAAACTCATACTGCAGCCAATACTCTAGTTTAATTTCTTGCTCATAGGTCTTTTTTGCCTTGCTAATGGCCGACTTTTTACGCGTAGCAATATCAGCATCCCAAGTATTCCATGGTCGCATTTGGTTGCTTTTACCCACCGCCATAAACAACACATAATCATCCAACCAATGGCCATGCTCTAGCTTGAACCGCTCAAATTTCTCCTCTTCATCCCCGCCCAGAGTCTCATAAAAACGAGCCGAAGCCAACTTCAATGCTGCGGCCTTCTTCTCAAACGCAAGCTCGTAGGCTACGGTAGTTGAGGATGGAATAATAAGCGAGTGGGTTTCAGAAGCGGTTAACAGACCCTTTTCAAGAAGAATATCGGGACTGATCAAATACGGATTCCCAGCAAAAGCAGAATAGGAGGCATACGGAGAGTTTCCATAGCCGGTTGGGGTTAGAGGCAGCACTTGCCAGATACTCTGCTCGGTTTCTTCTAAAAAGTCTAAAAATATTCGGGCTTCTTGACCAAAATCTCCAATACCGTATTTTCCAGGAAAGGACGTTGGGTGCACAAGAGTGCCACAGGATCGTGGAAATCGCATAACTTAATTCTTTAATTTTAACATGATACCGGCCAGTGGGGGTATATCTAGAGAGATAGACGCAGAGAAATTATGCGATGACTCTGCCAATGCAGAGCATTCTTTAGCTCCAACATTACTCCCACCATAATACTCCGAGTCACTATTGAATAGCACTTCATAATTACCCATTTCAGGAACACCAACGCGGTAATTATGATGTACATTTGGCGTGAAATTTAACACAACTACTACAAAATCGCCCGAATCTTTTGCTTTTCTAACAAAGGAAATTAGGCTGTTATCGGCATCATGAAAATCAATCCACTCAAAGCCTCTCCAATCGGTATCCAGCTCATATAGTGAGGCCTGATTTTGGTGGAGATGATTTAAATCCTTAACTAAGGTTTGTAGCTGCTGATGGGGTTCAAACGCACATAAATGCCAGTCCAGTGATTGAGCATCATTCCATTCACCCCACTGACCAAACTCTGAACCCATAAACAGTAATTTAGCCCCTGGGTGCGCATACATATAGGTGTATAGTAGGCGTAGGTTAGCAAACTTTTGCCAATCGTCGCCGGGCATTTTTGACAGCATGGATTTTTTCATGTGTACCACTTCGTCATGAGAGAATGGCAATATGAATTGTTCACTGAACGCATAAACCATGGAAAAAGTAAGTTCTCCCTGATGATAACGACGGTAAATAGGGTCTTTTTCTATGTAGCTTAGAGTATCATTCATCCACCCCATGTTCCATTTGTAGTCGAATCCAAGGCCATCTTGTTGGACAGGTGCGGTAACCCCACCCCAAGAAGTAGATTCTTCAGCAAAGGTGAGGCATCCGGGGTATTGATCATGCACGAAGTAGTTGAATTTTTTTAGAAACTCTATGGCGTCAATATTTTCTCGCCCCCCATATTTATTAGGTATCCATTCTCCGTCTTCTCGGGAATAATCTAAATAGAGCATAGACGCTACCGCATCTACTCTTAAGCCATCAATATGGTAATGATCTAGCCAAAACAAAGCGTTTGAGATTAGAAAATTATGGACTTCCGTGCGTCCAAAATTGAAAATAGCGGTACCCCAATCTTTATGTTCGCCTTGCCGGGCATCTTCATGTTCAAAAAGACCAGTTCCATCGAAACGATATAACCCATGTTCGTCTTTGGCGAAGTGAGCAGGGACCCAATCCACAATAACGCCAATGTTAGAGGCATGGCACTGATCGATAAAAAACATTAGGTCTTCGGGGCGACCAAAGCGGGAGGTTGCTGCAAAGTAACCCGTTTGTTGATACCCCCAAGATGGATCATAAGGGTGCTCCGCAATGGGCATGAGTTCAATATGAGTAAAGCCTAGTTCTTTTACATATGGGATAAGTTGATCGGCCAGCTCGCGATACGATAAAAAGTCTTCCCCATTTCGCTTCCATGAACCAAGATGACATTCATATACGGAAAGAGCTTGGTGCCGCTTACGGTCTTCGCGTTTTTTCAACCACTCATGATCGGTCCATTCATATTGATCGAGTGAATGTACAATGGAAGCTGTTTGCGGTCTTAATTCTGCAAAAAAAGCATAAGGATCGGCTTTTTTAAGGGGGGGATCTTGCAGGGGGCTTTTAAGTTCAAACTTATACGCATCACCCGGGCTTACCTGTGGAATAAATAACTCCCAAAGTCCCTGGTCATGATATTTTCTCATTCGATGTACTCTTCCATCCCATTGGTTAAAGGAGCCAATGACACTGACCCGTGTTGCGGCCGGTGCGGCAACTACAAAATGGGTTCCTTGAACACCATCGATTGTTTTTGGGTGCGCGCCCATAAAGGAATACGATTTAGCATGATTCCCCTCTCCCCAAAGATGTAAATCAAGTTCTTCAATGGCGGGTTCGAACCGATAAGGATCGTCTATGGAATAGGCTTGGCCTTGAAATGGGGTAACGGCTAAGCAGTATTCGGGAATTTTTTTTCTTCTCGGAAATATATATTCAAATAAGCCACCCTCGGATAGGCGGGTCATGACATGGCGCGTCTTCGGTGAAATAATCAACGCAACTTCTTTTGCATCTGGCCTAAAAACCCTAACAGTAAGCTTCTTTTTGCCTTCTACCTCGGTGATATGAGGGCCCAAAACGCTAAAGGGATTTCCATGCGAACCGTCATCTATGGAATGAACAATTTCCTCCAGTAACAAATGCTTTCCTATGTATTGGTTAATTAAAAAGGAAGTAAAAACTATTTCAAGAGGTTATAATATATGAATTTATGCGCTAAATAATGTCTTAAGTAGCTTCAATTATGTGGTTGAAGGGAACATTCTCTATTTTAGTTTAGCTGTTATTTAACCATTTTGGCATATGAACATTTCTAGACTGATTGCACAGCGGTATTTGTTTGCAAAAAAGCACGTTTCTTTGCTTTCTGTACTCACCTATATAAGTGTTTCGGGTATTACCCTTGGAGCGGCCTTACTGATTAGTGTGTTATCCATTTTTAATGGTTTTTTTACCGTAATACAGGGCTTTCTATTAGGGTATGATCCAGCTTTACGGGTCGAGAGCATCGGTGGGCCAGTGTTAGAATGGAACGACACATTGGAACAGCAACTCCAGGAAGACCCCAGGATTGTGGAATACACCCCTTTTGTAGAGGGGATGGCACTGTTGCGTACCCGCACCATTAATGGAGCGCAACCATATGAAAATAAGGTAATACAAATTAAAGGTATACCGACGGACCTAACTAGCGGCTTGAACCAGAACAACGCTATATCCATTAGCCCGGATCAAAACAGCTTTGTTGAAGCTAGTCCTGAAGAAATGAACCAGAGGGTCATGGCTTCAGATGATCAGCAAGCTTTTTTACAAAAACTACCCTTAAAAAGAGGTATCAAAGATTTAGGCGTATTGGATGGGCGTCCTGGAATACTCGTTCCTGAATATCTGCGGGCAGAATTACAGCTAGAAGTAGGAGATGAAGTAGTTTTATTAAGCGCGCGGCATATGCAAAAAGCGTTAACCCAAATAAGTATTCCTCGGACCATGATTTTTACGGTTAGGGGAGTGTATGAGCTTCCTTATGTCTCGTCTCCACCACCTATTTTATTGGATATTTCAGCGGCGCATAGGTTGTTTGTAACAAGGAATAGAATTTCAGGAGTGGATCTGTTACTGGAGAACATACTCCAAGCCGATGCCGTTAAAACAAGCTTAGCAAGCACTAATGATGAGTTTTTTGGCTCTGCCGTTGTACTTAAAACTTGGTATGATTTACAAAAACCCTTGTATGACGTCATGTATTTAGAAAAGTGGGGGGCATTTGTGGTGCTCATGATTATCATTTTGGTTGCAGCTCTTAATATTTTAGGATCTTTAAGTATGATCGTACTACAAAAGAAGCGGGATATTGGCGTATTACGCTCTTTGGGATTGACGGCCAAGCAAGTACAAGCCATATTCATACAGCAAGGATTAATTATTGGGATTATTGGAGCTTTTTTAGGGGCTTTACTCGGATTAAGTTTTTGTTATTTACAAGACACTTTTGGTCTATTAAAGCTCTCCTCAGCTTTTATTATAGACGCTTATCCGGTTGATATTCAATGGTTGGATGTTCTCTTGATTATGATGGGGACTCTTGGCCTGAGCGTATTAGCGAGTTGGATGCCGGCTCGTAACGCGGCTAATGTGCATCCTGCACGGGTTATCCGGTATGAGTAAGAGTAGTCTCGCAGACTAAGCCTGAAAAAGCTGAGTCTGTGCAAAATGCTCAGGCAAAAAAAACGAAACAAACAGCCCTAACAAAAAACGGTACAAAAAATCACCGTTCTTTTTCCGCTTAATTATTCGTTGTAAATATCCGGTAAATCATTCTCATAAAGTACAACGTCTCCTGGCTTAATACGTTGCTTGAGCCTATCGTTGGCCTCAAATAGAGATTCAACCCGTTCCAAAAGCTCGGGATCGCCTCCTGCTTCTAGATATCCTTGTTCAATCACTTTACCTCTCTCCAAGCCGACAATAAAGGCAAAGTCTAATTTGGCCGCAGCAATATGAGTTCCAAACGTATGATTTTCCTCTGCCTCAATATCACCCAATTCAACCATCCCGGGAGTAATAATAAAGCGCTGAGATGATCTAAAAGCCCCCAGAATTTCCACCGCATTTTTAGCGCCAACAGGGTTGGAGTTAAAGGCGTCGTCAATCATGAAATAATCGCCCACCGCTTTCAATTCTAAACGGTGTTGTACAGGTTCAATTTGAGTAGCGGCTAGTTGCATGGTATTCATGCGAAGTCCTAGGTGATCACCAACGCCCAAGGCCAATAACAGGTTCTGTACATTATGTTTGCCTAAAAGTGGACACTGAATATCCCATGGTTCAGAGGGACTATCTCCTGAGTTTTTATGGAGTACAAAGCGTGTTCCTTCGGTAGAATAGTCCACTTCGGAGGCGCTTAAATGTAATTCTGGGTTGGTTTCATTTAAGGACGAGAGGCCAACTTGAATACGTTGGATATCGCTACGTTCTTTGCCCATTTTTGATACAATGGGGTCATTTCCATTTAATACAGCCACGCCACCTTTTTTCAAACGATCCACTAAAGTGCCTTTTTCTTTAGCAATGACCTCTTGACTGCCAAAGGTTTCTAAGTGGGCTAGACCCACGTTAGAGACAATGGATATATCGGGTTGAGCAATGTCACAGAGTTCACCAATATTTCCGGCATAACGAGCACCCATTTCTAGAACCAAAATTTGATGATGTGCTTGTAAATCGTTGTTGATGACTTTGCAAATGCCCATCGGAGTATTAAAGCTTCCTGGAGTTACGCACACACTAAAGCGCTCCTTTAGCACATCTCTGAGCATAAATTTAACACTGGTTTTCCCATAGCTACCCGTTATGGCAATTACTTTCAGATGGGGTAATGAGGCTAGTTTTTTGCGAGCTTGACGTTTATATCCGTTTTGTATCTGCTGTTCAATGGGTGCGGTCAGGTACCCAGCTAGGAGTAAAAAAAGAGGAATAAAAATGTACCCTAAAGCCAAACCTAAGGCCAGACTTGGGGCATCAAATTGTATGTTAGCGGCTCCTTGTAGTCTAGGATGCGCAAAAGCAGTGTTAAACCACCCACCAAAGCCTAAGTAAATTGCAAGAAGAGGGAGAAATACACTAGATAGCCCAAAAGGTAGAGATAAACGTTTCACTCGAGCTGTCCAAATCAGCGGTTTTTTTACTTTTTTAGCTCGGAATGCTTTAATGGAACTTAAGTACGTGATACCCCATGAAAAAAGGATGATAGCCTCAGCTGATAAACTCAGCCTCAGTTCGAACATCTCGGCACCAAAAATGAGTACCATGGTACTGATTAGGAAGTAAACCAAGCTTCTAGGAATAACTTTTTCGTCCCAATGCTCTTTGAGCCATCCGCGAAGTTCGTTCGTTTTATAACCCAATTGTTGAAATACATGCAGATAATATAGCCATCTGAAGTAGAGCACTCTTAGCATGATTAGGGTAAAAATCACTGCAAAACTATCTAAAAAAAGCAGGTAATAGGTATGTAGCATGAAAAAAGTAATCAAGGAATGATGTCAATGGAAAAAAGGTCTGCTTCTCAACCCTATTATCCGTCAAAAAATGGATTCCTGTTAATAAGTTCTAAGGGGTAAAGATAGCTAAGAATAGTTGAAAATCTCGAGCTATTTGAATGAACTCCTAGGGTTTGGATTGCCTCATGCTTTATTGGCCTCGACGTAGTTTTTAGCCTGTTTACTTGGGCATTCAAAAAAAAGGACCGTATATTTAACCCGAAAAAATAACACATGCCTAGCATGTTGTTCCATTCTCAAATAACTAATAAATAGAAAAACGGGTAGTATGAAATTAATTATTCCAATGGCGGGTCGGGGAACAAGAGTTCGGCCGCATTCACACACAGTTCCAAAGCCGTTGTTACCAGTAGCGGGAACTATGATTATAGAGCGTTTGGTAGAGACATTTATACGAACAATGGACCGAAATATTGAAGAGATTGTGTACATATTAGGGCCAGATTTTGGAAATCCAATTAAAGAACCGCTACAAGAAATGAGTGCGCGTCATGGTGCAAAATGTACATTTAGAGTGCAAGAAGTAGCCTTGGGAACGGCGCATGCGGTTTATTGTGCTCAACAGGATTTAGAAGGAGAGGTCATTATAGCCTTTGCGGATACACTGTTTGATAGTAAAGAAACGTTTAATGTGGATGGAGCAGATAGCGTCATCTGGCTTAAAAAAGTAGAGGATCCTTCTCGATTTGGAGTCGCAGTGTATGAGGGAGAGCAAATAACGGGCTTTGTAGAAAAGCCCACAGAGTTCATTTCGGATTTAGCCATTATTGGAGTGTATTATTTCAAAGACGGTGCGAAGTTAAAAGCGGAGCTTCAGTATGTGCTAGACAATGACATAAAAGGTCCAGGTGGAGAGTATTTCTTAACAGAAGCCTTAGATCGTATGATTCAGGATGGAAAATTATTTAAAACAGCAACGGTAGACGAGTGGTTAGATTGTGGGACATTACCGGCCTGGCTTGAAACCACCGGCATTATTGTCGAAAAAGAAGCGCAAAATTCATCAGAACAAATAGACACCTATGCTAAGCAGGGCACGACGATTATACCACCGGTTTACTTAGCTAAGAATGTAAGCTTGGAGGGAGTGACGATTGGGCCTAATGTAAGTGTTGAGCAAGGCTGCGTTTTAAAGAATACCAACATATCGAATTCTATTGTTCGAGATCATGCCACGCTGCAGGGTTGCTCGTTAACGGGTTCAACCATAGGAGCACACACACAGGTTTCGGATGTGCGCGGAGAAGTGCATGTGGGAGATCACTCTATAATTTCTACGAAATAATACTGGATTAGTATTTGCTTATTTTGATATAATTTCAGCAAAAAAATTCGTATATATATTTTATAAAGGTCTTTAAGGTTGCTTAAAGGCCTTTTTTTATAGTTTTTTTGGTTTGAGTACTCAGAGTAGTAGTTTTACCTCTGAATTTAGGCTTTTTGTTTCTACTAGTGAGGCTAATACGTTTTGTAATTATACAGCATGTTGTATAATAAATAGTATCATTATGAAACATAAAATTAAGCCCAAAAAGCAGTTGAGTTTATACGAGCAATTTTGCTCTTCATCTATATCGTATTCATCAAAATTTTATGTCTGAATTGTACAGTCGTACCGATAAAAAAACCTCCCTTTTTGGTCTCCAGGTACATGGGCCTGTCTTTTTTACTTCGGCCAGTTTAATCTTATTGAGTATTGTACTCACGCTATTATATAGAGACTCCGCTTCCGAACTATTTAGTGTTATTCAAACTCAAGTATCCACTAAAACAGGCTGGTTTTTTATACTCTCGGTCAATGTTTTTTTGGTTTTTGTAGTGTATTTGGCCTTTAGTAAGTTTGGCAGGGTACGGCTTGGTGGAGATGAAGCAAAACCGGAATTTTCTACCTTAGCGTGGTTCTCCATGCTTTTCAGTGCGGGAATGGGTATCGGCTTGTTATTTTGGAGTATTGCCGAGCCTGTAACCCATTATTTAGTCCCGCCTTTGGCCGCAGCCTCAGACGTACAGGCAGCCCAGCAGGCCATGAATGTTACTTTGCTGCATTGGGGTTTCCACGCGTGGGCCATCTATGCCTTAGTGGGGCTTTCTTTAGCTTATTTCACCTACAGTAGAGGCTTACCTCTAACGATTCGATCTGTTTTTTATCCCTTTTTTGGTAATCGAATTTATTCATGGGTGGGAGATGTCATAGACATTTTTGCTGTTTTAGCCACTGTGTTTGGCTTAGCGACTTCATTGGGATTTGGGGTGCAGCAAGTAGCTTCTGGACTTTCATTTGTGTTAGGCATAGATAATGGGCTGGTAACCCAGGTAAGCCTGATCGCAGGAATCACATTGATTGCAACGATATCGGTGGTTTCGGGCATTCAAAAAGGAGTAAAGTTTTTAAGTGAAATGAATATGAGGATTGCGGTTGGTTTACTTCTCATTATCATCATTCTTGGTCCAACCGTCTTTATTCTGAATTCTTTTATTCAAAATACAGGTAGTTATGTGAGTCATTTGCTGACTTGGTCCACTTGGGGAGAAAGTTATGCACAGGGACAATGGCAGAATTCATGGACCGTATTTTATTGGGGCTGGTGGATAGCTTGGTCCCCTTTTGTGGGTACTTTTATTGCGCGAATTTCAAAAGGTAGAACTATTCGGCAGTTCATTTTGGGAGTGTTGATTGTCCCAACCATAGTGACCTGTCTTTGGATATCTGCTTTTGGCTCGGTGTCTATACTAGAGGTAATGAATGGAAATACCGCCATTGCGGATGCGGTACAAAACGATGTTTCAACCGCGCTGTTTGTTTTTTTAGAAACCATCCCCTTTACTGAAGCGATTAGTGTTTTGGCTATTGTGTTGGTGACCAGCTTTTTTATTACTTCCTCGGATTCAGGTAGCTTAGTAGTGGATAGTTTAACTTCTGGCGGGAAAATAAGCGCACCGGTAGGCCAACGGATCTTTTGGGCTACTACTGAGGGAGCTGTGGCTGCGGTCTTACTCATAGGAGGTGGGTTGCAAGCGCTTCAGACAGCTACTATTATAACGGGTTTACCTTTTGCTTTTTTACTTTTGACAATGTGTTATTCTCTTCATAAAGGCTTAAGCCAAGATCTTAAGAAAAAGAAAGAGGCTGAAAAAGCTAATGCTGTCACTCATGCCATCCCTAACTCTAGCACCAGCAAAATGACTAGTGAAACAACCGATAAGGTAAAATAGAGGTAAGTGATAGAAAAAAATGTGGATGGAATAACAAAAGGCTGATTGACAAGGCGAACATCCTTATCTTTCGTTATGGAATTTCCTCATAACATACCCGCTGCACACCAAGAGCTTCTCAAAGAAATAAGCCTGCAAGCCCATCAATTAGGCCAGGAAAGTTTCCTAGTTGGGGGATATGTTCGAGATTTTTATTTACATCGTCTCCAAAATGACGTGGACATGGATGTGGTGACATTAGGCTCAGGGATTGCCCTTGCAGAAAGAGTCCACGAATCTCTTCGCAGTAAAGGCATGAAAACGAGTTTTTCATTTTTCAAGCAATTTGGTACCGCTCAGGTTAAAACGCCTTCGGTGGAACTTGAATTTATTGGCGCCAGAAAAGAGAGTTATCGGAGTGACTCGAGAAAACCGTTGGTCGAAGACGGTAGTCTTGAAGATGATCAGAACCGGCGAGACTTCACTATAAATTCCTTGTATTGGGAGCTCAACAAAGATCGGCTAGGAGTTCTGAATGATCCTTTTGGCGGTCTTATAGATTTAAAAAAAGGGCTTATTCGAACACCCATTGAGCCGGAAAAAACCTTCAGTGATGATCCCCTCAGGATGATGCGTGCCGTCCGATTTGCCGCACAATTAGACTTTGAATTGTGCCCTGAAACGAAAGCGGCTTTACAGAAAATGGCCAGTCGTTTAGAGATTGTGTCCAAAGAACGCATTCGGGACGAGCTCAATAAAATAGTGAATAGTCCTGTGCCATCGGTGGGCTTCGCGCTCTTATTTTCCACTGGTTTGTTGGCCCAGTTTTTCCCCGAAATGGTAGCACTTCATGGGGTAAAGGAGCGTAATGGATTACGCCACAAGGACAATTTTTGGCATACCTTACAAGTATTGGACAATGTGGCCTCGGTAAGCGATTCGCTGTGGCTTCGTTGGGCTGCCATCATGCATGATATTGCTAAACCCCCAACCCAACGGTTCGAGGACGATCACGGATGGACCTTTCACGGTCACGACGCCCTAGGTGCTAAATGGACCCCGCGAATTTTTAGACGACTAGCACTTCCCATGGATGAGCGTATGCGTTACGTGCAGAAGCTGGTTCGTTTGCATTTGCGACCGATTGCATTAGTTTCAGATCATGTAAGTGATAGCGCAGTACGGCGTTTAATTTTTGAAGCAGACAATGATATCGAAGATTTGATGACTCTGTGTAGAGCGGATATCACGAGTAAAAACGAATTTAAAGTTCGAAAATTCATGAGGAATTTTGAGCGGGTAGAGAAAAAAATTATCGAAGTTGAGGAGAAAGATCGGATTCGAAACTGGAAAAATCCGTTAACCGGTCAGGAGATTATGGATGCCCTTGATATTCCTCCATCCAAACAAATTGGTATCATCAAAGATCATATCAAAGAAGCTATTTTAAATGGAGATATTCCCAATGAACACGATGCGGCTTTTTCATATATGATGAATCATCACCAAGATTGGGTAGGACAGCAAGCATGAGTAGACGGTGGGTCACGCAGTCGTATGCGAAAATTAATTTAGGTCTTCATGTCTTGGAACGCCTGCCTAACGGATATCATATCCTAGAAACGGGTTTTTGTTTTATTGAGTGGAGTGACCGAATAGAAATGCGCCCCGCAGCGCAGATGGAGCTTCACATGAGCGAGCCAACGATTCCGGTTGATGATTCGAATTTGATCCTGAAGGCCCTCCAGCTCCTTCAGGAGCACGCCGGCCTCCGTGACCAATACCATATTTCGGTGGACAAACGCGTTCCGGCCGGCGCCGGCCTCGGCGGCGGGAGTGCGAATGCGGCAGCGGTGTTGCGGATGGTGAATAAGGTGGCGAATTTGGGTTTGGCCGCCGCCGAGTTGGCCGAGGTGGGCCTTCGGATCGGAGCTGATGTCCCATTTTTTATCCATAACCACGTGGGTATTGGGCGGGGATTGGGCCATGAGATTGAAATGTGTGATATTCAACCCGATGCATGGATTGTTACGGTGTTTCCAAATGAGGGTAGCTCTACGGTAGAGGCCTACGAACAGGTGTATCCAAACCCTGAACCTGACTTTAATTTAAAGAAGGTACTTACTGAGGAAGAAATTGAAGAATGGCCTTTTCTTTTGATCAATGATCTGGAGCCTGGCGTGATCGCCCGTATTCCCCAAGTAGGGGATATGAAGGATCAGATGTTGGATTTTGGAGCTGAATTTGCAGGTATGAGCGGAAGTGGATCCAGTGTGTTTGGCTTATTTCATCAAGATTTTGTAGCTACCGAAGCCTACGAATCGTTTGTTCGTTTAGGGTATGCCGCTAATTTGACTCGTCCTAAATTTGTACCCGATACGGGAGTGTATGAATTGGGATAAGCGGATGCATGGACCCGAAACGATTATATGCTGAAGGCTATTTTGACTATAAATTATTGGATATAGCTCGGTATAGAAGAAATTTTTCAAGTAAATTATCGATACAAACGATATGCTCACTCACACGTAGGATTATGAATAAAGCCAAGAATACTAGTTCATCAAGTAAAAAAACGGGAAACAAAACGGCCAAAAAGAAGGCAGACGCTTCTAAGGCTACGGCCAAGCAGGCGGGTAAAAAAACAGGGCCTAAGGCGCCTCCGACTCGCTCAAAGAAGCAGGAATTTACGACCAGATCAGGTTTGGATCGGGATTCTTTGCGCGAAGATATTAAGCTGCATTTACGGCATACTTTAGCCAAGGATGAGTTTTCCCGAACCCCTTGGGATGAATATAGAAGCGTGGTGCTTACTCTCATGGACCGGTTGCATGACAAATGGCTTTCTACCCAAGCTCATTATCATAAGACGGGTGTGAAGAGGGTGTATTATTTATCCATGGAGTATTTGATTGGCCGTTTATTGGATAATATTGTGGTGAATTTTGATGTACAACAGGAAGTAGCGGATGCCTGTGCAGATTTAGGGCTAGATTATGATGCCATTCGTAATTCTGAGTGGGATGCCGGCCTTGGGAATGGTGGTTTGGGCCGTTTAGCAGCCTGTTTCTTGGATTCAATGGCAACCCTTGGTATTCCAGCTATTGGATATGGTCTGCGCTACGATTATGGGATTTTTTATCAGAAAGTGATTGACGGATTCCAGGTAGAAAAGCCAGATTTATGGTTGCGTTATGGCAACCCTTGGGATATTGTCCGGCCAAAAATTCAGTATCCTGTTCATTTTTACGGCCACCAAGGAATGCACAGCGCCGATAATGGACATATACAGTACAGTTGGGATCAGACTAGCAAGGTGTTGGCGGTTGCCTACGATACGCCTATACCAGGCTATAACAATAACGTGGTGAATCAATTACGTCTATGGAAAGCGGAGTCGGATACGGCCTTAGACTTACAGAGTTTTAACCAAGGACAGTATATTGATGCGGTTCGGGACAATCAGTTGGAACAAAACATCACTCGGGTGTTGTATCCAAATGACAAGGTTTTTGTGGGTCAAGAGCTTCGACTAAAACAGGAATACTTTTTGGTGGCGGCTTCTATGCAAGACATTATCCGTCGTTTCAAAAACCAAACCGATGATTGGGAAAAATTCCCAGAAAAAGTGGCTATTCAGTGTAATGACACACATCCCAACTTAGCCATTCCTGAACTCATGCGTATTCTGTTGGATGAGGTAGATATGCCTTGGGAAAAAGCGTGGGATATAACCGTAAAAACGATGGCATACACCAATCACACCTTATTGCCAGAGGCCTTAGAAAAATGGCCGGTATCACTTATGCGAGTGTTGTTACCTCGTCACTTGAATATTATCTATGAAATCAATCGACGTTTCATGGATAAAATTAAGGGGACTTACGGAGAAGATCATGGCAAAATGTCTCGCTTGAGTATTGTAAGCGAGGGGGAAAATCCGGTCGTTCATATGGCGCATCTAGGTATAGTGGGCTCAACCAAAGTGAATGGGGTTGCGGCCTTACATTCTCGCTTGTTGGTGGAGAACATGTTCCGAGAGTTTAATGAATTGTATCCTGATAAGTTTACCAATAAGACGAACGGAATCACACCGAGAAGATGGTTAAAACAGTGTAATTTAGAACTATCAGCGTTAATTACAGAGAAAATTGGAGACGATTGGATTACCGACTTGGATCAACTGAAAAAATTAGAGCCTTTTGCAGAGGATGCGAAATTCCAGAAACGCTTTAATCAGATTAAACTGAATAATAAAAAAGTACTAGCGGAGATCATTCACGAGAATCAGGGTATTACGGTAGACCCTAATAGTATGTTCGACATCCAGATCAAACGTATTCACGAATACAAACGTCAGTTGATGGCGGCGCTTAATGTAATCACCCTGTATAATCGCCTGAAGGATAATCCGTCGTTAGAAACAGTGCCTAGGACGGTTATTTTTGGTGGTAAAGCGGCCCCGGGATATACTATGGCCAAATTGCATATCAAGTTAATCAATGCCATTGGTGCTAAAATTAATGATGACCCTGACACCTCAGATCGTTTGAAGTGTGTGTTCCTTGATAATTACCGTGTTACCTTGGCTGAATCTATGATTCCAGCTGCGGATGTGTCTGAGCAAATATCTACGGCAGGAATGGAAGCTTCCGGTACGGGTAATATGAAGTTTGCCCTGAATGGCGCACTCACCATTGGAACCTTGGATGGTGCCAATGTTGAAATTAAGGAGGAGGTCGGTGATGAAAATATATTTATATTCGGACTCACCGTAGAGCAGGTAGATGAATTGCGACGACAAGGATATAATCCGTATTTGTACTACCAATCAAACCCTGAATTAAAACGCGCTTTAGATCAAATAAGAGACGGATTTTTCACGCCTGAAGATCCGGGTCTTTTTCAACCAATCATACAGGCACTGTTAGAACAAGGGGATTATTTCATGGTCTTGGCTGATTATGAAGCCTATGTGAAAAAGCAGGAAGAGTTAGAGCAGGTGTATAAAAATCAAAAAGAATGGACCAAAAAAGCTATTTACAACGTAGCTCGAGTAGGTAAATTCTCTTCTGATCGTACCATAAAAGATTACAATGATGAAATTTGGAAATCCGAAGAAGTAACACTCGAGTCCTAAACCCTCTAATCTGGTGGGTAGAGTATGTTCGGTAATTCATTTATACCGAGCCAGGCTCATTCATTCACCGCATCCACACAGCAAGTTGCTGGCTACGATAGTGTGGCTGCCAGCGAAGGCCTAAGCTCTCCACTGGTCGATGTGTTTGTCCCTGCGGACAGTGTAACGGAAGGAGTTCTTGAGACCATTACTAATTCAGAAGGTTGGTGGGAATGGTTGGTTTCGCTTAAAAGCTTATTAAACATTCCCCTTTTTACCTTGGCAAACACCTCTGTTACCTTAATGTCTTTAGTGGTATTCATCCTACTATTGACGATGTTTGTCATGGGTGCTTCGTATCTGAAAAAGATTCTGCGTGATCGAATACTGCCACGATTTGTTCAAGACGAGGGTCTGCAATACACTCTGGCCCGAATGTCGCAATATTCTGTGGTGGTAATTGGAATATTGATCTCTTTTCAGTTCTTGGGGGTGGATTTCACGGGCTTAGCCGTAATCTTTGGTTTCTTATCGGTGGGTATAGGTTTTGGCCTTCAGAACATTACCTCTAACTTTATTTCGGGGCTCATTGTGTTATTTGAGCGACCTATCAGTGTGGGCGATCGAGTAGTTGTTAACGGCATTGAGGGGGATATTGAAGAAATTAATATCCGAGCTACCAAGGTTAAAACGTTGGAGAATATCTCCATCATTGTACCTAATTCAGATTTTGTTAGTAAAGATGTAATAAACTACTCCCACGGAGATCCTACCTTTAAATTGATTATTGATGTAGGTGTGGCCTATGACTCTGATTTAGATTTGGTGTTACAAGCCCTTGACGAAGTGGCGAGTGAAAGTACTTCGGTAATGAAAAGGCGAAAACATGATATTCATCTTCGTTCTTTTGGAGACTCTGCTTGGAATATGAAGCTCATCGTCTGGGTTCCAAATGTAAAGAACCGATACACCGTACAAAATGAATTAAACCAAGCCATCGTACGAAAGTTTAACGAGCGCGGAATTGAAATTCCTTTCCCTCAACGCGATATACACATAAAGACAGGAAAAAATCCTTTGTCGGAATAGGTTTCTAGGCGGGTAGTATTACAGGGCTTGAGAGTTTTATTTGTCAAGGGAGAGCTGTAGTTGTTGCGCCTGATCTTCCTCATTTATATCTAAATTGGAGAGGCTAATACCGAGTAAACGAACCGGCCGTTCACCAAATTCGGTATCTTTTAGAAGTTCTTGGGTGACCAGGCTAATTTCTGAAGCATCATTGGTATGGTGGGATAGGCTAAGGCTGCGTGAAATGGTTTCGAAATTATCGTATCTCAATTTCAGGGTGATGGTTTTACCCGCAGCTGGAATAGTACGCATGCCCTCAGAAATTGTGGCAGAAAGACCTTCTATAAACCGTAAAATGTATTCTCTTTCGCTAATATCCTCACGAAATGTGCGTTCTTTTCCGTAGGATTTCCGTATACGATGAGATTGCACCGGCCGGGTATCCAGCCCTCTTGCCATTCGGTAATAGTACTGTCCTGATTTACCAAAAATTTGAACCAGCTCAAAAAGATCCCATTTTTTTAAGTCAGCGCCGCATTGAATTCCAAGTCCCTGCATTTTTCGAAGGGTAGCCTTCCCCACCCCATAAAACTTTTTAATGTCCAATTCCTCTAAGAAATGCTCCATAGTTTCAGGGGGAATAACGGTTAGTCCATCTGGCTTATCCATATCTGAAGCGACCTTAGCCACAAATTTGTTGGGTCCAACACCGGCAGATGCGGTTAGCTTGGTACGTTCGTAAACCTTTTGTTTGATCTCCCGAGCAATTAAAGTAGCGGATGGATTTTGTGTGTGATTTTCGGTTACATCCAAATAAGCCTCGTCCAGAGACAATGGTTCAACTAGATCGGTATATTCATAAAAAACATTGCGAATAATGGCGGATGCTTCTTTATAGGCCTCGAAGCGAGCAGGCACAAAAATTCCATGCGGGCATAGTCGGTACGCTTGTGAAGTAGGCATAGCCGAATGCACTCCAAATACACGGGCTTCATAACTTGCGGTAGAAACTACTCCCCGACCACTGGGCCGGCCCCCAACAATTACCGGTTTACCACGCCATTCGGGATGATCACGCTGTTCAACGGCTGCGTAAAAGGCATCCATATCTACGTGAATAATTTTTCTTACAGCACCATTTTTCTCTTGTGAGGGATTCATCTGCATAGGTTGTTGGGGTACTGTATTCCGAGCAATGGGTAAAAGACTCAGCTCCCTTGCATAGACGCCGCGACAGCTTCCACCTCATCCAAAACTCTTAGAAGATTAGCTCCCCATAATTTAGTTATTTCCTCATCACTGTATCCACGCTTCACTAACTCTAAGGTTATTGAAAAGGTTTCAGATGCATCATCCCAACCATGAACGCCTCCTCCTCCGTCAAAATCTGAGCTAATTCCCACATGATTAATACCAATTAAATTGACCATGTAATCAAGGTGGTCAATGAAATCTGAAACATCGACCCCGTATTGACCCTTTTCTGACATCGTTGCGCTTACCTCGGCTTGAAGGGCCCGATATTGCGTCATGTATTGGTCTCGATCAGTTGCCTCCATTGTCCGGATATCGGCCCAACTTTTTCGTTCAAAGCCTAAGGCTGAGGCACGGGCATCGAATAATTCATCCGCATCGGCTTGCCATTGAGCATGTTTTTCTGAATCAACATAGCTACGGAAGGCCACTGTTTGGACAACTCCACCATTCTCTTTTAGAGCCAATAACTCTTCATCGTCTAAATTACGACTCACGTCATTTACGGTCCTTGCCGAAGAATGTGAAGCAATAACTGGGGCTTTTGATACGGCCATAGTTTGCATGTTGGATTCTTTAGAGGGATGAGATAAATCAATCATTATACCCCATTTATTCATTTCGACAATGGCTTGTTTTCCTAAATCACTAAGGCCGTTATACAACCAAACATTGTCTCGTTCACCCGTATTGGAATCACAAAATTGACTATGGCCGTTATGTGATAAGGACATATACCTCGCTCCCCTTTCGTGAAATTCTTTTATGCGAGAAAGATCAGTTCCAATGGGATAGGCATTTTCAACCCCAATCATAGCGACTTTTTTTCCGCGAGCTTGGATATCCCTTACCTGTTCAGCGTTTACGGCTAGCTCGATACGATCGGGCGCATACTCATCTACTAGGCGGTGGATGGCGTCAAACTTATCGATAGCATTTTCATAAGCCGCCGCATAACCCTCTTCACTTAAGGTATCTTGTCCGGTATATACAATAAACCAAGCGACATCTAACCCGCCTTCTTCCATTTTTGGCAATGTCACCTGGGTAGGCAAGTCCGTAGTATAATTTCGGTCTGCGGTAAAATTATTTGTGTTAATGTCTACGTGAGTATCAATGGCGATGACCGACTCGTGAAGGCGTTTGGCCCGTTCGAGTTGATCGCTTGTGTTGGGAGTAGTACACTGAATAAGTAAAACAGATAGTAGTATGGGTACTAAAGGGAATAATAATTGACTAGATTTCATATTCGTAATGGTAATTTTTAAAGCACAGAGTAAGATATTTATAATGTCTCCGACGGCTTCAAGGTGAAAAAGCTTGGATTATTTAGTATATAGCTAAAGCATCAAATCAAATCAATAAAAGTTGAAATTTCAATACGGACTCATGCTCATGGAACAAGTCAGAGTTAAAAAATACAGCCAATAAAAAATAAACAATGATTAAAGAATCACTAAAATTAGTATTAATTGTAACGTCTATTAATTTCACCTTCACATTGCATTTGCAGGCTCAAGAGAATAACCATAGGGTCAATGTTCTTGGAGAAATGAGAAAAGTAATGTGGGAGGGTGAACTTGATGGTGTTATAAATTTGGACACCATTCGTACTAAAGAGAATGTATACGGACTTGGGCCGGTAGAATGTTTAACAGGTGAGATACTCATTATCGATGGGGTATCGTACGTTTCTACGGTCACCTCCGATTCTACTATGAAAGTGGATGAGTCATATTCAGTAAAGGCTCCATTTTTTGCCTACGATCATATTGAAGCATGGAAAGATCACACCCTTCCTGACTCTATTCGGACTATAAAGCAATTGGAGAGCTATCTGGATGTAGTAACTCGCCAACTATCCCGGCCATTTATGTTTAAAATTACTGGGATGGCTGAGACTGCAACCATTCATATCGTAAATTTACCAGCAGGTTCAACAGTGAGCTCTCCAAGTGAGGCACATCAAGGTCAAATTGATTATGAGTTGGTTAATGAACAAATGGAGATAGTGGGTTTTTTCTCTAAAGAGCATAAAGCGATTTTTACGCATCATGATAGCTATGTGCATATGCATCTAATTACGAAGAATCGGAAAAAAATGGGTCATTTAGATGAAATATTGTTCAAAGTAGGATCTCTCACATTGTATTTACCTCTAGAATAATCGCCATCCATGCAATAGTAAAATGACAGAATTAGAGTTACTTATTGATTTACATTCGAACTCAAGCCGCCAAGGCCCAGGAAGTAAAGAGGACACCCTAAAAGCACTTGAGTATATAAATCTCCCATGGAAGGTCGGTTCCAAGCTTTTTTGGACCGAAACAATCATTCAGACTTAGCTCTAAAAGTAGTCCGGGATAGTGAGGATGAAATAGCCTTGTATAAAACATATCAGGTCTATTATAGTTATGAGTTTTGCATAGTCCGAACAAAGGAATAAGGTGGGGTGGCATTCCCAAAAAAATCATTTAGGGAACAAAAATCCTTTTCGGAGAAAAGCGCTTTTTTATTGTAAATGTCTCAGAAACTCCCGACCATTAGACCAATAAAAGTTTGAGTTCAAAGGGCTACTTTACCGTATGATACTAAGAGTAACGGCATGGCTTAGCAACCAAACCCAATAACCCCCAAAAAGTCAATTGTCTACATGAAGCATTATAAGTTTTACGAGCAGGTCAATCATAATTTCGATAAGGCTGCTCCTTTTACGCGATTCGATAAGGGTATTTTGAATCAAATTAAGGTCTGTAATACAGTATATAAGGTGGTTTTTCCGATTAAACGGGATGATGGGAGCATTCAAGTGATTGAGGGATGGCGAGTAGAGCATTCCCATCATAAAATGCCTACCAAGGGCGGGATTCGGTACTCGCATAAGGTGGACGAGGATGAGACGATGGCGTTGGCTGCGCTAATGACCTATAAATGCGCGATTGTTGATGTTCCTTTTGGCGGAGCTAAAGGGGGAGTTAAAATTAGTACGCGCGAATATTCTGACAGAGAGTTAGAAAAAATAACTCGACGTTATACCTTCGAATTAATTAAAAAAGGGTTTATTGGCCCGGCAGTAGATGTACCAGCGCCCGATTATGGAACGTCAGCGCGTGAGATGGGGTGGATTTTAGACACCTATAGGCAGATGAGTGAGGATTTGAATGCCGAAGCCTGCGTAACGGGTAAACCCATACAGCAAGGGGGTATCCGAGGACGTACGGAAGCCACCGGACGCGGGGTTTATTTTGGTATTCGCGAGGCTTGTAACCATAAAGCCGATATGGATAAGTTAGGTTTGAGTACCGGTGTTGAGGGTAAAACTTTTGTGGTGCAGGGATTGGGTAATGTAGGGTATCATTCTGCACTATATATGACCGAGGCGGGAGCGAAATTGGTAGGAGTGGCCGAAATGGAAGGAACTATATACGATCCTAATGGTTTGGACTTGAACGCACTCATGGACTATCGTAAGGAAACCGGCAGCATTATTGGATTTGGAAACTCCACAACACTTAAGGGCAAGCGGGTTATTTTTGAACAAGAATGTGATATCATTATTCCAGCCGCACTTGAAAGTCAAATAACCATAGAAAATGCCCCAAAAATTAAGGCAAAGATTATTGCTGAGGCGGCAAATGGTCCTACCACAGCAGACGCTCATGAGTACTTGAAAGAACGAGGGGCTTTAATTATTCCAGATTCATACCTGAATGCAGGTGGGGTAATTGTTTCGTATTTCGAATGGCTCAAAAATATTCAACATGTACGCTACGGAAGGTTGAATAAGCGTTTTGATGAGGCCAGTTTAATGCGAATTGTCTCAGAAATTGAGCAATTGGCCGGTAAATCGTTTGGAGAGGTGGAACGCAAAGTTCTTACCCGCGGAGCCGATGAATACGACCTGGTAGATTCTGGACTAGAGGAAAGTATGATAACTGCCTACGAGCAGATTACTACTATTCGTGAGGAGCATAACTTGGATGATCTTCGTACAGCCGCATTTGTTAACGCGATTAATAAAATCGGTATTATGTATGAGCAGATGGGGATTTTCCCGTAAAGGAAATAGAAAGATCCTTTGGCATTTGCGCCGCACGGATGGCAAGCTGTTGTTGCATATTGGCACTACAGGCTAAAAAGCTTGCCGCTGCTGCGGATTCTTGATCGGCTAATACAATGGGTTTACCGTTATCACCGGATTCGCGAATAGGTTGCTCGAGGGGTATTTCACCCAGTACCGGTACAGCTAATTCGTCGGCTAGGCGACTCGCTCCTCCTTGTCCAAAGATATAGTATTTCTTTTCAGGTGCATCAGGCGGGCTGAAATAAGCCATATTTTCGATGACTCCTAACACAGGAACATTCACTTTGTGAAACATAGCCACCCCTTTTCTTACATCATCCAGAGCCACATTTTGAGGGGTCGAAACAATTACGGCGCCCGATAACGGAACGGATTGTACGATGGTTAACTGTATATCTCCTGTTCCAGGAGGTAAGTCTAAAATCATAAAATCCAGTTCGCCCCATTCAACGTCATTCATGAACTGTTTAATAGCGCTGGTCACCATAGGACCTCTCCATACCATGGCCTGGTTTACATCAACCAGAAATCCCATGGATACTAATTTGATGCCATATTTTTCTAAAGGGATTAATTTTTTTTGGACAGTGATATCGGGCCGCTCGAATAAATCGAACATGGTTGGTATGCTAGGACCATATATGTCAGCGTCCATGAGACCTACTTTGGCGCCATTTCTGGCTAAGGCAGCGGCTAAGTTGACGGCTACCGTTGATTTACCGACACCCCCTTTTCCAGATGCCACAGCAATAATATTTTTGACTCCGGATAGTGGTGAGGCAGTGGGCTCTGGCGCAGGTGGCGGGCTTTGCCTTTGTTGGGATACATTTATTCCAATCTGTATATCGACCACGGCATCTCGATCGATGAATTTGTGTATGGCACCTTCGCAACGCTGAGACAATTCTTGAGCAAGAGGGTCGTTTTGAGCAGGCATTTCAAGGGTAAACGAGACGTATTTATCTTGAACAATAATATCTTGGATCATATCTAAGGATACGATATCTACTTTTTTTTCGGGATGAAGAACATGTGCCAGCGCGGTTTTTATTTGTTCTTTTTGAATGGCCATACTACAGTTTTATTACTTGGATGTTGAATTGTGTACATAGACAAATTAGGATTAAACAAAATACACAACTTCTGACTTGGTTGCAGAAATCCTTAGGACAGCGTTCCGAGATACTGGTTCATAAAACGGCGGTGGGTCTGCCAAGGAGAAGTGTTCAGGGGAAGTGTAATGGGGATTATATTGTGTGGGGAGGGACATTGGGTTGGGCATAGTTTCGGCGATGCAAAAAATTTGGACGATAATACCCATCCATACCGGAACCACAGATTAAACCCGCAGTTTCCAGTGATAGAAAACCGTCGGAGTCTTCGCCTAAAAGCGTATCCTGAATGTAGATTTCTTCTATTTGACCAATTAAAAAGCGACAACCGTTTTCGATAATGGGCATTTCACGAATCCATTTACAGCCAAGTTGAATCGGACTATCTTGTACGTAAGGTGCTTTAAAATTGTTTTTCCACTCTTCTGTTAAGCCGACTTCCTTGAATTCATTTATCTGTTGGTCATAGCTAGCCGAGGATTGATGCCCGCCCTCAAGTAGATCTTCGGTTACATTATTTACGGTGAAATAAGGATTTTTTTGTACTATATCGTAGGTGTGCCGGGGTACGGTAGTTGGGCGTAGTACAAACCCTAAGAGCGCAGGATTGCTACCTAAATGCGTAAGAGTGGAGATGATACACAGGTTGCTCCAGTCTTCGAAATGGGTGCCGATGAGATGGATGGATTTATAGCCTACCACACTATTAATAAGATGGGCTCTTTTCCGGCTAGGTAGTTGAGCTAGGTGGTCTGTATTTAGGTGTTTCATTGTATTAGATACATACTTCGATTACAAAGGTCTTGTTTAAGATAGTCCTATTGTGTTATATGGCCCTAACCATAAGTGAGGCTATATCATTCTAAGCTAAACACATACCTTATGTAAAAAATCACTAAATTCACCCCGTTCATTTACCCCATAGAGCAGTCGATAACGCACTATGTAATTTACCGCTTAACCATATTCTATGTCTGATCGCTTAAAACGAACACCTTTTTATGTTCAACATCTTGAAGCAGGAGCTAAGATGGTTCCTTTTGCAGGATTTGAAATGCCTATTCAATACGAGGGAATAAAAGTTGAGCATCGTGCTGTACGAGAAAATGTAGGTCTTTTTGATGTGTCACATATGGGGGAGTTTTTTGTGCGAGGCCCTAAGGCTCTAGAGCTTCTTCAATGGGTTACGGTTAATGATGTATCGACCTTAGCTATTGGTAAGGCACAGTATAGTTGTATGTGTTATGAAGACGGAGGCATTGTAGATGATTTAATTATCTACCGACTGGCTTCTGAAGAATATATGATGGTAGTGAATGGCGCCAATATTGATAAAGATTGGGATTGGGTGGTCTCTCAAAATACAATGGGCGCAGAGCTAGAAAATGCGTCTGATGATTATGTGCTACTTGCTTTGCAAGGACCCAAATCAGCCGATCTTTTATCGGAGTTAACAGATACAGCTGTTCAGCAGATACCTTTTTATGCATTTGAACATGGTGAGGTATGCGGGGTGCCCAGTTTAATTAGCGCCACCGGGTACACGGGCGAAAAGGGCTTTGAGCTGTACATAAATGCAAAAAAATATGATGCTCACAAAGTGTTCGAAGCGTTGGTTACACAGGGTGCTGGATTCGGATGTAAGCTTTGTGGGTTAGGGGCGCGTGACACCCTTCGCTTGGAAAAAGGGTATGCACTTTATGGCAACGATATTACGTCGGAAACTCATCCACTACAGGCTCGCTTAGGTTGGATTACTAAATTATCCAAAGGACCTTTCGTTGGCTCGAATGCCCTTATTGCGATAAAAGAAAAAGGAGTGGAAAAAAAGTTAATTGGGTTTGTGATCGAACAGGAGAAAGCCATACCCCGAAAAGGTTATGAATTATTAGACGCTCAATCCAATATTGTTGGTAAGGTTACCAGTGGTGGAATGTCTATTTCATTAGAAAAAGGAATAGGCATGGCCTATATACAAACCGATGCTTTGGCATCAAACGAACCAATAGTTATTCAAATAAGAAACAAAGAAGTTCCCATTACGGTTACTTCCCCCCCTTTTGTATAGGGTATAAAGGTGTGAATGTATGTCAGATTTAGCGACAATAGATGTGTATTTTTCGGTACACGGATTTCAAGAAGAAGATGTTAGAGGCAAGACGGTCGTCATTATTGATGTGCTTCGAGCGAGTTCTTCTATGATACAAGCGCTTCATAATGGAGCGAATAAAGTAATTCCAGTAGAAGATTTGGCGGCGGCAGGTCGCATTGCACAGACTATGGAAGCTGGAGATTTTTTGCTGTGTGGAGAAAAAGACGGAATAAAAATTGAGGGGTATCATTTAGGGAATTCGCCGTTAGAGTATACCGAAGAAAGGGTAAAAGGAAAAACCTTGATTTTTAATACTACCAACGGGACCAAAGCCATAAAAAAAGCAGCTTTGGCCAAGCAAATTTATATTGGTACCTTCCTAAATATGAGTTCTATTGTCCGGATGATTCAGCAATGTTCAGACCAAGTCGTTCTTATATGTTCTGGCTGGAGAGGAAAGCAGTCATTGGAGGATACCCTGTGTGCAGGCACAATTTTAGATGCATTGGGAGCTAGTAATCAACCCCAAATATTGAAAGATGGTGCTAAAATAGCTTTTGCACTTTTTCAGCAGTACGGAGATTCGGTGGTGGATACTATTTTTCATAGTGACCATGCAAATCGATTAAAAGATTTGGTATCGGAAGATGATATAAGTTTTTGTTCGACATCGAACACCCATGACGTCTTACCCGTAATGAAAGATGGGATCATTACTTTTAACCATGATTAAATAAATAGATGGCAAAAAAAACCAATAATAATTCAGTAAGCGGGAGCCTTAGCTCTAGTGCTAGAAAGGTTGAAATTATTGGGATTTCACTTATTGCTATTGCTGTATTGATTGGATTATGTATTGTTTCGTATACCCCACAGGACGATCAGTACCTACAGACCCTAACCATTACCGATATTTATAAGCCAGATGCTTCTGCCCGGATGATACAGAATTGGTTAGGTCCTCTGGGAGCTTTCTTGTCCTATGTTTTTATACATATCACCTTTGGATATTCTAGTATCATTTTTTCAATTGTTCTAGGTTATGTTGGGTGGCATGTGTTCCGGCAGCGATCACTCCAAGAAAAATATCAGACCATAGCCCTTAGTTTATGGGCCATGATATTGATTTCGACATTTCTGGGTTGGACTCACTCCAACTGGGATGTCCCTCAGCAGGCCTATTGGAGCGGTTCAGCTGGGCTCGGAATCTCTGTGATTTTACAAAACATCACCGGTATTGCCTCATTGTTTATTCTGTTGGTTTTTATGAGCATAAATGCATTGTTATTTGTTGATCGTGATTTACAAAAAACCATTGATAATGTTACGTTTTGGTGGAATAATTTTCGAGAGAAACAGCAGGATAAAAAAATTGAAAGAGAAGCTCTAAAGCAGCAGAAAAAAGAAGAAAGACAGGAGCGCATAGCGGAAAAAAAAGCTGAGTTAGAACGCAGCAAAGAGGAAAAAGAATCCGAATCAACGCCATCAAAAACGAGTGCAACCCTAGCCCCAAAACCATTGACTCGTAAAGAAAAAGAGCAGGTGGATATTGATGAAATTATTGAACGTTCTAAGCTAGAAGACGAGCAGCGATTGGAGCAGCAGCGAGCTGAAGCGGCAAAGGTAGATGTTCGCCCTCGAGCAGATCTGATAAAAAATGCGGAAACTGAGAAACCAGAATCAACCCCGGAAGTAGATGATGTAGAAGTTTCGGTATTTGTGGGTGAGGAGGAGGAACAAGCCGATGAAAAAGAGTTAGATCGTCAGAACAGAGAAAAAGCCAAGCAAGCGCCGGTTATCCGATATCAATTTCCAACCGTTGATCTGCTAAACACCCCACCAAACGAGGGGAATGAGGTAGATATGGAGGAGATTCAGGAGAATAAGCGCATTATAATGGAGAAGTTAAGCCAGCATAAAATTGATATTTTAGGCATCAATGCAATTGTTGGCCCAACGGTGACCTTGTATGAATTACAGCCTGCACCGGACGTGAAGATTAGTAAGATTGAGAGTTATGCCAATGACCTTAAGATGGCTACAGCGGCTAAAGGTCTTAGGATTTTAGCCCCTATACCTGGAAAGTCTGCAGTGGGAATTGAGGTTCCTAATAATACTCGCGAGACGGTTTACATTAAGCAGGTGATTAAAACGCGTAAATTTGTAGAGACCGATATGGCCTTACCCGTCGCCTTTGGTAAGACCATTGAAAATGAGGTCTTCATGATGGATTTAGCCAAAATGCCACATTTATTGGTTGCGGGTGCTACGGGGTCGGGTAAATCGGTAGGTATTAATACCATTATCACTTGTTTGTTGTATAAATGTCATCCAGACAATCTAAAGTTTGTGATGATTGATCCTAAGAAAATTGAATTATCGCTGTACAGAAACATTCAGAATCATTTTTTGGCCATGTTGCCAGATTCCGATGAGCCTATAATAACGGATACTTCTAAAGCGCTGGAAACGTTAAATAGCGTCACTAAGGAAATGGATGAGCGTTATGATTTGCTAAAAATGGCCATGGTTCGCGATATAAAAGCATACAATAAAAAGTTTAAGGAGGAAGGTCTTGAAACCGATTTGGGACATCGACACTTGCCTTACATTGTGGTTATTATTGATGAGCTTGCCGACTTGATGATGACCGCAGGAAAACAAATAGAGGAGCCTATTGCACGAATAGCTCAGCTAGCGCGTGCGGTTGGAATTCACCTTGTAGTGGCAACACAACGACCCTCGGTTAATGTAATTACAGGGACTATTAAAGCGAACTTTCCAGCTCGTTTAGCCTATCAAGTGGCGTCGAAGGTGGATTCTAGAACTATTCTAGATGTAGGCGGCGCGGATCAATTGGTAGGAATGGGTGATATGTTATTCACGAATGGTGCTGGTATGACCCGGATACAAAATGCTTTTGTATCCACCGAAGAAGTTGAGCGAATTAATAGCTTCGTAGGTTCGCAAGCTGGGTATAAGGAGCCCTTTTACTTACCAATCGTCCATGACGAAGCTTCGGGTGGAGTCCCCGATCCACTAGAAGATATGGATGATATGTTTGAGACGGCTGCTAAAGTAGTCATTTTACATCAGCAAGGGTCGGTTTCATTACTCCAACGTAAGTTAAAAATTGGGTATAACCGTGCAGGACGTATCATTGATCAACTCTTTAATGCGGGTGTTGTCGGACCCTATCAAGGCAGTACGGCTCGAGATGTTTTGGTGGAAACCGAAGAAGAACTCCAAGAAATATTGGATGGACTCAATGATCTTTAAGCGATCATCTGTTGACTATTTTTTCGCAACAAGAAGATGTTGGTTAAGTCTTTTAGTGATGCTTTTTTGGGGAGGATCCCTCCTTGCTCAGGAAAATTATCTTAGCTTAATTCAGGAAAAAATAAGGAACGGAGAAATTCTATCAGCCCAGTTTAACCATGAGTTTACCGATGCATACACTCAGGAAAAATCACAGAATGAGGGCAGTATTTGGATAGGATGGCAGCAATATAGAATTGAGACAGCCGGTCAAATTATTGTGGTGGATGGAACCTTATCTAAGGTACTGGATCGTAGTAGAAACCGAGTTATTATCAGTGAGTATGATTCGGAACTTGACGATTTTGCCCCATCAAAAATTATTGGTGGGCTTGGAAATACCTATCAGGTGGTGGATACAAAGAAGCGCCTCAATGTTCAGGAATATAATCTCCAAAGTTCAGATCCTTTTAGCACCTTTGAGCAAATGAATATTCGTATCGATTCGGAGCTTAAGCCATCAAGTTTGACCGCTTTGGATATGGGAGCCAATCGTATGCAGACTAGTTTTTCTGATGTTGAATACATCCCTATTAGTGTACATTTATTTGAACTAATTATCCCGGAAGATGCCGAAATAGTCGATATGCGCTATGAATAAGGCAATAAAATACATCGTTGGCATAGTCTTCGCAGCTTTTTTCCTGTGGCTCTCTTTTTCAAATGTATCTTTCGAAGAGCTTAGACTAGCGACCATAGGGATGAGTTGGTCGTGGCTCTTCCCTTTTAGTATAGCGCTGACTTTTTCCCACTACATTCGAGCAGAGCGCTGGCGACTTTTACTAGGGGATACTACATTGGTGGCCCACCGGTCCACTCTTTTTGCAGGGGTTATGTTTGGGTATTTAATCAATATTCCCTTTCCTAGATTAGGTGAAATATCCCGCCCTATGTATGTCGCCAAACAGCTTCATGAAAGTAACTCAAAGCTTATAGGGACCATTGTACTAGAGCGTTTTATTGATGTTATATCCATGCTTATAATCATGGCTTTAGTCGCTTATTTTTTATTATCCGATGTAGATACCTTAAGCCGGCTCTTGGGGGTAAATCTAGCAGACAGCGAAGTATATTCCGCCCTTTTTTTGAATACATGGCCACTAATTCTGCTTGGAATGGGGCTAATCATGGGTGGGTGGGTGCTCTATAAACGATTAACTACAACCGATCTGAATTCTGCTTGGTTATTAAAAATCAAAGAAATAATTGCTCAATTTGTTGAAGGCTTATTGAGTATTAAAAAACTAGAACGACCATTCCTATTTGTCGGATATACCGTGCTCATTTGGGTCGGCTATATTGCTATGATGTACATACCATTTTGGATGTTTGATTTACCTTTAAAATTTGACTTAGGCTGGGCAGATGCCGCAATTTTAACGATGGCCTCTGCGGTTGCATTATCTATTCCGACCCCAGGTGGTATAGGAAGTTATCACTATTTTATAAGTTACAGTTTAGGCATATTGTATATGGTACCAGAGCCTACCGGTTTAGCTTTTGCTACCATTACGCATGCCGCAACCTTGGCCATGGTCGTACTTGTTGCCCCCGCTGCATTAGCTATTGATAAGTTTCTTTCGTTACAGCGAGAGGCTACTGCCCAAAATGTCTAAAAAGTGTACCTTTAGTACTATGAATAATTGTTCAATTGTACCACAATCAGCACAAAAAGATTTGACCCGTTTCACATCAACCAGTATTTCTTCCAACTTATATGGAGTTGTAATGGCTCTAATTATTGGGTTCATTGGTACCGACATATTTGCACAAGGTGCTCAGAACACACTACTACCAGAGATTAATCCGCAGGACATAGAAATTAGAAGTGAGTTCAAAGCTAATTTCCCTGGTCTTAGACGGCAACCTATTTTGGGTTTTAATCCGAGACCAAGAGTGTTTCAAATTGATCCTAACCGAATGCCATTCTTAGAGTCGCGAGAAGCGGCAGTTTCGGGAATATCGGTGACAGCTTTAGATAGACCTGAGGAGCCGGCCAAAATAGTATGGGTAACTCCACGGCGCCCAAAAGGTACTAGTCAGCTTGGAATGGGATGGTTTGTGAGTCCTGAGCTTAGAGTAAATTATTATTCACCGATTAAAGATGGTGTAATTGGAGTGGGTACTAATTTTCAGTCATCAGCTGGACACCTCGATAATGCCAGTGGATACAGAAACCTAGGGGTTGATGTGAATTATTCGAAAAAACTATCGGATACAAGAAACCTAACGAGTCAATTACGCCTAAATAATGACTTTAATCGAATGTTTTCTCTCAGCGATGAGATGCAAAACCTTTTAGGTGGAGTTCCAAAGAAAGATAATCAGGGTGTAATGTGGACTGCTCGATTAGATGAACAAAAAAACACCTTCCATAAAAATAGGTATGCTGTACAAGTGGGTCTTTTTGAAAGTGAATTAAATTCGGCCGTTATGGCTATTCAGGATAAAGCATCTTCCTCATTTATTAAGGCCCAGATGAACCGAAGCTGGCCAGGCCAACAAGCTCGTGAATATTGGAGTCTTCAATCAGGCGTAGATGTGCATTCGAATAAGCTAGATGGTAGTGCAAGGTCGCTGTACCTCATTCGGGCTGGGGGTGGATATACCCGGTTGATTGACTATACTTGGTCAGTGGATCTGGAGACCTCATTGGCTTATGCAGACGATACAATTAACAGCGGTATCTACATAGAGCCTGATGCCACACTTAGTTATAATTATAACGATCAGTTAGGTGGGGTTGCTAAATTGTCGGGCGAACTGAAAAACCCAACTTTATTGGAATGGCAAGAATACAATAGGTTTTTAACTCCTTCTACCCGACTACAGCATTCCTATCATATAGGTGTATCTGCAGAAGTATTTTGGAATTTCATGCAAACTAGTAGAGTCTATTCAGGACTCCAGTGGGAGCATATTAGTCGTTTTGGTTATGCTCAGCGAGAGCAATTGGATATTACTAATCCGGACAATTTAACAGGGAACACGCAGGATTTATTTTATAATTTGAATTATGCCGATGCTAGGGTGACTAAATTTTATTTGGGTAGCACGGTTGAATGGTTAGGTGGGGATATTCAAGGCGCGGCAGAAATTAGTCTGAGAAGTCCACGCTTGACCTCTAAAAAAGATATACCCTTTGAAGAAAAATTCAGAATAGAAGGCAGTGTACACTATTCGATGACTCCCAAGCTACAAATTGGAGCCAGCACGATGATTATAGGACCTCGAACAACAATTGGTTCTCAGCAATTAGATGGCTTTATTTTAGTACATTCTAATCTGCGTTATTCATTTAATGAACACTTGGGTGCATACATTAGATTGAATAACCTACTTTCTCAGCGTTATGAATGGTGGCAGGGATTTCAGGAAGCGCCATTGCATTTGTTTGGCGGTATAAGCTATGAATTTTAGGATTAGTTAGAATGGATGAACATCAGATAGAAAAAATTTCAGCTCTCATTAAGGAGCGATTGTTGGCAGGTGAATCGGTTCTGTTAGAAGGAATAGGAACATTTAGTCGAATTCATGAACCGCAGCACTTTTCCCGTGATGAAAAAGGGAGAACGGTTGCTCATCCTCCTAAAGATACCGTACAGTTTAGCCCTGAAGAATTAGGGGAAAGGGAATGAAGCAATTAGATTTTATACAGTACGTTGCGCGGGAATTGTCTATTTCTGAGGAGGAATCACAGGAATTATTACGTGAATTTTCTGTTCACCTAAACAATGAGCTAAACGAAACCGACTCAGTTCAACTAACTGGCCTTGGAACATTAAATAAAGATATTTCCGGGATTTCTCTAGAATTAGATCCCTCCTTCGCTATTGAAATTAATTACAAGTATGCGGGTATGCAGCCTATTGTTGTATCCGATGATTTTAATGTAGGTATAGAGGAGCCTGAGGAGGAAACCGAAGGCGATGTTGAACGCGAACCCGAAGAAGAGCAAGAATCAGTAGTCGATGA
>ERZ891134.43-NODE-43-length-108102-cov-10.646135_pt1 | contig 108102 bp, 106 predicted proteins | sample MGYA00520888_ERZ891134 | MGnify/ENA primary metagenome ERZ891134 (study PRJEB32303, sample SAMEA104408692) | aquatic metagenome | biome: Brackish water; feature: Coastal; material: water | place: Baltic Sea | collected 2014-10-23 | depth 10 m ... | reverse complement strand
CGCGCTTCTTGGCCGGAGCCTTCTTCGCTACGCGCTTCTTGGTTGCGCGCTTCTTGGCCGGAGCCTTCTTCGCTACGCGCTTCTTGGTTGCGCGCTTCTTGGTTGCACGCTTCTTGGCCGGAGCCGCCTTCTTCGCCGTGCGCTTCTTTGCGGGTGCCTTCTTGGCCGCCCGCTTCTTCACTGCTGCCATCTTCGCCTCCTCGGCGTCTTCATGATTTTGTGTAGTGGTACCAACAACAGCTGCATGAATCGCTACTGAAGTGCACGCCGCACGTGGTTCGTGACGACGTTGCACAAAAAACGGTACTCACATCGCGCACGTAAATGGTGAATCCGTGGATGCACGCGTTGTTTGCGCGTTTTTTCCGTTCAGAACATTGACTGGGTTACGCGTGAGCGCGAACGCGTTTGTTGAATGCGTTTTGCGCGTCTGATCGTTGTAATCGAGTCCATAGACGACACTTGAAATAGTTTTCCACAGGCTATTTCCTCAAGTGCCACAAGGTTTTTTTGAAATCCAGACCTTTTTGTGTCGCGGGCAACTTCCTACCTCCTGCAACGTTTCTTTGTCGCAGATTTTGCGCATCACGCACTCGTTTTTGGATGATTCAACGCTTGAGAGAGGTGCGCGACGTACTGTTCGCGTTATGAGCGGAAAAACGCAAAATGGTGAAGAAGAATGCACGGAACTTCTGCAGACGCTGATTCGTAACACTTGCGTCAACGACGGAACGGTTGAGTCGGGCGGCGAAATTCGAAGTGCATCGGTGCTCGAAAACTTTCTCGAGGGCCCCGGACTCGAACTCGAAAGTTACGACGCGGCGCCTGGGCGACGAAGCCTTGTCGCTCGCATTGAGGGTTCCGATCCGACTGCACCGACGCTGTTACTTATGGGTCACACCGACGTTGTTCCAGCTAACCCTGATCATTGGTCACGAGATCCATTTGGTGGTGATCTCGTCAATGGCGAAGTGTGGGGACGCGGCGCTATCGACATGCTCAACATCACCTCATCGATGGCAGTTGCATTCAAACGCTTGGCACGTTCTGGGTTCACGCCACGCGGAACGCTTGTGTACCTCGCCGTGGCCGACGAGGAATCAAGTGGCGTGTACGGCGCCGATCACCTCATTAACCATGAGCCTGATGCGGTCATGGCCGACTACGTCATCACCGAATCTGGTGGTATCCCACTGCCCAGCCCGAACGGCCTGAAACTGCCGGTCATTGTGGGCGAAAAGGGCCTCTTCGGGGTACGGATCAGAGTGGGGGGAACCGCGGGGCATGGCTCGCAGCCCTATAAGACCGACAACGCATTGCTCACCGCTGCTGAGGTCGTTCGGCGTATCGGCGAGTTCCAGCCCGAAACGCACATTCACGACATCTGGCGACGTTTCATCGAGTCGATGGGATATCCCGAAGAGATCACGGGACCGTTGCTTTCGAAAGGCGGACTCGACGACATCCTCGAGCATCTTCCTGTTGGCATGGCCCGGCAGTTCCACGCATGCACGCACACGACCTTTGCCCCCACGGTGATTCACGGCGGTTCCAAGCTCAACATCATCCCTGACTCTGTCGAACTCGATGTCGACATTCGAACGCTGCCTGGGCACGACGCCGAAATGGTCATGGCCGAACTCCGTTTGGCTCTCGGCGACTTGGCTGACGCCGTCACCTTCGAGCAACTCAACTACGACCCTTCGAGTGCGTCGCCAACCGAGACACCTCTTTGGGATTCGCTGTCGCGTGTCACGCAACAGTGGTACCCGGGGTCAGAGACTGTTCCGTTCCTCACCGTTGGCGCAACTGATGCACGGTTCTTCCGTCGTGCCGACAAGGTGGCCTACGGGTTTGGTCTTTTCAGCGAAAACCTGTCGTTCGAAGACTTCGGCCGCATGTTCCACGGCGACGACGAACGCATCGATACGCGGTCTCTCGGACTTTCCACCGAGATGTGGGAAGCGGTCGCAAACGATCTGTTGTTGAGCCGAGAAGGCTGAAAGACGGGGCGAAGATGCCCCGATCGATCAGATTCCGCCGAGCGCTGATTCCATGAGGTCGTGGACCTCGGCTTGGTGGATGGCGTGAGAACCGGTGGCTGGGCTTGCAGATTCCTGGCGGCTGACGCGGCGGATCTCGTGGGTGTCGTCATGGGCTTCGTACAAGCGGCCCTTGATGTGGTTCCACGCACCCATATTCTCGGGCTCTTCCTGAAGCCAAACGATTTCGTCGGCGTTCGCGTACTTCTCGACGATCCGGGCGACAGCGGCGTAGGGCCATGGGTAGAGCTGCTCGACGCGAACGACGGCGACCGGAGCGCCCATTTCATCGCGAACTGCCTGCGCTTCGACGCCGACCTTGCCGGAGGCGAAAACGATGCGACGTACGGACGCGGGATCGGCAATGCCCTTGTCGTCGAGGACCTCTTCGAATGAGCCGTGGATGAACTCGCTGACGGGCGAACGAGTGGTCTTGGCTCGAAGGAGCGACTTCGGGGTGAACACAACAAGCGGCTTGCGTACATCACGACGAACCTGGCGACGCAGGAGATGGAAGAACTGGGCTGCGGTCGTTGCGTTGCAGACCTGAATGTTGTCGCCTGCTGCAAGTGTGAGGAATCGCTCGATGCGGGCCGAGGAATGCTCTGGCCCCTGGCCTTCGTAACCGTGGGGAAGAAGCATGACGAGCCCTGACGTTTGGCCCCACTTGTCTTCAGCGGCAACGAGGAAGTTATCGATGATGACCTGAGCGCCGTTCATGAAATCGCCGAACTGAGCTTCCCAAACAACAAGGGCGTCTTTGTTAACGACGGAGTAGCCGTATTCGAATCCGAGAACTGCGAACTCAGAAAGCAGTGAGTCATAGATCCAGAAGCGAGCATCGTTACGGGCTGCACCGGCAAGTGGGATGTAGACGCCGGCGGTGTCGTAGTCAATGAGAGCGGCATGTCGGTGCGAGAAGGTTCCGCGACGAGAGTCCTCGCCTGACACACGAACTGAAGTTCCCTCGTAAAGAAGCGTGCCGAAGGCAAATGCTTCGCCGAGGGCCCAATCGACTTCGCCATCCTCAACGAACATCTTGTGGCGGCCCTCAAATTGCTTGGCCAACTTGGGATGAACGGTAAAGCCCTCGGGCACGTTCTCAATCGCAGCGAACACCGCGTCGAGTTCGTCTTTGGAGACGCCAGTATCGACATGAGGAAGAACACCACTGAAGACACGCTCGGGGGCATGATCGAGGGGCGGAGGTGCGTCGTGCGAACGGGTCTCGTCGAGTGCGACCTGCAGCTGTGCTTGGAAATTGTCGAGCGCGGCCTCGGCTTCTTCAAGTGAGATGTCGCCGCGACGCATAAGTGCTTCGGTGTAAAGCTTGCGTACCGAACGGGTTTCGTCGATGCGCTTATACATGAGCGGTTGCGTGTAGCTCGGGTCATCGCCCTCGTTGTGGCCGTGGCGGCGGTAACACACCATGTCGATGACGACATCGCGATTGAATGTTCGGCGGTAGTTGAACGCAAGCCGAGCGACGCGAATGACGGCTTCGGGATCGTCACCGTTCACGTGAAAGATCGGGGCCTGGACCATCTTGGCGACATCGGTTGAATAGAGCGAAGAACGTGCTTCAGTTGGCGAGGTGGTGAAGCCGACCTGATTGTTGATGATCACGTGGATGGTTCCGCCAACTCGGTAGCCAGTGATCTCTGAGAGGTTGAGTGTTTCGGCGACGACGCCTTGTCCGGCGAATGCTGCATCGCCGTGCACAAGGATCGGCAACACCGGGTAGTCGCCCGGAGGTTCGATTCGGTCCATCTTGGCGCGGGCCATACCCACGACAACGGGGTCGACAGCTTCGAGGTGTGAAGGATTGGCTGCGAGTTCAACCTCGATGGTGTTGCCGGCGGGGCTCGTGAAGATGCCGTTCTGTCCGAGGTGGTACTTCACGTCGCCCGAACCTTGAATCGATTCAGGATCGATAGTGCCTTCGAATTCAGTGAAGAGCTGTTCGTACTTCTTGCCGACAATATTTACGAGAACATTGAGGCGGCCACGATGAGCCATGCCGATGACTGCCGACTGCATCGATGTGTCGGCTGCCGATGACAGCAGTGAATCAAGAAGCGGAATCGCCGATCCGGCGCCTTCGATGCCGAATCGCTTCTGGCCGAGGTATTTGGTGCCGAGGAAACGTTCGAGCGCTTCAGCTGCGTTCAGCCGTTCAAGAATATGGCGCTTCTCTTCGATGGAAAGCTCAAATTTCACGCCTTCGACCTGTTGCTGGATCCACGTCTTCTGCACGGGGTCCTGAATATGCATGTACTCGATGCCAATCGTGCGGCAATAGGCCGAACGGAGCACGTCGAGAATCGACGCCAGGGTCATGCGGTCGCGACCGGCAAGTCCACCGGTGAGAAATTCGCGATCGAAATCCCAGATAGTGAGGCCATAGGCCACGGGGTCGAGTTCGGGATGCAGGCTGTGTTCTGTGAGGTCGAGTGGATCGAGATCGGTTTCGAGGTGACCACGCACCCTGTACATATTGATGAGCGCACGAACCTGAAGGTTCTTTTCGAGCATCAACTGTTCGTGATCGTTGGGGTTGACGTCGCGAGCCCAGTCGACTGGTTCGTAAGGAAGACCAAGTGATTCGAAGATTTCTTCGTAGAACTCGTGCTCACCCATGAGTAGTTCTTGAATGCGCTTCAGGAAAAGACCTGACTCGGCACCTTGAATGATGCGATGGTCATAGGTCGAGGTCATGGTCATGACCTTGGACATTCCGAGAGAAGCGATTGTGGCCGGATCGGCGCCACGGAACGCGACTGGGTAGTCGAGCGAGCCGACACCGACGATGACGCCTTGTCCTGGCATCAGTCGCGGAACCGACTGGAGGGTTCCGATAGTGCCCGGGTTGGTAAGCGTGACCGTTACCCCGGCGAAGTCGTCGGGGCTCAGCTTGTTTGAACGCACCTTACGAACGAGTTCTTCGTAGGAATCAAGGAACTGGGCAAAGCTCAGCGAGTTAGCGTTTTTGATGCAGGGAACAAGGAGCGAACGGCTTCCATCGTTCTTTTCCACGTCGACGGCGAGACCGAGCCCGACGGTTTCGTTCCGAACGACGTAGGGCTTGCCTTCAGCGTCGGTCGTGAACGATGAGTTCATCACTGGTGCGGCATCGACGATTGCACGAACGATTGCGTAACCGATGATGTGGGTGAATGAGACTTTGCCACTTCGGCTGCGCGACAAATAGCCATTGATCGACTTGCGATTGACCTCGAGGAGTTTGGTAGGGATCTCGCGGAACGAGGTTGCCGTCGGAACTTCGAGGCTTGCTTCCATGTTCGAAACGATGCGGGCCGCGGCGCCGCGCAACGGTGTGCCTTCGGGCGCGGCTGCAGGTGTCGTTGGTGCTGCCGTAGGTGTCGCGGGTGCCGCGGGTGCCGCGGGTGCCGCGGGTGCAACTGCAGCTGGCGGAGATGCGACGGGCGCCGTGGGGGCAGATGCTGCCGTCAGGGTTCCCACGCCGGGGGAGTACCCGGCAAAGAATTCGCGCCAGCTTTCGCTCACAGACGAAGGGTCGGTGCGGAACTGTTCGAACATCTCGTCGACGAGCCACGCGTTGGGTCCTGCGATGGGGGAAGCAGAGTCATCAGCCACGTTGGTCGACTCTATCGGCGACGCCGGAGCCCGGTGGCAGTGGGCCCTCAGACTCCGTGGCCGATAGATTCAGCGACCGTGCTCCGAATCGTGACGTGGAATGTGAATTCGCTCAAGGCCCGGCTCCCCCGAGTGGAGCAATGGCTCTCCGAGAATGGCCCTGAGGTCATCTGTCTCCAAGAGACCAAGATGAAAGATGCGGCATTTCCCGCCGAGGTCTTCACCGCAATGGGCTACGAAACCGCTCACCATGGGCAAGGCCAATGGAACGGGGTGGCAATCCTCTCGAAGGTGGGCCTCACCGACGTTGTGGCTGGTTGGGACGACGACGGCCCCGAGGACGCCGACGCCCGCATCCTCTGGGCAACCTGCGGTGGGGTTCGGGTTGCCAGCGCTTATGTGCCCAATGGTCGGGCCCTCGACGACCCCCACTACACCTACAAACTTGGGTGGCTTGAGCGTCTCCGACAGACGCTCCTGCGTCGTGAAGACCCCAGCAGCGAACTCGCCGTGTGTGGCGACTTCAACATCTGTCCCGACGACCGTGATGTCTGGAGCCCGGAAGCCTGGGTGGGCAATACCCATGTGAGCGAGCCCGAGCGCGAGGCCCTGCGATCCCTTGAGGCGTGGGGTCTCGAGGATGTCTACCGCCGCCACCACAAAGAGGGCGGTCTCTATTCCTTCTGGGACTACCGCGGCGGCGACTTTCACCAGGGTCGTGGCCTCCGAATCGACTTCATCATGGCGACGGCGTCGCTGGCTGACCGGTCGGTGGATGCTCGCGTTGATCGCGATGCTCGTAAGGGTGAAAAGCCCAGCGACCATGCGCCGGTGATTGCGCAGTTCGACTGATGAGTGAGGAACCCATCATCGATATCGCAAATGTGTTCGGCGTGGGCCAGATCGGCCGAACCATTGGCCTCGAGGATGCAATTTTGCTTGAGCCCCGGCTTCGTGAAGTCACGCCGGCCCAACAGGCTGCGCGCGAAACGGCGGAATCAGTGCGGCGACTTGTGCGGGAACTCGAGACGACGTCAGCTTCGATCGAGGATTTGGGTTCGATCGCACGTCAACTTGATGAACTTTCAGAGTCCCTCGGTCGCGGAAATCATGATTCCGCGACCGCAGGTGATACTCCGAACGCGGCGTATCAGGCCCACCGACTGCGGGAGCGAAGTCCGTTTATCGGACGAGCCAATCCCGTCGCGCTGCCCCTCATCATTGAATTTGTCGACGGTGGCGTCGATGCGGTGGCGAATTTCGGAACTCTGTATGAAGGGCCACCGGGTTGTTTGCACGGTGGCTACATCGCAGGAATTTTCGATGAAGTGTTGGGTGCGGCGCAGACTTTCTCTGGCCACGCGGGGATGACGGGACGTCTTACGATTCATTACCGCAGCCCAACGCCGCTCAACACTGACCTGCATCTGAAGGCTCGCCTCGAGTCGGTGAGTGGCCGCAAAATTCTCTGCAAGGGAACGCTGCATGCCGGCGATCGACTTTGCGCCGAGGCCGAAGGTCTGTTCATTGCTGTTGATCCCAAGAAACTGATGGGGCTCGCTGACTCCTGAACGACTTGAAGTTACGAGTCGGTGGCATCGGAAATGACGGTGAGGATTTCGTCGCCAAACTTCGAGACTTTGATTTCGCCCATTCCGTTGACGCGTAAGAGTTCGACGGGCGTTGTTGGTTTCAGGCGAGTGATTTCGGCCAGCGTGTGGTCGTTGCAGACGACGAACGCGGGAACGTCGGCAGACTTAGAACGTTCGGACCGCCAGGCTCGAAGTGCATCGAACAGCGGATGGTCGGCAGAGTCGAGTGAATCGGGATATTTGCCGGGGCGCTGGCGGGGGCCCTTCGAACTGCTTGATTTCGCCTTGGGCTTCGATGAACGAGTTGTGGTGCTCGATGGCTGACTTGGCGCGGTTGCACCGTTGCCGACAGCAATCGGGTCGAGTCCTGCTTCGAGTGCTTCGCAAGCCGCTGCGTAGGTGTCGAGAAATTCCGAACGGTCGCGAGGGATCGACCGCTCGCCAAAGGTGCGTGACTTGGCCCAAGTGCACAGGAGCTCTCGTTCCGCACGAGTTGCAGCGACATAGAAGAGGCGACGTTCTTCGGCCCAGGCGCCAGGCGTTTTGGCGTGACCAATGGGGACATAGCCCTGTTCGATGCCGGCCAAATGAACGATGGGCCACTCCAGGCCTTTGGCGGCATGGAACGTGAGAAGTTCGATGGCCTCGCCGTTGGGATCGGGTTGATCGGCGCGAGTGGTGGCGGTGAGCCACAAGAAAAATCCGTTGGCCGTTGGTGGCGATTCGATGGCCATGTAGTCGCGAGCCATTTGCACGAGTGCATCGAGATTGGCACGGCGTTCGGCGTCGCGATCGCTTTCGGATTCATCGTCGACGACAACCGAAAGTGCGAGGTCGTGTATGGCATCGGAGAATGGACGAGGCGTGCGGCGAAGGTCGCCCAGTGCCGCTTTGATTTCGGGATTGTCGAGTAGTGGCGTTGCGCCGCGCACACGGAACGGAATGCCTGCTGATTTCATTGCTTCTTCGATGATGGGCAGCTGAGCGTTCGTGCGCACGAGCACTGCTTGATTCGACCAACGCGCCCCAGGGCCATGGCGGTCACGTGCGGCGCGCGCGATGGCGGCCGCTTCAGAGCGTTCGTCAGGCAATTCGCGAACCGATGGAACGCCACCATCGGGACGAGTGGCTGACTGGGTGCCGTCGTGGTCGACGCCGCGGCCGCCAACGAGCAACGAATTTGCTGCGGCAAGAATCTGAGGGCTTGATCGGTAGTTGTCGAGAAGGCGAATGGTTTCGCCGGCGGGGAAGCGTTGCGGGAAGGTGCGGAGAAGATTGGGATCGGCGCCATTCCATGAGTAGATGGCCTGATTTGGATCGCCGACGATGCAGAGGTCGTTGCGATCACCCCGCCATGCTTCGAGCAGTGCGTGTTGCAGTGGGTTGACGTCCTGAAACTCGTCGACAAAGAGATGGGCGAATCGCCATCGTTGTGATGCCGCGAACCCATCGTCGGAAAGGAGGTCGCGGTGACAGACACGCAACATGTCGTCGAAATCGATGAGACGCTTCTGGCGACGCTGATCTTCGTAGCGGGCATAGACCGCGGCGGTGGCCTCGTAAGAGATTGGTGGTTTGCGCCCGGCATTTTTTGCCGCCTCGGGGTAGGCCTCGGGTTCAACCATGCGGGCTTTGGCCCATTCGATTTCGGCGACGAAGTCGATACCGGGCGTGGACTTTTCAGCACCGGTGAGCAAACCGATGACAAACCCCGCTTTGCGAGTCATGAGTTGTGGGGGAGTGATGTTGCGTTCTGCCCAGCGGGTGCGCAACTGCGCGTAGGCAACGGAGTGGAAGGTGCCGGCCGCTACTTGCTCGCGGAGCCCAAGTGAACGGAGGCGAGCGGTGAGTTCGCCAGCAGCTTTGCGAGTGAATGTGAGGGCAAGAACATGGCGCGGGTCGAGATCGCCAGTGGCGGCGCGATAGGCGATACGGCGAGTGAGGACGCGGGTCTTTCCCGACCCGGCGCCAGCAAGGATGCATAGCGGTGAGGTCGGCGACGTGACCGCAAGGCGTTGCGCGTTATTCAGGCCGTCGAGAAGGGCGTCGGGATCCACCCGTCAGACCGTACTCACCGCCAGCGACAGTGCCGGGGGTACGGTTTGGAATGCCGTATCCCGAAGATGAACTGCACTCAACTGAACAACTCATCCTTGACCTTCACCCGCATTGGTGGTTCTTTGCCAAGTCAGCGGCGATGCTGGCGCTGGCAGTGATCTTGGCCATTGCCACGCTCAGCGTCTCGTGGCTTTCGTGGGCAACGGTCCCGGTCGCCGTGGCCGTTTTCGCCACACTGGTGTGGTTCGTGCAGCGCTACATCCGCTGGGTGAGCACCCATTTCGTGCTCACGTCTGATCGCGTGATTTTCCGCACGGGGATCATCGCCAAGCACGGCATCGAAATCCCTCTCGAACGAATCAACACGATCTTCTTCCATCAGCGAATTTTCGAGCGCATGCTCGGCTTGGGAAATCTTGAGATCGAATCAGCATCGAAAGATGGTGCGCAGCGATTCGAAGACATCCGCAATCCCAGCGCGGTGCAGAACGAGATCTACAAACAGATGGAAGCGAATGAGATCAAGGCCGCCGATCGAATTTCAGGTGGAATCAATCGTGCCCAGGCAGCGGCTGGGTCCGAATCCATCCCCGATCAGATCGCGAAACTCAGTGCGTTGCGCGACCAGGGCGTGTTGACCGAAGACGAGTTCCAAATGAAGAAGCAGGAACTGCTCGGCCGTATGTGACGGGTCGGCGCTTAGTCCTCGATGCGCCGCGCTCCATCGGAAGGTCGAACAATCCAGCCCCGACCGCTGATCGCATTCGGGTTGTCGACAGCTCCGCGCTCGCACAGAGCAACGACGCATCCGCCGAATCCGGCACCAGTGAGTCGAGCCCCGAAAACTCCGGGCAGTGCTACGAGTCGCTCGACGAGTTCGTCGAGTACTGGTGTTGAAACGTTGAAGTCATCGCGTAGCGACGCGTGGCTCTCGATCATTAATTGACCAACGTGAATCGGATCGTTCGACTGAAGGGCGATCGCCGCCTGCCGTACGCGTTCGCATTCGGTCGATACATGACGAGCTCGTCGACGTAACTCGCTATCGAGCATTGCGATATCGCGACCGGACGCAGTGGCCAGTGGACCGATTCGCTGAGCCGCCAGTTCGCATGCTGCTCGCCGTTCCGCATAGGCGGAGTCGGCGAGTTGACGTTCCTGTCCCGAATGGACGATCCAGATGTCGAGCTCTTCAGGAAAGGGGACGTAGTCGGTGGCGTTCTCGGCAAAGTCGATGACTATTGCGTGCCCGGCCCGTCCGAGGACAATGCTCAATTGATCAAGAAGCCCGCACGGCACCCCGACCGCACGCAGTTCGGCGCGCTGACTGAGCAGAGCGAGGTTCATCGGCGATCCTGAAAATCCCAACGCCAGAGCGAGGGCGATCTCGAAGGCAGCGCTTGATGACAACCCGGCGCCAGTGGGGAGGGTGGAACTGATGTCACCGATGAATCCAGTCGTCCAGCCACATTCCTCAACGACTGCTGCGACGTAACGGCCCCAGAAGGGCTCAAGCGATCTGATGTTGATCGATGTCCCGAGATCAAACGACGTGAGTCCATCCATGGATTCCGATCGAAGTTCGATCAGCTCATGGTTTTGCTGGCCGTGAATCGTGATGCCGAGGTCGATGGCACAGGGCAGCGCAAGACCACCGGCGTAGTCGGTGTGATCGCCAATGAGGTTGACCCGACCGGGAGCGAACACCGTGGTTTCGTTCATTGTCATTTCGCAGAGCGCAGTTGAGCGGCGGCAGTGATCGGCTCGATTGGGTTGAACCACACGCCACTTCCAAGTTCACCAGCCGCTACGAATCGTTGCGTGCCGGCCGAGCGAAGCATTGGTGCGATATGCACATGTAGGCGAAGCGGTGTGCGCACAACGTTGTCGAATGGCCGCTGGTGGAACCACATCATGAACGGCATCGGCGCGTCGAACAACGCGTCGAGACGTCCAATGCAATCAATGAGTAGCGACGCGAGATCGCTGCGCTCGTTGTTATTTAACGATGGGAGGTCGGGGACATCGTTTGAAGGGGCGAGCAAAAGCTCGTACGGCCACGACGCAGCGAGTGGGACCCATGCCGACCACTCGCCATGGTTCGCAACAATGACGTCGTCGGACGGGGCATCGAACGTTGCTTCCGATGCAAAGGCATATTCGGTCGCAACAACCGGCGGAACAATGTCGAACGCATAGATCTGTCCGTGGGGGTGAGCAATCGTTGCGCCCACTTCGGGACCTCGGTTTTCGAAAATCAAGACATAGGCAACGTCGTCGCGCGCGCCAAGCGCTGCAGAACGTTCGGCCCACAGATCGACAACTCGGCGAGCGTGGTCAAGGGAAAGCTCGGCGAATGAAGCGTCGTGGTCTGAGGTGTAGAGAACGATTTCTGCTCGATCTTTTTCGAACGGGGGCCACCGGTTCGGGAAGGCGAGAACCTCGTAGGGCTCGGGTGCCTCAATGCCGCCAACGCAGAACGGACAGGCTTCAGAAGGAAGGTTGGGGCGACCCTGACGAGAAGGGACCATCCAGGCGGGCGCGCCACTGAGTGGGTCGATTCGATAGCCGGCCATGGCGGCCAGCTCACTCTCGAAGGGCTCACTTCCGCTCATGGATCGAACGGTAGTCGTGGTCGCTTGACCGCATCCCGGGTGGGGGCGAGGATTCTCCCCATGCGTGCACAGGCCAATGGCATCGAAATCGAATACGAAACCCTCGGCGACCCGTCCGATCCGCCGCTCTTGGTCGTTGCTGGACTGGGTTGCCAACTCAAATGGTGGAATCCGGATTTCCTGCAGGGTTTCGTCGACCGTGGCTTCTTTGTCGTCACCTTCGACAACCGCGACGTTGGCCTGTCAACGAAGATCGACACGCATACCAATCTCATCGAAGCTGTTGCTGGGTATTTGCAGGGCATGCCGATTGAGGCTCCGTATCAACTTTCTGACATGGCCGCCGATGCGTGGGGCCTTTGCGATGCGCTTGGTCTCGATCGGGTCAATCTCATTGGTGCCTCGATGGGCGGCATGATCGTCCAGCAGATGGCCATTGATCACCCCGAGCGTGTTGTTTCACTGACGTCAGTCATGTCGACCACGGGTGATCCCGATGTCGGCCAACCCACAGCGGAGGCCGTCGGCGTTTTGCTCGAGCCGGCGCCGACTGAGCGTGAAGCAAACTTGGCGAAGTCTCTTGAAGCAGGCCGCTTGCTTGCTGGCCCGGTCTATTGCGACGAAGACTGGATTCTTGAGCGCAACGCATTGCAGTTCGATCGTTGCTTCCATCCAGAAGGACAGGTGGCGCAGTTGCTCGCCATCGTGACCTCACCGCCGCGGTCCGAACGGTTGCGCCAGATCGATGTTCCTGCTCTTGTTGTTCACGGAACTATCGACCCGTTGGTGACATTCAGTGGAGGAGAACGCACTGCTGAATCATTGCGGGGTAGTGAGTTTCTTGTCCTTGAAGACATGGGTCACGATGTGCCCCGTCAGTACTGGGCAACCATTATTGAGCACGTCACTGCGCTCGCCGCTCGGGCCAACGCGTAGCCACCTCTCTTTCCACCTTTAGGAGCACAGTTATGGGACCTCTCGCGGGCGTTCGCATCGTTGAGATTGCAGGAATCGGGCCAGGGCCTTTTGCGGCGATGATGCTGGCCGATATGGGCGCCGACATCATTCGTGTCGATCGCGCTGGGCAGGTGTACGGCGGCGATCCCGCCACGCCGCCGAAGGACGTCATGAACCGTGGACGTCGGTCCATCGGTGTCGATCTCAAGAACCCCGAGGGCGTTGAGACGGTGCTTGGTCTTGTCGAGAAAGCCGATGCACTTATTGAAGGTTTCCGTCCCGGTGTCACCGAACGTCTCGGTATCGGTCCCGATGCGTGTTTGGCTCGCAATCCGAAACTTGTTTACGGACGCATGACCGGTTGGGGTCAGGACGGCCCTATGGCGCAAATGGCTGGCCACGACATGAACTACATCGCCATTGGTGGCGCGCTTGGGGCCATTGGCCGTCCGAATGAACGCCCGCAGCCCCCGCTCAATCTTGTTGGCGATTTTGGCGGCGGCGGCATGCTGCTTGCTTTCGGTATCGCGTGCGGAATCATCGAAGCTCGCATGTCGGGCAAGGGCCAGGTTGTTGACGCGGCCATGGTCGATGGCACTGCAGTGCTCACGACATTCATGCACGGCTTTATGGCGATGGGGCTTTGGAGCGATGAGCGCGGCGTCAACATGCTTGACACGGGTGCTCACTACTACGAGGTCTACGAATGTTCGGACGGCAAGTTCCTTTCCGTTGGTGCAATCGAACCGCAGTTCTATGCCGAACTTCTTGAGAAGACTGGTCTGGCTGGCGACGAAGAATTCGCAAAGCAGAACGATCGCTCGATGTGGCCACATCTGAAGGAGCGTCTTGCTGCGGTGATCGCGACCAAGACTCGCGATGAATGGGCCGCCATCTTCGACGGCTCCGATGCGTGTGTTGCTCCGATCCTTTCTCTCGTTGAATCAACGACGAACGCACACACCGTGGCTCGTAAAACGTTTGTCGAAAATGCCGGAGTGGTTCAGCCTGCGCCGGCACCGCGCTTCTCGCGCACCGAAGGCAGCATTCAGCGCCCGCCATCGCATCCTGGCCAATACACTGATGAGGTGCTGAAGGAATGGGGAGTTGCTGACGACGCCCGATTGGCGGCACTCCGAGCCGAAGGGGCAATCGCCTAATGGCAACGCTCTTGTGTTTCCATGCTCACCCTGACGATGAATCAATCGCCACTGGCGGTTTGATGACCATTGCGAAGCGAGATGGTCATCAGGTCGTTCTCGTTGTGGCCACTCGTGGCGAACAAGGCGAACCGGAGCCCGGCGTTCTGAACGATGGGGAGCCATTGTGGGAGCGCCGTGTCGTCGAAACTCATCAGGCCGCTGAGATCATGGGTCTCGATCGTGTTGAGTTCCTTGGCTATGAAGACAGCGGAATGATTGGTGAACCCACGAACGAGAATCCGTTGTGTTTCTGGCAGGCAGATGTCGAAGAGGCCTCACAGCGTCTTGCCGCGATTCTGCGAGAGGTCGATGCAGACGTTCTCACTATCTACGACTCACATGGCGGTTACGGCCATCCCGATCACATTCAGGTGCATCGCGTGGGAAAGCGCGCTGCTGAAATCGCTGGCGTCGATCGTGTCTTTCAATCAACGATGAATCGCGATCGCATCATGAAACAAATGGCAGAGAACGCGTCGCTCTTTGAAAATGAAGTTGAAGGCGAACTCGAGGGCGAGACCGCTGAACAGATGCGTCGGCGTGCTGAAGCTGCCGACCGCGGAGAATTCGGTTCACCCGAAGCGGTCATCACTCACGCAGTTGATGTCGCCCATGTTGTCGATGTGAAGAAAGCCGCTATGGCAGCCCATCGCAGTCAGATCGGACCTGATTCCTTTTTCTTCAAAATGCCAGACGAGGTTTTCGCTGCAGCTTTTGGCACGGAATGGTTCATCGCCCTTGAAAGCAGTCGCGCCGAGGGCGAGCCCTTCGGCACATCACTTTTCGCCTGAGCAATCAGTCGTTGAAGTCGAACTGCACCACGGTGCGTGAATCGAGATACGGAGCGATGTGCGTCTGAATGATTCGGGCGTGTTCATCGTTGTCGCGATAAACGAGGTAGCCCTCCGCATTGTCGAACTCGGCCATAACGGCGAAGTCATAGTTTCCTTCGTTGATGCCAGCATCGCTGCCGTAGGCATAGCGCCGAAGGCCAGGAAGTAGTGCGGGCAAACCAGAAAGCGCATCTTCGAGGGCGGAAACGTGTTCAGGTGAGGACTGGGAATTCCAACGAAAGTTCACGACGTGACGAAACATGGCGCCACGATATCGCTGTGCTCGAAGGTCGTGGTTGTGTTACTGGTTTGGTTCGAGTCCGTCTTCGGGCAAGAGGCCGCTTAGGTCGTCGCCGCCACGAAAGACATGTCGATTTTGATCTGATCGCACAACGAGTGCATCGCCGGAAAGGGTCCGACTTTCGACGACGTCAACCATCTCCAAGAACACTGGTTCTTGCGGGAATGGATCCATCAAGAGCGTGAAGGCGACGCACTCCCAATCGAGGCGATCGGTTTCGGGCCGACGTACCACCACAAGGTCGGCGGAGAGCAATGGCACTTCTTCGCCGTTCACGGTCATCGACTCGAGTGTGACGTTGATTGATTTCATGTCAGGCAGTAGTCGTAAGAATCTCAACACCAGTGTTGGTCACCACGATCGTGTGCTCGAACTGTGCGGTGCGGCTGCCGTCGGCAGTGACTGCCGTCCAGTCGTCATCCCAAATCTTGTGCTGGCCCGTGCCCATCGAAATCATCGGTTCAATCGTGAAGATCATGCCCGGTTCCATGATCGTGGTCATGCGGGGTTCGTAATAGTGAGGGATCTGAAGATCGGTGTGAAATTGCTCGCCGATTCCGTGCCCCACAAACGCTCGCACAACTTCATAACCGTTGGCGACAGCGTGAGTTTCAATTGCTCGGCCAATATCAGAGAACGGACGACCGGGTGCAACAGCGGCGATCGCGCGATCGAGGCATTGGCGAGTGACGTCGATGAGGCGCTTTGAGGCGTCGTCGACATTGCCGACGCAATAGGTGGCATTGGTATCGCCATGCACGCCGTCTAGCCAGATGGTGACGTCGAGATTCACGATGTCACCATCGCGTAGCGGCCGGTCATCAGGGATGCCGTGACAAATAACTTCATTCACCGAGGTGCAGAGCGATTTTGGATAGCCCCGGTAATTGAGCGTGCTCGGGTAACCGCCGCGATCGATATAGGCCTGATGCACAACGGCATCGATTTCGTCGGTGGTCACGCCGGGAGCGATGACGGCCGCGCCAATTTCGAGGACCTCGGCGGCAGCGTGGCCAGCTCGACGCATGCGCTCGATGAAGGCAGCGTCTTTGATGCGCTCCTCGGGACGACGAGTGACGTTCCCGGTCTCTGCGTACTCGGGGCGGGGGATCTCAGCCGGAACGGTGCGCATGGGGCTGATGAGCCCCGGTTGGAGTTGTTCCTTGGCATCGCGGTGGCAGCGCTTGAATTTCTGCCCACTGCCACACCAACACGGATCGTTTGCCTTCAGCACGGGATGAGTCTAGGGCGGGGTGGACTGGCGCGACCGGCTCGGGGCGGCAACCATGAGGACCCATGTCGATCATTCGCATCAATGCCATCACCGTGCCGGCCCAGGCCGGCGACGAACTTGCTCATCGGTTCGCTGCCCGCGCTGGCGCAGTTGATGGCGCCGATGGTTTCGAGGGTTTCGAACTGCTCAAGCCCACCGATGGCCGGAACCAGTGGCTCGTCATCACTCGCTGGCGTGACGAAGGCGCGTTCAACGCGTGGGTTGCATCGCCGTCATTCGCCGATGGTCACCGCGGAACCGAGGGGGCCCCAGCTGCAGGGGGACATCCTGGTGGTCACCCGGGTGCCTCCGGTGGCGAACGGCCGGTTGGAATGGGTGCTGAAATTTGGGCCTACGAACCCGTCATCTCTGTCGATCCGTCAAAGTAACGCGAGAATCTCCCAATGCTTCGAAGCATTCATGAGTCCTTTACGTGGTTCGTCATCATCGGCAACGCTCTTGCCGGTAGTTGGGCGTTAGCGGCTAACTGGATTCAGCCACTGCGCACGCGAGCACTTTGGTGGTTCATCGTCATTGTCGAGTTGAGCATCTTTGTGCAGGTCGGTCTCGGCGTCGCCATGGTCGCGGGCCAGGGAATTAAGGCGCCGAAGTTCCACATGTTCTATGGCTTTGTTGCCATCATCGTTGTTGGCCTCATCTACAGCTACCGCCATCAGATGTCGCAGAAGAAATATCTGCTTTACGGACTGGGCGGTTTGTTCCTGATGGGTCTCGGTATCCGCGCCCTGCTCGTCGGCGCAGCCAGCTGAGATTCAGTTCGGCTGCTCTTTTTGTAAATGCCATTGCAATTCAATCACTTGGCCAAGTCGAAGTGGACCTGACGAGATCACGTTCGTCCAGATGAATGCTTGATCCATGTTCGTGGCGGTGGCATCAGGTGCATCGTGAGGAAAGAGCCCGAGCATTTCGATGCGACCACGCAGTTCGGGGTCGTTTATCGACGCATGACGAATGTTGTCGATGATGGCTCGGTGTTCTTCAACCGTGCCGACTCGCACACCAAAGTGCGGTGACTTCTGCGGCGCAGCACGCACCATCTCAACCCATTCGTCAACCGAATCAGCCATTGCTGCTTCGATGGCCAACTGTTCCGCCGGTGCTTCAGAGGCATAGAACGAATTGTTGGCGTAATCGCGAAGGTTGGTGTCGATAAAGGCCGTGAACCAGTGACGACCGCTATCGGACACCGTGCAGCCAAGAAGTTCGAAGACTCGAGCGGCCAGCGCGCGCTCACCGGGTGCATGCAACAACTCCACATGTGTCAGACGACGATCAACGTCCACGAGGCCCCCTTCGACAACATGACTGTGATCGTTGCCGACAAAGCGAAAGGCCGCCACTCGTAAAGCGGGACGCGAAAAGGGCGGGACCGAAGCCCCGCCCTCGTTCAGTTCGTGAAATGAATCGGAATTAGCCGAGACGCTTTTCGAGTTCGCGCAGTTCGTCACGAAGCTCGGATGGAAGTTCCGCACCGAAGGAGTCGAGGTGCGCTTCGATCTGTGGGATTTCGGCGCTCCATGCCGCGTTGTCAACCGACAGCAACGTGGCCATGGTGGCGTCGTCGATATCGAGGCCGGCAAGGTCGAGGTCGGATGCGCTCGGAACGCGGCCGATGGCGGTGTCGTTAGCGCCTGCAGTGCCTTCAAGGCGCTCGACGATCCACTTAAGAACTCGGGAGTTCTCGCCAAAGCCAGGCCACAGGAACGAACCGTCGTCGCCCTTACGGAACCAGTTGACCCAGAACAGTTTGGGAAGGTTCGACGCGTCAGTTGCTTCGCCGATCTCTAGCCAATGCTTGAAGTAATCGCCCATGTTGTAGCCACAGAACGGAAGCATGGCGAAGGGGTCGAAACGAAGTTCGCCCACGGTGCCAGCAGCCGCTGCGGTCTTTTCCGAGCTCATGATCGAGCCGAGGAACACGCCGTGGCGCCAATCGAATGATTCGGTCACCAACGGAACATTGGTGGCACGACGGCCGCCGAAAAGGATGGCCGAGATCGGCACACCGGCGGGGTCCTGCCATTCGGGTGCGATCGACGGGCACTGTGCTGCCGGAGCAGTGAAGCGCGCGTTCGGATGAGCAGCGGGGGAGTCCGAGGCCGGAGTCCAGTCGTTGCCCTTCCAGTCGATGAGGTGCGCAGGCGCTTCATCGGAAAGGTCTTCCCACCAGATGTCGCCATCGTCGGTGAGTGCACAGTTGGTGAAGATGGAATTGCCCTTCACTGATTCAAGAGCGTTGAAGTTCGACTTGGCTGAGGTGCCAGGAGCAACGCCAAAGAAACCAGCTTCGGGGTTGATGGCATAGAGACGGCCATCGGCACCGAACTTCATCCATGCAATGTCGTCACCAACGGTTTCGACCTTCCAACCCGGAAGGGTGGGGATGAGCATGGCCATGTTCGTCTTGCCACACGCTGACGGGAAGGCCGCGGCGACGTACTTCTTCACACCTTCAGGTGAGGTGAGGCCAAGGATGAGCATGTGCTCGGCCATCCAGCCATTGTCGCGAGCCATCGTTGAAGCGATGCGCAGCGCAAAGCACTTCTTGCCGAGCAGTGCGTTGCCGCCGTAGCCCGAGCCATAGGACCAGATCTCGCTGGTTTCAGGGAAGTGCACGATGTACTTGTTCTCGGCATCGCACGGCCACGGCACATCGGCCTGACCAGCAGCGAGCGGCATGCCAACGGAATGCACGCACGGAACCCATTCACCATTGCCAAGAACGTCGAGCGCGCCCTGACCCATGCGGGTCATGATGCGCATGTTCACTGCGACATAGGCAGAGTCGCTGAGCTGCACGCCGATGTGTGCGATCGGCGAACCAAGCGGGCCCATCGAGAACGGCACGACGTACATCGTGCGGCCTTTCATTGCGCCGGCGTAGAGCTTGTTCATCTCGGCACGCATCTCTGCGGGCGGACGCCAGTTGTTCGTCGGGCCTGCATCGACTTCGCGTTCGGAGCAGATGTAGGTGCGGTCTTCAACGCGAGCAACATCGCCCGGGTCGGAGAGTGCGAGGTAACTATTCGGACGCTTCGCTTCGTTCAGTGTTCGGAACGTTCCGCCTTCAACAAGCTGTGCACACAGACGCTCGTACTCTTCAGCAGAGCCGTCGCACCAATAGACGTCGTCGGGTTGCAAGATTTCGCGCCACTGTTCGACCCAGTCGATCAGCTTTTGGTTTTTTGTCTGCCCGGCCATGTTTCCTCCGACATCGTTGTCGAATGCGCGTTGCGCCTGAGTGGGGGGTTGTTCTCGGGAAGCGGTTGCTGCCGAGTGAACCTTTGGTGAATCTGAGAAGCGTAGAGGATTCACCGACGCTCTCCATCGCTGAAACCATTGGTGTGCCGTGTGGCACTCAGCCTTCGGTGCCGCCCTGAGGGTGCTGCACATTGTCGGCGTTCGGTTGTTCGAACCCCGGAGTACCCATATCGGCCTCAGAGCCCATACGAAGACGAATGGCTAAGGAGCCACCGTCGAGATCGAAGACCACTCGCTGGCCCTGACGCAGGGAACGGAAAACCGAACCCACGAGGGCGCTGCGGGTGAATTCGTAATCGTTCAGGTCCGTGTCGCAGATGATGGTGCCGACGCCGGAGACCGGGTCGTAGGACTTGACGACTCCCTGCAAAGGACCAGCAGACACGGTCAGCGGACTGCCTTGACGACCTTGCCGGCCTTGAGGCACGACGTGCACACATTGACGCGCTTGGTCGAACCGTTGACTACGGCTCGAACCCGCTGAATGTTCGGATTCCAACGGCGCTTGGTGCGGCGATGGGAGTGGCTTACCGCCATACCGAACGATGGGTGCTTTCCGCACACCTCGCATACAGCTGCCATGAGAACACACTCCGGGACGTCAGAAGAATCGAACGGCGGATGGTAGCAGTGAGCCCTCTCAGGCCCAATTCGGCCGATGACCGGCCTGAATCGGGCCGATTTGGGCCGCCTCAGCCGGACGCCGGTCACATCGGTAGTCTCTCCGCCGATGTCGATCGCCACCAGCCTGACCGCCGATGACCTCCGGACTCTCATCCGGGGCTACGCCGATGCCTTGGCCGCTCATCGAGAGACCATCAACCGGCTGAATGTCTATCCGGTTCCCGATGGGGACACCGGAACGAACATGGCCCTCACCCTGGCCTCGGTCGTGGCTGAGCTCGATGGCGCCGAGTCCGATCTTGACTCCACATGTCAGGCCATTTCTCACGGATCGCTCATGGGCGCTCGCGGGAATTCGGGCGTGATCCTTTCGCAGATTCTGCGCGGGTTGTCCGCCGAGTTCCGCGCTGCTCCAGCGATTGATGGCGCAGCGTTCGCTACTGCGCTTGATGCCGCAGCCACTGCTGCCTATGGCGCAGTAATGAAGCCAGTCGAAGGAACGATCCTCACAGTAGTGCGCGTCGCGGCCGAAGGTGGCCGCGTGGCCGCCGACACTGGTGCTGATCTTCTCGGGGTTCTCGAAGCAGCACATGCGTCAGGAACCGAAGCGCTCGCACGTACTCCCGAGATGTTGCAGGTGTTGGCCGACGCTGGTGTTGTTGATTCCGGCGGGACTGGCCTCATGTTGATGTTCGATGTCGCGCTCAACATTGTGAGTGGTCGCCCGATTCCTGAAGCGGCGGAAGATCCGGCTGGAGCATCGGCAGAATTTCTCGATGCTTTCGATGCTGCTCATGGCGATGGCTCCCACGACGGATCACTCGCAAGTCTTCGTTATGAAGTCATGTACTTCCTCGAAGCTCCCGATGAAGCGGTGCCCGGTTTCAAAGATGTGTGGTCAACGCTGGGCGATTCAATCGTTGTCGTAGGTGGCGACGGAATTTGGAATTGCCACATTCATACCGACGACATCGGCGCAACGATCGACGCCGCCGTTGACATTGGTCGACCGCGTTCTATCCGGGTCACCGACCTTCTCGAAGAAGTTGAAGAGGAGCGTTGGGTGCGCGAGGCGGTACCAATGGTTCCTGAACCAGCGACAACGCATGACCCGGTGCCGTGCGCGGTTGTTGCGGTATCGGTTGGCGACGGCGTTCGTCGCATCTTCCATTCCCTTGGGGTGCAGGTGATCGTCACTGGCGGCCAAACCATGAACCCGTCAACTGCGCAACTGCTTGAGGCAGTTGAAGCGGCGCCGGCCGACGACGTTGTGTTGTTGCCAAACAACAAGAACATCATCCCGGTGGCCGAACAGGTCGACGCGATGACGACCAAGAACGTTCGTGTTGTACCCACGCGTGGTGTCGCCGAAGGTTTCGCTTCATTGCTGGCCTATGACCCCGAAGGCACTGCTGCTTCGAATGCCGACGCAATGTCCGAAGCTGCTGCGCACGTAGTTGCCGGCGAACTCACTCGGGCCGTTCGTGATTCAAGCAGCGATGCTGGTCCAATCGGTGAAGGCGACTGGCTCGGTATCGCTCGCGACGGAATCATTTCGATCAACCCTGATCTTTCCGAAGCTGCTGCTGCCCTACTTGCCCGCATCGTGGGTGACGATCATGAAATTGTGACGATCATTGAGGGTGAGGGTGCAACGCCAGCTATTACTCGACATCTTGAAGTGTGGGTGCACGACAACCGTCCTGGTTGCGAGGTTGAAGTGCATCACGGCGGACAGCCGCTCTATCCCTATCTTTTCGGTATCGAGTGAGCGAGATCGTGGGACGTCGGTTGGCGCAACTCGCCAACCTGCCGGCAAGCGAGCTCAAAGGTGTTGGCGCGACAAAGGCGGCCTCGCTCGGAAAGATGGGCATTCGTTCTGTTCTCGATGTGCTGACGCATTACCCACGCCGCTATATCGATCGCACGAAAGAAGCGAAGATCGCCGATCTTGAAGTAGGCGAAGAGGCAGCGATTCTGGTCAACGTGAAACGTTCGACGCAGCGCCGCACTGGCAAGGGCAAGTCGATGGTCATCGTGACCGTTACCGACGGCACTGCTTCGATGGATGTCACGTTCTTTGGACAACCATTTCGAGAGAAGCAATTGCAGCCTGGTCTCGATGCTGTCTTTTTCGGGAAGCTCGAGCTCTATGGCGGAAAGCGCAAGATGACGAACCCGGTTGTCGATCTGATCGGCAACCGCACCGGAAGAATTCTCCCTGTCTACGGACAGTCCGAGAAGGTGGGAATCGCTTCGTGGGATATCGCACGCTTTTGTGAAGAGACGTTGCGCCGCGCGGGTGACTTCGCCGAGCCGCTTGATGAAGCTTTGCTCGACCGACTTGATCTCGTAGCGAGGACTGAAGCGTTTCGTGCCATTCATATGCCTGAGTCGATGGCCGAAGCTGCTGCGGCTCGTCGACGCTTAGTGTTCGACGAACTACTGCGCGTGCAGGTGGAACTGGTTCGTCGCAAACGAGAGCTCGAACGCACAGCGGTGGGCATTGCCCACGCAGTCGGCGAGGGCGGCGGGGCGTTAGTGAAGCGTTTTCACGACGTACTTCCTTACGACCTCACCGGTGCTCAGGCTCGAACGATTGGCGAGATCAATGAAGACCTCGCCAAAGGTCATCCCATGCATCGCTTGTTGCAGGGCGACGTTGGTGCGGGAAAGACCGTGGTTGCGGTGAGTGCGATGTTGGTTGCGGTGCAGGGCGGTCATCAGGCTGCGCTGATGGCACCGACCGAAGTTCTGGCCGAACAGCATCATCTCGGTATCAAACATCTTCTTGAAGGGTTCACTGTTCCCGATACCGACGAAGGCAATTTGTTCGGCGGCGCGGGAATGGATCGCTCGTTGCGGGTTGCATTGCTCACGAATCGAACTTCGGCGCCCGATCGCCGCAAGATTCTCGAAGACATGGCAACAGGAAATCTCGACATCGTGATCGGCACGCATTCATTGATCTCTGAAGGCATTGCGTTCAAGTCTCTTGGCGTTGTGGTGATCGATGAGCAGCATCGCTTTGGCGTTGAACAACGAGCGGCATTGCGCGACAAGGGCGCAGGCGACGCCATGCCGGATGTGTTGGTGATGACCGCAACACCGATTCCGCGCACTGCAGCAATGACGGTCTACGGCGATCTCGATGTTTCGGTTCTCGATGAACTCCCTCCAGGCCGCACGCCGATTGTTACGCGTTGGGCGCAGAACGATATGGACGAACTCGAGGTGTGGCAGCAGGTTCGGGACGAAATCGCCGCTGGTCGCCAGGCATATGTGGTGTGTCCGTTGATCGAAGAGAGTGAAAAACTCGAAGTTCGGTCTGCTCAAGAAATGTATGAAGAACTGAGCCACGGAGAACTGTCCGGACTGCGGGTAGGCCTTCTGCATGGCCGGCTGAAGTCTGACGAGAAGGACGCCGTGATGACGCAGTTCCGCGCCGGCGAACTCGATGCACTGGTTTCAACGACGGTTATTGAAGTTGGTGTGGACGTCCCTAATGCCACCGTCATGGTCATTCTTGATGCCACGCGCTTTGGAATCGCCCAGTTGCATCAGTTGCGTGGTCGTGTCGGACGAGGCGCAGCGAAGTCGTTTTGCTGGCTTGTTGGAGAATCGAAAACTCCTGATGGCGAAGCACGACTCGAAGCGCTCGTTCGAAGCACCGATGGGTTCGAGCTTGCTGAAGTGGATCTCGATCTTCGTGGCGAAGGCACGATCATGGGGGAGAGGCAGAAGGGTCAGAATGATCTGAAGTTGGCATCGCTCCGTCGGGATCGTGAGTGGGTGGTGACAGCGCGGGAAATCGCGATCGAGATTCTCGATGCCGATCCCAAACTTGTGAATCATGAACTGTTGGCCGAAGAAGTGGATCTATTTCTCAAAGCTGACGACATCGACTTTCTGATGAAAAGTTGATCGCTCGGCCCTAATGTGCGGCCATGACGACAATCGTTCTGACGCATGGTGCATTTCACGGCAGTTGGTGTTTCGAGCCGCTGGTCGCCGAACTTGAGGGACGTGGGGTCACTACCGCTCTTGTCGATCTTCCGCTCACTGACCTCACTGAAGACGCAGCGGCGGTAACCGCAGTTCTTGACTCCATCGATGGTCCAGTCATTCTTCTTGGACATTCCTACGGCGGTGCAGTCGTCACGGTTGCTGGAAATCATCGGTCGGTTGAACGATTGGTGTATCTCGCCGCACTCGGTCCGGACGCGGGTGAGCTGGGCAGCGGCGGGCCAATGACGATCGGCGAGCAATTCCTCACCACCATGCGAGTTGACGACAATGGACTGCCGTTTATCGACCCAGAATTTGCGGCCCAGGTCTTCTACCCAGATATCGATCCGGCAGATGCTGCACGCTGGGCAACGAAGCTCCGATCGGGAAACGCTGGCGGCACTGTCATTGTTGAAAAGGCGGCATGGCGTTCAACGCCGAGCACCTATGTCGTATGCACCGACGATCCAATTCTTCTTGTCGACGGACAGCGTGCAGTCGCTGAACGCATGGGTGCCGATGTCGTTGAGATGCCTGGTGATCATTCGCCGATGGTTGCTCGTCCAGCAGAACTGGCCGACATCCTCGTCGCACTTCTTGACTGACCGCTTGATGTCGTTGGCCTACAACGAACGCGGTGGTCGCAACGTTCCGCTTCCGTCAATTGGACCGCTGTAGATCAACTCAAAATCTCGTTGAGTGAACCGCAGCACACCGTCGAGGTCGCGGGCCATGACATCGTGATACACGCCGATGAGTTCGCTGACCGTTCCGTCGTCACGCCATTGAAGTTCGCGAATCTGCCATCGCGCGCTTGCGTTGTCGCCATCGACATACGAAATCGTTCCATTGAGAACTTCTTGAACACATTGTTTGTATGTCGGTCGAATCTTTTCGAACGTTGCCGAAATACTGTTGCGGCCTTCGATGACACCGTCGCCGGGAATCAGCCACCGTGCGTCGTCGGCCCAAGTGTCGGAAAACTCTGCGACGTCAACGCGAAGCACCGCATCGCAATAGCGGCCAACAAGATTATGGACGTCAGCGTCGATACCCATGGTGTGACCTCGTGTCAGTAACGGTCGTCGTCGTCCGACGGATCACCAAGGACGATGTCGAATCGTTCGTTGCAATCGGGGCAGCGATAGGCCACAACATCACCTGGTTCCCAGCCGTCTTCGGGTGGGTAGGACAACGGGTGGAGGGTGCCTCCGCAGTCGACACACGTCATTCCGAGTTCGGCATCCATCGTCACAGGGTACGGTCGCCGGCATGAGGGTTGTTGCCGGCGAAGCAAGAGGACGCAGATTGGTGGCTCCTGAGGGGAGCGAAACCCGTCCGACACTCGATCGAGTTCGAGAGTCGATGTTCAATTCACTCGGCAGCCTTGATGCAGTCGAAGGCGCTCGTGTGCTTGATCTGTTTGCCGGTTCTGGTGCGCTGGGAATCGAAGCCCTGTCTCGCGGTGCGACATCGTGTGTCTTCGTTGACCATGGCCGTGACGCCCGTAAAGCGATCAGCACCAACCTCGAAATAACGGGATTTCTTGGTCGGTCCACCGTCGTGGCGCAAGATGCGCTGGCGTGGCTTCGAGATGCGTCCACAAGCTCGGCGAACCCTCAGTTTGATCTCGTGCTGATCGACCCGCCCTATGCCGCTGACGGCGAACTGTGGTCTGAGGTCCTGAACTTGGTCACCAACCTCGCTGCAGGTGGTGTCGTTGTTGCCGAATCAGCGCGAGAGATCGCACTTCCGGCTGGATGGGATACACGAAAGGAGAAGAGGTACGGGGGTACGCTCGTAAGCGTCCTGCAGCCCCCCGACAGTCCGGAGTCTCCGTGACCCGAGTGCTTTACCCGGGATCGTTCGACCCGATCCATAACGGTCACCTTGAGATCATCGCGACGGCGTCGCGTCTGTTCGACGAAGTCATCGTCGCTGCCATGCGCAACCCTCAGAAGGGCGAGCCCCTGTTCTCACTCGATGAGCGTCGAGAGATGCTCGAGGAATCAGTCGCCCATCTTCCCAATGTCAAGGTCACGATGTTCGCATCGCTCGTTGTGGATCTCGCAAAGGAAATGGGCGCCGACTTCATCGTGAAGGGCCTGCGGGCTGTTTCCGACTTTGAGAGCGAATTGCAAATGGCGCAGATGAACCAGAAGATTTCAGGCGTGGACACGTTGTTCATTCCGTCGGCCTCAGGGAATTCCTTCCTGGCGTCGAAGTTGCTTCGAGAGATCACCCGCTTCGGCGGCGATGTGACGCCCATGGTGCCGTCCGCCGTTGCCAAACGACTTCAGGAGAAGTACGGATCGTGAGCCAGTACGACAATCCCTCATTCGAAGATCACGACATCGAGATCGATCTCACGCCACCGTCGGTGGGCGCGCAGTATCACCCGGCCGAGACTGAAGACGTGTTGCTCACACTGCGCGACATGATCGAGAACGCTCGTGATGTGCCGTTGTCTGCTTCATCGATGATCGTGAAGGACGAGGTGCTTGTTCTTCTCGATGAAGCTCTCGAATCGTTGCCCGAGGAACTCCGTGCTGCTCGTTGGTTACTCAAGGAACGCGAAGAATTCCATGCTCGAACGCGCCACGAAGCTGATGACGTCATCGAACAAGCGCGTACCCGAGCCGAACGGATGGTGCAGCGCACCGAGGTCGTGAAAGCCGCCGAACAACGGGCGTACGACATTGTCGATGCTGCCCAAGCAGATGCTCGTCGACTGCGTCACGAGGTCGAAGACTTCTGCGATCAGAAACTTGCCAGTTTCGAAATCGTGTTGGAACGTACGCAGAAACTCGTTGGTGCTGGCCGAGCGAAGTTGCAGGGCACCAATCTCCTTGCCGAAGCAGCAGCTGCTGCCGGACACGGCGTCGAAGGTGTTTCCGAACAGGGAATCTACGACGAGCAAGGCGAAGACTTTTCGGCTCCGCCGACGCAACCATCGGTCTACGACGATCTTTCACAGCTCGATGACGCACCCGCTTTGTACGACGCCGAGGGCATGGTCAACACCGATTCATGGGACGACGGAGCACTTCCGTTCGACGAGGAATACGACGCCTACGACGATCGTCCGCGCCTCACCGTGGTCGACGACCGTTACTCGGACCTTCCGCCGCCCCCCTCTTCAAACCATCCGACCCAGACGATTCGCGACGCCGCTTCGAACTTCTTCGATCAGGATCTCGCGTAATCGATGACCTACCGACCATTGGTCGTGCCGATCGCCGACCTTCGTCGACATCCCGGAGCGCGGCGTCAGTTCACTGAATCGGTCGAGCTCCCCGGGTTAGCGATCACCTCGGCCACGGTGCCGGACGACGCGTCGATCGATCTTGATATTGAACTTGAGACTCTTAGCAATGGACTCGTTGCGACGGGCAGTATCACCACCCCGTGGGTGGGCGAATGTCGGCGGTGTCTGCGGCCCGTTGAGGGTCGATCAGTGGCCCAGATCCGGGAAATTTTCGAACCTCGTTCCGTTGAGGGGGAGACCTACGCGATGGCCGACGACATCGTGAATCTTGAGCCGATGGTGCGAGATGCAGTGCTGTTGGCGCTGCCCTTAGCTCCGCTGTGTGCCGCAGATTGCCGGGGTCCCGCCCCGGAATTGTTCCCTGCCAGGGTCGCAGGAGAGGGTGAGGAATCCGATGAAGCAGAGGGTCCCGGACCCATCTCTGACCCTCGCTGGGCTGCCCTCGCAGAACTGGACTTCGAACCGGGCGACCTCGGCGAGTAGAGTTCCCCGTCTGCCCGGGGCACCCCCCGGTCCCGCGAGCGGCTCAGTGTGCCGCCCCCCGAATCAGGAACGACCATGGCCGTACCCAAGAAGAAGACCTCGAAGTCCAAGAGCCGCAGCCGTCGTGCCTCAGCTTGGCGTATCGCCACTCCGGCTCGAAGCACCTGTCCACGTTGTGGCGCCGTGAAGCGTCCGCACGTTGTGTGTGGCAACTGCGGTTGGTACAACGGCCGCCAGGCTCTCGACGTCGACTGATCCCGAAAGGGCACTCATGCTTCCCATCGCTGTCGATGCCATGGGGGGCGACAACGCTCCCGACGCAATCGTTGCTGGCGCGCGTCGCGCCGTCGATGAACTTGGTATTCCCGTTGTATTGGTCGGGCGTGCCGCAGACCTTGGCGATACCGGTGGGCTTGAGGTCATCGAAGCATCGGAAGTTATTGCGATGGACGCCGATCCAGGATCAAGCGTTCGCAAAATGAAGGATTCATCGCTTGTGCGCGCTGCAGAAGCCGTTCGCGATGGCAAGGCTTCGGCAATGGTGAGCGCCGGAAACACCGGCGCCACAATGGCAAGTGCGTTGTTGCGTATGGGGCGCATTAAGGGCGTCCAAAGGCCAGCAATTGCAACGCCGATTCCTGTTCCTGGCGCTGACACTCCAACGGTTCTTCTCGATGCCGGAGCAAACTCTGAATGCAATGCCGACTGGCTCGTGCAGTTCGCGCAGATGGGCGCAGTGTTCGCGAAACAGCGTTTCGGAATCGCGTCGCCTCGCGTTGGTTTGTTATCGATTGGTGAAGAACCCACCAAGGGCAATCCGCTTGTGAAAGAAACTCACAAGTTGCTTGCTGAAGGAACGTGGATCGGTGAGACCGGTGCTCAGTTCATCGGAAACGTTGAGGGGCGCGACATCATGACCGACGACGTCGATGTCGTGGTGACCGATGGCTTCACTGGCAATGTCGCGTTGAAGACTCTCGAAGGATCGTTGAAGTCGATCATCAACTCACTTCTCGCCGCATTCGAATCATCTGACGAAGCCCGTGCTGCGGCGGCTGCCCTATGGCCGTCGCTCATGCCGCTGTATGACTCGCTCGATCCAGAGAACACTGGCGGCGCAATGCTTCTCGGTGTCGATGGTGTCTGCATCATCAGCCACGGCTCTTCTTCGGACCGGGCCATGGTGAACGCGGTGCGTGTTGCCGCCGACATGGTGAACGCCGATGTAGTTGGTCATATCGCCGCCACCGTTCGCCTCGCGGACTGAACCCGAGGTTCGGTCCCGTCTCAGCAGGGCGTTGAGCAGCAGTTTTCACAAGCGGGCAAAGTTTGACCCCGCTACGATCGGCCCGTTCCATCGCCGTCCGAGGAGACCGTTGTGCCCGCTGAGACCCATGTCGAACAAGGCCCTATCGACCGAGAGTTCGTCCTGAATCTGGTCCGTGACCGGTTGGCCGACATCCTCGAGACCGAGCCCACCGCCATCAACGAAGGCGATTCCTTCGCCGATGATCTCGATGCCGACAGCCTGGCCCTCATTGAATTGGTCGAGGCCCTCGAAGAGGAACTGGGCGAGCGCAGTGTTGGCTTCCGCATCGAAGACGAAGATCTCGCCGACCTCAAGACCGTCCGCGACGCCGTCGACTACGTCATGGCAAAGCTGGGCTGAGGTCCTGAGCTCCGACGCCGTCACCGCGCTGGTTGATCGCTTGGGTTACGGGTTCTCCGAGCCCGGGCCTCTCCTCCTCGCGCTTACGCATCGGTCGTGGTGTGCCGAAACAGGCCACACCGCCTCGAATGAACGGCTTGAATTTCTCGGCGATGCGGTGCTGGGTGTGATCGTCACTGATCACCTCTTCACTTCGCATCCGGAAATGCCCGAGGGTCTGCTGGCCAAGGTCCGGTCGGCAGTCGTAAGCGAACCAACGTTGGCCAAGGTGGCTGCTGATCTTGGTGTTGGTCCCGCTCTCCGTTTGGGTAAGGGCGAAGACGCCAGTGGTGGACGGTCGAAGGCCTCGATCCTGTCCGACGCGATGGAAGCCATCATCGGAGCCGTGTTTGTCGATGGCGGTATCGATGCCGCACGCGAACTTGTTCTCGGGCTCTTCGAGGCACCCATCGCTGCAGCAGCCGAAGAACCCGGTGATGGCGACTTCAAGTCACAACTTCAAGAACTCACAGCGCAACGTTTTTCGACGGCGCCGGTCTATGAACTCAGGGCCGAGGGCCCCGATCACGAGAAGCGATTCTTCGCACGCGTATCAGTCGATGGCAACGTCATCGGCGAAGGCGAAGGTCGCTCAAAGAAAGGCGCCGAACAGGCCGCAGCGCACGCCGCGCTCGACCACCTGTCCACGGTGACCGTTCCCAACCATGAGAGTGGGCAGCACAATGCCTGAATTGCCCGAAGTAGAAACCATCCGTCGCGAACTCGAAAAAGAGGTCGTCGGACGCAAGGTGAAGAGTGTCGACGTCACCGGGAAGAAGTCGATCAAACGACAGAGCCCCGAAGACTTCATCACCGGTCTTGTCGGCGCCAAGATCACTGGTTCGCAGCGCAAGGGGAAGTATCTCCTCATGCCGCTCGACAATGGACAGGTGCTCATCGTTCACCTGCGCATGTCGGGTCAGTTGCGTCGTGCAACGCCGAAGGACGAAGTTGAAAAGCACACACATGTAACCATCACGTTCACGCAGGGCGGCCAACTCCGTTTCATCGACCCGCGCACATTCGGCGAGATGTTCCTTGCCACTCCCGACGAAATCTCTTCCGAGATCGACGAACTTTCAAACCTCGGTGTCGATCCAGTGGAAACCCCAATGTCGTGGGTCGACTTCGGTCATCTTCTTCGTTCGAAGAGTCAGTCACTGAAGGCGTTCCTTACCGATCAGTCGATGATCGCTGGTATCGGCAATATCTACGCCGATGAAATCCTCTTCGACTCCGGTCTTCGTTACGACCGCGAAACAGGATCGCTCACGACCCAGGAAATTCGTCGCCTCTACCGTTCGCTCGTCGAGATTCTGCATGAAGCAATCAAGTACAACGGCTCAACGTTGGGCGACGGCCAGTACGTCGATCTTTTCGGTAAAGCCGGCGATTACCAAAGCCACCATCAGGTGTACGACCGTGAAAAGCAGCCATGTCGTCGTTGTCGTCGTAACAACATCGTGAAGACCAAGGTTGCCAGTCGGTCCACCTTCTACTGCGAGGTCTGTCAGGTCTGATGTATCTGAAACGACTCACGATGAAGGGCTTTAAGTCCTTCGCCGATACGACAGCTCTCGATCTCGAACCAGGTGTCACCGTTGTGGTGGGCCCCAACGGTTCGGGCAAGTCCAATGTGGTCGACGCGATCGGTTGGGTGCTTGGTGCCCAGGCGCCTTCCGCAGTGCGTTCGCAGAAGATGGACGACGTCATTTTTGCCGGCACCACAAAGCGATCAGCGCTCGGTCGCGCCGAAGTCAGCCTCACCATCGACAACACCTCGGGAATGCTTCCCATCGAATTCAACGAGGTGACCATCACTCGTACGTTGTTCCGCTCAGGCGACAGCGAATACGCGCTCAATGGCGTCCCGTGTCGTCTTCTCGACATTCAAGATCTGCTTTCCGACAGCGGTGTTGGTCGCCAGCAACATGTCATTATTTCGCAGGGCCAGATCGATGCGGTGCTCAACGCTCGTCCTGAAGAACGCCGTGCAATCATCGAAGAAGCAGCCGGCATCCTGAAATATCGCCGCCGCAAAGAAAAGTCTGAACGCCGCCTGACCGCAACCGAAGGCAACCTCACTCGCATGCAGGACCTGCTTCGCGAAGTGCGCCGTCAGTTGCGTCCACTTGAACGCCAAGCCGATGCCGCTCGTCGCCACGCCGGTGTTGTTTCTGAACTCACGGCATTACGCATCTTTATTGCTGGTCGCGAGCTTGCAGGCTTGCGTACCCGACTTGAGAACGGAATGCGCGGACGGGCTGAGCTTTCTGCCGAAGAAGAGCGCCTTCGTCGTTCACTCGCCGAACTCGATACGCAAATTATGTCGGTTGAGGTCGAACTCACCGCAATGGGTGGCGACGATTTGGGTGATGGTCTCGCATCGTACGAGTCGTTGTTCCAGCAAGCTCGCGGGCTATCCGCAGTGCTCACTGAACGTCGACGCGGTGTTGATCGCCTTCGTGGCGCGTCGATCGATCAGGGTGTTGTTGCTTCACTCGAAGCTGAAGCAGCACGACTGTCGGCTGAACTGGCCGAGGTCAAAGCGGAATCAGAGAAGTTCGAGCCTCTTGCTGCCGAATTAGTCGAGGCCGAAAAACTTCTGATGGCCGAACGGTTGGCCTTTGAAGAGCAGTGGGCGAGCGGTGTGCCGGCTCCCACAGGCGCTGCCGCCGAGGTTCGTGGGGAACTCGCAGCACTTCGCACCGCATCGGGACGTGCGCGCGAGGAACGCGATCGCATCGGAACCCGTGTAACCGCGCTGGCTGAAAAAGCTGCAACGCTTCTTTCTGAAACTGAGTTACTTCGGGCGCAACTCATCGAATTGGAATCGGCTGAACTCCCGTTGGTCGAAGCCATGGAATTGGCCGAAGCGCGTCGTTCGCAAGCACAATCCGCGGTTGAAGCGGCGGAATCGGTGCACCGTGCAGCCGAAAGCGAGCAGCATGCGTGGCGAGCTCGAGTCGAAGCGCTTGCTCTGGCCCTCGACGAAGCTCGTTCTCGTGCGGGTACCGAACGTCTTGCCGGTATCGACGGAGTCCTCGGCACGGTTCTCGATCTGGTTGAAATTGATGCGGGCTGGGAAGCAGCTTTCGAAGCTGCCGTCGGCGAAGCATTGGCTGCGGTTGTTGTTGATGGGGTCGATGCTGGTCGCCGTGCCCTTGAAGCGCTCAGCGCGGAATCGCTCAGCGGCGCCGTGCTTGCTCTGGGTGCGGGTCGCTCTACCCGCTCCGCTCCGCCCGTTGGTGCACCATTGCGCGGACACGTCCGAGCTCGTCGTCCCGATGTCGAACCACTTCTTGATGCGCTCATCGGTGCTGCAGTTGTTATCGATGGCGGCTGGGTGCAGGCGGTTGATGCATCGCTTGCTCACCCCGACGCCATTATTGTCACCAGCAGTGGCGATCGATTTGGCGTGAGCGGTTGGCGCGTCGGCTCATCGGGTGCTGGTGCAACTGGTGCCGCGCTTGACGAAGCGACTCGCCGTGCAGAGGAAGCTGTTCTTGTCGCCGCAGAAGCAGCGGCGGTTCTCGAGGCGGTACGAGCTGAACTGGCCGAAGCCGCAAGCGTTGAAGCTGGTCTTGCTCGCGATCTTGACGTAAACGATTCACGACTCACTGCAGCAGGAGACCGTTTGCAGCGAGCCGAAACCGACCGTCGCGATGCGGCCACTGAAGCCGAAGCACTTCGTGATCACCTTGGCGAACTTACAGACCGAGTGACTCGTGAAGATGCGCGTATCTCCGAACTCGAGGGGATGCTTCCCGATCTCGAAGCCGCCGACAATGAACTCGCTGCGTCGGCCCGACGCATGGCTGAATCTCGTGCTCGGCTCGAGGAGCAGGCAGCGGAAGTTGGTTCTCGGCGCAGTGATCTCGAAGTTCGAAGCGTTGCGGTGGTCGAGCGACGCCAGTTCCTCACCGGCCGACTGGCCGAGGTTGAAACTCGACTCGACGGTGCCGCTGCAGAACGCGAGGCTGCCGAAGCTCGCCGCCTTGAACTCGATCGTGCTCAAACTGCACTCGATCGTTTGTCGGCGCTCGTCCAGGATCGCTCAGCCCTTATTGAGGGTCGCCTTAGTGATTTCCGGGAGCGTCGTCGTCAACAGTCCGAGGCTGCTCGCGGTGTCGCTGGTCGACTCGATGGCCTTCGTCGTCAGCGCGCCGATCAGGAACGCGGTCTCAGCGAGGTACGCGAACGTCTGCAGCGCGCCGAAATTGATCACGCTGAAATCGAAATGCGTATCGAGGCAGCGGTTGAAGCGCTTCGACGCGACCTCGACTGCGAACCCGATGTCGCAATTGCCAGCGAATGTCCCGAACTCGCCGAAGGTGCGACCGCTGCCGGCCGAGCCCGCGAGCTTGAACGCGACCTCCGCCTCATGGGTCCAATCAATCCGTTGGCGCTCGAAGAATTCGATGCCCTGCAGGAACGTCACACGTTCCTTGAGCAGCAACTCGATGATGTTAAGGAAAGTCGTCGTGAACTCGCCAAGGTGATTCGTGCAATCGATGGTGAAATCGTTAGCGTGTTTGCTGCTGCATTCGCCGATGTCGCTGCCAACTTCGAAGCGCTGTTCCAGACTCTGTTCCCAGGCGGCGAGGGTCGACTGAAGCTCACCGAACCCGACAACTTGCTGCTAACCGGCATCGAGGTCGAGGCAAAGCCTTCCGGCAAAAACGTTCGAAAGCTTTCATTGCTCTCTGGTGGAGAGCGTTCGCTCACAGCCTTGGCCTACTTGTTTGCAGTCTTCCGCAGCCGTCCATCACCGTTCTACGTGATGGACGAAGTCGAGGCCGCCCTCGACGATATAAATCTCAGCCGGTTTCTTGGTCTCGTTGCGGAATTCCGTAACGATGCACAGCTCGTCATCGTGAGCCATCAAAAGCGCACGATGGAAGCCGCTGACTGCCTTTATGGCGTATCGATGCAACCAGGTGGTTCGTCACGAGTCGTTAGCGAAAAGGTGTCCTCGTAACGAGTTTTAACTCGCCGTTCGTTTTGCACCGCAAGTGCTACGGCAGTCGGTTCGACCAGGCCAGAGCGAGACCTGATGCCAGAACGAGCGTGAGGAACGAGGCTGCAACGAACCACTGCGTGAGCGATGACTCCACCTCGTCATATCCAATGGAGGATCCGATCTTCGAATAGACGTCAGTCAACTGGTTCTGGGTAGATGCCTCGTAAAAGTTGCCGCCAGACTGCTTTGCGATCGCCTCAAGCGAGGGTGCATCGACAGGCACACTGACAATCTGGCCGCTGGGCAGCGTGACAGTTCCGGTCGGCGTGCCAAAAGCGATCGTTGAAACGGGGACACCTTCATCGACTGCACGTTGGGTGGCAGCGATGTTCGGCGTCCCCATCGTTGTCGTGCCATCGGATAGCAGCACGATTGCTGCGGGAACCGCTGCGCCATCGGGGGCGGGCGGAACGTCTCCGAGCGCATCAAGGCTGGCATCGATTGCATCGCCTATTGCTGTTCCATCAGCGAGTTGAGCGTTTTGAATAGCGTTCGCAACTTGCTGACGATCGGTAGTGGGGGCAACGCGAATCTTTGCGCTTCCGGCAAAGGTCACGAGCCCAACGTTGAACTGAGCGGGAACATCATCAAGGAACGCGATTGCTGCTGCCTTTGCTGCCTCGATGCGGTCAGGCTTCACGTCGGTCGCTTCCATCGAGAGCGATACGTCGAGCGCGAGCATTACCGTTGCTCGTTCGCGAGGAACCTTCACGTCGTGCACGGGTTGAGCGAAGGCCAACACCAACGCAGAGAGCGCAACAAGTTGCACTGCTGCGGCGATGTGGCGTCGCCAGCCGGGGCGATTCGGCGCAATGGACTCGAGTAGTTCGAGGTTGGTAAATCGCACTGCGTATTTCGAGCGGCGCTTTTGGAACAAGGCATAGGTGATGCCGAGGGCAACGACGACGAAAAGCAGAAGCAATCGCCATGGGCTGAGAAATGAAATACCCATCATCGGGTGACTCCAGTGGTCATGGTCGCTCCCGCAATTGCTCCTACATTCCCAGATCCATGTGCAGCAGAGCGGGAAAGTGAATCAATGCGGTCGCGTCGACGAGAAACGAATCGGGCGAGGTCAAGCAACCAGTCGCGGTCAGTTCGAAGCACTAAATGATCAGCACTCGTTGCACGGATACGAACTGCGATTGTGGCCCGCTGATTGGCGGCCGCATGGGCGTAGCGCTCACGAAACTTTGCGTTACCTGTGGGCACTTCGATTTCGCGACCGGTGACGGCGTCGTGGAGCAACAGCATTCCGACGTTGGGAAGCTCCAGTTCGACGGGATCAACAACCTCGATACATAAGACGTCGTGTCGCAGGGCCAAGGTGCGAAGCGCTGCGTCCCACGGGCCCGGGTCGAGGAAGTCGGAGATCACAACAATGAGTCCGCGTCGCTTGGCCGTGCCAGCGATGCGTTGCAGGCCAACAGTGAGATCGGTGCGGCCAGGCTGGGGATCGTCGAGCGCAGTGAGTACCTGGCGGAGGAGCGCCTGCATGTGTACGCGCCCTGATCGTGCCGGAATGGGGGGTGATGCGCCGTTGGGGCCGATCGTCATTGCGCCGATTCGGTTGCCAGTCCGCGCCGTGAGAAAACCAGTAGCCGCAACCCCGGCAAGAGCGAGATCACGCTTTTCACAGGTTGCCGTGCCGAACGCGAGTGATGCAGATGCATCGACAAGGATCCATGTCTCAAGTTCGCGATCAGCAACGCTGTCGCGAACGTGAGTCTCACCGAGCCGTGCGGTCACGTTCCAATCGATCCGGCGAACGTCGTCGCCTGGTTGGTAGGCGCGAATTTCTCCGGGTTCGGAACCGTGCCCCGGCGTCAGCCCACGATGGTCGCCTTGGAGGAGTCCGTCGAGTCGACGAGTCACACTGATTTCAAGGCGGCGAAGTATCTCCGCGGCGGGGGTTCCATCTATTGAGGGGGCCGCGGTTTTTTTGGCGCTCAACGGCCGGTAACTGCGGTCGGGTTCTGCGACGGAGCAATGACGGGTGCATGCACGGTGGACAAGAGGCGGGCGAGGATCTGTTCAACGGAGAGTCCCTGCGCAAGCGCTTCGTAGGACGGCACAACGCGGTGACGCAACACATCGGGTGCGATATCGAAGATGTCTTGCGGCAGAACATAGGAACGTCCGCGCATGAGAGCGAGCGCACGACCGCCAGCGACAAGGCCAAGCGAAGCTCTTGGGCTCCCGCCCCATGAGATGAGTTCAGCGAGTTCAGGGAGTCCATAGGCCGCAGGTTCACGAGTGGCGAGAACGAGGCGAACGGCGTAATCGGCAACCGCGGGTGCAACGTGCACCGCATCGCAGGATGTCTGCAGTTCGACGAGTTGTTCGAGGCTGAGTACTTGCTGGGCCTTTGGTGCACCGACCGCCATGCGAGCAACGATTTGGGCTTCTTCAGCTGCGGTCGGATAACCGACGACAACCTTCATGAGAAAACGGTCTCGCTGGGCCTCGGGGAGTGGGTACACGCCTTCGCTCTCGATTGGGTTCTGGGTGGCGAGCACCAAGAACGGCTCGGGAACCTTTTTCGTGGTGCCAGCAATGGACACCTGATGCTCGGCCATCACTTCGAGGAGAGCGGACTGCACCTTGGCTGGAGCTCGATTGATTTCATCAGCCAGAACGATGTTGGCAAAGACTGGACCCCACTCGATATCGAAGGTCTCCTTCGATGCACGGAAGATTCGAGTGCCGATGAGATCGGCGGGGAGAAGGTCGGGAGTGAACTGCAGGCGGTTGTAATTGCCGCCGATCACCGTGGCGAGCGTTTCCACAGCAAGGGTTTTGGCGAGACCGGGTACACCTTCGAGCAGCACATGGCCGCGAGCGAGAAGGCCGACGAAGAGTCGCTCGATGGCACGGTCTTGGCCGACGATGACCTTCTTCATCTCCATTAGTGCCGCCTCGAGGAGCGCCGCATCGGCCGATGAGGCAGCGGTTGTGTCGGCGGGTTTCGGGGTTGGGGAGGAAGGGAACGACGGATCGGACATCAGGGGCTCCTGGAGGGGACGCGGGGAGGTTGGGAGGTTATGGGTCGCGGTCATGGAGAGAAGGGGACCACATCGGACCGAAGACCACCATAAAGCCGGGAACGATTTTTGTCGTTGGCAGTGCTCTTCCGGTTTTCGGTGGGGAGTGCAATGGGGAGAGGAGTCTGGGGCGGTACCGTCAACTCCGTGCGAGTCCTTGTCGTTGATGATGAAGTCGATTTGGCCGAAGCCGTGGCGAGGGGTTTGCGTCGCGAGGGGTACGCGGTCGACGTTTCTCACGATGGTGCCGATGCGCTCAACAAGGTCATGGTCACTACCTATGACCTGCTGTGCCTTGATATCACCATGCCCGGTATCGATGGTCGTGAGGTGTGCCGGCGGGTGCGGGCTGAAGCCGATCCTCAGCCCCGAATTCTGATGCTCACCGCTCGTGACGGACTCGAGGATCGTGTTGCCGGCCTCGACGATGGCGCCGATGACTATCTCGTGAAGCCATTCGCATTTCCAGAACTCTTGGCTCGGGTGCGTTCATTGCTGCGTCGCGATTCTCGAGCCGTTTCATCAGTCACGGTGGTTGGCGAACTCGAAGTCGACGACGCGCGACACGAGGCAAAGCGCGGATCGCGTCGACTCGATCTCACCGCCAAAGAGTTTGCACTCCTGCGCTATTTCATGTTGCACGCAGGTGAAGTCATATCGCAGGAGACATTGCTTGAACACGTATGGGATGAACATGCCGATCCTTTCACCAACACAGTTCGCGTAACGGTTGGCACACTTCGCCGCAAGGTCTCTATTGACGACGAAACGCCACTCATCGAAACCGTCATCGGTTCCGGATACCGATTGCTCGATCCATGATTGATCCGCACCTTTCCGGGGCAGACCAGGATCAGCCGGACTTGGCTGTGGAACCAACGCGCTCAAATAGCGCTGTGCGCACGCGATTTCATTCGCGGAGTTATCGGGCCTCGAAGCGTTTGCCTGCATGGATGGGCTCAATTCGCTTTCGTCTGACGGCGGTGTGGTCGATCCTCGTTTTTGGTCTTGCTGCACTTGTTGTTGGTGGCATCTATCTAGGTCTCCATAATTCGCTGAATAATCAGAAGATCTCAGCAACTGCATTCCAGGTTGGGGGCATCACATTCATTCAGCCCGATCAGGCACAATTAGTTCAGCGGTCAGTGAACGAACGGGCTCTTGACGCGTTACGGGTGTACTCGTTTTGGTCGTTGCTGGCGTTGTTCTTTACGAGTCTGGTGGTCGGCTGGATCGTGAGTGGCCGCATGCTCCGTCCGCTTGGCGAGATCTCAAATTCGGTGCGTGAAATTCAAGCAAGTGATCTCAAACAGCGCATTGATCTGGGCGGACCGAACGATGAATTGCGTCAACTCGCCGATACCTTCGACGACATGCTTGGTCGCCTCGACGAAGCGTTCGAAGGCCAACGTCAATTCATTCACCAGGCGAGCCACGAGCTTCGCAATCCACTTGCGGTGATTCGCACCAACCTTGAAGTCACACTTTCTGATCCTGACGCGAGTGCGGATGACCTCCGCCACACGGCGGAAGTTGTTGAACGTTCCTCAGAGCGCATGGCTCGACTTGTCGACGATCTACTCGTCTATGCGCGTAAAGGAACGCTGTCTCTCGAGCGCGATCCAGTCGATGTTGCGCAACTGATCGATGAAGCCGCCGAAGAGTTCAACGTTCCTGCAGTTGCTGCTGGCGTTCATCTCGTACATCACGCTGACTCTGGGCTTTGGGTTATCGGGGATCGTTTGGCGCTTCGCCAAGCGCTCGGGAATCTCTTGGCCAATGCCATTCGCTATTCGCCTGAAGGCAGCACGGTTCGACTTCGAGGTGGACTCGATGGCCCGTGGGTTTGGATGGCGGTCGAGGACCAAGGTCCGGGCATTGATCCGTCTGACCGAGATCGGGTTTTCCAGCGGTTCTGGCGTGGCGACCCCAGGGCAGGTCGCGAACAGGGACGAAGTGGGCTTGGCCTCACCATCGTCCGGCAGATCGCTGAGGCCCATGGTGGCGAAGTGAAGTTGGTGTCGCAGCTAGATCGCGGGTCAGCCTTTGCTTTGTGGCTACCGGCGTTAGCCCCGGCAGAACCACAGTCGCCTCTCCCGCCGCCCCCGATAGCGATGGCCTAGACATTTTGTCTCTCGCCGAAGATGTCTCGACTTTCGTTGGGCTTTCGCTGCCTCTCAGTACGTTGCAGTCACGTTCACCTCAAAGTGTCCGTACCATTCGATCCGAAACTGTTGCAGGAGCCGATTCGAAATGACCTGGGATAACCAGCCCCCCGCAATGCCACCTCAGCCCCCAACCCCGCCGACGCCTGCTGGCAGTTGGGAACCCCCGGTGCCCCCAGCGTGGGGGAGCGGTGGCCCCGGCGTGCCAGCACCACCAGCACCACCGGCACCTCCCGTGCCTCCCGTTTCAACGCCGGCTCCATGGGGTGGAGCGCCGACTCCGCCGCCAGAGCGTGCCGCAACACCGTCTGGGCCCCGTCGTTCGAATTCGTTCCTTCGCGTAGTTGTGGCCAGCGTCGTTGTCGTGGGTCTGTTCGGCCTTGGCTTCGGCCTTCGATCGCTTGTCGATGACAACACCACCACCGTTATTCGCAGTTCAGCAGGCAGCGGTCAGGTCACGACAACGGCAGTCACGATTGATCCGGGCTCCGAGCCGATTGCCTACGTCGCGGCAACAGTGAGCCCATCGGTGGTGCAGATTGAAACCACCGACGGCGTCGGATCTGGTGTTGCCTACGACACTGATCTCTTCATCACCAATGCTCACGTTGTTGGCAACGCGAGCACGGTGACCGTTCGCGATTCGCAAGGCACTGCAGTAACGGGACAGGTACTTGGTGCCGATACAGGAACAGACATCGCCGTTGTTCGCGCTGCTGGACTTGCTGCTCCCGCAGCAAAGCTGGCAACAGTGAAGCCAAATGTCGGGCAGATCGCCGTTGCTGTCGGGAGTCCCTACGGACTTGAGCAAACAGTGACCGCCGGCATCGTCTCTGCGGTGAATCGTCCGGTGCCGAACGAGAAGAGCGTCGTGATCAACATGATTCAGACCGATGCCTCCATCAATCCGGGCAACTCCGGTGGCGCTTTGGCCAATCGAAATGGCGAGATCATGGGCATTAACTCATCGATCTACAGCGAGACCGGCGAAAACACCGGTATTGGTTTCGCTATCCCGATCTCGACGGCCAAGCGAGTTGCCGACCAGCTTGTTGATGGCAAAACCGTTGCTCGAGCCGGACTCGGTCTGAGTGGCCCAAGCACGACCCCCTCAGGTAGCGCTGGCGCCTATGTCCAGAGCGTCACGAATGGCGGCGCCGCTGAGAAGGCCGGCATTAAGTCCGGAGACCTCATCGTTGCGGTCGACGGCGTTCCGGTTCGCAGCTTTGATGAACTTCGGGGAATGGCAAGTGGGTACAGCCCTGGCGACAAGGTTGTCGTTGAAGTCAACCGAGACAGCCAAATTCTTGAGGTCGAGGTCACCCTCGGCACGTTGAAGTAACGCAGTCCTTCCTTGTAGGTCGTTGTCAGTGGTCGCCCGCGAGGGCGGCCACTGACGCGTTTGGGCCCCGAGTGAAGGGTTCGAATGGGGGTCTGAGCGACCTCGCCCGGATGAGTCCGAAGGGTCGCCCACTAGGCTCATTTCTTCATGCCTGAGATCCTCATCATCGTTGCCGTCGTCGTCCTTCTTGGTCTGATAATCGGGTTCGGATTCATTGCTTCTCGGAATCGGCGTGGGTCGATCGAGCCGCCGTCGAAGCGACGCGCTCTGGTCGACGAACGCGTCGTGCCTGCTGAAGAAGCGGCTCACGCCGCGCTGGTTGAAGCCGAAGTTGCTGCTGATCTTGAGACGACCATTCCGACGGAGGAGCCTGGCGCTGAAGTTGTTGGCGTTGAGACGATCACGCCAGAGGGTAGTGAGGTTGACGAAGCGGAAGTCAGCGCCGAACGACCGCGCTTTCGCGACCGGTTGGGGAAGGCTCGTGCCGCGTTATCGGGCGCGATGGGTTCGATTGCTGGTCGTTCAAAGATCGATGCTGAGACTTGGGACGAACTAGAAGAAGCGCTCATCCTTGCCGACGTCGGCGTTGCCTCAACTCAAGATCTTCTCGATCATCTGCGGGCGCGAGTCAAAGCCGACGGACTTTCTAACGGCGAAGAACTGCTTGGTGCATTGAAGTCAGAGATGACCGATCGCCTGAGCGGATTCGATCGTGAACTCACTCAGTCGAGCGAGTCTGGGCCAACGGTATGGCTCTTTGTTGGCGTGAACGGTGTTGGAAAGACGACGACCATCGGAAAGTTGGGTGTGCGCGAGGTCCGCGAAGGGCGCACTGTTCTTATGGCTGCGGGCGATACGTTCCGCGCTGCGGCTGCTGAGCAGCTTGGAATGTGGGCCGATCGTGCTGGCGCGGAACTCGTCCGAGGCAGTGAAGGCGGGGATCCAAGCGCGGTGATCTTCGACGGTGTCGAAGCCGCAAACGCCCGAAACATTGATCTTGTTCTTGCTGATACCGCCGGTCGCTTGCATAACAAGGTGAACCTCATGGAGGAACTCAGCAAGGTTCGACGAGTCGCCGACAAGGGCGCCGGAACAGTCACAGAAGTCCTCCTTGTCATTGATGCAACCACGGGTCAGAACGGTTTGGTGCAAGCCAAGCAGTTCACCGAGGCTGTGGAACTCACAGGTGTTGTGCTCACGAAACTCGATGGATCCGCCAAAGGTGGCATCGTGATTGCTATTCACGATCAACTGGGTATTCCGGTGAAGTTGGTTGGCCTCGGTGAAGGTGCAGAAGATCTTGTTCCATTCGATGCTGCCGAATTTGTGGAGGCACTGTTCGCATGAAGAAACTCACCTATCACGACAATGTTCTTGCTGGTGACGACGGAACTGTTGAGGTCGCGGCCTGATGTTTGAATCACTTTCAGATCGGTTTGAGTCTGTCCTTGGAAAACTCAAGGGCAAAGGAAAGCTTTCCGAAGCCGATGTTGATGACGCACTGCGAGAGATTCGTCTCGCGCTACTCGAGGCCGACGTCAACTTCACCGTTGTCAAAAACTTCTGTGCACGGGTCCGAGATCGCGCCGTTGGCGAAGAGGTTTCCAAAGCGCTGAATCCTGGCCAACAAATGGTCAAGATTGTTAATGACGAACTCACCGCAACGCTCGGTGGCGAAACCATTCGTATTACGTATAACGCAAAGCCGCCGACTGTTGTCCTTATGGCTGGTTTGCAGGGTTCGGGTAAGACAACCAACTCAGCGAAACTGGCTCGCTGGTTCAAGAGCCAAGGTCGTCATCCACTTCTGGTTGGTGCTGATCTTCAGCGGCCCGCCGCTGTTGAGCAGTTGCGCACACTGGGTCGTCAGATCGAAGTACCGGTCTTTTCCGAAGATTCCGATCCTGTTCAGGTCGCGAAGAGCGCATTGCTTGAAGCGCGCAAAACCGGCCGCGACATTGTCATTGTCGATACTGCGGGTCGTCTTGCGATTGATGCCGAACTAATGGATGAGGTCCGTCGGATCTCCGAAGCTGTTGATCCCGATTACACGTTCCTTGTTATCGACGCGATGACTGGTCAGGACGCAGTCAATACCGCCGAGGCATTTCACGCGACTCTCGAACTCGACGGCGTCATCCTGACCAAACTCGATGGCGATGCTCGCGGCGGTGCTGCGCTCAGTGTCAAGGAAGTCGTGGGTCGTCCGATTGCGTTTGCGTCGACCGGTGAAAAACTTCGCGACTTCGATCTCTTCCATCCAGATCGTCTTGCCGGCCGGATCCTCGGCATGGGCGACATGCTCACGCTCATCGAGAAGGCCGAAGAGGTCTTTGAGAAAGATCAGGCCGAAGAAGCTGCCACTCGACTTCTCGAAGGGCAGTTCACGCTCGAAGATTTCCTCGACCAAATGCAGCAGCTGAAGAAAATGGGCCCTCTCTCGGGTGTCCTCGGCATGATGCCGGGCATTCCCAAAGAGGTGAAGAACGCGCAGATCGACGACCGCGAAATCGCGCGTGTCGAGGCCATCATTCGATCGATGACGCCGGCGGAACGAGTTGATCCCGACCTCATCGATCAGTCGCGTCGGGTGCGAATCGCAAACGGTTCTGGCACCGAAGCAGCTCGGGTCGGAGAGCTCATCAAGCAGTTCAAAGAGATGTCCAAGATGATGAAGCGCATGGGCGGGGCCGGAACCAAGCGTCTGAACAAGTCCCGACGTAAAGCGGCCAAGGGTAAGTCCAAGGGTCCCGGCGGCCGCACCTCCGGCGGCGGGCGCGTGGCCCCGAAAGGCAAGGCGCCCTTGAGATTGCCCGATTTTGAGGCCGACCTTGGTGGCGGTCGACCCGGCGGCGGACTCCGCCTTCCGGGCCTTCCCGGAGGGCCCAATAGCGACCCGCTCGGCCTCGGCTGAGTTCTGAACTTGCCCGCGGCTCCGTCGCGGGTCACGATTGAAGGCCGCTCAGCCGTCCCGATTGGTTCGGCCGATAACGTTCGTAGTCCGTTCTTGCACGACCAGCAGAAGAGAGAAACCTCGTGGTGAAGCTCCGCCTCATGCGGATGGGAAAGACCAAGCAGCCGACGTATCGCGTCGTTGCCGCCGATTCGCGCTCGCCGCGCAACGGCCGGTTCATCGAAATCGTGGGTCATTACAACCCGCGAACCGAGCCCTCCGAGATCACCATCGATAACGACAAAGCTGTCGCATGGCTTCAAAAGGGCGCACAGCCCACTGAGGTTGTCGAGAAGCTTCTGAAGATCTCTGGCGCTTGGGAGCAGTTCACCGGCGCAGCATCGTGAGCGACGCCGCTGACACCGTCGACGCGTCGGAAGCAACTCCCGACTTCACCACGGCAAAGGCCGTGTTGACCTACGTCGTTCAGCAATTGGTCGAGGATCCGGCGGCCGTCGAGATCGAACTTGACGATCGCGGTCGCAAGGCTGTCCTCAATGTGCATGTTGGTCCTGGCGACATGGGTCGCGTCATCGGCAAGCGCGGTCGTGTAGCGCAGTCGATCCGCACCGTCGTGCGCGCCGCCGCCGCTCGCGATGGTGGCGATGTCGAGGTCGAGTTCCTCGACTGATTCGGTGAACCTCCTCGAGGTCGGCCGCATCGACAAACCGCATGGTGTGCGCGGCGACGTCGTCGTCGCGCTGACAACCACCGAAACACATCGCGTCGCTCCGGGTACACATCTCTTCGCCGGTGAACGCGAATTCGTGATCACGGCTTCGCGTCCTCACCAGCATCGCTGGATCGTGACCTTCGAGGGCGTGTACGGCCGTGAAGGTGCTGAAGCAATTTCGGGACTGGTGCTTTCGGCAGAACCGCTTGACGACGATCCGGACGCTCTTTGGGTTCACGAACTCATTGGTTCAACCGTCGTCGAAACCGATGGCACCGAACGCGGCACCGTTCTTGCCGTGCAGGACAATCCTGCGAGCGATCTTCTTGTGCTCGACAGTGGCGCTCTCGTCCCACTGCGTTTCCTCGAAGGTCGTGACGAAGAAAATCGATTGGTCGTCGAGGTTCCTGACGGTTTATTCGAACTTCTTGACGAGGACTAACGGCTATGCGTATCGACGTCTTCACGATCTTCCCCGACATGGTGTCGGAGTTCGCAGGACAGAGCCTTCTGGGTCGTGCCTCGGCGAAGGGTTTGCTCGATGTGCGCGTGCACGATCTGCGCGAGCACACCACCGATGTGCACCGCACCGTGGACGATTCGCCGTTTGGTGGGGGAGCAGGGATGGTTCTGCGTCCCGAACCGATTTATGCCTCGGTCGAAGCGGCTGATCCGCCTCGGCCGCTCTTCTTGCTTGGGCCCGGGGGTCGCCGCCTCGATCAGGCGATGGCGCAGGAACTCGCCGAGTCCGGCGGATTCTCACTGTTGTGCGGTCGTTACGAAGGTGTCGACGATCGAGTCCGCACCGATTTGTGCGACGGCGAACTTTCAATCGGCGACTTCGTCCTCGGCGGCGGTGAGGTCGCCGCAATGGTGGTCCTAGAAGCCGTAGGGCGTCTCGTGCCGGGCGTGATGGGTAATTCCGCCTCTGCGGGTGATGAGTCCTTTAGCGACGGCCTGCTGGAGTATCCGCAGTTCACGAAGCCCGCCGAGTTTCGGGGAATGGCCGTGCCTGAGATCTTGAGGTCTGGCGATCACGGCCGAATCGCCCGTTGGCGCCGAGCCCGGGCTCTGCGCCGGACGCTTTCCTCACGGCCCGACCTGATCGAGGCCAGAGGTGGGCTATCTGACGCCGACGAGGCCCTCTTGGCCGACCCTGATTTCATCGATTGAGCGAAGGCCTTTTGGCGCTTTGCCGTTGGGCGACCGGTCCGCCTACGATGACGACTCCCTCGGGCAACCGCTCCCGGTCCCGATTTCGTTTCTTGCCCCGCCTTCCGGCGGGCATTGCAGCCAGGACATTTCAATGAACGCCATCGATCTGATCGACGCCCAAAGCCTCCGTGACGACGTGCCCGAGTTCGCCCCCGGCGACACGCTCAAGGTGCATGTCCGAGTTGTTGAAGGCAATCGCCAGCGCGTCCAGCTGTTCCAGGGCGCTGTCATCCGCCGTCAGGGTGGCGGTCTTCAGGAAACATTTACCGTCCGCAAGGTCAGTTTCGGTGTAGGCGTCGAGCGAACCTTCCCGGTTCATTCCCCGATCGTCTCCAAGATCGAAGTCGTGACCCGCGGCGATGTGCGTCGAGCCAAGCTCTATTACCTTCGCGATCGCGTTGGAAAGTCAGCCAAGATCAAGGAAAAGCGCGACTGATCGTCGCGTTCTCGCCGGCGTTTGTCGGCCCAAACTTTCTTGTCGCTCCTCGTCCCTTACAGTTGCGGCAAAGCAAAGTCGCTGTTGAGCGGAGCTGCGTGTGAGTTCTGAGGATCTCGAAGAATACGAGTCCGACGTCGAGTTGCAGCTTTATCGCGAGTACAAAGATGTCTGTCCAATGTTCCGGTTCGTTGTCGAAACCGAACGACGTTTCTATTTGGCCAACGAGGTCAACCAAAGCGTTGTGAACGAAAACGGGCGCACACGCGTTGAAATCGAACTTCGAGACGCTTGGGTCTGGGACATGTACCGGCAGAACCGATTCGTCTCTCACGTCCGAGTTGTCACATTCAAAGACGTCAACATTGAAGAGTTGCCTCGCGAAGAGCTGCGACTCCCGTGACGGCGCATCTCGGTTGACTGCCGGTCGTCGGGCTCTTGGGTCCTACGGCGAAAATCTGGCGGCAAGGTGGTACGAGGAACACGGCTACGTGGTTGTCGACCGCAATTGGCGTTGTCGTGAGGGCGAGATTGATCTCGTTCTGACTCGCGCTCGATTGCTCGTGTTTTGTGAAGTGAAGACGCGTTCGAGCAATGCCTATGGTTCGCCGGCTGCAGCGGTGACTCCGGCGAAACAGGCGCGGTTACGCAAATTGGGAATGCGTTGGATCGATGCTCACCAGATTCGACCTCGCGCTATCCGCTTTGATGTCGCGTGTGTGATTGGGCGTGAAGTGCGTGTTATCGAATCGGCGTTCTAGTTGGGTGTGTTATGGGCGAAGCGGTTGACTACGACCGAAGCATTTTGAAGATTGCCGAATACAACGCGTCGACACACTCGTCTGGCGAGAATTCTTCGAGAAGCATGCCAATGGGCCAGTGATTAAGCATCGAATTCAAGACGGACGCAAGCGAGGGATCAGTAGATGTGAGTTCTGGTTCAAGCCAGATGGTGATCTGCTGGCGTAAATGCTCAGCTCGCAGCGCAACGATGGTCCTTTGGAGGTCAGACGGCTTTTCATCGGATTCGACCCACTGCGCAATCTTCCCGGCAATTTGTGTGATCTCGACTCGTAACTTGAGTAGCTCACGAAGGCGAACCTCGGTGGGCCCCTTGGGTGGAAAGAGTGAGATGCAGTGAGCGACTTTCGGAAAGATCTCGACTGCGGCCGCGGTGTACATGGCTTCGCGGTCGGGGAAGTATCGGAAGACAGTGCGTTCGGAAACTCCAGCGCGTTCGGCAACCTGAGCGACTGTCGGGTGGTATCCCTCGTTCACGAGGTCAAAGAGTGCCTCGACGACCGCGGTTCGGCCTCGTTCGGTGCGCATTCGGCGTCCGTCGCTGAGTGCTTCGGCAGCCTCGGCATTGCGCTCGGCGATAATGGCAAGAAAACCATCGAGAGTTGGGTTTGGCCACTGCTGCATGGACTCGACGATAGTTGCCGAAGGTGTCGGTTCCGTGGCCTTGGCCGTATCGTCGGGCTATGGCTACAACATCAGATCTCGAATTCTTTTTCGATCCCATTTGTCCGTTTGCTTGGGTGACAAGTCGTTGGGTTGTCGAGGTCAGCGAACTGCGCGGGGTCACGATCGATTGGAAGTTCATCGCGTTGGCAATTGTCAATGAAGAGACCGACTACTCAAAGTTTCCTCCGGCCTATCCCGCACTTCACGGGCTTGGTCGTCGCATCCTTCGTGTCGCTGCGGCGGCTCGCGCTGCAGGGGGAAATGAAGCGGTAGGTGCGTTCTACACCGCTGCTGGTGAACGAATGCATCACGAAGGCGTTTCGGTTGCGGTCTTCGGTGGCGAACCAATCCCTGAGAACCTTGTCGCCGAGGTCGTTGCTGCTGCAGGCCTTGATGCTTCCCTTGCCGCTGCGGCCGACGACGAGTCCTGGGATGCACTTCTCCGCGAAGAAACCGATCAATCGCTCGGCCGCACGGGTCGTGATGTCGGCACGCCGATTCTCACGTTTGCGCCCGGAACAGACCGAGAAGCTTCGTTGTTCGGCCCCGTCATCTCTTCGATCCCTCGTGGCAACGCAGCGCTTGAACTTTGGGACGCTGTGCAAACGCTTGCTCGTACCCCAGGTTTCGCCGAACTTAAGCGCTCCATGCGCGATCCGCTCGCGTTCGATTGAGTTCAAAATGACAGACGCAATCACACCCGTCGTTCTTTGGCGTCCGCATTGTCCGTTTTGCCGAATCCTTTTTTCGGGAATTGAGCATCACGCTCTTGAAGTCGAAACCCGCAACATTTGGGAAGACGACGAGGCGCGCGAACTGCTCAATCGTCGTATCGGCTCCGAAACCGTTCCGAGTGTGTTGGTTGGTGACGAGATTCTCGTGAATCCGTCGATTACGCAGTTGATGGCCGTTTTGCGAGAAGCCAAGAAGTAACGGCGGGTAGGGCGCGTCAGGGTTCGAGGACGACCTTGATGGCGCCTGCTGAACGATCTGCAGCAACACCGAACGCTTCCACCGCTGCGTCGAGCGGGAAGCGATGGGTGACAATGATCTCGGGAAGTTCTGGACGCTGGGCGAGGATCGTCGCGGCAACATCGATATCGCGAGATGGTCCCACGCGGCCGTACATCACGGCAGGAACGATTGTGATTTCTTTCATACCGATCGCCAAACCTGGCATCTCGACCGAACCATCCCAGTAACTCCCAAGGAGCACGATCGTTCCGCCAGGGCGGCAGCGATCCGCAGCTTCGGCCAGTGCAGATGATGATCCAGCGGCTTCAATCACAATGTCGTAGCCGTGTCCATCGACGGATCCGGCTCCGAGGCGCGTTGCAGCTTCGATTTGGCGTTCATGGCGAGCGGAGAGGTCGACCTTTGCCCCGGTTTGCTGCGCAACGACGAGTGCGGTTTGGCCGATTGTTCCTCCGCCGATGACAGCGACACGGTCGGTGCCGCGAATGTTTCCGCGTCGAATTCCGTGCACAGCAACTGCAAGCGGTTCGACCAAACAGCCATTTGATGCGGCGACCCCGGCGGGGAGCCGAGCAATTGATGTTGCAGGAACGATGACCTTCTCGGCCATTCCGCCGTCGCGGCCAACGCCGAAAGCCATTGATGGACCGCGCACGCAGAGTTGCGTATTGCCATCGATGCATGCTTCGCAGACAAAACATGGATCGATAGGTTCGACCGCAACGGGCGTGCCATCGGCGAGAGTTCCTGCGAACTCGTGGCCGAATGTTGCCGGAAGGTCGAAATTCAAGAGGTGAAGGTCGGAGCCACAAATACCGGCGGATGCGACGGTGACGACGATGCCTTCACCCGAAGGTTCGGGGAGGTCGACAACAGTGGGCTTGCCTTCAGGACAACGGACAGCGCGCATGGGATTCCCTTGAGTGGGTGGGTTAGCGGTCGTATGAGAGATCGAGCAGCAATTGATACAGCGGATCGGTGCGATCCCGCTGTCCTACTGCTGAGTCAGGAGGTATTGGCCATTCGGAACCGGGCCCAGGCGCTCTCACCCATTCGGTGGTTGCGATGCGACGAGCGATTCGCCAAGGTCCTTCGTCTCGACGTTCAAGTCGGTCGAGATAGCGAAAGCCGACGGTGAGGTTGCGGCGAGGGTCGGAGTCGGTGGATCGGTGGTAGGCGATTCCGTAGGTTTCCGCAACGGCAGCAGAACCGTTCACGGTTGCGAGATGGTTGGCGACGAGATGCATGGTGGAGTCGTAACGCTGCAGAAGTCCGAATGCCCAGTCGATGAATTCGGCGATGGTGCCGTTGAACGAACCATGGGTGTCGGTCGCGTCAGCATGAAAGCAGCTGGCGACGAGGTCACGGTCTAGGCGGTCGATCCCTCTGCAATAGGTCAAGACCACGTCGCTAATCGCCTGTCGGTCGGCAAGAGATGCGGGAGTAGGGGTTCCGGGTCCGGTGTGTTCGGGGCTCACTCCCTTGGAGGTTAGGTGTCTGCCATCATCATGGGTGACCTCTGGGTGTCCCGGAGGTCGTCGGCCCGAACCCCCGGGTCTGCACAGGAGACATCTGTGACCACCTCAGTCGAACCCGACATCTCTCGATGGCGAACCCTTGTATGCCGTGTTGAGGATGTCGTCGTTGCCTTGCGCGGTCGTCTGTCTTGGGGTGCGTGGATGGCCATTGTCCTTGGACTCGCCACAGTGGTTTCGCGCTCTCCGGGTGTGATCTACAACGGAATGTTCGATCGAGACGAGTCCTATTTGGCAGTTACCGGAGACGTACTCCGGCAGGGCGGAACTCTCTATGTCGATGTGATTGATCGGAAGCCCCCGATTGTCCCGGTTTTGTATTCGATGATTCGAGAGTGGAGCGTCGACATGCGCGCCATCCGACTCGTTGTTGCGTTGCTCATCTTCCTTAATGGTGTGGTCGTAGCGGAGATTGTCCGACGTCTTGCAGGTTCGCGTCGTGCTGCATTGTTCGCTGGAGTTCTCTCCATTGTCGGAACTGCACTCTTTCTCCCTCCTGATGCGCAAGCGGCGAACTTTGAACTTTGGGGATTGCTTCCGGCTTCTGTGGCAATCCTGTGTGTCGTAGTCGCACGCTCTACCGACCATTCACCGCTGTTGTGGTTTGCCTTAGCGGGTCTCGCTGTCGTTGTTGCTGCCAATTGCAAGCAGCCGTACATTGCGGTCGCGATCCCGGTTTTGCTCGAGGCGCTCCGCCGAGTTGACGGAAAATGGCGTGCGGTTTCCGCCACGTCGGTCGGAGCCGTAGTCGGTGCGATTCCGCTTTTCTTTTTCTTTGATGGCGCACAGATGATCCGTTGGGTGTGGTCGGATAACGGCGACTATCTCAGCGGAGGCGTCTCAACAGGACGAGCCGCTGCGGTTGGGGTCGCTCTGACCGCTGTGTTCGTGGTGTTTCACCTGCCGCTTTTCTACGGCCTTTGGGCGGTCATTCATCGGCAGGTACGTGCCGACGTCACGATGCTGGTGTGGCTTGGCGCCTCGCTGCTGGTGATTCCAATCGGTCTTCGGTTCTTTGGTCACTACTTCCAGCAGTTGGTGCCGCCACTCGCGGTGCTCACTGGCTGCGCGCTTGTTTCGGCAAGCAGACGTGTTTGGCAAGTCTTGATGTGGCTCACCGTTGGGTTACTCGCGGTGATGTTGACACTCGCATTTGTACACCGACCCAAACTGACGAACTACACCGACTTGGGCCGCTATGTACAAAGCACGACAACTCCAGACGAGCGAATCCTCGTATGGGGAGCCCTGCCCGACGTGTACGTAGCATCACAACGGCTTCCTTCGGGCGTCTTTTTGCACGGTGGTTACCTCACGGGCAATTGGGCGAGTCGTGCTCATCCGCTCCCGGAGAGCGAGATTGCGGCGGAACCATTCCGGTCGCGTTGGGACATGTTTTTTGAAGATGTCACGGAGCATCCACCTGTAGTTGTGATTAATGCTGCGCGTCCCGATACCGATTGGGCGATGTATGGGCCTGAGTCATTCCCTATCGGAACTTGGCTTGACCGTTGTTACAACATCGACCGTGTCGTCGACGGGTTAGCCATCTGGCGTCGTGACGCTGCCGCGTGCCCAATATGACCAATGAGGTTGTTACGCCGTAGCGAGCACTCCACCATCGATGACGATCGATTGACCGGTGATGAACGATGCCTTATCGCTGAGTAGGAATGCGGCAGGTTCGCCGATTTCGCTCGGTTGTCCGATTCGCTTGAGCACGGAGCTTTCCTCGAATCGATTGCGCATTCCAGGGATATCGAGGGTGATGCCTAGCATTGGAGTCTCGATGAAGCCGGGGCAGATCGCGTTTACTCGGATGCCTTCGGGTCCGAGTTTGTCGGCCATTGATCGCACGGCTCCGAGCATTCCTGCCTTCGACGCGCAATAGGCGGGAATAGCGGCATTGCCGATCCATCCTTCGATCGATGCGATGCCTACGACAGCAGCCCCGTCGGCGGCGGCAAGATCAGAGTGCATTGCTTGAACCAGCATCGGAAATGCGCGCAGGTTTACGTTTAAAACGAAGTCCCAACCGGCATCATCGAGGTCTCCGACTGATTGGCTTCGCACAGTTCCTGCAGCATGAACAAGCCCGCCAAGTGGGCCAACCGCAGTTCGGCTTGCGTCGACGGCATTGGCAAGTTCAGCGGTTTTTGTGACATCGATGCCGAGTCCAAACGTCGAAACATTGTGTTTGCTGGCGATCTCTTGAGCGGCAGCGAGTACGCCGTCGGTATTGAGATCCCAGACGGCAACAGCGCGCCCCTGAGCTGCGATTGCCTCCGCACACGCGCGTCCAATTCCGGATGCACCACCGGTGACAATGACTGCAGATGTTGGGGCCATGTTGTTCCTTCGTTGTAGTCAGCGATTGTTTGCGAGTCGGTTGAGGTCAATCAGCATCGAGTCGGTGAGTTCGATTTCGCTTTCGATTCGACGGACCGCCCACGACGCGACAAGTGCTGGGTAGGCCCAGTCGGGTTGGGTGTCAGCCTGTTCTTGCGATTCCTTTGCGGCAGCGAGTTCTGCAAGGAGTCGGGTGCGGTGATCTGCAACCTGTTCGCGAAGGCGGTCTGGTTCTGCGAGGTGCCCCAGCCAGATTCGGAGAAGAACTCCATGTTTGAGAACAGGAGCTTCGGCGTCGACGGTTGCTTGCCAACTTCGAAGTGCCTCAGTCCCAATCGGAGTGATGGCGTAGACGGTCTTGTCTCGAACTTCATCTCGAGCAACGGTTCGGCTGCTCACGAGGCCAAGATCTTCTAGTCGGCGAAGCTCGGTATAGATCTGGCTCGTGGCAGGACTCCAGTAGAAGAAGTGGAGGATGGCATCGGACCAATTCTTGATGTCGTAGCCGGTGAGTTCGCGCCCAAAGCTGAGAATTCCGAGAACTGCCCATGCCGTTGCAGGGATTTTGGGCAACGCGATATCGGCTGCTTGTAGATCAGTATTCCCCCCGGACATGGCTCCGGTTCTAGCACGGCCGCGTCGTGAAGGACTCTTGCTTGAGGTCTAGGAACCCGGTGTTGGTGGCCACGGCGCGATTGTCGGCCACGGAGAAGCGGTTTCAATTTGAGCGGAAAGTTGAAGAAGTATTTCTTCGGAGCAATGGCGACCAACGATCTGAACGCCGATGGGAAGACCATTCGGATCGAACCCAGCAGGAATGGACGCGGCGGGTTGTCCGGTCACATTGAAGACCGCAGTGAGTTCAGCGAAGCGGCCCGCATGAGCAAAGACCGAATCAATGTCGGAGGTATTGATTACTCCGAGTTCGGGGACGAGTACGGGCAACGTTGAGGTCAGCCACACGTCGTAGGTGTCGTAGAAGCGCGCGATGTCTCGGCTGACGATTTCGATCTGCTGAAGAGCCTCGACGATGCGAAGCGGGTCGATGGCAAGCATTCGATCGTGGAGGAAACGGGTAAAGGGCTCGATGTCGTCATCGCGAAGTTCACGGCCCAGTTCAGCGAGACGGTCCTCGACAGCCTTTGCGCCCGACGCGCCCATGACCATTGCGAGAGAGTTCGCAGGCATCGCGACATCCCAGCGTGGTGCAGCTTCTTCAACATGGTGGCCAAGAGATTCGAGCAGCATCGCAGTGCGTTCGATTGCCTCTACCGCTGCGGGATGCATGTCTTTGCCCGCGGGCGAGACGGTACTGAAGCCGATGCGAAGTTTGGGAGTGTCCTGGTCAAGGGCGGCAAGAAATGAACCAGCGGTAGGCGCTGGAGGCGAGGGGTAGGGGTCGCCGGCAAGCGGGCCGGAAATTGCATCGAGAATCGCGGCACTGTCGCGAACGGTGCGCGTTACGGCGTGGCCGATTCCCATTGGGTAAGAGAACGCTGCGGCGGCAGGCCAGGTCGGCGTGCGGCCTCGTGTCGGCTTAAGGCCGTACAAGCCGCATTCCGACGCGGGGATTCGGATGGAACCGCCGCCGTCGTTGGCGTGTCCTGCAGTGACCATGCCGCCAATGACGGCTGCGGCCGAACCGCCCGATGAGCCACCGGTGGAATGGGTGAGTCGCCACGGATTATGTGCGGGGCCGAAGAGCAACGATTCGGTGACGGGGGCCTTTCCCATCTCGGGGGTATTGGTATTGCCGAGGATCAAAAGTCCCGCCGCCTTGAAGCGCTTCGTCAGTTCGCAGTCGTTCGTGGCGATGACATCAGCGAAAAGTCGACTGCCTTTTGTGGCGGGCAGTCCGGCAACATCGCAGTTGAGGTCTTTGACGAGGAATGGAACACCAGCAATGGGAGAGTTCGCAGTGACGTTCTTTGCTTCGGAACGCGCTTTTTCGTAACGCTTCGCGACGACAGCGTTGAGGGCGGGGTTACGAGATTCGATGCGGGCGATCGAAGCATCGACGAGTTCAAGACTGCTCACTTCGCCTGCAGCAACGAGTGCAGCCAGACCGATGGTGTCGTTCTCGTCGAGAAGGCGTTCGGTATCAGACATAGTTACTCCAGGAAGTCGGCGTATCGAGTGAGATAGGGCTGCACTCGCTCGGTGAGTTCGTCACGGTCAAGTCCCCATTCTTCTAGGGAGTAGGAGTGAGAGCCGAATCGGTCTTTCTTATGTTCTGCGCTATGGGTACGCATTGCTTGCTCTGCTTGAGGAGTAAGCGTCTCGCCGAGTTGCTCATAGAGGGCACCGATCGTGGAAAGCGGATCAGCCACGAAGTCTGAATAGGCAAGGTCAACAAAAGCATCAGCGCGTCCTGCGGCGATTTGAGAATCCCGGAACGCGTTCTGATTGTCGAGAAGTGTGCCGATGATCTCGGGCCATGTGTCGCGTATATACGTCGTCCAGTCGGCGTCAGTGAATGTGCCAGTGAGAACGCGAACGAGATTGCAGGCAGATGCGATGACGTTGACTGGATCACGGTGAGTCAAGACGAAACGCGCATCTGGGTAGACCGCTGCCAGCGCGAATGGATCAATGAGATGCACGGGTGATTTCAATTGCCATTGGCCAGGGCATTCCGATTGCAGAACTTGAAGAACTGCCTTGTGCCACTCGTAGGCCTGCGTGTGGTCATTTGCGCACACCCAGTCCATATAGGAAGGAAGATTGAATGTGGTGGATAAATGCAGGCTGGAAAAATGCTGGCCGAGAACTGTTGCGCATTCCAGCGGCATGTCGGGCGGATCATGATGGATGGCTTTGAATTCAGGATTGATCATGCTGAGCATGTCGGGAGCTTCCATGGCCGCAACAAAGCGAGGATCGGTCCGATACGAATCGGTTGTCGGTGGTGGGACCGATTCGTTGATTTCCCAACCGAGCAAGGAGCGATTTCCGGGGTCGACGGAAAGTAAGTGACTCAGCGCCGTCGTGCCTGTGCGGGGCAAGCCAATGAGAAAAATTGGGGAATCCACCTGCGTCGAAGCCAACTCAGGGTGGGTGCGATGCCACTCGACGACGTTGAGACGATTGACGAGATTTCCTAACGCCATGCCTTCGGCAGCCGCGATCCCGATGTCGGTGAGTTTGCCTTCGGTCTGTGCCGACTCGAGAAAGACCTCGAGTCCCTCGCGAAACGAGGAATCTCCAAAGTCGGTGAGTCCGTTTGTGAGTTGGCTGGCCTGAGCGAGTAGTGCGTCGATATCTGTTGACATTCGTCCCCCCTGGTGCCGTGCACGGTAGTCGGTGGTCACCGTTGTCAGTGCCGCGTTGTGTCGGTGTAATCGGCGATTTCTCCGTCCGGACTCAGGCTGGGAGACCGGACATCGTCTTGGGGTCGACCGGGGCCATACGCTTCTTGTCTGCCGGTGACGCGACCGTCCCGGCCTTGGTCGAATGGCAGTTGGAGATCCCGTGAGTCAGAGCGACAATTCACATTCATCCGAGGTTCCCGGAGGTTGGGGGCCGGCGCTCGAAGATCTCGCGCAGCGCCGGGAAGCAGCTCGGGCGATGGGAGGCGAAGAGCGCCTCGCGAAAAAGCACGCAAAGGGGCAACTCGATGCCCGCGGACGTATTGACTACTTGCTTGATCCAGGGTCATTCCGTGAACTTGGCACTCTGGTTGGTGAGGTGCCGAGCGATGGCATCGTTGCTGGTGCTGGCCGTATCGATGGTCGTCCCGTCATGGTCGGTGCCGAGGATTTCACTGTGTTGGCCGGTTCGATTGGTCCCGGGAGTACGTCCAAGCGTTACCGGATTGCCGAACTTGCACTTGCCGAGCGCATTCCGCTCATCATGTTGCTAGAGGGGGCGGGCCACCGCGGCGGTGGGGGCGGTGGTCGAGCGCCAACTGATCTACTCATTCAAGCGAAGTGTTCGGGCAAGGTTCCGGTGTTGAGCGCGGTGATGGGCCCTTCTGCTGGTCATGGCGCGCTCATCGTTCCGATGTCGGACTTCAGCGTCATGACTGCCGATGCTGCGGTCTTTACTGCCGGCCCTCCCGTCGTGCGCGAATCGCTTGGCGAAGACGTAACCAAAGAAGATCTTGGTGGTCCGTCGGTTGCAGTGCCGAGCGGACTTATCCATAACGTCGCGCCCGACGACGAAACCGCGCTTGACATGTTACGCGTCTATCTGTCGTTCTTCCCATCGAGTGCTTGGGGTTACGCACCACATCTCCCCGCCGAGCAGAGCAATGATCAAGGATTTCGATCCACAAACGAACTCCTTTCGGTGATTCCGAGCGACTCGCGTCGGGCCTATGACATGCGCGCCGTACTCGACGTCGTGGTCGACGATGGGTCGTGGTTTGAGGTGCAGCCCGGATTTGGTCCGTCGATGATTTGTGGGCTCGCTCGACTTGGTGGCGAATCAGTTGCTGTCATTGCGAACCAGCCGACAGTGATGGCTGGTTCCATTGACGCAGATGCTGCCGACAAGGCCGCGCATTTCATCATGGTCGCTGATTCGTTCCATCTTCCGTTGGTCTTCCTCGCTGATAACCCAGGGATGTTGCCGGGAAGCGAATCGGAACGCGCTGGGGTGCTTCGTTCTGGTGCTCGGATGTTTGCGGCACAAACGCAGGCATCGAGTCCAAAGCTTCATCTCACGCTGCGCAAGGCGTATGGCTTTGGTTCGATGGTCATGACACTGGTTGGGTTCGATAACCAATCGGCGACGTTTGCCTATCCGGGTGCAACCCTCGGAGCCATGGGGGCAAGCGCGATGAGTAGAGCCACCAATGCTGACGAGGACGAAGCAGCAATGCTTCGTGATGCCGAACTGCAGGCTTCCTATCGTTCTGCGGCAGCGCTGGGGTTTGATGAGTTGATCGACCCGCGTGAAACCAGAGATGTTTTGCTTGACTCGCTCCAGCGAGCGATGTTCCGGCGCCAGGTGGCAGCGGAGCCAGTCTCTCGGACGGCGATAACGCCATAAATGGCTGAGAGAATAAAATACGTTCATATGCGTCACGAACGCGTCAGTAATCGCTAGTCTCTCGGAGTCGCGAGAGACCGTCTCGCGCAGTCGACGTGTCAGCCTTGGCACACAGGAGGGAAAATGTTTGCAGCGACTTGGGGTCTCGGTGAAGCGGTTTTGGCCATGCTTTACTTCACCTGTTTCTTCATCTGGATCTGGTTGGCGATCAGTGTATTCATCGACGTCTTCCGCAGCCCTGACATGGGTGGCGTCCATAAGGCCATTTGGGTCGTAGCGATCTTTATCGTTCCGTTGTTCGGTGTGCTTGCGTACCTCATCGTTCGCGGCGGCAAGATGAACCAGCATGCGATCGAGGCCGCAAAGGCTCAGGACGCAGCAATGCAGGACTACATCCGCAATGCAGCTGGCACCACCCCGGCCGACGAACTTCACCGTCTCGCCGACCTTAAGGATCGTGGCGTTATTGATCAGGCCGAATTCGACAAGCTCAAGGGCAAGGTCGTTAGCTGATCCCGTTGCAGCGCTAAAGCGCTGTGAACGAGTTGTACCCGGTGCCCCGCTTCGGCGGGGCACGGGCGCGTTTAAGGCCATCCCATCAAGGAGACAGTCGTAGGATCTCTACGTGCCTCATCCCAAGCTTCTGACGCAGGGCCGTATCGGTCCGATCACTACTCGGAATCGCATCGTGTTGCCGGCGATGGATCAAAACAGTTGTGACGACGGTGCCATCACCGATCTCAATATTGCTCACTATGAGGCACGAGCTCGAGGCGGAGTGGGGCTTCTCATTCTCGAAACTTCGGCAGTGGCGTGGCCCGTCGGCGCGACCTCGTTGCACCAGCCAGCGCTCTCCAATGATCGGTTCATTCCGGGGCTGACCAGACTGGCCGATTCGGTGCATCGCCATGGTTCGAAAATGGTGGTGCAGATTTGCCACCACGGAAAGACTGCCGGTGTCGACGCGATGCAGGATCGTGAACAACTCGTTCCTTCGGTGCCGCTTCCCGACGATGAATCTGACATGAGCGCGATCACCATGGATGAGCTCATGAAGATGGCGGGCCTCACGGGTGGCAAGCGTGGCAAGCAACGAGCCGCTACCACTGATGACATTGTCTGGGTGATCGACCAGTTCGCCGATGCATCTGAGCGGGTCAAGAAGGCGGGCTTGGATGGCATTGAAATTCATGCCGCACACGGGTATCTGATCTCAACATTTCTTTCGCCCCACTACAACGTTCGCGACGATGAGTACGGCGGTTCGGTAGAAAATCGGGCCCGGTTGCTCGTCGAAATCATCACTGCAATTCGTAAGCGATGCGGCTCTGACTTCGGGATCATCGTCCGGCTCGATGGCCGGGAATATGTCGATGGTGGCATTACGCCAGAACTCTGTGCTGAGTATGCGGTTATTGCGGAAACTGCAGGTGCCGACGCGATTCACGTTTCGGCCTCTGGTCCCAACGCGATGGGTATCGGATTCACGAATGGTCCACTTCCGTGGCAGCCCGATCAGTACGTGGGCCTTGCAGCGGTTGTGAAGATGGCTGTGTCGATTCCAGTGATTGCTGTGGGCCGCATCCTTCCCGATGCCGCCGAGATTCATCTGAAAAACGGCGACTGCGATTTCGTTTCGATGGGCCGGCAACTTCTCGCCGACCCTGAACTGCCGGCGAAGTTGCTCTCAGGTACCCCCGAGCGAGTCCGCACCTGCATCAATTGCTTTGTGTGCGTGGCGCAGAACTTTTGGGACGGTGCCCCGGTCTGTGCAATTAACGCCGAACTCGGCCATTACGACGAAGGCCCACTGGTTCCGGCCGAGGTCCGTCGACGCGTCATTGTCGTTGGCGGCGGTCCCGGTGGCATGGAGGCAGCGCGGGTTGCAGCGATCCGCGGTCACTCGGTGACATTGCTCGAGAAATCTCCGCATCTCGGCGGCACGGCGCGGTTCTCTTCCCTTACAACCCCAATGAACGCGCAATTCGTTCGTTATCTCACGACCGAGATCTCTCGACTCGACGTCGACATCCGTACCTCAACTCCGGTAACGGCATCACTGTTGCGAGAACTGAATGCCGATGTTGTCATTGTTGCGACAGGTGCTCGACGCGAGCGTCCGGATGTGCCGGGCTCAGCGTTGCCACACGTATTCTCGGGTGATGATCTTCGTGCACTCCTGACTGGAGATGATCCGGCCGCTGCAGCTCGACTTCCGATTCACCGCCGGCTCATCGTTTCGATCGGTCGCTCGCTTGGCATGATGTCGAATATGGATCGGGTGAGGTCTATGTCGAAGCGGTGGATGCCGATCGGAAAGCGCGTTGTCGTTGTTGGCGGCGGTCTCGTCGGTGTTGAACTCGCCGAATACCTTGCCGAACGAGGTCGTAGCGTCACTGTCCTTGAATCGGGCGAGAAACTTGGTCTCGAAATGGCCCACCCCCGACGGGCTCGTGCCGTGCATGAGGCTCGCAACCATGGTGTTGAGTTCGTCACCGGTGCTGATCTCGTGTCGATCACGCAGAGCGATGTTTCCTATCGCATCGGCGAAGACACTCACACAGTGCGGGCTGATGCCGTTGTCATCGCTAGCGGTGTTCACACTGACCACTCGATTGCCGAACAACTCATCGCAGATGGATTCGAAGTGCAGGTGGTTGGTGACGCGGTTTCGGTTGGCTATATCGAGGGCGCTGTGCGAACTGGATACCTTGCTGGTCGTTCACTCTGAGCAAAAACGCAACTCAGGACTGGGTTGACCCCAGACCTGAGTGAGTACTGCGAGGATGGTTTGCGGCAGGAAAGGTTTAAAGGCGACCGATCACTGCAGAACATGGACTGACTTCAACGCCACCGTTTTCATCGACGTCGATATTGGTGATGACTCCGTTTTCGATGATCGCGGCGTAACGCTTTGAGCGCACGCCAAGCCCGAAACCGGTGCCGTCCATGACGAGTCCCATGGCTTGAGTGAATTCGCCGTTGCCGTCGGCAAGCATCGTGATTGAGTCGCCAACCTGCTGGTCGTCGCCCCAGGCTCCCATGACGAACGCGTCATTGACGGAGAGACAAGCGATGCGGTCGACACCTTTGCCGGTGAGTTCGCTGGCCTGCTGGACGAATCCAGGAAGGTGAACCTTTGAACAGCCAGGCGTGAATGCTCCGGGCACGGCGAATAGAACAACTTTTCCTGATCCGAGGACATCGGCGGTGTTGACCTTTTCAGGTCCGGCTGCGCCCATGACGAAGAGATCGACGGAAGGGATGGGGTCCCCAACGTTGAGTGTCATGGCGACACGATAGGCGTTCATGACCATTTTGCGCCCGCTCAGAAGTCGGAATTGCTACCTGCTGGAGAGTCGGCCTGCGCCTGAACTCAGGTGAAGAGCACGGGGCCGGCGTCGACCGCGGCGAGGACGGCGACATAAATAAGAACAATTGTTTGGGCGAGACATAACAGTCCCACGAGTTGGGCAGATTCCGAGACCTTGCTGTTCTCGGGGCCCCAGAGGGAACGGACGGCGATGATGCCGAGGAAGGCGGCCGAGGCGATCGTGATGATGACCAGCCAGCCCACGGGCGCCTGCATGCGCCACGCGATGAATGCACCAGCGCTCAGCGCTCCGGGGACGATTGCAGACCAGCGGCCAACAGTGGAAGTGCAACACAACGCCCGGCGGAGAAACTCAAAGAGTCCTGCTCCGCCGACCGCGAAGACGATGATTTGGACAATCGCGTCGGTCGCTGATTGTGTCGCGAACTGATTGAAGGCGAGGATGTCTGCGAGAACGAGAAGCAGAAGTGAAATCGAGAGAAGTACTGACTGAACTACTGACCGCAAAGAGCGTCGGGGCCGGGTGATTTCTGTTGTCATGATCGCCTCAGGATGTCGCGCCATGAGCGGCGCGGAGCGAGTTCGTGCTCTTGCGCTGCGTGAATTCGTTCGGCTCGAAGCGCGTTGACGTCGCCGTCGTCGAGCGGTGTCATTGCTGTCGGTCCAACAATCCATTCGAGCAGAGCATCGGCGAGGCGGGGATTGCGTGCGAGCGCTGGTCCGTGCAGGTAGGTGCCAACGACTGTTCCGGTCACCACACCTTCAGAGCTATCTCCGTTGCCCTCGCCCACTTCGACAGAACCGAGGGACACGCCATTGGACCCTGGAACGGTCCGACCAGCATGGTTTTCGAACCCGGTGAGTGGGCCGAGTTCAATGAGGCCGTGGGTAGTTGTGAGCCGGGCGTTGGTAGTGAGGAGTTCACCAACGGCGCGAGGGCGATTAACTCTGACGGTTTCACAGTCAAGTAAACCAAGCCCGCCACGGCTCGTGCCTGTTGCGTCGGGAAATCGATGACCAAGGATCTGCATGCCCGCGCAAATGGCGAGGACGACTGCTCCCTTGTCGACAGCCCGATGAAGTCCTTGACTGAGCTCAAGTTCTCGGGCGGCCTGCACTTGCGGGCCGTCTTCGCCGCCGCCAACGAGATAGAGGTCGGCGGAATCGGGAATGGGTGCTCCGGCATCGACGCTGATGTGCTCTACCGCAATCCCTCGCCACTCGAGACGACGCGAAAGAACGAGTGCGTTGCCCCCGTCGCCGTAGGTGCCGAGGAGGTCTGGATAGAGCGAAACGATCCGAACTGCAGAGTCAGCTCGATTGAAGTTGGGAGTACTTGTCACAGCACGCCGCCAACTTTTTCGAGGTGATCTTGGAATGCTGTGTAATTCGACGCGACATCGACGGGAACGGTTGGGTCGAAGTCAGGCGACTCGCGAACCAGGTTGAGGGCATCTTCGAGACTGTCGGCCACACAATGAGTGATGTTTCCATAGCGGAAACGCACGGCGAGGTCATGGCGTCGTTCGCCTATGGCGATTACAAGTCGATTGCCGACGCGCTCGTAGTCAACATCCCAAAGCCAAGAAGGATCGTGGCCATCGGCGATTCGGGCATTAATGGCGATAACCAGAGGTGTTGATGGTCCCTCGAGAAGTTCGAGTGCTTCATGCCAGCCTGCCGGATTCTTGGCCAGGAGGAGGCGAATATTCACGTCACCGAATTCAGTCACGCGATAGCGCCCTGCAACTTCGGCGACGTCATCAAGGGCGTCGAATGCCGCGTCGAGGTCAGTGCCCATTGCTGTGGATGCTGCAAGCGCAAAAGCAGCGTTCACGCGATTCACCCGGCCCGGGAGCGCTAATGGCGAATGAAAGTTGCGGCCATTAATGGAAATAGTTTCATCTTCGACAACGACATCAACCGGGGGACGCTTGAGATCACACGATGTGCAGGCCCACTCGGTGCCGACGAAGTCGATTCGGCCGGAACACGCAGGACATCCCGCTGCATCGGCGGTCCATTCCTGGCCCGTTGCGATCCAGGTGACGTTTGGTGCAGCGAGTGCGGCCCATGTCACGAGGGGATCATCGGCATTCGCAATGACGGTGCGTGGTGGGGTGGCAGCAAGCGCGGTGCGCCATTGTTCGGCAAGTTTGCGAACTTCCTGAGTCCGATCAAGTTGATCACGACTCAGATTTAGTAGTACCACGGTGCTGGCATTTGTGGCGCGAAGGACTGAATCGACCCAACGTTCGTCCACTTCGAGAACAGCAGTATCTGTCGCGTTCGAAGGGGCGAGAGCCGCAACGATTCCAGGAGTCATGTTGGCGCCAAGCCAATTAGAGACCACGGGTTGGCGAGAACCCAGTGCAACTGAGAGAAGTTTCGTTGTCGTGGTTTTTCCGTTGGTTGCGCTGATGACTGCGACATCGCGTGATCGAGTGAGTTCGGCAAGAAGATTTGGATCAATGAGTAGCGACACCCGGCCGCCAATGACCGATCCAGTTCCGAAATGCACTACACGAGAGGCCCAGGCAACGGTGCGCCCGGCAAGAACCGCGAGTCGTGCTCGGGGTCGGATCTTGACCGTTTGGCCAGATGCGGGAGCGGGGGCAGGAGCGGCGGTCACGACAACGAGATGCTAGTTCCGCCATCGATGAAGGCTTTGGTGCCAGGAGGGCTCTGAATTAACGAGGCGGGCCGTGATCGATGAAGACAGAAACGACCGGACCGTCGAGGAGCAATTTGAAGTACCGCTTGAAATCGGCGCTCGGAGATTTTGCTGCGAGTTCGACTTGTACCCATTTTTGGAGGAGCTCCTCTTGGGCGCGAAGTTGGTCGAGAGTCGACATTCCCGGTTGAGAATCGAAGGCAGCGTATTTGGTGACGAGCGCATTGAATTCGGTGCGCTGATCTGTTGTCAGCGGGTCGTAGCTGAAGATTTCTCGAAGGTTGGGATCGGCTTGTGCCTCGAGCCGCGCTGAATCGGTGAGGAAGAGCAGTTCTGATGCGGCCTGCGAACGTTCGATCGTTCGCTTGTCTCCGTAGATGTACGCCCAACTCGGGCTACGACGTACGTCGATTCCAGTTTCTTCGGCTTGAGCCAGGACATCGAGCCCTGCCGATCCGTCCAAGCCGTAGCCATCTACAAGAAAGATGGGCTCAGGCAATCCTTTGAGTGCCTCGAGGGTTGGAGGCGTTAACGCTGCGATCGCCCGAGTCCAACTGTCGGAGAGTCGAAGTGGTGTGAGGTTGACACCGCGAATGAGCATCGCCACCAGCACGAAAATCGTTGCGATGACGACAAGGTTGGTTGCATGGCGGCGTCCGAACGCGGTGAGTGCAATCTGTCGCAACGCGACGGCAGCTATTGCGAGCCATGTGAATGCTGCGATAGCCCACATCCAGCGCAGGAGGTATGGCGACGGTGCACCCACAATGCGCGAAGCCGCAATCGCGCCAACAACAATAAGTGAACCAGCAATGCCGCACAGCACCAGTTCGTTTCGCCAGCGCCTTCGCCACGCCCACCAAGTCGCAATACCTAATGCGATCAGCGCCCAAGGAATAGCCCAACCGGACGTGTCGATCGCGGAATTGATGAGTGACGGTTCTGCGCCACGAACCCAGTTGCCTGGAATGGAGAGAAACCGGAACATGATTTGAACTCCGGTTGCAAGCCCCGTTGTTTCGAGCGGCGGATTGCGCAGGAATCCATAGATGAGTCGGAGATTGCCCGGCGACTGTGTGAACTGTTCAATGATCGGGGGAATCCAACACACGAAGGCAACAACAGCAGCGATGAGTGTTGTTTGACGGTCGCGAGAACGGTTGGTTCCGCGTACTGATCGGATGATAAGAGCGAGTGCGCCAATGCCAACGAGTAGCGCAACGGGCAGTGCGCTACCGACATGGCATTGCACAGCAAATGAGGCGAGCAGAACGAGCGCTATTGCGGCGACTCGATCGCCGAAGACGCAGCGCCAACTAGCAACTGCTGTCGCAAACACGGCGAGGATGACGAATTCCGGATTCCATGGATCGGCAAGGCCAGCGGGGTTCATCCCGAAGCAAAGCAGCGTGAGAAAGAAGCCGACGAGTACGAAGGTTCGCCTGCCCGCTCGCGCTGCGATCCAAAGCGTTGAAGCGATGACCCCAAGATTGACGAGAAGTGCACCGATGAGAAGCCCGATTGGTGAGGAGCCACTTAATCGATAGGGGAGAGCGAGGACATAGAAAAGCAACGGGCCTGGATGGTTCCACTGATACCTGGAGTACACGCCGATGATGGGCGTCTCCGACCCGCCGACATCGGCGACACGCAGTTGGAGCGTTCGGTAGTCACCAATCGGCAACCACTCAGATGTCAAGAGTCGATACAGCAGCCATCCAAGGATGATGGTGATCAATGCGGCAACGATGATGACGAGACGGCGATCGATCGGTGGTTGTTGGTTGTCTTCGGAGACGCTCAGCGAGGATGACTTCGCGGTCTCTATGGCTGATGCCGTCACGAGATCGATACTACGGCTGAGGTCCTATGGATTGGGGGCGACAGCTCAGAGGAGTTGATTTTCTTGAATGTGAACGAGAAGACCACGGCATGCTGCTTCGATCAGGTCGTAGACCTCGACGAATCCGTCCTCGCCGCCCGCCCAAGGGTCGGGTACGTCCCCATCCCAAGGGTCGGTTGGTGTGAGGGCGGGGTCAAACCTGCGGAGGCGGACAATTCGGTCATGAAGTGCAGGTTCAGTCCGATCGCGTAGGTCGCGTTCGTTCGCATGGTCCATGGCCAGAACAAGGTCATAAAACGACGCATCGCCCGGCTGAAATGTGCTGGCTCTTGATGTCAGTTCGATTCCACGGCGACGGGCTTCAGCGCGTGCTCGATCGTCGGGTAGTTCGCCGCGGTGCCAGCCAGCAGTGCCAGCGCTGTGAACCTCGATGAATGAGGACAATCCCGCGTTTTCCACGAGCGAATGCATGACGCCTTCGGCGGTAGGAGAGCGGCAGATGTTTCCAAGACAGACAAAACAAAGTCGGAGGGGCTCGTCGTCAGATTGGATCATGTCGCGAGTTTGGCGCAGAGAGATGGGCGACGCGTTGAGCAAGGGGTGTTGACAGGTACGGTGTTCCCGCACGTCTCAACTGGGGAGCACTCGTGAACGATTTCGCAGGCCGTACTGGCGCGGCAGTGGTAACAGGTGGAAGCGGCGGCATTGGCGCGGCGATCGTGCGCATGTTGGCCGAGCGCGGCAGCGACGTGCTCTTCACCTACCGGTCGAACCGTGATGCTGCTGATGTGATTATCTCCGAACTCTCCGATCTCAAGGTTCGAGTCGTGGCGATGCCCGCTGATTTGGTCGACGAGTCCATCGCCGCATCAGTTGTGTCTGCTGCAGTCGCAGAGTTCGGAGGAATCCACACACTTGTTCATGCTGCCGGACCACACGTCACCCAAGTGCATCTGAGTCGTGTTGAACCTTCGGCGTACCGGGCGCAAATTGAAGGTGAAGCGGTTGCATTCTTCAATATCGTTCAACCTGCTCTTGAGCATCTTCGAAAAGTCGGCGGCAGCATCGTGGCGGTAACGACGGCAGCAACGCGTCGCTATCCGGTTCGCGACGGATTGTCTTCAGGTACGAAAGGCGCAGTCGAAGCGGTCGTGCGTGCTCTTGCCGCTGAAGAAGGTCGTTTTGGAGTTCGAGCCAACTGCGTTGGTCCAGGCATGCTTACCGACGGGATGGCGGCGCGGCTGATGGCTTCGGGCGATCTTGACGACGCTGCTCTCGAAGTCACGATGCGCAACATTCCGCTTCGCAAGTTTGGTGACGCAGTCGATATTGCCGAAGCTGTGTGTTTTCTCGCGTCAGATCGAGCCGATTTCATTACGGGTCAGATGCTTGATATCGATGGCGGGTACGGCGTCTAACCAAACAGAGGCTCACAAGCCGATTCTGATTAGGCGGCGTCGGCCTCGAACGCGCCCTCGATTGCCCACGTGAGGGTCCGAATAAGCGCGCGTGCAGCGGGTTGAACGATCAGGGGATCAAGCGCTGGAACAAGCGGAAGCTTCAGTTCCTCACGCATCCACGTCGGGAGCAAGCCAACTGCTGCTGGAGCGATCACGCCATAGGCAGGGCGGGCCGCAAGGGGAAGTGGGGCAAGCATGAGCCAGCGAGCTGCGTCTCGTGCCTGCTGACCTGCCTGCAGTTCGGGACGAATTGCGTGCATCCACTCGTCGAGTTCGGCAACCGAATGCGCTGCGTACTCGCCGCCGAGGCTGTCATTGATCACTGCCATTTCATTGACGTAGCGGTCGGCTTCAGGGGCACTCAACTTCGTGGCTCCGTAGCGCTGGTAGGTGCGCAAGAAGGAATCGACTTCGGCGTGATGAACCCAAGACAGCAGATGAGGATCGTTCGCCGAGTACTCGCGACCATCGGGGGCGGTGCCAACAACTCGTTGATGCACGCGGGTGACTAGTGCGAACGCGGCCTCGGCTTGTTCGGTTGTGCCGAAGGTCGTGGCTGCAACGAATTGACTGGTGTTGGCCAGGCGATCGAGTGGATGGCGTCGGTAGTCAGAGTGATCAGCAACGCCGGCCATTGCGAGCGGATGCATCGTTTGCAAGAGCAATGCTCGAACGCCGGCAATGAGCATTGAACCGTCGGAATGGACTCGCCAGGTGACGCTGTCGGGGCCAAAGAGGCCAGGATCGCCCTCGATGGGCTTGGTGAGATCGCGGACAGGAGGGTTGTCTCCAGCGATCAGGGTGCGCAATTCGCTGCCTAGGCGGCGACGAACGTTGCCCAATGCGGAACCGAGTGCTTCGGCGACGGTTGTCAGCCCGGGGGGCAACGTCGGTTCGGTAGTCATGCTTTGAGGATAGGGGCGGAGGTCGCGAAACCGCCGGTCGGGGGAGTTCGCCTGATGGTGATTGACGGGGGGCCACCTGTGTGGTGGGGTGGGGGCACAACTTGACCCACCGCAGTAGGGGAAGCCGGTCCGAATCCGGCGCTGACCCGCAACCGTAGGTGGCCTCCGGAGAGATTCTTCGGGCGGCTACGAGCCGGACTGCCTACTCGGGGGGAATTGCTCCACCATGAAACCGTCGTCGGATTACGGGAGGTGGGGCTCGGTTCGGTCGGCGGCCTTGGTCCGTGGTCCGGTCGGGTCTCGCACCCATTCCGGCACCAACGAACAACGAGTGGCCCCGCACCGTGAATCACCAACTTCCATCGATTGCATCCAAGCGTTTGCGCCGGACGCGCGCGCTTCGGGCGGTGGCCGTCGTGCTTTTGGGTGTCGTCGTTACTGCAAGCGTGCTGGTGGGTCTTACTGATCCTGCAAGCGCTTCAAGTTGTTCTGGCCCGATAAGCGAAGGGGAAATTCGGGTCGTGCTTGTTGTTGATTCGTCTGATCTCGGAGGAAGTTCCTCTGCGACATGTCTCGTCGTGCCCGCTGGCACCAATGGCCTTCAGCTCTTGGCGCGGCGAGGGACCGAACTCGGAACTGGGTCGCCACGGTACGGATCGAGCGGTTTGTTATGTGCAATCGATAACTTGCCCGCCGATAAAAGGGTGTGCGGCGAACAAAATTCAGACGGCTTTAGCTACTGGGCGTATTTTTTCGATAACGGTGGCAATTGGGCCTACGGAAGCAACAACCCATTTTCGAAGCGGCTTACTGACGGAGCTATCGAGGGGTGGAGATTTGTCGTAGGTGGATGTGGTTGCGGCCTAGACCCGTCGCCACGCATAGGTCCATCTCGTTCGTTGTTCCCGGCGCTTGCCCCTGCCCCTGGACTTGCCCCGCTTCCCGAACCCCCGTCAGCTTCTGTACCGATTCCGCAGAGTTCTGGCGGTGCAAACCTCGAGCAGCAAGTCGGAGCAGCCGAGACAGGTTCATTGCCGGTTACGACTGCTGTCGAGGGAGTCGTTGTTGGTGAGGTCGCACTCGCATCATCGAACTCAACCGAATCCAGTGCCGGTCGATGGGTCGGGATTGCAGTGGTTTTCGTTCTCATCGGAGTAATGGCCGGCGGGGCGTGGGTTCAGACGCGCAGGTCGCGATGACGGCGCCCCGGCTTCTTCATCCAGGTGCGTGGTGGCTGTGGGCGGTTGCGTTGTCGGCGTGTGCGTTGCGCACAACGAATCCAGTCCTCCTCTGTCTCATCATCGCTGTCTCCGGTTGGGTGGTTGTTTCTCGGCGGGCTGATGTTCCATGGTCCCGATCATTTGCCAGTTTTTTGCGACTCGGAATGATCGTGATCGCCGTGCGCGTCGTTTTCCAGATTTTCTTTGGTGTTCGTATTCCGGGAACCACACTGTTCACAATCCCGGAGGTAACGCTTCCAGATTGGGCTGCGGGAGTGAGTATCGGTGGCCCCGTCACCCTTGAATCCTTGATGGCTGCGTTCTACCAAGGCCTTCGGCTCGCGGCGGTGCTGGCGTGCTTTGGTGCAGCAACATCGTTGTGCAGCCCGTATCGGATGCTTCGAGCGCTTCCGACGGTCCTCTATGAAGCCGGCGTTGCGGTCACAATTGCATTCACATTTGCGCCTCAGGCAATTGTCGCATCGCGCCAGGTTCGCGAAGCCCGTCGACTTCGTGGTCGATCTGATCGGGGAGTCCGTGCTTGGAGCGCGTCGGCGTTGCCTGTGCTTGAAGGTGCACTCGATCGCGCCGTTGCGCTTGCCGCATCGATGGATAGTCGCGGTTACGGAAGACGTGGTTCGAGTTCTGTTTCGGTCCGTCGTGGTTCCGTCGGACTGGTTTTGCTGGGACTCGTAGCGATTGCCGTTGGCTCCTATGGGCTTCTTGATTCAAGTGCACCTGCACTATTTCGTATCCCGGCACTTGGTCTAGGTGCAGCGGCGCTAATCGGCGCGCTCGTCGCCGGCGGTAAATCGACGATGAGAACCCGGTATCGGCCAGATCCATGGATCGGGCCCGAATGGATGGTGTCGCTTGCTGGGGTTGTTGCCTTGGGATCATTCGTTCTTGTTGGACGAATGGGCGACGCGCTGAGCCCCTCAACGAATCCGCTTGAAGTTCCTGCGGTTCCATTCGTTGCTGTGGTTGGGCTTCTCATCGCAGCGCTACCTGCTTGGCTTGCTCCGCATCCCCCGACGCTCGCCTCAGCGTCTTCGCCCTTGGCGGTGGCGGCATGATCCGGTTTGAGCACGTCACGATCACCTATCCCGAAGCAACTACCCCCACGTTGGTTGATGTTTCGTTCGAAGTTCCCGAAGGTGAACTTTGCCTTGTTGTTGGTGTGACTGGTTCAGGTAAGTCGACGTTGCTTCGTGCAGTCAATGGATTAGTGCCGCGGTTTTCGGGCGGGATTCTTGCTGGGTCGGTTGTCATTGATGGTCGAACAACTTCTGATGTTGCTCCGCGCGATCTCGCTGACGTTGTTGGCGTCGTAGGTCAAGATCCGGCTGCCGGTTTCGTGACCGACTTCGTTGAAGATGAATTGGCCTACGCGATGGAAAACCTTGGTGTCGCGCCCGATCTGATGCGCCGACGGGTTGAAGACATTCTCGATTTGCTTGGTTTACACGAGCTTCGCCATCGTCCCCTTGCTTCACTGTCTGGCGGTCAGCAGCAACGGGTTGCTATTGGTTCGGTGCTCACAGCGGGCCCGAGGGTCCTCGTTCTCGATGAGCCCACCTCGGCGCTTGATCCAGCTGCAGCGGAAGAAGTTCTTGCCGCCCTGACGCGGTTGGTCCACGACCTCGGAATCACAGTGTTGATCGCCGAGCATCGACTCGAACGCGTCGTGCAGTACGCCGATCGAATCGTGTTGGTGCCTGGCGACGGTCGCCAGGTTGTCGTCGGAACACCGGCTGAAGTGTTTGGTGGATCAGTTGTGGCCCCTCCAGTGGTTGAACTTGGCCGTCTTGCCGGTTGGTCTCCACTTCCACTTTCAGTCCGAGATGCACGTCGAGTCGCTGGCCCACTTCGCGATCAACTCGCATCAATCGATACGGAGGTCTTCAGCCGCAAGGCCCGATCACTTGGCGAGGTCGTCGCCACAACAAACGGCCTCCAGGCTTCCTATGGCCCCATCACCGCGCTTCGTGGGGTTGATCTCGAGTTCCGAGCAGGTGAAGTGGTTGCGCTCATGGGTCGCAACGGCGCCGGTAAGTCGACGCTACTCAATCATCTTGTGGGACTACGAGAGCCTGTTTCGGGGGCTGTGCAGGTCATGGGGTCGGCTCCTCACCGCCTCTCGGCTCGTGACGTCGTTCGGGTAGCGGGATTGGTTCCCCAAGACAGCGGTGTGTTGCTCTACCACGACACGGTTTTGGCGGAATGCAATGCATCGGACCGCGATGCAGGTTTGGTACACGGAACTACTCGAACCGTGCTTGATCGCATCGTCCCCGGAGTCGACGCGTCGACTCATCCCCGTGATTTATCGGAAGGGCAACGTCTCGGCCTTGCGCTCTCAATCGTGTTGGCATCGGAACCACCATTGCTGTTGCTCGATGAGCCAACTCGAGGACTCGATTACGGAGCAAAACAACGGTTGGTTGAGGTTCTCGCCCAGCTTGCCGCCGATGGTCATGCCGTGGTCATCGCCACCCACGATGTTGAGGTTGTTGCGGCTGTTGCTGATCGGTGCATCGTTCTCGCCGAAGGTGAAGTCGTCGCCGATGGCCCTGCCCGCGATGTCGTCGTACATTCGCCAGTATTTGCTCCTCAGGTCGCGAAGGTCCTCGCTCCACTTGCTCTTCTGACAGTGAACGAGGTTCAGTTGGCGCTTGCTGCTGCAAGCGATAGTTCCTACTCATGACTGTCGCATCACCATCTCGAGTCGATGCAGTCCGTCTCGGGCTCACGTCTTGGGTGTTATTGGTTGCGGCATTTGCGCTAGGGATCGTGGCGTTTGGTTGGCCGCTCTTTGCCTCTGCGAGTTCTTCGCTTGATTCGTCGCACAGTAACGATGCGCCTTGGATCTTTGTCATCCTTATTCCGCTACTGATCGGAGTCATCCTCGCGGAATTGGCTGATGGTTCTCTTGACGCGAAATCGGTTGCCTTGCTCGGAGTCCTCGCTGCTAGCGGAGCAGCACTTCGATTGCCGAGCGGCGGTGTCGCTGGATTTGAGCCGGTCTTCTTCTTGCTGATCCCGGCGGGACGTGTCTTCGGTCGCGGATTTGGATTTGTGCTTGGGGCGCTCACACTTTTTGTGAGCGCGTTGATTACTGGTGGTGTTGGCCCCTGGTTGCCATTTCAAATGTTCGGCGCGGCATGGATTGGTTTCTTCGCTGGATGCCTTCCTCCTGCGCGCGGAAAAATCGAAATAGCGATGTTGGCCACGTACGCCGCCATTGCTGCACTGGCGTACGGGCTTGTGATGAATCTTTGGTTCTGGCCGTTCGTGAGCGCCGGTGACACCACTGTTTCGTATGTGGCGGGAGATTCGCTGGTGGAAAATCTCCGTCGATTCTGGGGATTCCACATCACGACATCATTCGGATTCGATATTCCTCGCGCTGTTTTCTCAGCGGTCTTCATCGTCGTTGCTGGTCGTCCTGTTCTGGGAGCCCTTCGCCGTGTTGCGCGGCGAGCGGCGTTCGAGGCCCCTGTCGTCTTTGTCGATCCACCGGTGAGTGCCACGAGCAACTGAGATATTTGTGTCACGGTTGGCTATGGCTCCTGTCGTCTTTGTGACCCGTCCATTGCCCGCTCCCGGTATCGACCTGCTGGTCGAATTGGGCTTCGAAGTTCGGGCGAACGATGAGGATCATCCGCTCTCACGAGCCGACCTAATCGCTGGGATCGAAGGAGCTGATGCTCTTTTGTGCATGTTGAGTGATCGGATCGACGAAGAGGTGCTCGACGCGGCCCCGTCATTGCGTGTTGTTTCAAATTACGCAGTTGGATTCGACAACATTGATGTTGCTGCTGCTCGTCAGCGAGGAATCGAAGTCACGACGACGCCTGGTGTCCTCACCGATGCGACCGCTGATCTTGCGTGGGCACTGCTGCTCTCTGCCGCCAGAAATATTGGGGCCGGAGAACGTCTGGTTCGAACGGGAGAGTGGACAGGGTGGGCGCCGACACAGTTGCTTGGCGAACCACTCCGCCATCAAACGCTGGGCATTGTTGGGATGGGGGCGATCGGACAAGCGGTTGCACGTCGCGCGCAGGGCTTCGGCATGAATGTTGTGTATTTCAATCGCACTCAGGTCTCTCCGGAGATTGAAACATCGCTTGGTGCGGAGTTCGTGTCACTCGATGACCTTCTCCGGCGGAGCGATTTCATTTCGCTCCATGCCCCGCTGAACGATCAGAGCCGACACATGTTCGACGCACGTGCTTTTCGTCTGATGAAGCCAACTGCTGTACTCGTCAACACAGGTCGCGGTGCATTGATCGACGAGGCAGAGTTGGTGAATGTTCTGCGGGAAGGGCGAATCGCTGCTGCTGGTCTCGACGTGTATGAATTCGAGCCGAAGATCACCGAGGGCCTGCTAACACTCGACAATGTTGTGCTGGCTCCGCACCTTGGTTCGGCATCAACGCTGGCTCGAGGGGACATGGTCCGACTGTGCTGCGAGAACATCGTTGAAGTCCTCGCTGGAAGGCCAGCCGTGACTCCGGCGCCTAGCTGATCAGCGGCTACTTCTCGTCTGCTGCTTTCGCAATGCGGTCGAATGCCTCGAGCATGTCATTGGCTGAACTCGTGATCGCATCGGCATGAGCGCGGCGCGCATCGTCTTCGATCCCATGTCCACCGATCACGATGGGGCAGCCGACCTGATCTCGAAGAGCGTTTGCAGTAGCGATCACGCTGTCATCAACGCCTGCAGTACTTGAGCTGATTCCTACAGCGAGAAGTCGATCAGCAGTGTTTGCGGCGTCCACGAATGTTTCGACTGGGGTATTGGCACCGAGGTCGATCACTGTGAAACCGCGTCCGCGAAGGAGGTCAGCAGCCATTGCGATCGGCACAGCGTGTTGGTCGCCGGCTACTGCGCCAATAACGATGGTGCCGCGTGTTTGGCCTGGGCGACTGAACTGCGGGCCTAAACGCCCGATGAGGCGATTTGTCACGGCTGTCGCTCGATGTTCCTCGGCGATTGACACTTCGCCGTTGGCCCATGCGGCTCCAATGGCTGCGAGTGCCGGTGCGAGCACATCGATGTACACCGACATCGGAGCGAGACCCGAAGCCATCGATGCTTCAATCACATTCCAAGACCCGGCTTCATCGCCTGCGGTCAAGCGATCTCTAAGCCTCGCCGACCAATCGACGCGCTCGCCGGTAGTGCGCGTGTCGGGAGTGGAAACGAACTCCTTGAACGCATCGCTTGAAATTCGCCAGCCTCCTCCAACCTTGGTGGCGGCCAGTCTTCCGGTTCGAACGTACTTGTAGGCCGTCATGTAATGAACGCCGAGTAGTTCGGCGGCTTCAGTGAGAGTGATATCGGTCGAAGCGGGCACTGGTCGTTCTGTCGCCTTGATCATCGCTTCGCCCCTCTCTCAATTGACCGCCGCTTGACCGGCCGACCGTACCGGAGGCCGACTCGGCGCGCCTGATCGGGCAGACACTCTCTAGTGGATTGCGAACGAAGTCGGGTCTAGCGGGGAGCGATCTTTGCCAGAACGGCTTGAACGCTTGAAAGAACCTCGACCTCAAGATGCTCAGTGAGCCAATCGCGGTTGCGCTTATGGAGATCGTCGGCGGGGTCGAAGCGATTGAGTACCACAACGGGTGTCGCAACATGAGCGCCACTATTGATGGCATCAAGGCTCAGGATGATCTGATTGATTGTCCCGAGTCCGGCATCGGCAATGAGCAACACGATGTCGGGTTGAAGAACTTCGATGAGGCTGATCGAATCGCCATCCGCCGCGAGCGGTGAACGAACTCCTCCAGCAGACTCGACGAACGCGACAGCGGGCGCGGGAAGTGGCCACTGGATTTCGGAGGCAAGGTCTTCGACAGTGAATTGCGGACGGGAGAGTGCATCGGCAGCCATGGGCGGTGCCATAGGGATCGGATACCAGCGGTGACGTGGACACACGTCGTTGGGGGATTCGCCCGAAGCATCGGCAAGAAAGTGGGCGTCGGTGAATTGGTCCTCGGGACCAAATGATTGAGCGGGCTTTCGTGCGGCGACATCAATGCCTTTGGAACGAAGATCACGCAAGAGCCGGGCGGTCACGTAGGTCTTGCCGATCTCGGTGCCAGTGCCGACAACAACGACAAGTCGCTGTGGCCGCAGTCCATCAAATGTCATTGTCCACCGTCCGTCTCCAACACACGCAGGGCATCAACAAGTGCAGCAATCTGTTCATCAGTATGGGCCGCAGAAAGCGCAATGCGCAGTCGGCTTGATCCCACTGCAACGGTGGGGGGTCGGATGGCGGGCACGAGAAGGCCCAGTTCAAGAAGTCGTTGCGAGGCCGCCAGCGCCGAAGCCTCGTCGCCCAAGATCACCGGGATGATCGGCGAGGGGTGCCCAGGAGCGACGCGCGCAATGTGTTGACGCAGTCGTTGCTGAAGAGCGTCGCCTTCCTCCGATTGCACAACCCTGATTGCGGCAAGTGCTGCGGCCGCATCGGCCGGGCTGGGGGCAGTAGTGAAGATGTAGGTGCGTGCTCGGTTGACGAGGAGGTCAATGAGCGAGCGGGGACCGGCAACGAACCCGCCAAGCGCCCCAAGAGTTTTCGACAGGGTTCCAACCTGCACAACGATTGCCCCATTCACGAGTGGCTCAGGTGGAGGTTCGAGGACTGCGTGGGCTTCATCGACAACAAGAAGGGCCTCGTGTTGTGCGCACAGCGACGCGAGTTTGTCGATGGGGGCGACATCGCCGTCCATCGAGAACACGGTGTCGGTGACGACAACCTGACGTGCTCCGGCGTTCGCAGCAAGGTTGGTTGCGAGATGGTCGAGATCAAGATGTCGGTACCGGTGCACGGCCGCGCCATTTGCGCGGGCCATGCGACAACCGTCGATGATTGATGCGTGATTCAGTTCATCTGAGTGCATCACGACACTTGGGCCGCCCAAGGTTGCAAGCAATCCGAGGTTGGCGGCGAACCCAGTGGGGAAGAGAACAGCGGCGTCGGCGCCGCGCCATTGTGCAATCGCGTCTTCGAGTTCATGGTGGATCGGACGCGATCCGACGACGAGGCGTGATGCGCCTGATCCAGAACCCCAACGAGTAGTTGCCTCAATGGCGGCTGCTTGCACGACGGGATGTGCCGTGAGCCCCAGGTAATCATTCGACGCGAACGAGATGACTGTGCGACCTTCAAGCTCGCCAACAGCTCCGTGAGCGTCAAAAGATCTCGGTGCGCGCCATCGACCGCTTTCCCTGATTTCGGTCTCTTGGGATTCGAACCACTCGGACCAGTGAGCGGAATGACTGTCGCTCACTGAGCGCAAACCTCTTCAATCGATGCGCCTAACGCGTCGACGATACGGTCGATCTCTTCGGCGGTGGAGGTGAGGATGGGCATGAGTACGACGACGTCGCCGAGAGGTCGTAAAAGCACGCCGCGGTTTACGGATGCGGCGCACACGCGTCGACCCCAACGCAGATCATCTTGAGGCGGAGCGAGTTCCACTCCGACCATGAGCCCATGCTGGCGGATCTCTTTGATCGCCGAGTTGCCATTGGCGAGCACTTCAAGCTGTTCGTGGAGTTGGGTAGCCCGCTCGCGGACGTTGGCGAGGACGTCAAGCTCTTCGAATAGCTGGAGGTGGCGAAGCGCGACTGCTGCCGCAAGGGGGTTTCCGGAAAAAGAATGACCGTGATACAGCGTCATTTCACTGAGGTCAGGACCGAGGAACGCGTCGTACACGCGTCGTGATGCGACTGTCGCGGCCATAGCGAGATAACCGCCGGTCAGTCCCTTGCCGATACACATGATGTCGGGGCGAACTCGACACTGTTCTGTGGCGAATAGCGTTCCGGTTCGGCCGAAACCGGTTGCGACCTCGTCGGCAATGAGCAAGACGTCATGTTCTCTGCAGGCATCGCCAACTCGTTCAACAGATTCGGGGTCGGTGATCCACATGCCAGCAGCGCCCTGGACGAGTGGTTCGATGACCACAGCAGCAAGTTCATGGGCGTGAGCTCTGATCATGGCCACTGCGGTATCTGCCCAACCTGGATCGTCGTAGCCAGGGGCGCGCAGCACGTCGAATCGGAGTGGATTAAAGACGTCAGTTCCGAAGCCGCCCGCTCCGATGGAGATCGCTCCGATCGTATCGCCGTGGTAGGCCCCGCCGAGTGTGAGGTAGCGGGTTCGTTCGGTAACCCCCTGATTTGTCCAAAACTGAAACGCGATCTTGATTGCTTGTTCTACGGCAGCTGCGCCATCTGAGGCGAAGAGGAAATGCGGTTCGCTCACGGGCACTCGAGGTGCAAGAGCTTCCGCGAGTTCGATGGTGATCCGGTTGCCGTTACCGAGCATGGTTGTGTGCGCGACGCGGTCGAGTTGTTCTCGCGCTGCTGCATCAAGTTCCGGTACTCGGTGTCCAAGTGTCGTAACCCAGAGCGAAGAGATTGCGTCGAGGTACCGTGAACCGTCGACGTCGATGAGCTCTCGGCCTTCGGCGTAGTCGACGATGATTGGCCGGTTCTGCGCGTAGGTCGACATTTGGGTGAAGCCATGCCACACCACAGCAGCATCCCGGTCCACCCATTGATCGTGGGCGCTTCTCAGGGATGTGGATTCTGAATCTTTCACCGGGACAGCATCGCACCCTTGGCATTGGGGTGGCGATCGCGTCGCCATTCTTCAATCCGGTGGGCCATGGGGGTTGACGGAGGACCGTCCACGAAGGGCCAAAGCTCCTCGGCAATCTTGCGCCAGTCACCCGTCGCATGAAGCTCGCCAAGGATTGCGTAGAGGCCCAAACTGATTCTCTGAATGATGACGAAACTTCCTGGAAGGTTGGCCGCCTTTTGCATGATGGCGTAGGGGCCACTGGTGTCGAAGAAACGGCGCACCGTTTCTGACGCGTACTCGGGGGTGATGGTGAAGTCGCCCTCGACGGCAACGAATTCGTAGAAGTGTCCGAGGTAGTCGATGACGTCGGCATCGGTGACGTCAAGACCTGCGGGAAGAAGCCCTAAACGTTCGACGGTTGCGCGAAATGCTGCGGCGTCATGATCGATCACCATGTGTTGGATCATTTCGCCAAACTCATCAAGTTCTTCGGCGGTGAAATACTTCACGAGGCCGAAGTCAAGAAATGTGACTCGTCCACCTGGGTGAAACAAATAATTGCCGGGATGGGGATCGCCGTTAAACGCTGCAAGTCGATACAAACCGCCAAAGGCGAAGCGGTAGAGGGTTTCGGCGGCAAGGTCCTTCTCTTCCTGGCTCCATGTCAGAAGTTCGTCCCATCGGACTCCATCGGAGAGTTCTGTTGTGAGAACCCTTCGGCTTGAGTAGTCGTCAATCACATGCGGAATGTGAATTGTCGGATGACCTTCGTAGTAACCAGCAAAGGCTCGTTGATTGGCCGCTTCGATTTCGTAATCAAGTTCCTCGACAACGCGTTCGCGCAGTTCAGCGACGAGCGCTTTATGGTCGAGTCCAGGGAACAGGACTCCGAGGCCAGCGAAGATGAATCCGGCATTGTTGAGATCGGACGCAACGGCCTCAGCAACGCCTGGATATTGAACCTTGACCGCCACAGCTTGCCCATCGCGAGTGAGGGCTCGGTGTACTTGACCGATTGACGCCGAAGCAATCGGCGTTGGATCCCATGTTTCAAAAAGATCGTCTGGATGTTTGCCGAACTCTTCGCGGATGACTTCCGCCGCGAGTTCTGCGCTCATCGGCGGCGCATTCTGCTGAAGGTCAGCAAGAGCGCCACGCACATGTTCGGGAAGTCCTTGGTCGATGTAGCTGGCCATTTGACCGACCTTCATGAGCGCGCCCTTCATCTGCCCGAGCGCTTCGCTGACCTGTTGAGTGGTTTGCATTTCAAACGCAAGGTCCAGCTCGCGACGTTTCCCGGCGTCGGCAAAAACTCGACGGGCACGATGTCGGGCATAGGACCCACCGGTCTTGGCGCCAAGCATCGCAAGGCGGAAGTTGCGGGCGCTTCGGCGACCGTTCTGAACTGGCCCAGTGGAATCGCGCTGAGAACGTCCGCTTTTCAGGACCACCACAAAGGCGGCTATGAGGCTAAGGGGCAGGAGAAATCGAAGGGCTCGGCGTCGCAGTGTCACAAGGCCCAACGTTAGGGGTCGGCCGCTTGGTTTCCCTCACCGGAGGAGGGCCACAGAACGGACAAGGCCGGTAGCGTTGCGCCGATCACTTGGACAGGGAGTACCCATGAGTTCTACGACAGTCACGGTCGCCCAAGGCGCCCTTCAGGGTAGTGAAAAGGACGGCATCGTCCAGTTTCGGGGTATTCCCTACGCTGCGCCGCCGGTCGGTGAACGCCGCTTCCTTGCCCCCGCTCCGCCAGAGTCATGGGACGGTGTTCGTGATGCCTCAATGTTTGGGCCCATGTCAGTTCAGGAGTCTGGTGGCATCACGGCATTTCTTGGCGATGCAGCAGATTCGTCAAGCGAAGACTGTTTGTTCCTCAACGTGTTCACGCCAGGGTGCGACGACGCTTCCCGTCCAGTCATGGTCTGGATTCACGGTGGCGGTTTCATCAATGGGTCGTCGTCCACTCCTTGGTACGACGGCACAACCTTGGCAACTCGTGGCGACGTTGTGGTTGTCACGCTGAATTATCGACTTGGTGCGCTCGGCTTCCTTTGGCTGGGCGATCTTGATGAGCGGTATCGCTCGAGTGGAGTGAACGGGCTGCTTGATCAGGCGGCTGCCCTTGCATGGGTGCACGACAACATCGCGGTGTTCGGTGGCGACCCAAACAACGTGACGATCTTCGGTGAGTCAGCTGGCGCCATGAGCGTGTCAACGCTTCTTGCGATTCCCGCAGCTCGCGGGCTTTTTCACAAAGCAATTGCGCAAAGTGGCGCGGCACACAACACGTTCACGCCAGCGATGGGTGCTGCCATGACTGAACAGTTCATGGAGAAGCTCGGAGTTTCCGGCCTCGATGGATTGTTGAGCGCAACGGCCGATGACATCGCGAAAGCGGCAACAAAAGTTGAAGCAAAGTTGTACGACGATCCTTCAGGGCTTGGTGGACCGACTGGCATTGCATTGGCGATGGCGTTTCAGCCAGTCGTCGACGGTGAGTTTTTGCCAATGAATCCGCTTGTGGCTGTTGCCAATGGTGAAGCAGTGGATGTTCCTTTCATGACCGGCACAAATCTTGATGAGTGGAATCTGTTTGCGCTCATGAGCCCGGGTGGTCTGGATGATCCGAAATTGCTTCAACGATTGGAACGAATCTTTGGTTCGGGGCATCCGGTGCGAGATGCCTACGTAGCCGATCGTCCCGACGCGTCGCCCGATGATCTTTGGAATGCTGTTCTCACCGATGCGACGTTCCGTATTCCTGCCATTCGCCTTGTAGAAGCACGAGCGAATGCATCGACGCCGACCTGGCAGTACCTCTTCACGTGGGCCACTCCTGCCTTTGGGGGAGTAGTGAAGTCCTGTCACGCACTTGAAATTCCTTTTGTCTTCGGTGTGCTCGGCAACCAAGGAGCCGAACTATTCCTCGGGGGCCCTGTGGGTGACGATCTCCGAGAACTCTCTGTTGCGATGCAGGACGCATGGTTGTCGTTCGCTCGCGATGGTGATCCCGGTTGGCCAGCGTGGAATGCACAGACACGACCGACGCAACGTTTCGATGTTGAACGAGAGTTACTGTCAGACCCGATGCCCCTTGAACGCTTGGTGTGGGACGGCGTTCTATGAACAAACCGAGCGCCATCGTGCTTTTGTCGGGTGGCCTTGATTCCACGACTTGTTTGGCAATTGCGGAAGGCGAGGGCTTCAACCCGATTGCCTTGAGTTTCCGTTACGGGCAACGTCACACAGGCGAACTCGAGTGTGCTGCGGAGATTGCGCGCGCTGCGGGTGTCGAACATCTCATTGCCGATATCGATCTTGCTGCTTTTGGTGGTTCTGCATTGCTTGATGAGTCACTAGAGGTTCCGAAGCACGAATCGGTTGACGATCTCTCGGCTGATTCGGTTCCGATTACTTATGTGCCAGCACGAAACACAATTTTCTTGAGCTTTGCTACCGCGGTTGCTGAAACCCGCGGCGTACACGATGTATTCATCGGAGTGAATGCGGTGGACTACTCGGGCTATCCCGACTGCCGACCGGAGTTCATCGCGGCGTTCGAAGACATGGCCAACCTCGCAACCCGAGAAGGGGTTGAGGGCGGGCGCTTGCGCATCCGTACGCCGTTGATCGATCTCACGAAGGCGGAGATCATCCAGTTGGGTCTCTCCCTAGGGGTCGACTACGGCGCCACGATGTCGTGTTACGACCCAGCCGTCGATGGGGGAGCCTGTGGCCACTGTGACGCGTGCTTGCTTCGCGCCCGCGGCTTCGCTGACGCTGCGGTGGACGATCCGACGCGGTATTCGAAATCTTTGAACAGTGATCTTTGAATAACTTCGACTTACGATTTACTGATTACTGCAAGCGCTTCGTCGATGTGCTTCTTTGGTTTGAACTGCGATGAGAACACCTTGCGCACGATGCCATCGGGGTCGATGACATAGGTGACACGACCAGGCAACAAGCCAAGTGTCTTGCTGGCACCGAACTGCTTGCGCACGGCGCTGTCTGTGTCGGCCAACAACGTGAATGGCAAGTTGTGCTTCTGGGCGAATGCCTTATGTGATTCCACCGAATCGGAACTGATTCCGATCACTTTTGCGCCGGCATCGGTGAAGGCTTCGAAATTGTCGCGGAACGAACATGACTCTGCGGTGCAGCCCGGCGTGTCGTCCTTTGGGTAGAAGTAGACGACAGCCCATCCTCCACGGAGTTGAGCCGATGTGACGGTGGTGCCGTCCTGGTCGGGGAGCGAGAACTCGGGGACGGTTTGGCCTTCAACGATGGTCATTCACCCTTTCAGCACCGATTCGACCGTTGTTATTCCGTCGCAACCAGCCTTTTTGGCCCCGGTATCGCCCGTCATGGGATCCTCGCCGCGTAGCGTTGGTCCATGCCGATCGTCGCCGTTGTGAACCAAAAGGGTGGAGTGGGTAAGACCACGGTCACCTTGGGCCTTGCTTCAGCTGCCGCCAACCGTGGCAAAAAAGTGCTTGTGGTCGACCTCGACCCACAGGCCAATGCCACTGCTGGCCTCGGAATCTGGGATGCCGCTACCACCGTCGATAGTGCTCTTGAAGCCGACCGCCCCGGATCTGCTGGTTCGCTCGCAGTGCCGACCGCGTGGGTTCTCGAAGGCGGTCGTGCCCCCGACGTGCTCGCCAGCACTCCAGCGCTTTCGTCTCGTGAGCCGCAACTCGCCAACGATCCAGTTGGAGCACAAGACCGTTTGCAGCTCGCGCTTGAAGGTCACGACTACGACCTCGTCGTGATCGACTGCCCGCCTTCTTTGGGTCTTCTCACTATCAACGGACTTTTCGCCGCAGATCGAGCGCTCATCGTCACTGAACCGGGTGCGTGGGCATCAGACGGTGTTGCCAACGTGCAACTCACCATCTCTCGCATTGCAGCGCGCCGCGGTGGCCGTCCCAAAGTGGCTGGCGTTGCCGTTAACCGTCTTGGGCGCACTCGCGACGCGCATTACTGGCACACGATGTTGCTTGAGCAGTATGGCGATCAGGTCTTCGCTCCGGTTCACATGCGCGCCGCTGTCGCCGAAGCCTCGGCACAGTCACTGCCTATCCACGGGCTCGGCACTCGCCAGGGTGCAAGCGATGCAGCCCAGGAATTCGACAACCTGCTTGATGCGGTGGTCCCCGAGATGGCACGGTCTGGTGTGCGTGCGTCTGCTCCTGCGGATGCGGCCCCCATCGAAACCTCCGGAGGAACTCATGGCGTATGACCCGCAAAAGACTCGGAACCGTCCGGTTCCCGCCGCTGACCGTCCAGCACCAGTCGACGCGTTCCTCGATGCAATGTCAGAGGTGACGGTTCCCCCCGAGGGCATCGATAGTGAAGTGACTTCGGGCGGCGATACTGCTGGCGAGGAAATGTTTGTCGATACTGCACCGCGTGCGCCGTCCGACCTCGCAGACTGGGCCAAAACTCCGGTTGTGCAGTCGAACGAGAGCGACCGTTCGAAACTAGTGATCGCAATTGTGGCAGCGGTTGCTGCGCTCGTCGCCGTACTCGTTGTTACTCGTAAGCGTCGCTGACGACACTTTCGCTAGCCGCGTCAATCAAGAAGTACTGACGCGAGTGCCTCGATGACGTCTGCATCAATGCCGATGCTTTTCACATAGCCGGTCATTGATCCGTATTCCGAGTTCACATGCGCAAGAAGGCGATCCATCGCTTCAGGAGGAGCCGCGAGATAGGCCGAAGGCTGGTCGTTCATCGCGGTGAGCGCTTCGAGTCGGTCATGCTTGAGGCGTTCGATGAGTTCTGCCATATTCGTCCCCGAAATCGCGTAGTCGGCGACGATCACGTGGTCGGCGACGCCGATCGTGGAGAGCACCATCGCTGCAAGGACGCCGGTTCGGTCTTTGCCTGCTGCGCAATGAAAAACGGCGGGGAGATTTTCCGACTGCGCCAGGGTTCGAAACGCTTCTGAAAGTGCGGGCGCTCCGATATCGAGCATGTGTACGTAAAGCTCGCTGAGCACAACGCGTGCATCTGCGTCGTCATCAAGATCACTCGGTTTCCAAACTTGTCCAAGAACATCGAGATGGACATGAGTAATTCCGCGATGAGGATCGTTAAGGTGACCCTCATCGACTTCGGTTCCGGTGCGTAAATCGACGACAGTTCGCAGTCCGATTTCCGCAAGTTGGTCTAACTCGGAATCAGGTAAACGGTGAACGGCGTCGGCGCGAAAGAGCGTGCGCCATTTGACCATCCGCCCGTCGACGGTGGTGTAGCCACCCAGATCCCGAAAGTTAAATGCGCCTTCGAAGGAAAGCTGACGGTCCGGATGGATAGTTGCACGTGCAAGATCTGTTTCGTTCACGTGAGTGAGGCTACGTGCAATAGGTGGGTTCACGTTGACTCCTAGCGACTGGGAATGCCTCAACACCTCTGGTAGGCAAAGTGTTGTGGCCTGCTAGGCAAACCCGAGATGAACCCGGTGAGCGGAACGTGAACCTTTGGGAAAGATTTCGGGTGCGTTATCTGACAGGTTTTTGCACGAGTAGGGGGCAATGGTGGGTGTGCACAGTGCGCATGGTGGTGCTTCCGAAAGCGTGAAGCGATCGTCTCCGAAGAAGTGATTCGGTAACGATTGATCAGGCTTCGGGAACCTTTACGACAAAGGTCGCAATATCAGCAGCGAGTCCGCTGCGGATGAGTTCAAGCGATGCTCCACGACAGTTGGTGCGAGTGAGAGCGAATGCATCAGAGTCGAGGCGCTCAGCAAGGTCGGCGGCATGGGCGAGCGCGGTTGTGAGCACCGCGTCGTGGGCGACAACCTGATCGAGATAGCCGGCAACGACTGCGCCAGCAGGGTCGTACACGGTTGCGTGATTGACCGCTGCGGTGAATGCAGCATTTGAGAGTGATGTGCGAGCGAGTTCAACGGCGAACTTGGGGACAGGCATCCCGATAGCGACCTCGTTGAGACCGATCTTGTAGTTGCCCTCTGCGCCGATGCGCACGTCGGCGGCCATGAGCAAGATTGCGCCCATCGCAAGTGCGTGGCCGGTCGACGCGATGATCACTGGCATTGGGAACTCGTGAATCTCAATAGCGATGTCAGCGCCCGCCTTCAGAAGGTTTCTCGCAGCTTCTGGGCTTGAGGTCATGACCGAAAGGTCAAAGCCTGCAGAGAATCGGCCGGAGCGACCAGCGAGCACAACTGCTCCCGCTTCCGAGCGAGCCCGTTCAAGGGCATCGTGGACACCTGCAGCGATGTCGTGGCTGATCGCGTTGGCTTTGCCGTCGTCGATCGCGATGAGGGCGACGCGGTCTTGGAGTTCGTAAGTCACGGCGGAATCGGTCATGGGAGGAACGCTACCCGTGGCAGCGGCGGCTGATTACGAAGGTTCAGTAACGAAGTCGATGAGTTGCTCAACTGCTCCCACGAGAGGTGGTTGTAGGTCGGCATAGGACGACACCGAATTCAGGATCTTCTTCCAGAACAACCGAGGGTCATCGACGCCAAGGGCTGCGCAGATGCCTTCTTTCCACGGTTGACCCTTGGGAATATCTGGCCATGCGACGATGCCGACAACAGAGGGTTTCACCGCAGCCCAAATATCGACATATGGGTGGCCAGTGACAAGGACATCGGGATGATCGATTCCTGCAGCGATTCGTGATTCCTTGGAATCGTCGACGAGATGATCAAGAAGGACGCCGAGGCGACGTCCGCTCCGTGGCCCGAACGACCGAACGATTTCTTGCAGATTGTCTGCGCCATCGAGAAGTTCGACAACGACACCTTCGACTCGGAGGTCATCGCCCCAAACCTTTTCCACGAGTTCCGCGTCGTGTACGCCTTCAACAAGCAGCCGACTTGCCCGTGCCACGCGAGCCGGTGCAGAAGGCATCGCAACGGAACCCGAAGCAGTGCGCGTTGCCGCTGCGGTGCTTGATGCTTTGGGTCGAGCCAAGGTGACCTGTCGACCCTTTACGTCGAACGCGCCATCTCGCAATCGAATCTTGTGATCGCGTCCTTGACGATCTCGGAGTGTGACGAACGATGAATCGCATTCAACGACGACACCCCAGAGGTGTGTGCCTCGGACTTCAACCTCTAGGCCGGGAGTTGCAGCAATGACCGCTGGTTTTTGGCGAGAACGGGGTGTGTCCCCGTCGAGATCGAGAGGCTCGGAAAGAATGCCTTTTCGATAGGGCGTTTCGGCCACGTTTTATTCGCCGCCGACGAGTTCGCGAATTTTTGCTGCAGTAGCGGGGCCGTCGTATGCGAGTTCTCCGTCGCGCAATCCGACACACCGCGTTGCGCTGGGAACGAGATCAAGTTGATGGGTCGAACAAATAATCGTTGCGCCCTGGTCAACGACATCGCTCATAATTTCCACCAGCGTTTCTTGGCCGGGGGTGTCAAGGCCAACAAATGGTTCGTCGACGAGCATCACGGTGAACGGACGGATAAGCCCGAGGATGAGACCAGTTTTCTGCTTGAGTCCGCGACTAAATCGTGACGGAAGATCGTCGATGCGGTCGCCAAGTCCGAACATGTCGACAAGGTCGTCGGCGTAGTCCTGCCAATCGACAGTTTTGTGAAGGCGAGCGATGTATTCGATGTGCTCACCGAGACTGAGGTCGTCGTACAACACCGGATTGTCAGGCAGGTACGAGAGCGCAGCGCGCGCATGGACGGTGCCGGCAGGGCTACCTGCGATGAACGCCCAACCGTTTGTTGGCTCGAGCATCCCGGCGGCGAGTCCGAGGAATGTTGACTTTCCGGCGCCGTTCGGGCCTACGAGCATGACGAGTTCACCCGTGCCGATGACGAGATCGAGTTCGGTCATGAGCCCCATGCCATCGCCGTAGTCCTTCGAAAGGTCGAGGGTCTGCAGGGCCGCGTCGGGTTTCAGGCGCGGCTCAGTGGCGGGAGTGGGTGGTTGTTTGGGTAATGCGAATGCTGAGGTCACAGGTGCTTCGGCTTCCGTGTGCGCAAGTAAAGGATGGCACCGCCGACGGCGAACAGTGAGTACACCGTTGCATTGCCGACTTTGGTGGTGTTGATGGCATTGGGATCAGATCCAGCGCTGAGCAGGGGCAGGAGGGCGATGATCGTGATGGCTGGAGGGATGACGAGGCGGGCGATCATGAGCCAGCCCATGACATCGGGACCAAGCCCCGCAAGACCGGCCATATTGGGTGCACCTTGAGCGGCGCTGATCATTGCCGAGACCGCGGCAGCGAGAGCGACAGGTACAAACATGATGAGTGCGAGTTTCCAAACCACAGCGAATGGGACGAGGATCAGCGCAGAGGCGGCGACGATCGCGCAGATGAATGTCATGACGACAAATGCCGCAGCAACGTGTTGCAGGATCAAGATGCCAGGCGCTTCAGGAAAACTTTCCCACCGAGTGGGGTGATCAACTTCCTGAGCTGTTGGTTCCGATGCGTCGTAGGCCACGAGGTAGAGCGCAAGGCCGGCAACGATGATCATTGGAATGGTGCCGCGCCACAATGCTCCGAGTGAAAGTCCGGCGATGACGCCGAACATCGCCATGCGAAGGAGTCGGGGTAGGGGGAAACGCAGGTAGCTCTGCCAATCGCGTTTCCACGTTGGTGGAATAAAACTCTTCTTTTTCGATCGGCCAATTCGAATCCAGGGACGAAGCCGAGCGTTCTCTTGAGACAGTTGACGGCGAAGAAGCACAACGGTTCGAACGTCTTGAAGTGTGACGGCGAAACGTAACTGCGAAACTAGTCCGGCGCGGCGCAATGCATGCTCAATCGAGAGATTGCCAATCCGGGAAAGTCCCAACCAGACAACTACAGCTACGACCACGATGCTGATGAGAGCAAATACTCGGAAGGTGATTGGCCAGAACGCAATTTCGGCAAGGAGCGTGAAGGGCGAGGTTGTCCTCTTGCCAAGAACATCAAGCGCAGACCACGCGATGAGGACGGCAGCGAGGATGTTGGCGGGCCACCAACGAAGACGTCGACCCGATGCAGCGAGTGCTGTTGCAGAAGCAAGTACCCCGACAAGAGCAAACGAGAGAGCTCCGCATGCAATTGCCGTAGCGGTATTGACGGGGAGTCGATACGCAGCGACTTCGCCGATGATTGCGCCAATTACGGCGCCGGCGAATGCCATAAATCGAAGTTGTTTGATGGCTGGACCACGAACAACCGATTCGCGCGGAACCGGTGCATTGAGCTCGTGCATGACGACTGGTGCTTCGAGCACGAGCGGTCCGCCGCGGCCTCCGGAGCGCAACCCAACGCCTATTGCAATCGCGAATCCGAGCCCGAGCCACATCGGTGCTTCATTGGCAAAGCGCAGGGCTTCTTCATTGGTGAGTCGATCATCCGGGAGTTGGCTGACTGCAAAAAGGATGAAGATCACCGCAGCGAGGCCAACGATGTAGACCCGATAGACCGCATCGATCCAGTGGACTTCGGAAAGTCGGTTGTGGCGTCGAGTTCGCCGCAGGTCCAGCAGCGCTTCGGTGGGAGTCTCGACGTCGGTCACGGCCTAGGAATCTACCGGCGATGCGGGATGGCTCAGTTCGACGCTCGTTCGGCCTCGTCGGTCAGTTCCAGCCATTGCTCCTCAGCGGCGTTCAGTTCGGCGAGAACTGCGGTCAATTCCCCACCTAGACGGGTGAGTTCGACGTGGTCGCCGCTGACGGCGAGGTCGGCCACTTTCAGTTCAAGTCGGTCTTTTGTCTTGGTGAGACGCTTGATCTCCTTCTCAAGATCCTTGATGAGGAACCGCAAGGTGCTTGGGGACCTTGTTGCTGGTTTCTCTGAGGTCTTTGCCTTTGAAGACTTCGAGGTTGGGGATCCTGACGATGAGCTTGGGGCTTTACGTGGATCTGCAATGCGTCCGCGAACTATTGAGGCTCGGCGCTGTTCTTCCCATGCGGCGTATCCGCCCGGGCGAGGTGATGGTCGGGCGTGGCCGTCCATCACGATGACATCGGCAACAGTTCGCTCAAGGAAGGCTCGATCGTGGCTTACGACAATAAGAGCACCGGGCCAGTCGTCGAGAAATTCCTCAAGAACGCGAAGTGTGTCGAGATCGAGGTCGTTGGTCGGTTCGTCGAGCAGCAGCACGTTTGGCTTCTGGGCGAGAACGAGCAGAAGTTGAAGCCGCCGGCGTTCTCCTCCCGAAAGAAGTTCGATCGGTGCCCATTGCGCATCACCATCAAACCAAAACGATTCAAGAAGGGCTGCGTCCTGCCAGTCCGGTTCGCGGCGACCACCGGTGATTGCTTCGCGAACGCGTTGGCGCGGATCAAGCTCCACTCCGATTTGGTCGTAGTACCCGATACGAACTGTTGAACCAACGTCGATTGTCCCTGCTGTGGGTGAACGTCGGCCAGCAATGAGGTCAAGGAGAGTCGACTTTCCGGCACCGTTCGGGCCAATGAGTCCGAGTCGTTCTCGATTATCGAGCATGAGTTCAACATCGCTGAACAACTGTGATGCTCCGTCGTGGTTGAACGACACGTCGGTGATTTCAACCACTTTGCCCCCAAGTCGCGGTGTCCCGAACCAAAGATCGGGAATGCCGGAACGCGCTGCGGGCTCTGCCCGTGTTTCAATCAACGTTGTTGCGGCGTCGATCCGCGCTTTCGGTTTGCTGGTTCGTGCCGGGGCGCCGCGTCGGAGCCACGCCAATTCCTTGCGAGCGAGATTCTTGCGAGTGGTTTCTTGCGAGACGGCTTGTTCTTCACGCAGAGCGCGACCTTCGAGGTAGCCGGCGTAGCCGCCGTCATGAAGATAGGAGCGGCCGCGGTCGAGCTCGAGCACTCGATTGGTCACGCGATCAAGCACGTGTCGATCGTGGGTCACCAGTACGAGTCCACCGCGGTAGCTGTCGAGTCGATCTTCGAGCCATGCGATCGCGTCAATGTCGAGGTGATTTGTGGGTTCGTCAAGAATGAGCAGGTCGCTAGGAGCGACGAGGGCGCGCGCGAGGGCAACTCGTTTGGCCTGGCCGCCTGACAATCGACCGGTATCAGCGTCAGTGAGTGAAGCCATGCCGAGATGGTCAAGCACGGCTGCGGCTTCCCAGTCGCGTTCTGCCACTGCTTCGACGGCGGAAAGGACACTGCCGGCTGGCAAAACCGGGCGCTGGGGGAGCGTGGCGATTCGAACGTCGCGACCTCGGCGGACAGAGCCCGATTCAGGAGCGACTTCGCCGGTGAGCACCGACAGCAGTGTGGACTTTCCTGTTCCGTTGAGGCCAACGATGCCTAATCGGTCTCCCGTCGAGAGGGTCAGCGACACATCAGTAAAGAGAGGGCGACCGGGGCGGGTCATTGTTGCTCGGTCGACGTCCACGCAGATCATTTGTCCGAGGCTACGGCGAGTTGGAGACCCACTGATCTCTTGTGATGCAGGGGGTGTTGAGGACTACCGTTCCACCCGGTCCATCGGGGGATGGATCACTCACCTCATGACCGATTCCTCTTCGACCACAATCGCTCAGATCGAGCCTTCGCGAACTGGTGCGCTCGCGCGCCTGCGCGGCCGAGTCTCTGGTCCATTCAATGAACGAGGAGGCTGGAGTGACAACTGGTGGTCACCTCTCGTCGTTTTTTTCGGCCGTAGGCATTCTCGTTTGGATTGCAATCTGGTTCGGCTACAACCATCTCACTCACGATGCATTCTTCCCGATGCGTCAAGGAGTTGGTGATACGTGGTTTGGTGGCTTCGCCCGCTGGGATGCCGAGTGGTACCGCACGATTGTTCGTGAGGGATACGTCTACTACCCAGGGGTGCAGTCTTCGGTTGCGTTCTGGCCGACCTATCCCACAGTCGTCAGCATCTTTAGTTGGGCTTTTCCCAGCATCTACATCACTGGAATAGTGGTGACGGTACTCAGCGGAGCAACGGCCGTTGTTGTACTTCGCCAGTGGGCGCGTGTTTTTGTTTCTCGCGAAATCGCCATCACTGCTGTGATTCTTCTCTGTGTGTTTCCGTACAGTTGGTACCTCTACGGAGTTGTGTATTCCGACGCATTATTTGTCGCAACAGCGATCGGTGCCTTCTATCTCGTTGAGAAGGATCGCTACTTCTGGGCAGGTCTTGTCGGAGTTCTCGCAACCGCTGGCCGTCCGGCCGGTCTTGTCGTTGCGGCTGCACTTGTTCTCCGAGTGACCGAGAAACGCAATATCTCGAACGGGGCGACTGGTATCCGAGGACTTTTCAACCCACGCACGTTGACCAGAGCCGATGCGCCCATCTTCTTGTCATGGCTCGGTGTCGGTAGTTGGTGTTTGTTCCTGTGGTTGAACTTCGGTCACCCGTTTCTTTTCGCGGCAACCCAAGCATCAAAGGGTTGGGACCAAGGCGCGGGTCCTGCGACGTGGCTGAAATTTCGACTCATCGAGGAGTTGCAGCATCGACCGTTCGAGTGGTCAACCATTGGCCACGTAGCGCATGGTCTTGTTGTTTTCGGAGCACTTGCTCTTGTACCAATGGTGAAACGGCGATTTGGTTGGGCCTATGCCCTGTACTGCCTTGGAATGATCGCTCTTCCTCTTCTAGGCACGAAAGATTTCTTCGGCGCTGGCCGCTATCTGCTCGGCACATTCCCGTGCATTGTGGTGGCTGCAGAACTTCTGGTTGCTCGCCCCAAAGTTCGAGCGGTCATCCTCCCGCTCTCACTCACAGTGATGCTTGCGTTCGCAGTTGCCTTCGGTCGAGGGTCCTATATCTCCTGAGGTTTGATTGGTTTGGTTGTCGGATCAAGGCATCTTCATCGCTGGCCGGTAACGTTCGGATCCGGTGCTGGGACAACCCGGCAATTCTCCCGCAGGGGTTTCGATGTCTGATCTCACTTCCACAGCGACCGACGACAGTTCGTCAACGAGCGAGTACGTCCTCGCTATCGCTCCCGATGCGCTTGAGCAGGTTCTTGGCATTCGTGACACTGAAGAAGACCCTGGTGCGATCGGTCTGCGCGTCGAGATCAAGGGCGTGAAGGGCACCGACTACGACTACGACCTTGGTTGGGCGACTATCGCCGAGCTCGATGCAGAAGATGATCTTTCAGTCCAAGGCGGACTCAGCGTGGTCGTTGCGGCGAACAGCATTGAGAACATGCGCGGTGCGGTACTCGATATTCCGCGGTCGGCCGGACAGGGCGGCTTCGTCATCAAGAACCCGAATCGTCCGGCACCGGTGAATCCTCTTGATGGCCGCGACATCGTGCTTACCGGCGAGATCCCCGACAAGGTGACGCAGCTCCTCGAAGAAGTGATCAATCCCGGTCTGGCCCAACACGGAGGTTTCGCTGCCCTTGTTGGTGTGGAAGACACCACCGTCTTTCTCACGATGGGTGGCGGTTGCCAGGGCTGCGCAATGAGTGCCGCCACATTGCGTGACGGGATTACGACCTCAATTCATGAGGCAATCCCTGAGGTCACCGAGGTCATCGATGTGACTGACCACAACGCTGGCGATAACCCCTTCTATACCTGAGCCTGACCCATCTGATTTCTTGACGCTTCCGCCGGCGAGAAATCCCTCGAATTGGTTGCTCAGCGGTGTTAAGTACCTCTAGGGTCGCGGCACCGATCGGAGGGGGATCGATTGTCTCCCTTTGTCGTCAGATCAATGATCTGCACAAGACCTTTACTAGGAAAGGGAGAAGATGGCTGACACTGTCCAAGAGTTCGTCTTCAATCTGACGTTCCCGTTTTCGCGGACGTTGGGTTCGACACTCAGCACGTTTAGCTCGGCGATTGCGCAGGGCCAGATCATCGGTGTTCGCACCGGTGGCCGGGTGATTGCACCGCCGCTTGAATACGACCCCGACACCGCAGCCGATTCGGGCACTGATTGGGTGTGTGTCGGTCCGAAGGGAACCGTTTCGACATGGACATGGGTGCCTGAACCAACCAACTTGCATCCGCTTGACCACGCGTTCGGTTTCGCGTTCATCACCCTCGATGGTGCTGACACGCCGATGATTCACATCGTCGACGCTGGCTCAGAAAGCGCGATGTCTGCGGGCATGCGCGTCGAAGCCAAGTTCAAGGCTCCGGCCGACTGCGATGGTCGTATTGACGACATCATTGCGTTCATTCCCGCTTCTGACCCCTCTCCCAGCGAAGGTGCTGGTGAACCGTTTGATGCCCCGGCGGAGAACGAGATCACGGAAATGGACGCGTTTAGCGATCTCCGTTACGTCGACAACGCATCTCCCACCACGATTATGTGGGCGAAAGCTCTTATGGAGGGTCGCATCATCGGACAGAAGTGTCCGCAGTGCGCTCGAACAATCGTGGGGCCACGAGGCATGTGCAGCGTGTGCGCCATTGAGCTTGATGAGAGTCACGTCGTCGAGGTTCCTGGCCGTGGTGTGATTTCGAACTTCACGATCGTGACGCCGACGCCGTATCCCGGTCAGACCGAGACCGAGCCGTTCGCACGTTGCTCGATCCTTCTTGACGATGCTGATGCCGTTATCGCTCAGCAGGAAATTCTCGATGTTCCGGTGAGCGAAATCCGCGTTGGCATTCACGTTGAAGTTGTGTGGGCGCCGGAGAACGAGCGTTCCGCAGTAGATATCGACAACCGCAGCCGAGGAAGCGGTGGCGACATCATCGTCGGCTGGCGTACCACTGGTGAGCCGGATGAACCGGCTGATCGCTACTTGGATCGGATGATGTGATGGCACCTTCAGAAAATGACATTGCAATCGTCGGGTTTGCGCAATTGCCGCCCGAACGGCGAACGAACCTGACGGAATCGGACTTGGTTCTGCGCTCCACCCGCGAGGTGATTGCGCAGGTCGGAATCGACAAGTCAGAGATTGGCTTCACGGTCTCGGGTTCTTGTGACTACCTGTCTGGTCAAGGGTTCTCATTTGTGCAGAACACTGACGCCTACGGCATGGTTCCTGCAATCAACGAGTCGCATGTCGAGATGGACGGCGCGTGGGCGATGTACGAGGCCTACGTTCGACTTCTTCAAGGCGACATTGACATCGCAATGGCCGTCGGTGTTGGCAAGAACTCCAATTCCGATCCATCGACGTTGTTCACGGTTGAATTCGATCCCTACTACCTCACTCCGTTGGGTACCGACACCTGGACATTGGCTGCACTGCAGGCACGTGCGCTCATCGATTCTGGTAAGGCCACCGAACGCGACTTCGCTGAGGTTGTCGCTCGAAACCGGTCCAACGCCAAGTCGAACCCGTTTGCACAGGTGAAGGGCGATTTTTCTATCGACGAGTTGCTCGCAGCTGATTACGTGCGCAACCCGTTGCGTCGTCACGACTTGCCGCCGACAACCGATCAGGCGGCCGCAGTCATTCTTGCTCGTGGCAAGCGGGCTTATGACCTGTGTGAGCGTCCAGCGTGGATCACCGGTATCGATCATCGCATCGAGGCACATTTGCCGACAGTTCGGAAAGACATCACCACTTCGGTCTCAACCCGCCTTGCTGCCGAGGCAGCCGGTGTTGGTAAGGGCCCGATCGATGTTGCCGAGCTCCATGCCCCGTTCAGTTTCCAAGAGTTGATTCTTCGTGATTCACTGGGTCTTGACGCTTCCACCGAGGTCAACCCCTCCGGTGGTGCGCTTGCGGCTCACTCTGTAATGACCGTCGGCCTCATCCGCGTGGGTGAAGCGGCAAATCAGATCATCAAGAATGGCAAGAACCGCACGTTGGCTCACACCACGTCCGGACCTTGCCTTCAGCAGAATCTCGTCTGCGTCCTGGAAGGTGACCAATGAGCCATCAGCCTGTAGCAATCGTCGGTATCGGTCAGACACATCACAAGCGCAAGCGTGCCGATGTTTCGATGGCCGGACTTGTCCGCGAAGCCGCTCAGCGCGCGCTTGAAGACGCCAACATGGACTGGGGCGATATCGACGCAGTCGTGCTCGGCAAAGCTCCTGACTTCTTCGAGGGAGTCATGAAGCCCGAGATGTATCTCGCCGATGCCCTTGGTGCGGTGAACAAGCCGATGTTCCGAGTACACACCGCTGGTTCAGTGGGTGGCTCAACGGGCATCGTTGGTTCACACCTCGTTTCAAGCGGTCGTCACAAGCGAGTGCTGTCGCTTGCCTTCGAAAAGCAGTCAGAGGGCAATGCCCAGTTCGCTCTGGGCGGCGGTAAGGGCGCTTCGATCGGAGCGGGCGGCGCGTTCGCTCCGTTTATCCGGGCCTATATCCAACGCTCAGGAGCACCTGAAGATATTGGTTGGATGGTTGCAGTGAAGGACCGTCTCAATGGTGCCAAGAACCCGTATGCCCATCTCAAGCTTGCCGATATCACCATCGACAAGGTGAAGGAATCTCCGATGATGTGGGATCCGCTCCGTTTCTTGGAGTCGTGTCCATCGTCCGACGGTGCATGCGCAGTCATCTTCACTGATGAAGATGGCGGCAAAGCGGCATCGAAGCCTCCGGCGTGGGTGCTCGCCACCGCGATGAAGTCCGAGCCAGGTTGGTACTCGGGTCGTGACCCGGTGAACCCGCAAGCGGCGCACGCGTGTGCACAGGAGATCTACAAGACGGTTGGTATTACCAACCCTCGCGAACAGATCGACTGCGCCGAGCTGTACGTACCGTTCTCTTGGTACGAGCCCATGTGGCTCGAAGCCCACGAGATCGCCGCTCCTGGTGAAGGTTGGAAGATGACGCAGTCTGGTGCCACGGCACTCGACGGCGACTTCCCCGTCAACATGTCCGGTGGTGTGCTTTCCTCGAATCCGATCGGTGCATCTGGTCTTCTGCGTTTCGCTGAAGCCGCGCTGCAGGTTCGTGGTCAGGCTGAAGACCATCAGGTCGGCGGAGCCAAGTTGGCAATCGCTCAGGCCTACGGCGCCAACGCCCAGTTCTTCGCAATGTGGGCAGTCGGTTCCTCGCTCAATCCACTGGGCTGAGCTGACGTCATGTCATGTGTCGGAGGCGACCCCATGGGGTCGCCTCCGTCGCGTGGCGGTTGTGTGGAGGGTTGACTGATGTCGACGGCGTTAGTTCTTGGCGGAGGTGGAGTGGCGGGGATTGCTTGGGAACTCGGTGTCCTCGACGCGCTCGCAAACGCTGGTGTCGATCTCAGGGCTGCTGATCGAATCATCGGAACCTCGGCTGGCGCAGCTGTCGGGGCGCAACTCCGGACTGACGAATCCCTTGAATCGTTATGTGCTCGTCAATTAGTGCCTGCGAGTCAGAGCGCAGAGTTGCAGGTCGAAAGTTCGCTAGATGCGTTGATTGAGCAATTTGCTGCGTGTTTCGATGGGGCCCCCGATGAGATCGAGGTGCGGCGTCGTCTTGGTGGGGTGGCATTAGCTGCACCCACCGTTGAAGAGAGCGCTCGTCTCGCAGTAATCGAATCGCGGCTTTCGTCACATGAGTGGTCGGATCGTGAATTACTCGTTACGGCAGTTGATGCATTCACCGGAGAATTCAAAGTCTTTGATCGCAATTCTGGTGTCGCACTTGTTTCCGCGGTTGCTGCAAGTTGTGCAGTCCCAGGAATTTGGCCGCCTGTCACGATCGGTGACTCTCGATTCATCGATGGTGGCGTGCGAAGTGGCACCAATGCTGATCTCGCAGAGGGCTGCGACATCGTTGTGGTTGTTGCACCATTTGCGGGTGGCTTCGGTCCAACGGTTGAGGTCGAAGCGGCAGCCTTGCGTGAGCAAGGAGCAATCGTTGAAGTGATCGCAGCTGACGGTGGATCCACGGAGGCATTCGGAACCAATGTTCTTGACCCGGCGACTCGGGGGCCATCCCTGCGGGAAGGTCGACGGCAGGGAACGATCGAGGTCGAAAGAATCGCGAAGGTGTGGTTATGAGTCGTAGTGAACCATCTGAGATGTCTGAGCTCCTTCGTCGTTTACGCAACGAAATGGGATCGTTGCGTCGCATCACAGGGAGCCAGCGTCTTGATCGTTTGATTGCGGTTCGTTCTGGTGTCGCAATTGGTGTGGCGGCCGTTGCTGTTCTGGGCAAGGTCATTGACGACGGTCCTATGCGCATGAGTGATCTCGCCGACGCCGTCAGAACTCACCCGGCAGCACTCACCCGACAGGTGCAAGCTCTTGAAGCCGAGGGATACGTGGAGCGGTCTGCCGATCCGCAAGATGGACGGGCATCTGTCGTCGCGGTCACCGCTGCGGGCCGGGTTGCTCATCGCCGGATTGAGGCAGCAAACGATGAATTGATGGCCGAACAACTCGGCGGTTGGTCAGTCGAGGAACTGTCGGCCCTCGTTGAGCAGCTTGATCGTTTGGTCTCAGACTTACGAGCCGTTCCCGCTTCTCGCCGATCGAAGGCAGCGGGTTGAGTTCGGTGGAGCTGTTCCGTGCTGATTCTGATGCAGCAGCCGAGTACCACGCGCGAGGTTGGTGGGGCGATGACACCGTTGGATCGATCGTTGCGGCTCGAGCATCTGTGCAACCTGATGGAATCGCTTTTGTTGCAGATGGGCGCCGTTACACCTGGGCGGAGTATCACGCAGATGCCGACGACATCGCCTTGGCGATCCTTGCCGCCGAACCTGAACGTGGAGAACGCATTGCCGTGATGATGCCTGATGGCCCGGCTGTTCATGCCGTCTTCGTCGGCATCGAGCGCGCCGGTTGCGTTGCAGTCGGCATTGGTGCGCGCGCTGGTGATCGCGAAGTGGCGCATTTACTTTCGCTCACCGGGGCTCGAACGCTGATTACGGCTCCTGAACAACACGGTCGAACTGCAGCGGCATTGCGTTCCGATGTGGCTGCGATGGGCGAATCAGTTGATCGCCACCTTCTTGTCGGGTTAGATGCGCGAGTTGTTGACGCTGCACTTTCTGACGGGGTTGAAGTCGATCCCGATTGTTCGTTTCGTCCGATTCATCCAGACGAGCTTTTTCTCCTGAACTCCACATCGGGAACTACGGGGTTGCCGAAATGTGTGATGCATACGCAAAACCGATGGTTCTATTTCCATCAATTGGCGGCTGAAGCTGGCGGATTTGGCTCCGATGAAGTGTTCTTTGGGGCTCTGCCTGCACCATTCGGATTTGGTTTGTGGACTGCACACTTCACGCCGACTGTTCTCGGTGTGCCCACGGTATTGATGGATCGATTTGATGCTCATGAAGCACTTGATCTCATCGAACGCGAACGCGTCACCGTGTTGTGCTGCGTCAGTACGCAATTCATCATGTTGCTGAATGCACAAGTTGAACGTCCACGTGATCTTTCATCGCTGCGTTCAATGTTCACTGGCGGTGAAGCGGTTCCGTACGAACGCGCAGCGGAGTTTGAAGAAGCAACCGGAGCGAAGGTGCTGCAGTTCTATGGCTCAAATGAAACGGGTGCGCTCAGTCACACCTCCTATGCCACCGACCGAGAGACTCGTCTTCGAACTGCGGGTCATGTGATTCCTGAAATGCATGTGCGTCTCCTTGACCCTGAGACCCACGCTGAGGTTCCAGCGGGTGTCGAGGAAGGTCAACCAGCCTGCAAAGGCCCGGCTACCGCACTTGGCTACTGGGGCGATGACGCTGCGAATACTGCGCTGTTCACCGACGACGGCTGGATGCTTATGGGTGACATTGTTCGGATTGATGCAGAAGGCGTACTAACAGTTGTTGGTCGCACTTCAGACTTCATCATCAGGGGTGGCAAGAACATCAGCGCTCCAGCAGTCGAAGCGGAGATTGCCACGCATTCGGCTGTTGCGATGGTGGCAGCAGTGGCATTTCCCGATCCGGTTTTCGGTGAACGAGTATGCGCGTATGTTGAGCTTCGCCCTGGGGCGGAACTCACACTCGATGACATTGTTGAACTCTTGCGCTCACGATCCGTGTCGCGCGAGTGGTGGCCCGAACATCTCGTGATTGTTGATGAGTTGCCGAGATCATCTGGCGGCAAGGTGGCGAAGGGCGATCTCAAGGCTGACGCAGCGAGGCGGTCCGCCGAACTTCATCGTTCCTGAGGTTGCTTAGGGGTAGGGAATGATTGTTCGGCAACCGAGATTAGGTTCACCCGGAAGCGCCTCGAAGGGGAGACAGCCGGTGAGTTCTCTTTGCCCAAGCGGAGCTGAGAGCACAACGTCGATCGACTCGAGTCGCATGTCCGAGGTGCAGGGGCCCGACTGTTTCGAACTCACCAGAACGGTGATCTCGACTCGTTCGTCATCTTCAGCCAACTCGAACGAGTCGAACGCGCTGCACGAACTACTGCCGATGTATCCGGAGATTCTGAGAGTCGTTGGCTCGATGATGGCATTGAGGTCCCAGTGCACCGGTGCGACCGTTCGTTGAGCCCCACTCGAACAGCCACCAGCAGTGAGCAACATGGCGAAGCAGACAGCCGCAATCGCCAGCAGTTTCATCGAGCGGTCCAACCGCCATCGACCATGACGATGGAACCGGTCATGAAGCTCCCCGCATCGGAAGCAAGTAGGAGGACGGCGCCGTCGATTTCGTTGACCTGTCCAACTCGCATCATGGGCGTGTTGGAGGTGATGAACGATGAGCCGTTCTCGGTTGAGGTCAGGTCTTCGATCATTTCGGTCTGAAACCAACCCGGACAGATTGCATTGACTCGAACGCCTTTTCGCGCCCACTGCAGTCCCATCTCGCGAGTGAGGTTTACCAGTCCGCCTTTGGCCGCTGAGTAACCGGAATCCTTCGCCGGCGTCGCCCCAACGACGCCCAGTATCGAAGCGATATTGACAATCGAACCCTGCTCACGCTCCACCATCGAAACGCCAACCAGTTTCATAAGGTGCCAGGCCGCTGTGAGATTGAGTTCGATCATCTTGGCGAAATCGTCAAGCGATTCGTTTTCGATCGACGTCGCGTTCACGGCGCCTGCGTTATTGACAAGGATGTCGACGGGCCCAATTCGGGATTCGATTTTGGTGACAAGTGCCTCGCGTTCGGCCGCACTTGTGAGATCGCAGGAGAACCCATGGATGTTGGGTACTTCGGACTCGAGTTCGACGAGTCGGTCGGCTCGCCGTGCGGTGACAGCGACGGTGGCGCCAGCAGTAGCAAGTACCAGAGCGATTCGTCGGCCGAGTCCAGACGACGCGCCGGTGACGAGCGCAACTCGACCAGTGAGATCGAAAAGTTCTGCCGGGGTCCTAACGGGTTCTGGCATCGTGCAGGCGCGAACGGCGACGAACTAGCTCGTCGCTGGGGTCGAGTTTCCGGTGCGGATCATGGCGAGTGCCGAAGCGGTGATGCCAGCGGCATCGAGACCAAGGTCGGCGAGGATCGCATCGGGCTTTCCGTGAGCGATGTACTGAGAGGGAATACCAAGCACGCGAACACGAGGTTCGGTGGCTCCGATTGTGCGCTCGCTTACGAGGTCAGAAACTGTCATCCCGACGCCGCCTTCTCGAAGGCCGTCCTCGACGGTGATCACGAAGGGGTGTCGAGCCGCATCGTCGATCATCGCGGGGTCCAGCGGCTTGACGACCCGCGCGTCCCAAACGGTGACCGAAATGCCTTGAGCCTCAAGCTGCTCGGCTGCGATCTCGGCCGCATCGAGCATCTTGCCCACGCTGACGATGCACAACTGTGTGCCGGTTCGGGTGCGACGAGCGTTGAGTCCGCTGCCGACTTCTTCCGGAGGCGCTTGCCGAGCGGCGGTCTTTGCCCAACGGATTGCGACGGGACCATCGGTGATGTCGAGAGCATCATGCAGCATCTGACCAATTTCCTGATACGAGGACGGGGCAAACACCGTCATGTTCGGAACTTTGGTGAGGAGCACCATGTCGAGAATCCCATGATGACTTGGCCCGTCGTCGCCAGTAATGCCGGCGCGGTCAAGGCAGAACACGACAGGTTGATCGTGCAGGCCGACGTCGAGATTGACCTGATCGAATGCACGAGTGAGGAAGGTTGAGTAAACAGCAACAACGGGACGAAGCCCGCCCATCGCCATGCCCGCTGCAGCAGTTACGGCATGTTGTTCCGCGATACCAACATCGAACATGCGGCCAGGGAATCGTTCTGCAAAGGGGAGAATGCCGGTGGAGTCCGGCATTGCGGCAGTAATGGCAACAAGTTCGGGACGAGCTTCGCCTTCTTTGACCAGTGCCTCGGTGAATGCAGCGGTGAAGCTGCCGGGTTTGGCCTCGGAGGTGTCGTGCAGGCGCTTAATGGGGTCGTTTTCGGCAGGCCCATAGCCACGACCCTTTTGGGTGAGGACGTGAATGACTTGTGGGCCGCCGGGCATCGCTGCGGCATTGCGCAGTGCTTCTTCAAGAAGGGCAATGTCGTGTCCGTCGAAGGGGCCGGAATAGCGAACACCGAGTGCTTCAAAGAACGCTGTTGGTTCGAATGCTTCGCGAATTGCGGCCTTTGTTGCGTCGAGGCCTGTCTTGGCAATGTTGCCGACGACGGGAAGGTCAGCAAGGACCTTCTCAAGCTTCGCTTGGCGGCGCATGTACACCGGGTTGTTGCGGATCTTGACGAGACTCTCGCCAAGTCTGGAGACGGTGGGCGCATACGAGCGGCCGTTGTCGTTGAGAATGATGATGCAGTCGCGCCCCGAATGGCCGAGGTTATTGAGACCTTCGAAAGCCATACCGCCAGTCATTGATCCATCGCCGATCACGGCAACGATGCGACGGGCATCGGCGCCCTTCGTGGCTTCCGCGACAGAAAGTCCGTAGGCCCAACTGAGAACGGTTGAAGCGTGGCTGTTCTCAATCCAGTCGTGCTCGGATTCGTCGCGTGAGGGGTAGCCGGAGAGGCCTTCTGCTTGACGAAGATCGACAAAGTCTTTGGCACGACCAGTGACGAGTTTGTGGGGGTAGGCCTGATGTCCGGTGTCCCACAGGATGATGTCGTCAGGGGAGTTGAATACGCGATGGAGCGCGAGGGTGAGCTCAACGACTCCGAGGTTGGAGCCGAGATGGCCGCCGTGGGTATTGACCGATTCAATGATGACGTCGCGCATCTCGGCCGCGAGCGTGGTGAGCTGCTCGGGGGTGAGGGCCTTGAGGTCGGCCGGCGACTCAATCGTCTCAATGATCATGGGCGGGGTCCTTGTCGGCGGCATTTGGAGAACGCGGCGACGGGAGACGGGGGAGTGGGCGCCGGGGCCGGCGTCCGTGGTGCAACGCTACCGTCCCTCAAGGGGTGAACCCCTATCTCTGGGACCATCTATTGGGGGAGATGCCCGGAGCGGTTCAGGTCGTTACCGGAACTCTGCGGCCACCGACCGCAAAGGTGGGGGCCCCGAAAAGGCTGGCAATGACGTTGATGGCGTAGAGAACGAGACCGAGGGCCACGGCTTTCTCGGCGGGAACGTCCAGGGGGACGAGGAAAAGGACAAAAGCACTTTCTCGGACCCCAAGACCGGCAATGCCGATGGGGAGCACCTGAAGAATCAGAACCGCCGGGTAGAACGCAAGAAGGGCGGTGAGTCCGAGCCAGCTGAAGCCAAGAGCCGCCGCAACCATCAAGGCTGCGAGGCAAAGCGCAACTTGGTAGGCGAGGCCGGCGGCGAGAATGGACATTGCGGCGAGGGGTTGACGAAGAAGTTCGGTGACGCCCCGATGGATGGCATCGACGAAGCGGCGCCATCCGTCGGTTGCTGCGAATCGACCGCCAAGTCGTGGGTGATTCGCAGCAAGAAGAACGACCAGGAGTGCAACAAGCGTGACGATTGCGACGGCAAGAGCAAGCAACGTTGCGCGACCGAGTTCACGGAGTCCTGGGTTGATGGCGAGCCCGAAGAATGTGATGAGCGGGAGTACTAACCAGCCGGTGAGTCGTTCAAGCGCAACAGATGCAAATGTTGTTTCGGGTTCACCATTGACTTTGGACAGTCGAGAGACGCGCAAAACGTCGCCACCGATGGTGGTGGGGAGAACATTTGAAACAAATTGTCCGGCGAAATAGAGGGGCACGAGAACGCGGAGCCGTTCGCGAAGGTGGAGTGCCCGAAGCACTGATTGCCAGCGAACAGCAGAAAGGACAATGCCCAAGAACGTCATGGCTGTGGCGGAGAGAAGCCAGAGCAACGTTGTGAGATCCCAAGTTGGGATGAGGTCAGACCACTTGATCTCAGGGAACCTCCACCACAGGACACTGAGCATGAGGAGGCTGACTGCGATTCGAAGCGGGAGCGCCCATCGATGTCGCCGCTCGGTTTTTGTCCCTGCAGATTCGACCGCGTCGATAAGTCCCTCAACGGAGACAGAGGCAAAATCGCCGAGTCCTGGTTCGGCCCCATCAGTGCCTTGTGGACCGAATGCGGTCGGTCGATGGGGACTATTCATCTGCTGAGTCTACGAATGGGCGCGGACTGGTTTGGGAACTCGGTTTCGGGCACTCAGATCAGCGCCGGCGCCGGTACGCTACGGCGCTCAGCGGGGCTTGTTTCCGCAGACACTTGCCCAGCCCAGGACCGGAGAAAGAACAAATGATCGAACAGTCGGTGCTCGAAGAAGTTCTCGGTGTCGCGATGCGCACGGGCGGAGAGTTTGCTGAAGTATTTGCCGAAGACCGCCGCAATGCCTCCGCCGTTCTTGACGATGGTCGTGTCGAAGAATTGACCTCTGGCCGCGACCGTGGCGCGGGTATCCGCGTCGTGGTTGGCGAGACCACTGGTTTTGCCCATACTGCCGATCTCTCCGAAGCCGGACTCATTGCTGCGGCACAAGCGGCCGCAGCAGCGGCTCGTGGCGGCGGCGGAGGGACAAATGTTGTCGCTCTTCACCGCGGAACGGCCTCGCGTGGCTACGACATCGAGACCTTCCCTGGCGATGTCCCGAAAGCCCGAAAAGTTGAATTGCTGACCCGTGCCGACGAAGCCGCTCGTTCGGTAGGCGATGCGATCTCGCAGGTGTCGGTGAGTTACGGCGACAACCGCCGTCGAATCCTTGTTGCCAACTCTGACGGAGTATTTGTCGAAGACGACACGGTGCGCACGTTCTTTGCTGTGAGCTGTGTTGCCACTGGCGATACCGGTATGCAAACGGGTCGTGAAAGTGTTGGGCACACAATCGGTTTTGAACTGTTCGACATGTACGACATCGATCAACTGGCGCGGAACGCAGCAGAGCGTGCGATCACAAAGTTGGCAGCCCGTCCCGCCCCGAGCGGTCAGATGCCGGTGGTCATTGGTAGCGGTGGCGGTGGCGTGTTGTTCCACGAGGCATGTGGTCACGGTCTTGAAGCAGATCTTGTTTCAAAGGGTGCTTCAGTTTTCCGGGGACGCGTTGGTCAGCAAGTGGCCTCGAAGGGAGTAACGGTCGTCGACGACGGCACAATGGCTCGCGAGTGGGGAAACATCGCCATCGATGATGAAGGCAACCCCGCCCAACGCAATGTGCTCATCGAGGACGGAATCCTCACCGATTACATGTGGGATCACCTGCGGGCCCGAAAGGAAGGACGTCGGAGCTCGGGTAACGGTCGTCGACAGAGCTACCAGAACCTTCCGATGGTTCGAATGACAAACACCTATCTCCTTGCCGGAGAGGAAGACCCGGAATCAATCATCGCCTCGACACCGAAGGGTGTCTATGTGAAACACCTCGGTGGCGGCCAGGTAAATACCGCGACCGGGGACTTTGTTTTCGGAATGACCGAGGCGTACCTCATCGAGGACGGCAAGGTGACTGAGCCATTGCGCGAAGGAAATCTCATCGGCAATGGCCCCGAGGTTCTGCAGCGCATCGATGCGCTTGGAAATGATTTCGCGATGGGTCCTCCGGGAACGTGCGGAAAAGACGGACAGGGCGTTCCTGTTGGTGACGGCGTGCCGACTCTTCGTGTGTCGTCGCTCACCATCGGTGGTACCGCCGCATGAGCGACGAACTTTTGGCCATTGCCGACCGTGTCGTTGCAATGGCCAAATCAGGGGAACAGGTCGAAGCGGTTGTTGTGCGCGGAACCGAAACTGAAATCAGAGTGTTCGGTGGTGACGTCGAGTCATTGTCTTCAGCCCAGTCGCAGGGCGTAGGGATTCGAGTTGTTGTCGACGGCCGTCAAGGTTTCGCCTATGCGGGAAGTCTTGATGAGTCCGCGATCGCGGAAACTCTCGCCGATGCTCGCGACAACGTGAGCTTTGCCACGTTCGATGAGTTCGCCGGCCTTGCCGAGCCCGACGGCACAGCAGTCCCTGTTCTCGATCTGCATCGTGACGCAATGGTGTCGTTTGCGACATCAGACAAAATTGCAATGGCGATTGAGCTCGAACGCGTCGTGATGGCTGCAGATCCGCGAATTTCAGGAATCGAATCAGCCGAATATGCCGATTCAATTTCCGAAGCAGCAATCGCGACGAGCATGGGTATCCGAACAGTTGGAAGCGAAACAAGTTGTTATGTCGCCACCTATGCCATGGCCGCCGATGGTGACGAAACCCAAACCGGCTTCGGATTCTCCGTAGGCCGTGAACCTTCTGATCTTGATCCATCACGCGCCGCGCTCGAAGCGGCGTCTCGTGCAACACGCATGCTTGGCGCTATTCAGCCCCCCAGCGGTCGCCTGACCGTTGTGCTCGACCCGTGGGTCACCGCGCAATTCTTGGGAATTTTGGGATACACACTCGATGGGGAGTCGGTGCTCAAGGGGCGGTCGCTGTTTGCCGACCGTTTGGGTGAGTCCGTTGGTTCCTCGCTGTTAACTCTCATCGACGATCCCACCGATGTGCGCTCGTTTACCGCGACCGATGCCGACGGCGAAGGTCTTGCTGCTCGACGCAATGTGCTGATCCAAAACGGTGTGTTGCAACAGTTCGTGCACAACGCCTACTCAGCTCGTCGGGCCGGAACAGTGAGTACTGGAAACGCAGTTCGCGGATTCAAGAGCACTCCCTCAGTCGGATGTTTGTCAGTGTCGCTTGTTCCTGGAACCTCTGATCCGGCGACGCTTATCGCGGGCATCGACGACGGGGTTCTCGTACAAGAAGTCTCTGGCCTCCATTCAGGAGTGAACCCGGTAAGCGGCGACTTTTCAACTGGCGCCGAAGGCCTACGTATTCGAAATGGCGAACTCGCTGAGCCCGTTCGTGAATTCACGATTGCGTCGACACTGCAAAAAATGCTTCGCGATGTTCAGGCAGTTGGCAACGATCTGGAGTTCCTTCCAATGAATGCGTCTGGCGTTTCTCTCGTCGTGGCCGACCTCACTGTTTCAGGCTCGTGACCTTCGATCCGCCTGACCAGGAATCTGCGGATCTCCTCGAGCTGGCACAGTCTGTTGCCAGCAACGTGCGATCCGGAGAGCAGCTTGAAGCTTTCGTGGCTCGATCCTCATACACGACCGTGCGCGCACACGGCGGCGAAGTCGAATCGTTTACGTCAGCAGTCAGCGCTGGTATTGGTGTTCGCGTTGTAAGCGATCATCGGCAAGGGTTTGCGTGGGCCGGAACGCTTGAGCCCGATGCAATCGCCGATGCGTTGGCCGATGCTCGGGACAATGCAACGTTCGCTGAACCCGATGAATGGGTAGGCCTTGCCGAGCCTGACGGGGTAGCCCCTGTTCCTTTCGACGCTTTTGATCCATCGGTAGCGACCATGGAGGCTTCGCGGAAAATCGACCTCGCACTAGAGCTCGAACGAATGGTTCGTGCTGGCGACCCGAGAATCACCGGTGTTCGTGTCGCAACATTCTCTGACTCCTCATCGCGTTTTGCAGTAGCGACAAGCACGGGTATCGCTGGGGCCGGACGCGGTGCATGGTGCTCGATGAGTGCGCTCGCGCTAGCGGAAGATGGTGACGAGACCTATACCGGCGGAGGCTCAACAGTTGGGTTTCGGCCCGATGATCTTGATCTCGCTGAAGCTGCCGACGACGCGGTGTTGCGTGCCACGCGGCTCTTTGGCGCAAAGCCGGTTCCGTCGCAGCGAGTCACGATCATCCTTGAGCCAAGGATGGCAGCCACGATTGCCGGCCTCCTTGGTTCCACGCTTACTGGCGAACGCGTGTTGAAAGGGCGCTCGCCCTTCGGCGATCGAGTAGGCGAGACCATTGCTTCGCCCATGCTCACCCTTGTTGACGATCCCACCGATCATCGTTCTTACGCTGCCGACATGTTCGACGGTGAAGGTTTGGCCTGTCGTCGAAACCAACTTGTGGTCGACGGCGTGTTGCAGGGTTTTCTCTACGACAGTGCGTCGGGTCGACGCGCTGGACAGCCCAGTACTGGCTCTGCAGTGCGAGGCGTTTCCTCAACACCGTCAGTTGGGTGCCAAGCCTTAGCAGTCGCGCCCGGGGCAGGTTCCTTCGAATCGTTGCTGGCCGACATCGATACTGGTGTCTATCTGCAGTCGATGACGGGACTTCACTCCGGGGTGAATCTTGTGAGCGGCGATATTTCCGTTGGGATCGAAGGGCTAATGGTCCGTAACGGTCAACTGGCTGAACCGGTTCGCGAGGTAACGATTGCTTCGACTTTGCAGCGAATGCTTTTAGACATCGTTGCAATTGGTGATGACATCGAATGGCTTCCAGGCGGTACCGGGTGTCCAACGATTGTGATCGCCGACCTTTCGCTTGGTGGATCCTGAGCGATTGTTCTAAATCGTTCCAGCGATAAGCAATCCGATGCTGGCAGATGCGACAGCAAGGCGTTCCCAGCCGAAGACAGCCAAGCTGCGCGTTTGTAGCCACGACACCATCCACTTCACCGCAAGCGCGGCGAAGATGAATGCGAAAATCAAACCAACAAGTGGGTTGAGCCATCCGTATGCATCGATGACCGTTGATCCGTTCGTGGCTGTTTCGTAGAGCGTTGCTGCCCCTAAGGTCATAAGGCCAAGAAGAAAACTGAACTCAACTGCTGCAGCGAGCGTCATTCCAACCGCAAGAGCAGCGAGAATTGTGACGAGGCTTCGACTGGTGCCGGGCCACATGGCGAGAACCTGCGCGCAGCCGATGATGAGCGCCTGTTTGGGCCGGATGTGAGTGATCGAGAGACCTGGTCGGTCAGCTTTGATTTTTGGCGCCAGATAGAGAAGTAAAAGCCCACCAACAATCCACGCGCCGATGACTGGTCCGACGTTGAGGAGGTTGCTCTTGATCGGCTTCTC